>WNEZ01005987.1_pt1 | contig 10678 bp, 7 predicted proteins | sample 5400521 | NCBI WGS metagenome assembly WNEZ01 (sample SAMN13153339, study PRJNA577476) | soil metagenome | isolation source: 120 cm saprolite under Douglas fir tree site 2 hole 1 replicate 1 | place: USA:California | collected 2015-04-18
GGGAAGCGGCAACTTAATTAATTAAGCTGCAAGTGCCAAGTTGTTGTTGGCATTTCTAGTTTCCACCAAGTTACGGGCAGGTGGGTCCCGGCATGCCTTCGGGCCGCGACAGCTTCCGTCGAAACCGTGTCGCCCCCACAGACAGTTCTATTCTACCACTGCCGCCAAGGTGCGGAAGGATCGTCAGTTGCCAGCAGTCACTCTTTATGTGGAACAACGCTGCAGACAGCCTGACCCATCTTGACTGACAGCGAGTTCGTGCCCGCTGCACCTGCTTGTTAAGCAACGATTAGGCACACCGGTACCGCTGGGCCGTTGACTCCAAAGCACCTAGCTCGCAAAATGCAAAGACAGGGGATTTCGAGCGAAACACCCCTGAAAACCGTTATGGCACAGGAACCTAGCGTCGTGGAACAAGCAATCGTGCGAGCACTTCGCGACAATCTCGAGCGCATTCAGCGCACGGCGGATGAGCTTCATCATTCCGTCAGCGACGTGGTTTCCGCCTGCGCGAGCAACAAGCCAGCCAACGCGCTGCCGCCGCTGCTGCGCGCGCAGACTTCCGCAGCCTCGTTGGCTGCCGCCCTGGAAGTGCTTTCGAGATTTGTGGCCATGTCCATGCAGACCGGCCCGCGGTCGCCGATCGAAGCGCAAATCACCGACCTTGTCGGCAAAGTTGCTCCCGAGCCGCCGTCTGCATCGCAACGCCCAATACCTTCGCAGCCCGTCCCTAAGGCGGCCCAGCCTGTGGCCGCGCGCCCGGCGGCTCCTCCACCGGTTGTTCAGAAGCCTGTCGCCACCGAATTAGAGCTGCATCCTGAACCGGAGCCGCTCGAACTGATTGAGCCCGCGCCGACTGCCTCCGAAGCGGAGTTCGGAGATGAGTTTGACGTCAACCGGCTCTCTGCCGAAGAGCAGGAATTGCACCGCCGCGCTAATCGCGTCGCCAAAGTTTCGATGCAGGACATTAAAATGCTCCGACCGGAGCAGGTGCGCTTGGGCCGCCAAAACAGGGATCTCTGCATTCGATTGAAAGACGACATTGAAAAAGCTCATCGAGAATACGACCGCCGCTTCAAACCGATCATGGATCACCCAGTCGATTACTTTTATCGGTGGATGGTGGAAATCCTTGCAGAAGGGGACGCGCACGCGCTCGGCGACTACCCATACGCCACGCCGGCGCGCCATCACTAATAGAACGCAAGCTGCCCGCTTTTGTGGCTCTTCCCAGAATGCCGTATTATTCTGTTTCTCTATGTCACGGTCGCTCGTCGCGTTGATGCTTATTTTCGGGTTGTCGTTTGGCGGAGCTTTCGACGGTCTCGCGCAATCGAACCAGCACAAGCGTAAATCGAAGAAACCCAAGTCGACGCCTTGCCGGACGGGCTGCAAGCCAGAAACGTCCGCGCCACAGGTTGCAGCCGATACGCCGGAAGACGAGGCGGCACAAAGAGAACTTTCCGAACTTGCCCGCTCGCTGCACAACGGCACGCCCGGCGCTTACGAGAAACTTTCGGCCTTCGCCGTTAAGAACACCACAAGTGTTTGGGGTGCGCGTGCCGCGCTTGCGCTTGGCTACGAAGACTATTCAAGGAGCCGATCGGGGCAGGCTCTGGGTTGGCTGCTCAAAGCCCAGAACGATACGCTGCTTAGCGAGTATGCGCTTTACTGGACAGCGCAGGCACAGCGCGCCTTGGGGCGCAACGCGGATGCTTACAAAGTTTTGCAGACAATTCAGCACGATTACCCAAATACCGCGATGCGCGAGCCATTTCTGGAGGCTTTCGCACCGACTGCAGTGCTGCTTGGACACGCGCAGGAGGCCATCGAAGCTCTCGATGCTTATTCCGCAACTTCTTCAAAGTCCACTCTGCTTTACGAGCGCGCCCACGCTTATCAAGGCGCGCACCAGCTTGCTCGAGCCGCGAAGGATTATCAGACCGTCTTCTACAAATACCCTCTTTCCGACGAGAGCAAGCCAGCTGGTTCCGCTCTGTCGCAGATGATGCACGCGCTTGGGAAGGAGTATGTTTATCCCGGAGTGGAATTGCAGGAGCAGCGCGCCCACGCTTTTTATGACGCTCACAAGTGGAAAGAAGCGCGTACTGAATATGAAAAGCTGCTCACCATGCTCAAGGATCCCGCGAATCCCACACGACAACGCGCGCAGCTTCGCGTTGCGGAGTGCCGCGTTCAGTTGAAGGGTTCACCTTCTTTGATTGCCGCGGTGAAGACGCCGGATCTCGAAGTGGACGCCGAACGGCTCTACGCACTATCCCAGGCTTACCGTTCCGCGAAAAAAGAAGCGGACATGTTCTCGGCACTGAACACCCTGGCGAAGGACTATCCGGAAAGCAAGTGGAACGAAGATGGCCTCATGGCGGCAGGGAATTATCATTGGGTCGAGCTCGAACGCGAGAAAGCGGTTGTCGCCTACCAACGCGTGCTGGACTCCTTTCCGAACGGAAAATACGCGTTCAACTGCGAATGGCGGATCGCCTGGGTTGCTTATCTGAATCACCAGCCGGACGCTGACGACCGGCTTACCACCTTTTTGTTGAAGTATCCCGTGTCGGCAAACGCCGTTGATGGGCTCTATTGGCTCGGGCGGAACGCCGAGCGCGGAGGGAATGCCGCACGGGCGCGCAGCTTGTACAACAAAGCCGTCGAGCGTTTCCCGCAAACGTATTTCGGCAATGCCGCGGCCGCCAGGCTCGCCAAACTCGGGCCCGGTGAAGAGAATCCGCCGGAGTTTCTGGAAAAAATCCCTCCGCCGCCATCGCTTCGTCCACTTGATGAACCCATCCCGGTTGCCGCTGCTGACCGCTGGGCGCGCGCTCAGGCGCTTCGCGCCATCGCTTTCGATTCCTCCGCCGAGCAGGAGTTGAAGAACGCGTATTTCGCGACTTCGTCGCCGCGATTTCTGCTCGAAGCCGCACAGGCGGCTTTCGATCAGGGACACTACGGTGCTGGCATGGCTTACGCGCGGATCATCGTGCCGAACTTCGATGCCCGCAAGATCAGTGAGGTGCCGGTCGCCGCATGGAAGGCGCTCTATCCGCTTCCGTACGAAGCCGCCTTACGCCGCGAGGCCGCCAAGAACGATTTTGATCCCATGTTTGCCGCTGGGCTAATTCGTCAGGAATCCACGTTTCAGGCGGACGCGGTCTCGCACGCCAACGCTATCGGCTTGATGCAGGTTCTTCCGAAAACGGGGAAGCTGCTTGCCAAGCAACTCAGAGTGCGGTACGCAAAGGACAAACTTTTCGAGCCGGACTATAACATTGAACTTGGTATGCTCTATATCGCGGGTCTGGTGCGCCAGACCGGAGCGCTGGAATACGCGGCCGCTGCTTATAACGCTGGTGAGGACCGCATCGCTGCCTGGAAAGCCGAGCGCAATTACGAGGAGATTCCGGAACTCGTCGAGTCCATTCCATTTACCGAAACTCGCGAATATGTGCAAGTGGTCTTGCGTAACACCGAAGTCTACCGGATGATTTATGGTCAGCCGAGCGTGGCTAGGCAGACCGCCACTGGCCACGCGCGCTGAGGATTTAAACGTATGCTGCGAACTTTCCCTGCGGGAGCGCCCGCCGTGGCGGGCACTCCATACGATGCAATCTCATCCTCTTGAGAAGGTGCAATGACTGCTCCCGACCTCTCGATGGCACAAATTTCACGCCGCATGCTTTCGGCAAAAGCCGAACAATTCACGGAATCCGTGATTCGGGAAATGACGAGGCTCGCGCTGAAGCACCGCGCCGTCAATCTCTCCCAGGGGTTTCCCGATTTTGCTGCCCCCGAGGAAATCAAGGAAGCTGCGCGCAAAGCCATCTCGGATGACATCAATCAGTACGCCATCACCTGGGGTGCGAAGCCGCTGCGCGATGCCATTGTCGAAAAATTTGAGCGCACCCAGGGCGTAAAGTACGATCCTGAGCGCGAGATCACCATCTGCTGCGGTTCGACCGAAGCGATGATGTCCGCCATGATGGCGATCATCAATCCTGGCGATGAAATCGTGGTCTTCGAGCCGTTCTACGAGAACTACGGTCCGGACGCGATTTTGAGCGGGGCTACGCCGCGCTTCGTGAAGCTGCGGACACCCGATTGGTCTTTTGACGAAAAGGAACTTGCGGCCGCTTTTGGTCCGCAGACCAAAGCCATCATTCTGAATACGCCCAATAATCCCACTGGCAAAGTTTTCACGCGCGCCGAACTTGAATTCATCCGCGACCTCTGCATCCGCTGGAACGCCTACTGCATCACTGACGAAATCTACGAGCACATTCTGTACGATGGCGCCGAACACATCTCCATGGCGCGCATTGACGGCATGCGCGACCGCACCATCGTCATCAATGGCCTGTCGAAGACTTATAGCGTTACGGGATGGCGCGTGGGCTGGGTGCTGGCTCCGCCAGAGCCGACGCAGCCGATTCGCAAGGTCCACGATTTTCTTACCGTCGGCGCCGCTGCACCGCTCCAGCAAGCGGGGGCGAGCGCTCTGCACTTTCCCCAGAGCTACTACGACAAGCTCGCTACTTCTTACGCAACCAAGCGTGAACGCTTGCTGAAAATTCTCACCAGCGCAGGCTTCACAGCCTTCAAGCCTCGCGGTGCCTACTACATCATGACGGACATCACGCGCTTTGCCGATCCCGATCCGGTTCGCTTTCAAGCCGATACCAAGGACGTGCGCTTCGCCAAGTATCTCGTCGAAACTATCGGTGTCGCCGTTGTCCCCGGGTCCAGCTTTTACAACAACGCGCAGGACGGCGCCTCGCAGGTCCGTTTCACATTTTGCAAAAAAGAAGAAACCCTTGCCGCCGCCGAAGAGCGGCTTGCGAAGCTCCATGCCTGAACAATTCCGCTGTTGCTCTCGCGCGATTAGGACGCATCGCCAGCAGACACGGAAAGTCTGTGTTAAAATCCCCGGCTGATGAGCACTCAAGCGGCGAAGCTTGACCTTATTCCCGCGAACACTCGTATGGAAGCCAATGGCGACGGCGCGGCGTTCGATATCTCTGCGAGCCCCACGCGCACGTTTCTCTGCCGCCTTACCGTCACCGATCAGATTGAACAGGAATCGCTCGATGTGTCGATTTGGGGTTCTGCTGACGCGCAAACTTGGACGAAAAAGCCGCTCCTCAAACTGCCGCAGCAGTTCTACCGTGGCACGACCAAGATGATCCTGGATCTCTCTCTGCGTCCCGAGACCAAATTCATTCGTGCCGGTTGGGAACTGACCCGCTGGGGAAGGGTAGCGCCAACACCGATGTTTGTCGCCGGCCTGGAGCTTGAGGAAATCCCGCCAATGTCTCGCGAAACCCCTACGACACGAATCGCGCTCGCCACTAAGTAATTCGCAAACCCGGCAGCCTAGCGTGGACAGGCCCAATTAGCCCGTTCGCCATCTTTAGGCTTTATTTTTTCCTTCTAAATTTTATATAAATTTCACAACTTTAGGCGTCTCAGAGCTTTTTAGGGGTAGGAGACTGACGGTCGGTTGCCCTGTGGTGGTTAGCCCCCTACCCCGCGAGTGGTCTTGCATGTATAGACGAGGTGAGGTGCAAAATAGTTTCCTGACGCCATGAAAATAAATTGACCCGTTTCGGGAACTATTCTCCCACAGGCACGGAATCCAAGTATCTGGCCACCGCCGCCTTCCACTGAAACTTCGCTGAGATAGCTGCCTGTAGCGCCTGCGCCGCCGAAGGTTCGCCGTGAGTCAGATACGTTTGTTTGGGAGGCGCAGGCAGCGCCGTCAGCCAGCGCAGCAGTTCGCTCTTTCCAGCGTGGGCGGAGAATTGCCCCATCTCCACGATCTCCGCTTCCACCGGCACGTCTTGGCCATAGAGCTTCAGCGACTTCGCACCTTCCTGCAGGGCCCTCCCGCGCGTGCCCTGGGCCTGGAATCCCGCGAGGATGACCGCATTGCGTGCATCCGGAAGCCGCTGCACGAGGTGATGCAGCACCCGACCGCCGCTCACCATCCCGCTCGCCGAAATAATGATGCAGGGTTTCTTGACATTATTGATGGCCTTGGATTCCTCGACCGACCGGGTTAGGTGGAATTCATGCACATTCAGGGGATCTCCTTTGCCGTCGCTGCCTTCTTCTCGCACATATTCTAGGTCGTGGTCCTCTTTGTGCTTCAAGTACAAATCCGTCGCGCTCAAAGCCATCGGGCTGTCCACATACACGGGCAAACGCGGAATTCTTTGCTGGTCTTCCAACTGCCGCAAGTTGTACATAAATGTTTGCGTCCGCCCGATGGCGAAGGACGGGATCACAATCGACCCGCCGCGTTTCACCACGCGGTTCACGATTTGCGCCAGCATTTCCGCGGGGTCGCCATCAGGATGCTCGCGATCGCCGTATGTTGATTCGCAGATCAGCACGTCCGCGTTCGATGGCGGTGTGGTCGGATCTTTCAAAATCGCTTGGTTGTACCGTCCGATATCACCGGAGAACACCACGACGGTCTTCTTGCCGCCTTCGGTGATGGCCAATTCCAAGCTGGAAGACCCAAGGATGTGTCCCGCATCAAAAGACGTGACGCGAAACTCCGGGCTGATATCGAAGCTGCCGCTGCGTGGCATGCTCTTGATCAGTTTCAACGTTGGATCAACATCCTCCTCCGTATAGAGAGGCTCCGGGTTGGTGTGACGGCTGTCCTTATGAATCCGCGCGTGCAGCGTGTCCTCTTGCTGAAGGTGAGCTGAGTCCTTCAGCAATATAGTTGTTAGTTCGATCGTCGCCGGATTTGCAAAGATCGGCCCCCGATAGCCCGCTTTCACCAACACCGGCAGCCATCCCGTGTGGTCCAGATGCGCGTGTGTGAGCACCAGATAGTCGATCGTTTTCGGATCAACTGGAAGCGGCTTGTAGTTGCGGTCCTGCAATTCCTGCGAGCCTTGGAAAATGCCGCAGTCCACAAGCAGCCGCTTGCTGGCCGCTTCGACCAGATACCTCGAGCCAGTAACGGATCCCGCCGCGCCCAGAAAAGTGATTTTTGCCATAGGACTGCCATTCTACAGAATTCAAGTTACGAGCACACCTCAGTGCGCGGGCGAGTCCTCAAAAAGAAAACGGGGGCGAGTCATTCGACTCGCCCCGCGTAAGTGATCTGATTTAAGACTTAGAGCTGAAAAGTTTATTCAGTCCGCCGCGGTGGCTTGCTTCGATTTCGCGACAATGGTTTCGATGTTCAATCCCAAGCCTTTCGCTACCCGCGTTCCATAGGCCGGATCGGCTTTGTAGAAGTGCTGGATTTGCAGCTCTTGAATGCGCTGCGGCACGCCATTGCCCAGGCTGGACACGATGTTGTCAATCAGCCGTTGTTTCGCATCCGCGGGCATCAAGCGGAAAAGATTCCCCGGCTGCGTGTGGTAGTCACTGTCGGTGCGGTGATCGTGCCGCGCGACGGTTCCGCTGGCGGCACGCGGCCGTTCAACATACGAACGGTCCTGCGTTGGGCCGCCGAAGCTGTTCGGCTCATAGTTCACTGCCGAACCGCCGTTTCCGTCGAAGCGCATCGCGCCGTCCTTGTTGTAGGTGTGGTACGGGCAGTGCGGCTTGTTCACCGGCAGGGAATCATAGTTGGCGCCCAGACGGTAGCGGTGCGCGTCGGGATAGGAAATCAAGCGCGCCTGCAGCATTTTGTCCGGCGAAAAGCCCATGCCCGGCACGATGTTGCGCGGTTCGAATGCTGCCTGCTCCACTTCCGCAAAATAATTCTCCGGATTGCGGTTCAATTCCAGTTCGCCCACTTCATGCAGCGGATAGTCCTTGTGCGGCCACACTTTCGTCAGGTCAAATGGGTTGATGTGATACGTCTCTGCATCTTTTTCCGGCATGATCTGCGCGCAGACGCGCCATTTCGGAAAGTTGCCTTGCTTGATGGCGTGGAACAGATCGCGCTGCGAATAGTCCGGGTCCGTTCCTTCCAGCGCGCCCGCCTGTTCGCGGAAGAAATTCTTGATCCCTTGCTTGGTCTTGAAGTGCCACTTTACGTAGAAGAGCTCGTTCTTCACATTGATCAAGCTGAACGTGTGGCTGCTGTAGCCGTTCATGTGCCGGTAGCCGTCCGGAGTCCCGCGGTCGGAGAAGAGGATCGTCACCTGGTGCAGCGATTCCGGCGAGAGCGACCAGAAGTCCCACATCATCGTTGGTGATTTCAGATTAGTCTCCGGGTCGCGCTTCTGCGTGTGGATGAAATCGCCGAACTTCAGCGGGTCGCGAATGAAAAAGACTGGCGTGTTATTTCCCGTCATATCCCAGTTGCCCTCTTCGGTGTAAAACTTCAGCGCAAAACCGCGCGGGTCGCGCGCCGTATCCGCCGAACCCTTTTCGCCGCCCACTGTCGAAAAGCGCAGGAACGTCGGTGTTTTCTTGTCAATGGCATTGAACAGCTTCGCCGTCGTATACTTGGCGATCTCGGTGCTGGTGCAAACGAAATGACCGTACGCGCCGGAGCCTTTGGCATGCACCACGCGCTCCGGAATTCTTTCCCGGTTGAAGTGCGCCATCTTTTCGAAGAGCAGAAAGTCCTCGAAGACCACCGGCCCGCGTGGCCCTACCGTGAGCGAATTCTGGTTATCGCCAATGGGACGGCCCGCGTCCGTCGTCATGATTTTCTTTTTTTCTTCCGGCATGGATCCTCCTCAGTTTGATAGCAGCGGCCCCGCGAAGCGGGAATCCTGCCATCGCATCTCCAAGCCTAGAAGCCGGCGGCCTATACATCCAATATATAGTTCGGATACGATGGATAGGCATAGCCTATGGAACTTCACCAGCTTCGTTACTTCTGCGCCGTGGCGGAAACCGGATCCTTCAGCCGGGCCGCCGAGCAATCGCATGTTTCCCAACCGTCGCTTTCCCAGCAGATTCTCAAGCTGGAAGACGAGCTTGGCGCCCGCCTTTTCGACCGACTGGGCCGTTCCGTCCGGCTCACCGAGCTCGGAAAAACGTTTCTCCCGCGCGCCCGTGCCGTCCTGCGCGAACTGGAAGCTGCCAGAGGCGACGTCGTCGAAGGTAAAGAGTTTGTCGGCGGTCCGATTGCCGTCGGTGTGATTCCCACTGTCGCGCCTTACTTTCTCCCGGCGCGCCTCACTACCTTCTCGCGCAAATTCCCCCAGGTTCACGTCACTGTCGTCGAAGAAATCACGCCCGTCCTTCTTGACCGTCTCCGTGCCGGCACTATCGATGTTGCCATTCTGGCGCTCCCTATCAGAGGCCACGAATTCGATGCCTTTCCTCTATTGACCGAGCGTCTCTTCGCCGTGCTCCCCAAGAAACACAAACTCAACTCGCGCCCGTCGCTTTCTCTCAAGGACCTCCGCGCCGAGCCCTTTCTGCTCTTGCGCGATGGCCACTGTTTCCGTGATACCGCCGTCGCCGCTTGCGACCGCGCCCGTCTCCATCCGCAGATCGTTTTCGAAAGCGGCCAATTCAGCAGCCTTCTCAGCATGGTCGGCGCGGGCATGGGTGTTTCTATCGTTCCCGAAATGGCCATCCACAAAAAATCTCAATGTCGCTATGTCCGCATCGCCGATGACCAAGCGGTCCGCACCATCGGTACCGTCGTGCTCCGCGGCCGCTCTCTCACCCGTGCACACAACGCCTTTCTCTCTCACCTCAGCGCGTCTTCTCCGCGCATATCCTCTTAGGTAGAGGCATTTCTGGCGGTATTTCGCCAGATCATGCGCGAGAGATGGACGCAGCCATTCTCCTGAGGTAGAATCTTTTAAGTCGGTTACTCCGGTGGGGCCGTGGCGCAGTTGGGAGCGCGCCTCGATGGCATCGAGGAGGTCGTGGGTTCGAATCCCATCGGCTCCACCAACTTCTTTTCAATCCGATAGCAAAAACTTCGCTCATAGGACGCGTGCGTGCGCGAAGGTCAGCATCGAAAATGGCGAGCGGCCCGTAGCGGTCCTTCATGCCGCCGAGCCGGTGCGCCGTAGCATCTCGGAGTGCATCGCGTTGGCAAAAGCGCACGAAGAAGAAACCAGCAAGGCTCCAGTCCTCGATCCAGACTTCGCTGAAGACTTGGAAGAAATTATCATCCACCGCAAGCCTTGGAACCCACCAGCGTGGGAATAGTCCTGGATCTTTCCGTGATTCAACTCTGAACGATTGGACAATCCGCGAAGCTTCCCTTCGCTCTCGCCGCCGTCAAGGGGCTGGCTCGCCCACGCGGCTCCCAATGGTCGTCCTTGACTGCGGCTTCGCTGCGGGAGTGGCTATCTTGTGAGAAATATCTACACAGGGACATATCCGCTAAGGCTGGCGTGCCGCCTTGGCCCTTTCTCTGACTCGGTTGCCGGAGGGCTAATCCCGCCAAAGAAGTCGCCAGATATCCCGCCAAGTTAGTCGTTGAAAATCGTATAAAACAATGATATACAAAGGCTTGAAATGAACGAAGAATCCGCCAAATACCCCGCCATAAAGGCCGCCAAAATGCCGGTCATTTCGCGGGCAGAGGATCGCGGGGAATCGATTGCCGAGATGGAGCCTCTGCTGATTGGTGAAACCAGCCGGTTTCGTGGTCCTTTGACGGACCTCGCCGTCGAACTCGTGCAGAAGTCAGCGAGATTTCGCGGTAGTCTGCCCGAGAGCTTGCTGACCTCGCTTGCCGACCTTGTGCGGGCGATGAACTGCTATTACA
>WNEZ01009845.1_pt1 | contig 10677 bp, 19 predicted proteins | sample 5400521 | NCBI WGS metagenome assembly WNEZ01 (sample SAMN13153339, study PRJNA577476) | soil metagenome | isolation source: 120 cm saprolite under Douglas fir tree site 2 hole 1 replicate 1 | place: USA:California | collected 2015-04-18
TCTCCCAGTTGGCACAACCGAGATTTTGGTCACAGTCGTAAGACTGCGGCGTGCCAAGCCGATGGCGAGTGCAATCGCGTAAACAATGAGAAGAAGCAGGAGCGTCATCATTGCTGTTCTCTCAAGCCGCGCAATTTTGCAGCCTCTATTTTTGACACGAAGACTCTTCGTCGACGAGTCTTCGGAAGGCGAACTCGGCTTGCGAGGGGCTTTCATATTCGCCGTCCTCGTAGCTCTGCTTCATGCTTGCAAGCAGTCTTCCGATCGCGCGTTGGCACGCCGCGTTCTTTCCGACTTTGAGCACCTGCGCAAGGCGTTCAAGGAATTGAGTGTCCCGCACACAAGAACTATACAGGCTCAGATTCTCAGCCCGGAGTCGCTGACGCCGAACAAATCACTAAACCACAGGGCGCAGGCTAGGGTAAAAGCAAGGGGCCCCATCCCGCCGTGAAAACAATTCTCAATTCGGATAGTTGCGTTGTGTAGCGAAACTGATCCAACGAAAGAATTTTTGGCTATACGTACCGAATACACAATTATTGAAACGCAGCGAATTGATTCATGAGGCAGCCTAAGTCATCTGCGTGAAGACCGTGTTGAGCGCAGAGCCAGTGCCTACCCAAATCCATCCCGAGAAGATCGTTGATGTTGCATTAAGCAAAACCACCGTTGACGCGAATGACTTGACCATTGACCCACTCGCCCTGCGGACTCACGAGAAATGCAACCAGGCCAGCTATGTCTTCTGGTGTGCCCAAGCGGTTCAGTGGCGATAGAGTGGCGATGGTTTGCAGCAGTTCCTCCGATTTGCTTTCGAGCCATTGCTCCGTCGCCGTTGCGCCAGGTGCAACGCAGTTAACGGTGATGTTCTGGCCCTTGAGCTCTTTGCAGAGGACCCGCGTGAACACTTCTACGGCGCTTTTTGCCGCGCTCGCGTATCCGGGATGTGCATTGAATACGCGTTGGCGCCTTCGAAGGTCAGCATTTTGGGCACGAGGCCGTCGATCCAAAGCTGATGCAGGAACAGCTCGACGCCGATGCGGAAGCATTGCGCGCCCAGAATTATCCAGAGCGGAAAAGCCAGTACTATCCGTGCGTTGGCAGACAATCGCACAATGAAAAGGATGAGAAACAAAAGGACGGGAACGACGATGAGCCGGCATAAATGAACCACACGGACAGCCCAGCCAGCACGCGGAATGCGGCTCGGCGGTTAAGGTAGCGCGCGATAAGTGCTATGACGACCGTTGCCATTATCGCCACAAATCCCAGAAAGAGTGTAGAGGTCATTCCTGTTCGTTAATTTTCATAGTGGTCTTCTGATTGGTTGCTCCCTAACTGAATAGAGCGTTTGTTCTTGACGATGGAATCCATCATCCCGAGTGGCTTTTTAGCCGTGAACTTTTCCACCAAATCATTAGTTCCGGAAAAAACTCCGAGCGTTCAAGACCCGCAGATGAAGATGGCTGAGATGGTGAATTTCCTGAAGAACATGGGGCTGATCCGCTTGCTATTGGTGCTGGCAGCGATACCGAGGCCGTGGCCCCTGAGCCTTGGACGTCGATGAGCGTGATCGGGTCCGGGAGATTGTTGCCGAATATCCGCGGATAACGGACGCGCCATAGCGGGGCCGAGAGTGCAGGCTACTTGCTCTTGTTGCGGGCGATGATTTCTTTCAATGTCAAACTACTGGTAGCAGGCACAAGCACGGCCACGGGCGCCGGCTCTGGCTCTGGCGCCGGTTCTGGCACCGGCTCTCGTTCTGGCACCGGCACCGGCTCTGGTTCTGGTTCTGGCTGCCCATCAGGCAAACTCATAAAATATTCCTCCACCGTCTGGTCACGCACGAGTTTGGGGGTTCACGCAAACAAAAACGTCGCGGTCGACCATCGTCACCCGCAGACTGGATGCTGCAGCAATGTTCGAGCGTAGCTAACCTATTCCCAGTGAGACCAGGCGTTACCCTGCTCTTCGTGTTTCTTTCTAGCGAGGGCTTCGATGCGAAGGCGCTCCGAACACTCGTCGCAGATGGTGATTTCCGAAGGCTTGCCGCACATATTGCAAACGTGGTGTGCGTGTTCGGGCTGGGGGTTGGATCGCAGCGAGACTATCTCCATACTTTGCCTCCTTTCTAACCTCTCGACCAGGTCCATCGAAGCAGCACTTTTGCTCCGCACGGGCAATTCACCACTCTCTGCTCTGGAGCTGATATCAGGTACGATTCGTGCTCAAAGCCAAAAAGCAGATGAGCTTGCGCGTAACGCTCACTCCCTTTTGGCGTCGACCCAGAAACCTCGGCCGACAGCAATTTCATTGTGGGTGCGCTGGTCGAACACAACGTACTCGCCCTGGGATAGCGTAGTCAGCTCCTTAATGCGAATGTTCGCATTCGATTCGGATTTCAGCGCAGCTCGGATCATGCGGCAGATCGCACGTGCGCTGGCCTGCGAACTCAATTCCCGACAAGTCGTAGCAGCCGGTTTGGTCATCTGAATCTGACATTCAGGAGCCCAGCAGGAGAGTGTAGTATGACCGAAAAAGACTATCTCGATCCCAAAGGCTATTGGGGAGATCCAGCCGGCAACGTCCGGCGGATGAGTGGAGATTCAATTGGAGCCTTTTGGAGCTGCCTCTTTTCGAACTTCTGGGTGGCTGCGGAGGGCAGAAGTGTTCAAACGCGTGCCACTTGTCTTGCCACCCGCATTTCGCGCCTTCCCCATTGACGATCGGCTCAAGCACAAACCAGGCCTTTGCGAACCGGTACTCCCCATAATCGCAACGCAATTCGCTTCGGCAAATACGGGATCAGCCCCGCGAACTCGTCTATCTTGCGGCAGACTTGCAGCCCGTCGGTCTTTTTCCTCTGTCTCCCAGTCTCGTTTCTTGTTGTCCAAGCGGGCAAAGACAGCCCCCTGCTTTGCGTAAAGTCAGATGCAGTCCATATGTCTTGTGCCTTCAGCCAAGCTTGAAACCGGAGTTGACGACTGGCGAGAATGATTCCGACGGAGGCAATTCCAGTAAATATTGCTGTCAGTGCATACCAAAAAACAGCGTTTGAAATCAATGCATAATGCTTTCCTCCCTGCCGATGTCTCACATATCGTTTGAAAAGAGGTTGGTACTTTTCAACCGCGTCGCGGCTCATTCTCTCAATATACTGGCTGACGAATTCGCTGGGCACGGTTTCACCTCGTGGATTAACAACTAGATACATCGAAATTCGAGGCACATCCAGCTTTTCAATCACAATTTTCACCTCATGCGGCTGCTTTCCGACTATGCCCGCTATTATCATCAGGATCGCACGCATCTTGGACTCGGGAAGGAAACGCCGTTCGGCAGACCTCACTCCGATGGTTCAGGCCTTGTTCTTTCTCGTGCGCGACTTGGAGGGCTGCATCGTCGTTACGATCGAGTTGCTTAATCCGCACCGATGTAGCGTCGTCCAAAGAACGAGGTTCCTCCATCCTTATATATTGCGATATATGCGCAGCTCGTGCGGGCGTTCCCCGCAGGAGAGAATTTCGCGCCCTGTGGTCCCATCCAGGTCTTCTCTTCAAGCGGTCGTGCCAGCGAATCGCCCGATTTCCGGTGCGGATAGAGTTTTGGCGAAGCACAAGCCGCCGCTGCGACAGATCTCGCTACTTAACTAAATTTGATTAAGTAAGAGAACTGCCTGGTGACTGTACTTGACAATAGAAGTTAATTAACCTATTGTGGTTAAGTACCGAAAAAGGCAGACGGCAATCTGAGCTGACATGGGTTATCTGAAATTGCCTTTGGCCAACGTTTATGAGAGGTGGCTAAAATGAGAACATTGAATCGCTGGGAACAACCTTTCCGCGGGGCTACGAATTTGCAGGAACAGATTAATCGCGTGTTTGGCGATCTGGTGGGACGTACGGGTCAGGAGTCGAACTTGACCCCTTGGGCCCCGGCCGTCGACATCTTCGAGACCGAGAATGAACTGGTGGTTAAGGCGGACCTGCCGGATGTGAATCCGCAGGACCTGGACATCCGCGTGGAGAACAACGTCCTCACGATTCGCGGCGAACGCAAGTTCGAGAATGAGGTGAACGAGGACAACTATCTACGCATCGAACGCAGCTATGGCTCGTTCAGCCGGAGTTTTTCGCTGGCGAGCTCGGTAAACGCGGACGCGATCAACGCGGACTATCAGAACGGCGTGCTGACGCTGAGCATCCCGAAGCGCGAGGAAGCGAAGCCAAAGCAGATCAAGGTGAATGTGGGAACGCGTGCAATCGCGGCGGCGGCTGGGGCTCGCTGAGGAGAGCTGGATCGAAGACGAAGTAGCAAGGGGCTGGCGATATCGCCAGCCCCTTCTCGTCAGAAGCGACGGTTGACGAGTACCAGGCGCGATTTGAAATAACCTCGTGAAGGCGCAGAAATAGACCTGTGCAGGGCGCGCAGGAAGTGGCGGCGCGATAGCGGGAATCTGTAAGGGTCGGCCCCCCTACAGTAGCCAACGCGCCGTAGCCTGCCATCGAGATGAGGGCACACGCGCCGCCGCCAAAGTCGAATATCGACAAGGGAATTAAGCAGAGCCCTCGAGCAACATGTTGGGTGGTTATTTTCCGGAATATCGACTTTCCATTCCCGGTCCGCAATTTCTGCCGCTGAGCGACATATACTTGCGACTACATGCGACCTACAGTGGCCTCGCCTGAGGAGCCTCGAACGTGCCAGACGAAGAATGGGTCAAAACACTTGAAGACGGCAGAAAAGTGAAATTCATCTACCAAGAGTTGCCGGAAGACGGGGCGTTTATTACCGCGCAGATCGGTGGAAATGAGGTCGTGTATTCGGTCGTCTTGACCAAAGCAAGGAACCCCCTGAGTCATGAAGATGTTGAAAGTCATTTTAAGGGCGAGCTTTCAAAGAGGTAGCGCGACTTATAGCAGACGGCGGGTCAGGGCTATTTTGTTGTCCCGGGTGTTCGGCACCCACCAGCACATGCTAGTCCGCCGCTTCTCTAATCCAATCGTGCGCCGCTTGTCGGTCAATGTCGTGCATTCGCATATATTCCTCGACAGCTTTTTCGATCGAGCTTCTCGCTGTGTCCAACATGAAATCATCCCGTTGGCAATCTTCCATTCCCCGTTGCGCTTCCTGCTTTGTCTTGTAAACGCCCACCGTTCCGCCGGCGTTTTCATGGACTATGAACTCAGAGCCTTGGGGTACTTGTCAGCCATGGTTGCCTCAAGACACGAATATAAACCGGGAAGACGGTGAATCGTAGTGCAAAGTACGGTGCGTTGGCGCACGAATGCGTGATAGCGACATGCGTAAGATATCCGAAGTGCTGACTAAAGTCGTGCGACGCGACGCGAATAAAAAACATCTAAACTCTAAAGTCGGCGTCAACTGATTACCGCCGATATCGTAGAAGTGGTTTTCAATGTCTGGTAAGGAACGGAGGTGCCGCAAGTGATCTTTAGGTCCTTCGACTTGACGGTAGAAGGTTTAGAGAGCAAATAGTCAGTGTTGTTTGGAGGCCCGAGCCTATGAGCGCAATTCGGAAAGAAATTCGGAGAGAAGCCTGACGTATTTGTCCGTGGAGCGTTTAAGTTCTTCGGCCAAGCGCAGGTGCAGGGCAATGTCAACGGTACCCGGTTCTGACCTTTCGACGTACTCCTGGAGAGCCGCCTGTGCCCTCAGCATTTGCCCTTCGGCATCTCTTACTTGCTGCTGCGTTGCCATTTCAGAGGGATCATACCATGGCTCATTGTCGTTCGAGCGCGCCACTTATCTACGTTTGTTTTGAGACAGATCGCAAAACCCCAAACGTAATAAAAACCTGATCATCGCTGTCCGGCTAAGGACTGGAGCGCAAGCCGGAACAGATTATGAAATAAGACGTTAGGGGCAGTTTTGGCTTGCCGCGATTTGAAGGTCGGTGGGGCCTCGATGGGGTTAACAATGGTTCATGAATCTTGGACGAACCGTGTTTTCTCAACTCATTTCCCATCTTCCGGATCGCGAGTTTCGTCGTTGCGTGGAACGCTACCGTGGAGATTACCGCCTTCGAGGGTTTTCCTGTTGGGACCAGTTCTTATGTATGGCTTTCGCACAGTTCACTTATCGCGAGAGCTTGCGAGATATCGAAGCATGTTTGCGGTCTTCGCCTGACAAGCTTTACCACATGGGCATTCGGGGTCGGGTTTCCCGCTCCACTCTGGCCGATGCCAACGAAACGCACGACTGGCGCATCTTCGCCGATTTCGCGCAGCGGTTGATCGCCATCGCTCGCCCGCTCTATGTGCGGTGTCGTTCGCCAAAATTCCGCAAAACCCTGAATCCCGTCTTCGTAACAATGTTACAGGCGGCTCCGGAAGCTATTCATTTCAAGCGCATTTTGAATTTTGGCGAGGGACAGGGAGTCCATCGTCTATGACAACGTACGTTCGGAACGTGTCTTCCAGTTCAGAGACGATCTGCTGCTCTCCGATCGTTTCTATTGGCCGGGGCATTCGGTCATCTCGCTGGACGCGCTGGGCGAAGGCCGGAGCTAACCAAGCGCTCCACCTCTGACGCCGGGACGCGGATCAGCCTGCCGAGTTTGACCGTCGCGATTTTTCGTTCAAGAATCCAACGGCGAATGCAGGCTGCTGTTACGCCCAACCTCTCGGCCACTTGCGGGACACTGAGCAAAACGACTTCAGAGATGCTCATGTTTTCGATTCCTCCTGAACGCAGCGCATGCGCACTTGCGGCAAATTACGGCGCAACTTACTACTGGGCAAGAGGACGAATCATGGATTGTGATTATGTCCGGTGCGAAGAGCGGACAAATTGCGAAACTACGTTTTGTCCGGCATGCTAGCGCGCCTGCGTTTTAGCAGTTTGCGCACCGATTCCTCGGTGAAAGGCTTCTTGTTTCCTTTACGGTCCTGGCGCTCCGGGTACTTGCGGTTCAGAGAGACCGCAATGTCGCCCTGGGTTAAGCCTGATTGCTCCAGTTCACTCGCTTCTAAAGCGAGAGCATCAAGGCGAGGCGCTCCGGGCTTCAGAGAAGGCATAAGCCAAAGAGCGGACTCCAGTGCCACCTTCTTTTGGAGTTTGCGATATTCGCGCAATTTATTGGGATGCCTCTTCAGCAATTCTAGATACTGATCACGGGCGTCTCCGTAAATCTCTGGCCAATTTCCCTTCGTCATCTCACCGCGCTCTGCGGGAGTCAGAACATTATCGCCCTGAAGAAACTTTCGTAGCCACGAAGGTTGTCGAGCTAGAAATTCCTCTACGTCAAGGGCTTTGAAACCCATGCGCCACCTCCCGCGTGGCATCCCGTTTGAGAGAAGAGGTGCGGCAGGCAGGGCGGGATGCGCCTGCTCTTCGCTGCGTCCAGCTAGCCGCACGGCGATCTTAACGCTTGACAACCTAGCAGGCAAGTATTAACCTAGCAGCTAAGTTATGAAAAACGCGCGAGACAAGATTATTCGTGAATTTCTGGCGAAGGCCGGTCGCAAGGGCGGGAAAGCGCGCGCTGCCAAGCATGGCAAAGCCACTCTCAGCAAATGGGCGAAGAAGGGCGGCAGGCCGAAGGGCAGTGGCAAGAAGGAGAAACCGTGATCTACAAACGTGGATGCAATAGCAAAGGCCCGAACGAAACGTGCAGCAAGTGCGGCGAGCGGGGCGCGTGCGGCGTCTATTGGTACAAGTTCATGTGGCAAGGGAAGCTCGTCCGCGAATCCACCAAGCAGGGCAACGATAAGATTGCGAGACAGATGGAGTCGGCGCACCGCACGTCACTTGCAAAGGGCGAAGTCGGCATTCGTGAGCGCAAGATCATTCCGACGCTCACTGAGTTCTGTGCGGGGCGACTCGAACCGTGGGCAAAAGCTACTTTCGAGAAATCGTGCGTGAAGAACTGGTTTTGGTATCGCACCGGCATACGCGCACTCACCAAGTACAAGCCTCTCGCCGGAATGCCTCTCGATAAGATCACGGGCGAACTCGCGTGCGAGTTTGCCGCTCACCGTTTGCGCGAGGGAATGGAAGTTAGCACGGCGAACAATTCCCTTCGGGTGCTTCGGCGCATCCTCAATCTTGCTGTCGAATGGGGCGTGCTCGACACCACGCCAAAAATCAAAATACTTCCAGGCGAGAGCCGTCGTGAGCGCGTGATTTCCCAAGACGAAGAGGCGCGGTATCTCGCCGCCGTTACCGAACCGCTAGCCTCGATTGCTTCCATATTGGCCGACACAGGAATGCGCCCGGAAGAGTGCTTTCGGCTTTGCTGGGATAATGTGACTTGGGTGAACGGGCGCAACGGCGTTCTGCTTGTGACGCGAGGCAAGACGGCATCAGCTCGTCGCGTGATTCCAATGACGCCGCGCGTTCGATTAGTTCTCGAATTACGCTGGGAAGCCGCTGGGAAACCACAAGAAGGATGGGTATGGCCCGCAGGCACGCGCAGCGGCCACGTCGAGCCTTCGAGCTTGCGGAAGCATCATGCGAAGGCGTTCGAGACGATGGCGGAAGAGGCTGCGAAGCGAAATGAGAAGCCGCCGCGCCCGTTTGTGCTCTACTCGCTGCGCCACACGTTTCTGACGCGGCTGGGACAATCCGGCTGCGACGTGTGGACGCTGGCGCGGATCGCCGGGCACGCATCTATTACAATATCGTCGCGCTACGTTCACCCTTCCGAGGACGCGGTGTTGGACGCAATTTCTCGGCTGGGTGGGCACAGAATTGGGCACAGCGAGAATGCGCCCGCTCAGTTGCCGGTTGCGAAAAACGCAACAAGCGCAGTACAGTGAGTTAGTTACAAACGGAGCGCCCGTAGCTCAGTTGGATAGAGCATCTGCCTTCTAAGCAGAATGTCGCGTGTTCGAGTCACGCCGGGCGCGCCATCTTTTCAAGCACTTGTAAGACGTAGCGCGACGCGCAAATTCATACTGTAGCGGAAACTGTAGCGGGTCCGAGTAGATTGCTATTCGAGCCTGAGATCAACTTCCCGGGCGATAGCAACACTGGTGAACGACGAGGAATGCCGCCCATATGCGGATCAACAAACGTGCGCTCTCATCCGGGAGCGCACCTTTCCCAAGCTCATGGATGAGGGCCGCGAGGCCGACCAGCGTGTCGCGTGACGTGAATTTGCGCCGATCACTTCCACTTCGTCTTTTCCGATTCGTTCGTCGGTCGGGAACCAAGCGCAATGGTTGGACGCTGTCGCCTTCACGACAAAGGCGGTGTCCAGCTTTGTCATTTGACCGTCGCTCGGGGATTGTTCGTTGTTGACCCTTTCGCCGCTCCCCGGACTTGCGTTCGCGCAACCAGGGGTCCCATGTGACACCCGCGAACTTGTCTCCGCGCATGAGCACGCGAAAGCCCGCTTGGAACGAATCCCAATTCACCAAACCTAAGTTGACTCGCCCGGTATTTTGACGAAAGAGAGGAACGATGTACTTCATTGAGTCAGGGCCTGAATTCACCTAGAAGGGGCTAACGCACGTGACAGTTTACCTTCTCAAGGCCCCATGGCCCAACACCGAGAGGAGTGAAATGCCCACGATGGCCGCGCACGTGCGCGACGCATAGTAAATTCCCGCGTTTGTGCCTTGTAATTGAGAGAAGGCTTAGAGAGGGGGTCCTGTGCCGCACGTGCGTTACTTGACGCACTATTATCGCCCGAAGCGATTTCGCTCTAAGGTTCAGCAGTAAGTACGTCACACGCGCACGTGCGTTTGATACAGAAACGAATCGGGGCGACGGATAGCGCTTGTCCTGCGAGAAACACCACTAAGGAGCCTACGCATTTAGAGCTTAACACTTAGCACGCTCGGACAGGACAGCCCCTTCATTCTTGCGATCCGTCTGTTATGATAGATAGACTGGGAGGCCACGCATGAAAATTGACAAGCATCGCAGGGCGGAGTTGCGAACATTCCGCAAAGCCCTGCGACTCAAGCAAGGACAACTGGCCGTGTTGGCTCGTGTCAGCCCAGAGACGGTTTCTCGCTTTGAACGATGCAAGCACGTGTCACGATCTGTTGAAGAGCGTGTGACACGGGCAATCTTCAGCGTCGCCGCAAAAAGGAATCCCGAAGCAATAAAGCAGGCAGCGCAGCCAGCGCTAGACGCGGCAGAGAAGTGGGACAGAGTCCTCTCTGTAGAGCCAGGAAGTGAGGCTGCACTAAACCTCGAAAAACAGACCGGAAAGCGTCTGGCCGAGTTGAAAACCCAGGCTGAAAGCGTCGCGGGTCTTCTTCGCGGTGCGGCAAGCGCTGCTATTTCATTGCTCAAGTGATGCTCCTGAACAAAGCCACTGTCACTAGGCTCTGGGCTGAAACATTAGAACGGCCATGGAATTGGAATGCCGCTATAGCCGTTGTCGGCATTAGTGCAGTCATACGGCACACCAACCCACGGGACGGCAGGAGCGAGAATTACTAAAAGCCCTTCGTCCGCTAAAACCTGTTCAGCAATATCGGCGGGACAAACCCAGGGCAGGCCAGGGACTGCAATACGAAAACAAACTGTTGCTCCCAACCAAATGAGCCTCGGGCTGGAGCTATACGAATGCGCATAAGTAAAAGGACATCATACCGGTAGATGTGGCATACTCCTTGTGAAGGAGTAGCCATGATTCCTCGCGTGCTGCGATTGCATCCGAAGACGTATCAGCGATTGATTGGCTTACGCAGGGAA
>WNEZ01006770.1_pt1 | contig 10675 bp, 8 predicted proteins | sample 5400521 | NCBI WGS metagenome assembly WNEZ01 (sample SAMN13153339, study PRJNA577476) | soil metagenome | isolation source: 120 cm saprolite under Douglas fir tree site 2 hole 1 replicate 1 | place: USA:California | collected 2015-04-18
CGGCCTTCATCTCCGATGACATCGAGGCGGCGCGTGAGCAAGTGCGCTGGTTCCCGGCATTGGTCTCGAACCACGTCGTCGACCTGCTCAAGCGTTACGACGTTCAGGATCTGCCAAAGGCGCTGACCGATTACATCAAGGCGCGCGACCACTATGACTACTCGGAGCACGCCCAGCGGGGCGCGGCTCACGCCGACTTCGTACCGGACGACGTCATCGACCGGTTTTGCGTCATCGGGACGGTGGAGCAGAGCCGGAAGCGGATCGAGGAGCTGATCGATGTCGGCGTCGACCAGTTCAACCTCTACCTTATGGTGGAGAAACCCGAGGCGGTCATCGAAAAATACGGCGAGGCCATCATTCCAGCGTTCAGCTAGCGAGGAGGAGGCGACACAGACATGGCAAAGGTGCGGGCGGCGCTGATCCAGGCGCACGCGAACATGCCCAAAGAGGAAGCGATCGTAAGGCACGAGGCGCTGATCGGAGAGGCGGCGGCCAAAGGTGCGCAGATCACCTGCCTTCAGGAAATCTTCTTTGGTCCCTATTTTCCGGCGGAGCAGGACGTCAAATGGTACGACACTGCCGAGCCTGACGATGGCCCGACGGTCAAGCGGATGCAGGCGCTGGCGAAGAAGCACAAGATGGCGCTGGTCGTGCCTTTCTACGAGGAGGCCCAGACCGGCGTGTATTACAACACCGCGGTCCTGATCGAGAACGACGGCTCACTCCTGGGCAAGTACCGCAAGACGCACATCCCCCACGTCGGCCCCTGTTTCTGGGAAAAGTTCTATTTCAAGCCGGGCAACCTGGGCTACCCGGTGTGGGACACCTCGGTCGGCCGCGTCGGCATCTTGATCTGCTACGACCGGCACTTCCCGGAGCCCGCCCGGGCGCTGGGGCTCAAGGGCGCCGAGCTGGTCTTCAACCCGTCGGCCACGGTCAAATCGCTGTCGCGGTATCTCTGGGAGCTCGAGCAGCCAGCGCACGCGGTGGCCAACGGTTACTGGATCGGCGCCATCAACCGCGTGGGGGTGGAGAAGCCGCTCAACGAGGCGCAGTTCTATGGCTCGAGCTACTTTTGCGATCCGCGCGGCCGCATCATCGGCAAGGCGTCCGAGACCGAGGATGAGGTGCTGGTCTGCGATCTCGACCTGGACATGAATCGGGAAGTCCGCAACACCTGGCAGTTCTTGCGCGATCGCCGGCCGGAGAGTTACGAAGAGCTCGTCAAGGAATTGCCATGAGGACCCTGATCAAAAACGGCACCGTGGTAACCGCGAACGACACGAACAGAACCGACGTCTTGATCGACGGCGAGAAGATTGCCGCGATCGGGAGCGGGCTTGCGGCCAGTGCCGACCAGGTGATCGACGCGGAAAACCGCTACGTCATGCCGGGCGCGATCGACGTACACACGCACATGGAGTTGCCGTTCGGCGGCACCTTCGCGTCCGACGACTTCGCGACCGGGACGGCCGCCGCCGCTTGGGGCGGGACGACCACGATCGTCGACTTCGCGGTGCAAAGCTTCGGCCAGACGCTGCGCCAGGGTCTCGACCAGTGGCACAAGAAGGCCGAAGGCAAGGCGCATATCGACTACGGCTTTCACATGATCGTGCGCGAGATCAACGACTCGATCCTCAAGGAGATGGACGCTCTGGTCAAGGAGGGCATCCCGTCCTTCAAGCTCTTCATGGCCTATCCGGGGGTCTTCATGCTCGACGACGCGTCGATCTTCCGGGCGATGAGCCGCACGGCATCGAATGGCGGCCTGATCATGATGCATGCCGAGAACGGCGGCGCGATCGATGTCCTGGTACAGCGCTACCTGGCGGCCGGCAAGGGCGATCCGATCAACCACGGGCTCACCCGGCCGGCCAGCATGGAGGGAGAGGCCACCGGACGGGCCATCGCCCTTTCCCGGTTGGCGGAGGTGGCCGTCTACATCGTGCACCTCAGCTCCAAAGAGGCGCTGGACGCGGTGCGCGAGGCACGCGATGATGGTGCCCCGACCTTTGCCGAGACCTGCCCGCAGTACCTCTACCTGAGCCTGGACGACCTCGCCCGGCCCGGCTTCGAGGGCGCCAAGTACGTCTGCTCACCGCCACTGCGACCCGCGTCGCATCACGGTGAGCTCTGGAAGGGCCTGCTCCAGGACGACCTGCAACTGGTCGCGACGGATCATTGCCCCTTCCATTTCAAAGGTCAGAAGGAGATGGGGCGCGGTGATTTCTCCAAGATCCCCAACGGCCTGCCCGGTGTGGAAGACCGCTTTTCGCTGATCTTCCACGGGGGCGTGAATTCAGGGCGGATCACGCTCAACCGTTTCGTCGAGCTGGTGGCGACGGCGCCCGCCAAGATGTTCGGTCTCTTCCCACGCAAGGGCACGATCGCACCGGGGAGCGACGCCGACATCGTCATCTTCAATCCGAGGGTGGAACGGACGCTTTCGGCGAAGACCCATCATATGAACGTGGACTACAGTTGCTACGAGGGCATGACGGTAAAAGGCCTGCCGGAGGTCGTGATGCAGCGCGGCAACGTCCTGGTCCGTGACGGAAAATTCCAGGGCGTCAAAGGGGCCGGTCAGTTCCTTCGGCGCTCGCCATTTCATGGGGTGCCGGCCAGTGAGCCAAGCCCGGTAGGAGCCAGATCATGATCGCCACCAAGAACGTCCAGAGCTTCATCGGCGGCAAGTTCCGTGATTCGCGGTCGGAAAAGACGGATGCGATTCCGAACCCCGCCACCGGAGAGACGATCGCCAGTCTTCCCCACTCGACGCGCGACGAGATCAACGAGGCCGTCGCCGCGGCCAAGAAGGCGTTCCCGGCCTGGAGCGAAACCCCGGTGCCCGAGCGGGCGCAGGTGATGTTCCGCTTCAAGGCGCTCTTCGACAAGCACATCGATGAGCTCTCCGCGATCGTTACGCAGGAGAATGGCAAGACCCTCGACGAGTCCCGTGGCGAGGTCAAGCGGGCGATCGAAGTCATCGACTTCGCCTGCGGCGCGCCCACGCTGATGATGGGCCAGAACCTCGATCAGATCGCCAAAGGCATCGACGAGGAGCTGACACGCTTTCCGGTCGGTGTCGTCGCCGGGATCACGCCTTTCAACTTCCCGAACATGGTGCCCATGTGGATGATCCCGGTTGCGATCGTGACGGGGAACACCTTCGTCCTCAAACCGTCGCAGCTCACGCCGCTCTCGGCGATGCGAATCGCCGAGCTGCTCGAGGAGGCCGGCCTGCCGGAGGGCGTGTTCAACGTCGTGCACGGGGCTCACGACGCGGTCAACCAGCTGCTGACCCATCCGGATGTCTCGGCGATCTCGTTCGTCGGCTCGGCGACCGTCGCCGCCTACATTTACGCGACGGCGGCGGCGAACGGCAAGCGGGTGCAGGCGCTCGGTGGCGCCAAGAACCACATCCTGGTGATGGACGACGCTGACCTCGAGCTCTCGGCGCCGCACGTCATCTCCTCGGCATTCGGAAACGCCGGTCAGCGATGCCTGGCGGGAAGCGTGGCGGTTGGCGTGGGAAAGGTCGGCGACGCCCTCGTGCGCGAGCTGGCCAATGACGCGGCCAAGCTGAAGGTGGGTCCGGGCACCGATCCGAAAACGACGCTCGGCCCGGTGATCCGGGGCGAGCGCAAGAAGAAGTTGATCGAGTACATCGACGGAGCGCAGGCGGAGGGGGCAAAGCTCGTCTCCGATGGCCGCCAGGTTAACCAGAAGGACGGCTTCTTCCTGGGGCCGACGATTTTCGACCACGTCACGCCGAATATGAAGATCTGGAAAGAGGAGCTGTTCGGACCGGTGCTCTCGGTGATGCGCGCCACGGACATCGACGAGGCATTGAAGCTGCTCAACGCCAGCACCTACGGCAACATGGCCTCGATCTTCACCACCTCGGGCAAGAACGCCCGCGAGTTCAAGCGCCGGGCGCAGGCCGGGATGCTGGGCGTGAACATCGGCGTCGCGGCGCCGATGGCCTTCTTCCCCTTCACCGGCTGGAAGAACTCGTTCTTCGGTGACTTGCATGCCACCGGACAGGACAGCATCCGCTTCTACACCCGCCACAAAGTGGTGACGACGCGATGGCTGTAGGAAAGCCAAACGCCTCAAACGCTCGTATGGCACCTCCGGCGCCACTCGCGTCGGCCGGCGGGCCGGACGTGCTGAGCGGCGAGGAGATCGTCGCCCTCTGCCGCCAGTACACGCTCTACGACTGGACGGCCCAGGCCGCGGCCGACCCGATTCCCGTCGATCACGCAAAAGGCGTCTATTTCTACACCTCGGACGGCAAACGGATCATCGACTTCAACAGCCAGTTCATGAGCGTCAATGCGGGGCACAGCGACCCGCGGATCGTCGAGGCGATCAAGGGGCAGGCCGAAAAATTGGCCTTCATCAACCCGTTCATGGCCCATGAGCCCCGAGCGCGGTTGGGCAAGAAGCTGGCCGAGTTGCTGCCCGGCGATATCAACAAAGTCTTCTTCACGCTTGGCGGCGCTGAGGCAAACGAATACGCCATCAAGATGGCGCGCTGGGTAACCGGCCGCCACAAGATCGTTGCGCGCTACCGCTCCTACCATGGCGCAACCGCGGGGGCCATCGCGTTGACCGGCGATCCACGCCGGTGGGCCAATGACATCGGAGACTCAGGCGTGGTGCACGTCCTCGATCCCTATCACGGTCCGCAGCGGCCGGTTGACTCGGCGGAGGAATCCCTCACGTACCTCGAGGAGACGATTCAGCTCGAGGGTCCAAGCACGATTGCGGGCTTCATTCTGGAGCCGGTCACCGGGACCAACGGGATCCTTATCCCGCCGGATGGATACCTGCAGGGCGTGCGGGAGCTGTGCGAGCGCTACGGCATCATGATGATCTGCGACGAAGTCATGTCGGGTTTTGGTCGGACCGGCGAGTGGTTTGCCGTCAACCATTGGAATGTGGTCCCCGACATCATCACCATGGCGAAGGGACTGACCAGCAGCTACGTCCCGCTTGGCGCGGTCGGGATGCGCCCGAAAGTCGCGGACTACTTCGAGAAGAACGTCTTCTACGGCGGCCTGACCTACAACAGTCACCCGCTCGCCTGCGCGGCGGCGTTGGGCACGATCCAGGCTTACGAGGAAGACGACATGATCGGGAACGCCCGCCGCATGGGCGAGGTCATGAAGCGTCAACACGACGCGCTCAAGAAGAAGCACCCCTGCGTCGGGCTGACCCGCTCGATCGGGCTTTTCGGCATCCTCGAACTGGTCAAAAACCGCCAAACGATGGAACCGCTCGCTCCCTTCAACGGCACTTCGGAGCCGATGAAGGCGATCGGCAAATATTTCCGCGAGCACGGTCTCTACACCTTCGTTCGCTGGAACACGATCATGACGAACCCGCCGCTCTGCATCAACGAGGAGGAGTTGGCGGAGGGCTTCGGGATCATCGATAAGGCGCTCGACATCGCGGACCAGGCCGTCGCCTAACTTCCACGCTGTCGGGGGCGCCATGACCATCGTCCGCGATGACCCATCGAGCCCCGACGAAGGGTTCGCCGAACTCTATGCGCAGCTTCCGGATGCGACCGATCTGTGGCCCTGGCTGGAGCTCGCCCAGGAGTCATCGCCGCCGGTGCTCTACCTGGGAATCGGCACCGGCCGGCTGGCGGTGCCACTGCACGCGGCCGGGATCGAGCTGGTCGGCGTCGACAGCCACCCAGGGATGCTCGCGCGGCTGCGTCAGCGCCTTCCCGGTGCGAAGCTCATCCAATCGCGAATCGAAGATCTCAACCTGGGCCGGCGGTTCGATCTCGTCATGGTCCCCTCCAACATCCTGTGCTTCGTCGACCGACTGCGCTCTGCCGGCGACCACGTTGCCGCCGATGGGTCACTCGCGTTCGAGTTGACCAATCCCTACTGGTTGCGGGCGGGCGCGGGGCGCGGCGTGCGGGTCAAATCGTTCGACGGCAACGGGGCGCGCTTCGAGGTCGATTACACGCTTCCCGATGGCCGCACCGTCACGCAACAGGCCGAGGTCCCGCTTGTCTGGCCTGAAGAGGTCGAAAACTGGCTCGCGACGGTGGCTGGGCTGAAACTGCGCCGGATGTTCGCGCGACCAGAGGCCGAGCTCGTCGAGTCGCCAAGCTTTTACGTGGTGGCGGGCAAGTAATCCGGCCATGACTTCCCGGATCCTGGTTGTGGAGGATGACCGGGCGCTGCGTGGCGTGCTGGTCTCGGCGCTGCAATCGGGCGGGTACGAGGTGGAGTTCGCCGCCGATGGCTCAGCCGGAGTTCAGGCGCTCAGAACCAAAGCGTTCGACGTCGTCCTGCTGGACATCGGCTTGCCCTTCGTGGACGGCTGGCATGTCCTCTCCACCCTCGAAGGCCGCCGGGTCCCTTCGGTGATCATCATCAGCGCTCGGGGCGACCAGGCCGACAAAGTTCGCGCGCTCGATATGGGAGCGGACGACTATCTGGCCAAGCCATTCGGCTCCGAGGAACTGCTCGCCCGAATCCGCGCCGTGCTTCGGCGACGGCAGCCGCCTACCGAGGTGCCGCTCGTCGTCCGATCGGGATGGGTTTCGGTGGATCTGAGCCGCCACTCGGTTTTGAAGGATGGCCAGGAAGTGCGGCTGTCGCCGACCGAGTACCTGCTGGTGGCCGACCTGGCCCGCCACGCGCACCAGGTCATGGACTATCGGACGCTGCTACACGAGGTGTGGGGGCCCGCCTATGGCGACGAGCGACACTACTTGCGCGTCTTCATCCAGCGATTGCGGCTCAAGCTCGAGCATGACCCCGCGCACCCCGAGGTGATCCAGACGACGCCGGGTCGCGGCTACCGCTTCGGGCCGGCGATCGAACGATAACGACCGGAAGATCCGAAACGCGAAGCACCCGCCGAACCACGCTCCCGGAGAGAAGGCCTCCCAACCACGAGCGTCGCGAGCCGCCGATAAGGATCTCGTCGGCGTGATGCTTGTGGGCGGCATAGACGATCTCGTCGGCGACGCGCCCGGATCGAGCCGTGCGAATGAGCCCGCGTGGGTGCACGCCCAGCCGCTGGATATCGCAAATGGCGTCGCTGACCGTTGCCGCGATCTCGCCCGGCTGGCGAACGCCCACGCGAAGCCACGGACATAATCCCGCTCGCGCACCGAAAGCACCAGCACCTCGGCATGTGACCGCCCGGCACGGTTCGCCGCGGCCGATCCCCGAGGGTGTCAACAGCCCATAAACATCCGGCGGATCGCATGCGCATTGTTTATGCGGCGTTGACACGGCCGGGCGTAGTCTCGTTTCGTGCCACTCGATGTCTGGATGATCGGCCTGCTCGTCCTGCTGGCCGTCGGAAGTCTCGCGTACGTGTTCGGACTGAAGAGGCTGCCCTGATGGCGGGTTATATCGTGTCCGGCGTCGTGGCATTTGCCGTGACCCTCTACCTCTTTATCGCCCTGCTGTTTCCCGAGCGCTTCTGAGCCATGGTCATTGAGCTGATCGGCATCGCCATCACCTTTATCGCCGTCGCGATCGGCGCTTGGTTCCTTGGCAACTTCATGGTCACGGTATTCACCGGCGGACGGACCTTCCTGCACCCCGTTCTGCGGCCGGTGGAAGTTGGCTTCTACCGGTTATCCGGCATCAAGGAGGACCACGAGCAAGGATGGATCCTCTACACGGTCGCAATGCTGGCCGTGCAGGTCGTCAGCTTCGTCCTCACCTATGTCATCCTGCGTCTGCAGGACCACCTGCCGCTCAACCCGATGGGATTCAGCGGCGTCGCTCCCGACCTCGCCTGGAACACGACGGTGAGCTTCGTCACCAACACGAACTGGCAGAACTACACGGGTGAGCAAACGCTGTCGTACCTATCCCAGATGCTGGGACTGGTGATCCACAACTTCCTCTCGGCGGCGACTGGCATCGCGCTCGCCGTCGCCTTGATCCGCGGCATGTCCGCCCGCAAGATGAAGACGCTCGGCAACTTCTACGTCGACGCCACCCGGGCCATCCTTTACATCCTGGTTCCGCTGTCGGTGATCGCCGCCTTCGTCCTCATCTCGCAGGGCGTCATCCAGAGCCTGGATCCGTACGCGACCGCGCATACCATCCAGGGCTCGACCCAGACGATCGCCGTCGGCCCCTTCGGCTCGCAGGAGGCGATCAAGGACCTCGGCAACAACGGCGGTGGGCCCTTCAACGCGAACTCGGCGCACCCCTTCGAGAACCCCAATGGCTTCACCAACCAGTTCGAGATCTTTCTCGAGCTCCTGATTCCCTTTGGCCTGGTCGTGACCTTCGGCAAGATGGTCGGCAACATCAAACAGGGCCTCGCGATCGGCGGGGCGATGGTGGCCATCTTCGTGGTGGCGACCGGGATCGCGGTCGGCGCCGAGCAGGTCGGCAACCCGGCGTTGACCGCGGCGGGTGCGGACCAAGCGCGAACGTCGACGCAACCCGGCGGCAACATGGAGGGTAAGGGTGTCCGGTTCGGCCCGGTGTACTCGGCGAACTTCGCCGTCTCCACGACCGGCACGAGCACGGGCTCGGTCGACTCGAGCCACGACAGCTTCACGCCGATCGGCGGCATGGTGCCACTGGTCCTGATCCAGCTCGGCGAGATCGCGCCGGGCGGCATCGGGGCGGGTCTCTACTTCATGCTGGTCTTCGCCATCCTGGCGGTCTTCATCGCCGGCCTGATGGTCGGACGAACGCCGGAGTACCTCGGGAAGAAGATCGAATCCAAAGAGGTGCGCCTGGCTTCGCTTGCCGTCCTGATTGACGTGCTCATCATCCTGGGGTTCACCGCGATCGCCGTGCTCGCGCCGGCGGCCACGGCGAATGGCGGTGGTCCGCTCAACCCCGGCGCGCACGGCTTCAGCGAGATCCTCTACTCCTTCTCCTCGCAAGTCGGCAACAACGGCAGTGCGTTCGCCGGCCTCAGCGGCAACACGGTCTTCTGGAACACGATGGGGGGGACCGCGATGTGGCTCGGGCGCTTCTTCGAGGTCATCCCCATCCTTGCGCTCGCGGGCGCGCTCGCCGGCAAGAAAGTCGTCCCGGCTGGCGCGGGCACGTTGGCGACCGACCGGCCGCTCTTCTCTGGCCTACTGGTCGGCGTGGTGCTGATCGTCGGCGCGCTCACGTTCTTCCCCGCGCTATCCCTGGGGCCGTTGCTGGAGCATTTCCAGCTGGCCGCCAATCACCTGGCTCACTGATATGGAAGAAAAGGCTCGTTCCGAAAGCTACCGGCGCCGTCGGCGGTCGAGCCTGCTCAACCGCGAGATCATGGTGCCCGCCCTGATCGAGAGCTTCACGAAGCTCGATCCGCGCTGGCAGGCCCGCAACCCCGTCATGTTCGTCGTCGAGGTCGGCTCGGTCATCACCACCATCATCTTCATCGCCGGGCTGTTTCGCGGCGCCCCCGATAGCCTCTTTGTCGGCCAGATCACGCTCTGGTTGTGGTTCACGCTGATCTTCGCGAACTTCGCCGAAGCGCTCGCGGAGGGCCGCGGGAAGGCGCAGGCCGCCACGCTGCGCCGGGCCCGCACCGACACCATCGCGCGTCGCCTGGTCGGCAGCAAGGAGGAGCGCGTGCCGTCCTCACAGCTGCGCAAGGGCGATATCGTCGTGATCGAGGCTGGTGACCTGATCCCGAGCGACGGCACGATCGTCGAGGGCATCGCCTCGGTCGACGAGTCGGCGATCACCGGTGAATCGGCCCCGGTGATTCGTGAGGCCGGCGGTGATCGCAGCGCCGTCACCGGCGGGACCAAGGTCCTTTCGGACCGGATCGTCGTCGAGGTCACCGCCAACCCAGGGGAGACCTTCCTCGACCGCATGATCCACCTGGTTGAAAGCGCCTCGCGGCGCAAAACACCCAACGAGATCGCCCTCAACATCCTCCTGGCCGCGCTGACCATCATTTTCATGATCGCGGTCGTAACCCTCCAGCCCTTCGCGATCTACGCGGGGACGTCCGTCACGATCACGGTCTTGATCGCGCTCCTCGTCTGCCTGATCCCGACCACGATCGGCGCCCTGCTGTCAGCGATCGGCATCGCGGGCATCGACCGGCTGCTCCAGCGCAAGGAGTTCGTTCCGGCGCCTGGGATCACGATGGATCGGCTGGTGAAGGCCGCGGAGCTGGCGAGCCTTTCGGATGAGACGCCGGAAGGGCGTTCGATCGTCAGCCTGGCCCGCCGCTTCGGCGCCGATGGACAGCAGCAACCCAGCATGAGCTTTATTCCCTTCTCGGCGACGACGCGCATGAGCGGCGTCGACTTCGACGGCCACAGTATCCGCAAGGGTGCCGTCGACGCGATCTCGACATGGTGCGGCTGCCCGAGTCCCAAGCAGCTCCCCGAGGCGGTCCAGGAGCGGGTGGAGACCATTGCGCGTTCCGGAGGGACGCCCCTCATGGTTGCCGAAGACAACCTCGTCATGGGCACGATCCACCTCAAGGACATCGTCAAGCCGGGGATCAACGAGCGCTTCGCGCAGCTCCGCAAGATGGGCCTGCGCACGGTCATGATCACCGGCGACAACCGGCTGACGGCGGCGACCATCGCCCGCGAGGCCGGCGTCGACGACTTCCTCGCCGAGGCGATCCCCGAGCGAAAGCTGGAGCTGATCCGAAAGGAGCAGGCCGACGGGCGCATGGTGGCGATGACCGGCGA
>WNEZ01014619.1_pt1 | contig 10672 bp, 5 predicted proteins | sample 5400521 | NCBI WGS metagenome assembly WNEZ01 (sample SAMN13153339, study PRJNA577476) | soil metagenome | isolation source: 120 cm saprolite under Douglas fir tree site 2 hole 1 replicate 1 | place: USA:California | collected 2015-04-18
TGCCAAAGCCGCCAACCATGGTGCCATCGTCAACCAGCGTGATATTTTCGCCGGCAATCTTCTGGCCCAGTTGATCCACAAGGAATGTAGCCTGGCGATAGACCGCATCTCCGGTGGCTGCGTCAAATATGTTGTCGAGTATGGAGGCGGCCACGGTGGGATCAAGCACCACGGGAACCCTGGTGGAAGCAATTTTGCGTGCACCGATTCTGCGCAGGGTACGGCGGGCTGCTTCGCGTCCCACGTTCTCTGGCGTATCCAGCTTGCTCAGCGTCCGCGCGGATGAGTACCAGTAATCGCGCTGCATACCGCCATCTTCAGATTGCGCGATCGGTGCGGCATAGACCGAGCAGAGCGAGCGTCGGTAGTCGCCGACGAAGCCCAGTGAGTTAGCCAGCACTTTGCGTCCGGTGCCGGCGTCAAATGTGCCTCCGTCAGAATTTTTCAGGCGCGGGTCAGAACTCAACGCAGCTTTTTCCGCACGACGTGCGTATTCGATTCGCTCTTCAGGGGCAAGCGAATATACATCGTCGTAATAGAGTTGAAGATCGCCGGAGAGCGAGCCGAGTTCGGACTTCTCCGGCAGACCGGCCGTAGGATCAGGTGACGTGATTTTCGCCAGATCCATGGCTCCGCTTACCAGGCGCTCAATGCCGTCCGGGGTGAAATCACTTGAGTAAGTGCTGGCGGCCTTCTGGCCCAGGAATACACGCAGACCAAGCGCCCGCGATCCAGCTTCCTTCAGAGTTTCCACTTCACCCATGCGGACGACAGTCGAGAACTCCGTGCCATCACGCACCACAGCTTCCGCCAGCGTAGCGCCGGCTTTCATGGCGCGATCAACAACATCAACCGCAATCTCACGCAGATCGGTCTGGTTTTCGAGCAAGGCTTCTGTTTTGGCTGGCATCGTAATCCTAACTGGCGGTGCCGCCCACGGTCATTTTGTCCAGCTTAATGGTTGGAATGCCGACGCCGACAGGGACAGACTGTCCGTCTTTGCCGCAAGTGCCTACGCCTTCATCAAGCTGAAGATCGCTGCCGACCATGGACACCTTGGTGAGCGCATCCGGCCCGTTGCCGATCAGCGTGCAGTTCTTTAACGGTGCAGTGATCTTGCCGTTTTCGATCATGTAGGCTTCGGAAGCCGAGAAGACGAATTTGCCGCTGGTGATGTCCACCTGTCCGCCGCCAAAATTCACGGCATACACGCCGCGATTGACCGAGCGAATGATATCTTCCGGAGCATCTTCACCCGCCAGCATGTATGTGTTGGTCATGCGCGGCATGGGAATGTGCTCATAACTTTCACGGCGACCATTACCCGTGTCAGGCATACCCATCAGCTTGGAAGAAAGCTTGTCACTGAGGTAGCCCTTGAGAATTCCTTTTTCGATCAGCACGGTGTTCTGCGTGGGTGAGCCTTCATCGTCCACGTTGATTGATCCGCGACGTGAAGGCAGCGTGCCATTATCAACCACGGTGCATTTCTCTGAAGCCACGCGCTTGCCGATCAGTCCGGAGAATGCGGAAGTGCCTTTGCGATTGAAGTCGGCCTCAAGTCCGTGACCAATGGCTTCATGCAGCAGAATTCCCGGCCATCCCGGACCGAGCACAACTTCCATCTCGCCGGCGGGAGCCTCGCGGGCGTCCAATTGGATGATGGCCTGGCGGGCAGCGTCCTGGGCCAAATACTCCGGCGTTTTGTCAGTGTGGAAGAAATCCAGCGCCACGCGGCCACCGCCCCCAGCAGCACCGCGAGCTGAGTTCTGGTCTGACTTGGCGATGCAGCTCAGGCTGAAACGAGCCATCGGCTGAACATCAGTGGCGTAAGTGCCGTCTGAGCCGATGACCAGAATTTGCCGCAATTCGTCAGCATAACCGCCCCGAACCTGAACAATGCGTGGATCGTAAGCGCGTGCCGCTTTGTCGGCGCGCATAACCAGTTCAACTTTGGCAGCGATGTCAGCATCGGCCGCAGGCGTTGCCACCTGATAAAGCTGATGTGCCTTGGCCTGCTTCAAGTTCTGGACAGGCTCCTTGGCAGGTCCGCGGGCGATCAACGCCGCCGTACGCGCCGCGCGCAGGATCTTGTTGGGTGAAAGATCGTCCGTATAGGCATACCCGGTGCGCTCACCGGCCAGAACGCGCACACCGCATCCGGCAGAGATGCCCTGAGAAGCTGACTTGACCATGGATTCGTCAACCGAGATTGACGTTGAGGTCAGATATTCAAAATAAAGATCGGCGTATTCGCCGCCTGCTGAAAGGGCCTCTCCCAGATAACTCTGGAGATCGTTAGGGGTAAGGCCAAACTTCTGGAAAAATAGCGATTGATTCTGGGTCATGATTTCTCTTGATTAGATGTTCCAGGGCCGGTAAATGGCGCAAGTCCCTTGTAAGTTATTGTCCCACATTTGCGGACGGGAGAAAGTACCAAAGGTGGCAATCCTTTTTAAGACTGCGCTTCACAGATCGGCAGTATTGCCCCATTCATGAGACTCAGGATATGATTTCCAGCGCGTTCTTCACCATTTCATCCCAGTGCCACCGCTCTTGCCAATCGCTACGATCGGTGAAAGCTTGATCGATAGCGTTTGGGTTTAAAAATGAACGACCTCTTATGACTCCTGACCTGTTGGCCCGATCTCTACAGGAGTTTCTCGCTGAGGCACAGAATGGCGCAGTTCTGGAAGACGGCCAGGTTCTGTTTGGCCTGAGCACGGCCCAATATTCCATTTCATGCGAACGCGAGCGCTGCCTGCTGCACCTCTGGTCAGACGAACGCAATATTGTGCGGCAAGTGGTGGACGCAGTTGAGGACGCCGGGCACGGCACTTTAATTCTGACTGTCAAACGTTTTGGGCAGCCTCGCCCGAACAAGCTGGAGATCTGTCGCGATCGCGACCGTCGCTCTCCCACGGCCAAAAATGCGGCACGCAGCCAGTATGCGCGTCTGCTGGAACGGGTGGTCCGCAGACAGTCACCGGATTGGCGTCTCGATAAACTTTCCACCACCATGGACCTGGAGCGCAGCTTTTCTCCCGTCTATGCTCGCGGGCTTCTGCGCAAAGGCCAGAGCTCGTTGGCTGTGTTCGGCGTGAACCATCAGGAGACGCAGGCTTCGGTGGACGCTGCGCTGACCTTCGCTTTGCTCTGGCTGGATGCGTGCCGCGAACGGGAAGCTGGTTCCAGCCTGGTGGAAGGTGTAAGGATCTATGTTCCGCGCGGCCGTGCTACCACCTTGCAAATCCGCATTGCCCACTTGAATCATGCCAAAGCCAGGTTCCAGGTCTTTGAATTCGACGAGCGTGACGAGTCGCTGAATGAAATTGATACGGCGGATCACGGCAATATCGAAACCCGCTTGTTGCAGTCTGCCAATGCCGCGCAGACGCGTGAACGATTTCACGCGGCGATAGAAAAAGTGGTGGCGGCAATGCCCAATAGCGAAGTGGCCGTGCTCGGTCCGGCGGAAATTGGGTTTCGCCTGCATGGCCTGGAGTTCGCCAAAGTGCGCGCCGTGAATGTGCCAGGAAGCTTTCAGGTGCAGGAAGAGTTCGTGTTCGGCGCTGCAGGATACCAGTCTCATCTCACGCCGGAGACCCAGCCGGACTTTGATCGCTTTGTGACCCTGCTGAAGGACATTCGCAACGTTGAAGGCGACCGTCGCGATCCGCTGTGGCGCATGTATCCCGAACGCTGGCTGGAGTCTCTGGTTTTCAAAGACGTTGCTGCCATCGATTCGCGACTTAACCCTGCGCATGTTTATTCACAAGTGCCTGCATTCTCCGCTTCTGATCGCGCCATGATCGATGTTCTTACCTGCACCCATGATGGGCGGCTCGCGGTGTTGGAACTCAAAGCCGACGAGGACATCAATCTTCCGCTCCAGGGTCTGGACTATTGGGCGCGGGTGCGCTGGCACCACGCCCGCGCAGAATTTCAACCCCATGGCGTCGCCGCTTTTGATACTGGTTGCGCCATCGATGCGGGTTCACCCTTCAACCGATATTATTCTCAGCTATTTTTCGCCGGAGATTGAATGGGCCGTTGTTGGCCTGGATGAGCGGTGGCGTGAAGGCGTGAAAGTGGTGTTCCGGAAACGCCATTAGGACGGTTGTTGCTGGCCCTGTTGCTGTCCTTCCGCGATTTGGGGCATCGTATTCTTCTCTCCGCGCGATACCCGCGTGACCGCATTCATGATCTTCCGCATCGGCAGCTCGCCATCTGCGCGCGCAAGAACGATCTCACCGCTTTTGTGCGTGCGATAGTGCCAGCGTTTCAGGAGCGCCAGTTGCTCGCTGAACTGCGTGGCTGATTTCGCTCCCGGGCCTTCTAGTCGTTGTAAGGCATCGTGCAGCAGTTCTTCTTGCGTTGGTGATCGCTCGGCCGGATTTTCCGCACCCTCATCCTGCATGGCTGCCACCTGCTTTCTTTCCACCATAAGCTTTTCCGGGCCGCACAACTCTCCTTTGCGGAAGCGAAACAACGCTACTGAACCTGCTTCTGCGGCAGGTTGCACGATCACCGCATCGAGCAGATCAAGCCGGCGGCAGATGTCGTTGCAGAGAGACAGAATGCCTTTTACCTTGGTGATCTTCGCATGCAACTGCGCCGCGCCTTCAAAATCTAGATCCGCCGAGAGCCGGTCGCGTTCGGTCTCGAGTTCATGGAGCAGAGAATCTCCGCCGGAATCGAAATAAGCCTGCACCCGGGCGACTTCCGCGGCGTACGCTTCATCCGTACAGCCTTTGAAGCAGGGCGCCAGACACATCTTCATTTCTGAATACACGCAGCCTGGAAACGCAGGATCAGGATGCAGTTCAAAAGTGCATCGCCTGATTTTGAATAGGTCGAGCGAGTCATTCATATACTTCTCTGCTAGTGCACGCGACTGAAACGGGCCGTAATAGAGAGAGCCGGCACCCACTTTGCCCAGTTTGTTGGTTACGTACGCTCGCGGGTAAGCATTCTGGAGATTCAGGCGAATCAGCGGCGCGTGATGTAGCCGCAGTCGTGTCTGGTATGTCCCGGGAAATTCCTGGCGCAGCAAACGGTAGAGCAGCACGCCCGACTCAAAGTCTGATCCCGTCAGCTCATAATCAATGCGCACAACGCGCTCGCGCAGATTCAGCCGTTTCGATTGCGATTCCGGTGGCGCCAGGAGCCGCTGCAATCGTCGCCGTAAATTGGCTGCCTTGCTGACGTAAGGCTCGGCATTCTCATCCGCACCGCGCAGAGCAAACACCGCAGCCGTGGCGGGAAACTGAGTAAAGAACTCTGCCGGCAGATCGGGCGAGAACGGGATGGAATGGGTTAGCAAGGCTCACCGACCGGACTATTTGCCAGAGATTTATCAGTTCAAGCATAAACCACAGGCTAACCGTACTCTTACAAAACTCTGGAGATGAACTTACCCTGCAATCCGCGGATCGTCCTTGTGACGTATCAAGACTTTCCTGCTCCCACATGAAGCTGTCCGCGAAGCGACCGAACCCACTTGCATGGGCCGCAATTCTGCCAAGTAGGGTTCGGCGGACCAGCGACTTTTTCGATCCTTCACTTGCGCTATTCATGTAAACTTCCCCCCATCCATGCCGAGTCTACGCAAACCCCTGTCACTGGTTGTCAGCGTCCTTGTCCTTCAGTTGGGAGTGAATGGCTGGGCCTTAGAAAGTGCTGGCCAACTTCCTGGAGCGCCGAACGCGCAAGCAGGCGTCGTTGTCGAGTCGGTTGACACGGAGTTCGAAGCAGAGAAAGATGGCATTAAACCGGGTGATGTGATCGATGGATGGTCAAGGGCCACTGAGCGCGGGACCATCGATTCTCCCTTCGACCTTACGTGGGTGGAGATCGAGCAGAAACCCAGAGGGCTGCTTGTCCTCGAAGGCTTTCACGGTACCGAAAGGCAAACGTGGAAATTTGTAACAGACCTGTTCGGAGTCAAAGTCCGGCCAAAGATGCGTGAGCGGCTCGCCAGCGCGTACGAGGAAGGAACTACGTTGGCCAAATCCGGCAAGCTGACGGAAGCCGCAGAATTATGGAGAGGAACTGCAACCGCCACCACAGATGAAGATCCAAAGTGGCTTGCATCCTGGCTGTTGACGCACGCGGCTGAGACTCTTTCAACAGCACAACTCGGGAAAGAAGCTGACCCGTTCTATGAAGAGGCAATCCAGCGTTGTCCCAAAGAAGAACCACTTATCAGAGCGCAGCTGCTGATTCTCCGGGCAATTTCAGTCCGTGAAAATGCCGATTTTGACAAGACTGAGGCGTTCTTTACCGCAGCACTGGAGCAAAGCGTCCAACTGGGCGAGCGTAATTTACTCGCGGCGAAAGCACTTGAGGGAATCGCACTTTCAGCGTTCATCCGCGACGATCTGGTCACAGCCAAAGAGTACCTGGCACGTTCGCTGGGTATCCGACAGGAACTCGCGCCAGAAAGCAGCGCGGTTGCTTCCAGCCTTCTGTGGCTCGGTTCTGTCGCTGATAAGAACGGTGATCTGAGTGCGGCACAGCGTCTCGTCGAAAAGGCATCAGAGATCGACGCACGACTAGCTCCGATCAGCCCCGATATGGCAGAGATATCGAATACGCTCGGCATGTTAGCCGAACAGCGAGGCGATCTTGACCACGCCGAATCGTTCACACAACAAACCCTTTCGATTGGAGAGAGGCTCGGCCGTCCAAGGGGCGGTACGGCGGCCATGCTGGTTAACCTTGGAGCTATTTCCCAGGGTCGCGGCGATTTTGCTGCAGCAGAGCGCTACCTGCTTGAATCGCTCTCCATTATGAAAGAGATAGGGCCTGAGTCACCGGTCGCTGCGGCAGCCCATAACAATCTGGGCTCAGTGCTGGTGGACGAAGGCAAACTCGACGAAGGCGAAGGACACCTGCAACAGGCACTGACGTTGAAAAAGAAAAGAAACGCCAGTAGTCTCCGCGTGTCCACCACGCTGGCAGAGCTGGGTAAGCTGGCGTTCAAACGTAACCAGCTCGACACGGCCGCGGATTATCTGGAGCAGGCGCTGGCCATTCAAAAACATGCTACTCCGGAAAGCGTTCAAGTAGCGGAGACGCTGGCGGACCTGGCGGCGACGAAGTGGAAGTCAGGCGACCTTTCCAACGCCGAGCTCTATTACAACGAAGCGGCAAAGCTCAGGAAAAAACTTGCTCCCGAGAGTTCAGGCTATGGAGAAGTGCTTGCCGGCCTGGCATCGATCCGTCTGCGGCAGGGAAATACGGCCGAAGCCTCCAATCTCTACGGAAAAGCGATCGACGTGCTCGAGAGCCAATTGTCGCAACTCGGCGGAGGCAGCGAGGCCCGCTCCATCTTTCGAGTGCTAAATGCGAATTACTACCGCGACTACGTTGCCTTGCTCATAGAGCAGGGAAATCCAAATCTCGCTCTTGACGTCCTGGAGCGCTCGCGGGCCAGAACCTTGCTGGAACTTCTGGACGCGGCACATGCCGATATTCGCAAGGGCGTGGATTCCGCATTGCTGGCGCAGCAACAATCTTTACGGACCGATATCAATGCCAAAAGAGGCCGTCGCACCAGTCTTGTGGAGGAAAAGCACAGCGATGCTCCCCTCAAGACGGTCGACCAGGAAATTTTGGATCTCGTAAAGCAGTATGAAAATGTGGAATCGAAGATTCGTACCTCCAGCCCCGAGTACGCAGCCTTGACCCAGCCGCAACCGTTGACATCGCAGAAGATCCGGACGGATTTGCTCGATCGCGACACGGTATTGCTCGAGTACTCACTTGGCGAAGAGCGCAGTTATGTTTTTGTGGTCACTCCGGAAGCGACCATGACCTTTCCGCTGCTCCGCAACGCCGAAATTCAGGATGCGGCTTTGCATTTATATAAACTTCTATCTGTACATCCCAACGCCGTCCCCGGCTCAAATCAGGCAGGTCAGAAAGCGGCCACAGGTCAGCAGAAGGAGATTCAGCGAGCTTCAGCAAAGCTCAGCGCGATGGTGCTGGGTCCCATAGCAGCACAACTCACCGCTAAACGCATCGTTGTTGTGGCCGATGGTGCTTTGCAATACATACCGTTTGCCATGTTGCCGGAACCCGGAAGCGTCGGCGGCCCTGCTCATCCGCGTGTCCCGCTGATCGTGAATCACGAAGTCGTGAATCTGCCGTCCGCCTCCGTACTCGCCGTTTTACGCAAGCAAGGAAGCACGCGACATCGTCCCGGGAAAACCGTAGCAATTCTGGCGGATCCAGTTTTCTCAAAAGAAGATCCGCGTGTGTCATCCAAGCCAGCGACGCGTGGACCATTGGCTCAGGATGCGCGCAAAGATGAAGCCCATGAAGCCGTTCAAACAAATAATTTGTCAGTCGACTTGCTGACCCGCTCCGCCGGCGACCTGGGTTTAAGCCGCGCAGGAAATCTGCATCTATCACGACTCCTTTACACCCGACAGGAAGCGGCGGGTATCCGTGCCGCGTCTCCTGGCAGCAGAAGCATGGCCGCACTTGACTTCAACGCCAGCCGTTCCATGGTAGTCAGCCCACAACTCAGCCGGTACAGCATCGTTCACTTTGCCACCCACGGTCTGATTAACAGCGAACATCCTGAGCTGAGCGGCCTGGTCTTCTCCCTGGTTGATCAAAACGGAAAGCAGCAAGACGGTTTTCTGCAACTCAAAGACATCTACAATCTCAACCTTCCCGCTGACCTTGTTGTGTTGAGTGCCTGTGAGACCGGGCTCGGCAAAGAAATCAGTGGAGAAGGATTGATCGGCCTCACGCGCGGATTTATGTATGCCGGAGCCAGCCGCGTGATCGCAAGCTTGTGGAACGTCTCTGACGTTGCCACCGCGCAGCTCATGGCTACCTTTTATCGCGCCATGGAGAAGGAAGGCTTGCCACCGGCTGCGGCCTTGCGCTCGGCACAAATCGCCATGTGGAGACAGCATCGCTGGAACTCTCCGTACTTCTGGGCTGCTTTTCAAATTCAGGGCGAGTGGAAATAGCAAACGCTCGCGACCGATTCTCACAGCGAACAACAACGGAACAGCATTTTAGCCGCGAATCAACCCGAAAAGAACCAATCTTTAGTTTGGGGTTTCACAGCCGATTGTCACAGATGGAGCCTTACAAAGCTAAGAAAAGTCACCATCTAAGAAAACCACAACGCAACTTTAAAGATCAGTGTTGATCAGTGTCATCAGTCGAAATCAGCGGTAAGCAGTTCAAAATCCAAATCAGCGGTAAGAACTACCTGAAGTTCGCGCTCTGCACTTTTTGCCGGAAATCTACTCCGTCCAATTGAACCACTTTGCACATCTCATGCAGGCGCGAACGCATGCGCTCGGTGATGCGATCTCCCAGCGTTTCTCCGCGGGCTGCGAGCCGTGCTGAATCGGAGGCTGTCCTGCCGCGCGCCTGAAAGTCACCCGGCGGAAGGTTTTCAAAGTTTGTGGTGATGATGGTTGTCTTCTTGTCGTTGTAGCGGCTATTCAGGATGTGGCTGACGGTGTCCCAGACCCATTCTGTCGGCTTCACCGCGCCCAGCTCGTCCAGCACAAGAACTTCGGCGTCGAAGATCGGACGCAGAATTTCCAGCTCCGTAGTCTGCACGCTGGGGTTATACGAATTCTGAATTTCCTTGAGCAGTTCGCGATAATCGCAGAAGCGGCAGGGCACGCCCTTCCCGCGAATCAATTCTTGGACGATTCCGACCGCGAGATGCGTCTTTCCGGTACCAATCGGACCGATGAGGAGCAATCCCGTTTTTTCCAGCGGATATTCTTCCACAAAGCGTCCCGCGGCCAGCCGGGCGGCAGGCAGGGAACGATGCGCGCCGGCGAAGTCAGTTTCAAAGTCCGCCAGCGTGCAATGTTCGTAGCGCGTAGGAATGCGGGCTGCCTTCAGCAGCCGCGCGGCCCGTGTCTCATTGCGGCACTCGCAACGCGTTACCTGATTTGGCTTGCCGGCAACTGCCACTTGCTTCCAGCCCGTGCCCCCGCAATGGGGGCACTCAGGGGTGGATCGATCCGTAGGAACACTCGACATCAACTTCTCCATTTAAAGGTTCTTACTTGCTCGTGCTCGTTCCTTAGTCCGCTGCACCATTCAATCGCCCGCTGCTTGCCTGCGCATTGGGAAAAATATCGAACACGTAATCATGCGCAGCCAGAGCAGACTGTGGCAGCGTTCCGGCTTTCACGCGCTTCTCAACTTCGTCGCGTGAGTAGTCGAAGATGGCTTCCAGCAACTGCGTGCGCTCCTGTTTGTTTGCCTGTCCAATGAGGAACAAGACTCGCGCGCTGTGCTGAAGATAATGCGGCGACGGCAACTGCTTCTTCAACAGGTCCATAATCAGCCACGCTTTGTCACGATCAAAACGTCCCTGATCGCCGCGCTTGTCCTGTTCGGCAAAGAAGGCGCGCGTCCACTCGTTGTGATAGTTCCACAGCTTGTCGAACAGCTCCATGGTGAACCTGGTGCCGGCTTTCACATGGTCGGCATTTTCCGCTGGCTCCACGCCGTCTTCCGTCATCGCCGGACGCTTCAGATATCCATCCTTGGTAATAACGGCCTGGTGCTTCAGCAGAGTCCACAGCCACGAAACGTCAATGCGATACGTGGCCAGATCATTCATGAAGCGCAGCTTGAGCTCGTAATCGTCGATGGCGGCCGCGAAGTTGCC
>WNEZ01017869.1_pt1 | contig 10672 bp, 8 predicted proteins | sample 5400521 | NCBI WGS metagenome assembly WNEZ01 (sample SAMN13153339, study PRJNA577476) | soil metagenome | isolation source: 120 cm saprolite under Douglas fir tree site 2 hole 1 replicate 1 | place: USA:California | collected 2015-04-18
CAACTACGCGAAGCTGGTGGTTGGCATCGACCGCACGCATTTCATCGGCGTAACGGTGCCGCTGACTCCTCTCACCGCGGCGGTCCTGTTCGTCGTCTATGGCGGTTTCGCCTTCTTACTCGTCCGCTACCTGCGCGGCCCTGGCCGCACCGTGCTCGGGTTCGTGGGGCGCCTGGTCACTGCAGCGATCGCCGGCGCGCTCGTGTGGCTGGTCGTCGATACGGTCATGACGAGCGGGCGGCCGGGAACTCTCGCGGTCACCCTCATCTACGTCGGCGTCGACGTATCGGTTCAGTACTTGCTTGCGCTCGGCCTGGCGCTCCTGGTCGTGCAGCGCCTGCCAGGCCGCCGCTTCTTCCGGGTGGTCTTCCTCCTTCCGATGATGATCACGCCTGTCGGCGTCGCCTACCTGTTCCGCATGCTCACCGACACAAGCAAGGGTCCGCTCTACCCACTGTGGGCCCATTTTGGGCTGACCGACGTGTCCTGGGTCACCAACCCGTGGGGGGCACGGCTGGCTGTGATGATCGGCGACGTCTGGCAATGGACGCCGTTCATATTCATCGTCCTCCTCGCTTCCATCGAGAGCCTGCCTGTCGAGCTGAACGAAGCCGCCGTCGTCGACGGAGCCAACCGCTGGCAGATGTTCTGGGCGATAACGTTCCCGCAGATACTGCCTGCCACGGCAACGGTCGTCCTCATTCGGCTCATCGAGGCCTTCAAGATCGTCGACCTGCCCAACGTGCTCACGAACGGAGGGCCGGGAACCGCAACGGAGTCGCTGACTCTCCATGCCTACACCATCTGGCGAGCGCTCGACATCGGGGGATCCGCCGCCGTCGCCTACATGCTGCTCATCGTCGTTACTTTCGTCGGCATCGCGTACGTCAACCTCTTCCGCCGTCGCGTGACGGCGATGGCGTAAGGCATGGCAGCCACACGATCGCGGCGTCGATCCTTCTCGATCCACCGGCCTTCGCCTGCGGGGACGGTCGTCTCATATGCACTGCTGGTCGCCTGGGCAGTTGTCGTGCTCTTCCCGCTGTACTGGCTCGCAGTCACCTCGCTCAAGACGCCGCTCGAGGTCAACGGCGGCCCGTTTTACTTCCCATTCAGAGATTTCAAGCCGACACTGGAGTCCTGGCGTTACATCTTCGTCGACTTGGGCGAGGACACCTTTCGCCCCTACCTCAATACCGTGGTGGTGGGGCTCACCAGCACCGCGATCACGTTGCTCTTGGGCTCGATGGCCGCATATGGCCTGGTCCGCATGCACTACCGCGTCCGTCTCGCGGCCATAGCCTCCTTCGTCGCAGGCCTGGTGACGGCGATTGCTGTCGTAGCGGCGGGTGGGCCGTGGCAGCTCGCCCTGCTGGGCGGATTCGCGTTGTTCTTGCTGCTCTTGAACACCGTCGCACGGCGCTTCAAGAGGGCCCTGGGCAACGACGACATCGCCTTCTGGATGATCTCTCAGCGAATGCTGCCGCCGGTGGCGGTGGTGATCCCGATCTACATCTTCTTCCAGCAGTTATCCCTGCTCGACACCTGGGCTGCGCTCATCATCAGCTACGTCGCTGCGCACTTGCCGATCGTCGTCTGGCTCATGCGCGACTACTTCCAGAGCGTCCCGCTCGAGCTCGAGGAGAGCGCGGCCATCGACGGCGCGTCGAGGTACCGCATCTTCCGGTCAATCGTTCTTCCGTTGGCCGTGCCCGGCCTCGTCGCCACCTTCTTGTTCGTCCTCGTCTTCGCCTGGAACGAGTACCTCATCGCGCTGTTCCTCACGAGCGCGAACGCTCAAACCCTGCCGTTGACGGTCGCCGCCCAGAACGCGACCCGCGGGCCGCAGTGGTGGTACATGTCCGTGCTCATCCTGATCATGATCGGGCCCGTCATTGCGATGGCCATTGCGCTCGAACGGTTCATAGCCAGGGGTCTCCTGGTCGGCGCGGTCAAAGGCTGATGGCCCGCATCGTTAGCGTCGACGCCCGCGATATTCGGTTTCCCACCTCCCGCACGCTTGACGGTTCCGACGCCATGCACACCGCCCCCGACTATTCAGCCGCATATGTCGTGCTGAGGACCGATGGCGGCGATCACCTCGAAGGCCATGGACTCACGTTCACGCTCGGCCGCGGCACGGAGATCTGCGTCGCCGCGATCAACGCTCTCGCCCCGATTGTGATTGGGCGCACGCTCGAATCCATCGTCTCCGACATGCGTGGCTTCTGGCGTGCGATCACAGGCGAGCAGCAGCTGCGCTGGATCGGCCCCGAGAAGGGCGCCATCCATCTTGCATCGGCTGCACTTGTGAACGCGGCCTGGGACCTCTACGCGAAGGTGGAGGGCAAGCCTTTGTGGAAGCTGCTTGTGGACATGAGCCCCGAACAGCTCGTCTCCTGCATCGACTTCCGATACATCAGCGACGCAATCACGCCCGCTGAGGCGCTCGCCATTCTCAAGCGCATGGCGCCAACCCGTGGCGATCGCGAGGCGGAGATGCTGCGGTCAGGCTTTCCCGCGTACACGACATCGGTGGGTTGGCTTGGCTACTCGGATGAAAAACTGAGGCTGCTGTGCCGGCAAGCAGTCGCCGCCGGCTGGTCGTATGTGAAGATGAAAGTCGGCCAGAACATCGAAGACGACGTCCGACGCGCGCGCATAGTCCGCGAAGAGATCGGACCCGACCGCCGGCTGATGATGGACGCTAATCAGGTCTGGGATGTGGGCGAGGCGATCGCCAATCTCGAGCACCTCGTCGAGTTCGATCCCTACTGGATCGAGGAGCCGACGAGCCCCGACGACGTGCTGGGCCACGCAACCATCGCGCGTGCGATCTCGCCGATCAAGGTCGCCACCGGCGAGCACTGCCAGAATCGGGTCCTGTTCAAGCAGCTCTTCCAGGCGAACGCAATCGGCTTTTGCCAACTCGACGCCTGCCGGCTCGGAGGGCTCAACGAAGTGCTCGCAGTTCTCCTGATGGCGGCGAAGTTCGGTGTGCCGGTTTGCCCGCACGCGGGTGGCGTCGGGCTGTGCGAGTACGTGCAGCATGTGTCGCTATTCGACTACATTGCGATCAGCGGATCGCTCCAGGACCGGGTGCTGGAGTACGTCGAGCATTTGCACGAGCACTTCCTCGACCCGGTGAGAATTCGCGATGGACGCTATGTCGCGCCGCAGGCCCCGGGCTACAGCATCACGATGCGCCCCGAGTCGTTGCATGAATTCGAGTACCCGGTCGGACCGGCGTGGAGGAATGCGTGAGCGGGACGCGGCTGCAGGACAAGGTCTGCCTCATCACAGGGGCGGGATCGGGAATCGGCCAGGCGACTGCCCGCCTCTTCGCCGCTGAAGGAGCTCGCGTCGTCGTCGCCGACGTTGACGATCGAAGCGCCAAGGCCACGGTGGCGGGCATTCGCAAGAATGGCGGCGATGCGGTTGCCGAGCACGTGGACGTCACCGACGAGCAAGACACGGTTGCCCTGGCGGCCAGGGTCGTCAAGCGTTTCAAGCGCATCGACGTGCTCTTCAACAACGCCGGCATCAGCGGAGTGGGGGACGTTCTGGAGACCCAGCCCGACCTGTTCGATCGCGTGATGAGGGTGAACGTTCGCGGCGTATACCTGATCAGCCGCGCGGTGGTGCCCTACATGATCAAGCAGAGGTCCGGCTCGATCATCAACATGTCGTCCTGCATTGCAGAGATCGGACTGGCTCGGCGCGTGTCCTACGCAGCCTCGAAGGGCGCCGTGCTGTCGATGACCAAGTCGATGCAGGTCGACCTGGCGCAACACGGCATTCGCGTCAACGCGCTCCTGCCCGGAACCATCCTCACGCCCTTTGTCGAGCGCTACCTCAAAGAGTCGTACAAGGACCCCGAGGAGGGTTATGCGTCGATCCGCAAGCGCCAGCTGACGAGCGAGCTCGGCCGGCCCGAGGATGTGGCTTCGGCTGCCCTGTACCTGGCATCCGACGAATCGAAATTCGTCATGGCGTCAGGTCTGGTCATCGACGGCGGGGTGTCTGGAACGAAGTAGTCGCTTCGCGCTACTCGGGCTTGGTTTCGGACTCCAGGCCTTCTCGCAGCAGGCCTTCGAGGTCCAGCCTCTTGCCGCTGAAGCTGAGGTGGCCATCTTTGTCCCTGGGCCACTCATCCTCGGGGCGGTCCCAGGCCAGCTCCAGGCCATTGCCGTCGGGATCTCTCAGGTACAGGGCCTCGTGGGTGCCGTGATCGTTGACGCCGTCAAGCGGCCACCCGGCCTCGGCGAGACGTCGAAGGGCGTCACCCAACGCGGCTCGCGTCGGGTAGAGGATCGCGACGTGATACAGGCCGGTCGTGCCGGGGGGCGGGGGAGAGCCGCCTTTCGACTCCCACGTGTTGAAGCCGAGGTGGTGGTGGTAGCCGCCTGCCGACAGGAACAAAGCGTCCGGCATGCGAAAGATCACGTCAAATCCAAGGATGTCGACATAGAAGTGGTGCACGCGGTCGATGTCCGCCGTCTTGAGGTGGACGTGGCCGATTCTGGTACCTGAAGCGACTGGTCGCGGCGCCCGCTCCCTGGGAGTGACGCCGTTGACGATCTGACTCTCGATCTCGGCCTTCATGCTCATTACTTTCCCCTCCATTCGGACATCTAATCGTTGGGCGGGCCGACGAGCTTCCAGCCGTTCTTCCACGGCCAGTTGTTACGAATCTGAAGGGAAACGTTCAGCAGCGCCATGCCTTCGAGCACGCGAGCCATCACCAGTGGGCCGGCGTCGATAGGGCGGAACCCGATCGCCTCGACGAGCGCGAGCACCTTGTCCTTGGCCGCCTGGTCGTCGCCGGCGACGAAGCCCTCCTGGTGCCCTGCCTTGATGCTCGACTTGGCGAGAGCCTTGCCGACGTTTCCCGCGCCTATGATTGCGATCTTCATTCGTGCCCCTTCAGTGGCCCGTTCCCGGGCCCAAGGACGAGAACATCCAGTAATGGCCTCTTATTCGAACCCGCGCTTCCCTTGAGCTTGAACTGGACGCCGGCGAAGTCGCCGGAGAGGGCTCCGCTCGCCGGGACGAGCGTCCGCCTCGAGCCCCTCGATCCCGCGCGTCACGGCCGGCCGCTCTTCAATGCGTCCCACGAGGAGGAAGGCGCCGCCGACCTGCTGTTCCGCCATTTGCCATACGGTCCCTTCGTGGGCTTCGACGACTTCGAGGCCTGGCTCGACCAGCGCGCCGCTTCGACCGACCCTCTTTTCTTCGCCATCGTCGACATGGAGACGCTTACTCCGCAGGGCATGGCGAGCTACCTGCGGATGGCGCCCGAGCACGGCGTTATCGAGATCGGCCATATCTGGTTTTCGCGGGGGCTCCAGCGCACGCGAAAGGCCACCGAGGCCATCTATCTAATGTCCAAGCACGCCTTCGATGACCTCGGGTATCGCCGATTGGAATGGAAGTGCGATGCACTCAACGAGCCTTCGCGGCGCGCGGCGGAGCGCTTCGGCTTCACCTTCGAAGGCGTCTTCCGGCAACACATGGTGGTCAAGGGCCGCAATCGTGACAGTGCCTGGTTCTCGATCCTGGATGGCGAGTGGCCTCTTGTCCGCGGGGCATTCGAAGCGTGGTTGGCGCCAGAGAACTTCGACAAACACGGCGCGCAGCGGCGTTCATTGGGTGAGATCCGCGCCGCAGCTGTTCGGTGACAATCGGTCGTGTGAAAGTGAGCACTGCGATCCGAGCGTGCGCGGTCGCCGGCATGCTGGCGGCCGTGGTCTGGGTGATTGCCCTGGTGATCGAGTATCAGTACGGCCTCCGACCGCCTGGCAATGGCAGCAGGCAGTACAAAGCGGATCAAGCGGCTTTCTTCCTCGCTCAGGTGGGTTATCTCTATGGATCATCGCGGCTGCCGCGATCGTCCTCGCGCAGGCCCTTGGAGTCGTCGGTGTAACTGCCGTCTTCCTGCTGCCGATTGGGGGCGTGGGCCAGATATTGGGTTCCGTGCTCACCTCGGTCGCCGTCTGGCGCGCGGGGCGCTGGACCGGGTGGCGGCGCTTTGCGCCAGCTATCTGGACGGTCCATTTTCTTTGTCACCATCGCGGCGGCTGTTGCAGCCATTCCGTTCCTCTCGATCCCTGCCGCTGCGCCCAATCCAGCTGCACCCAGCCCTCCGGTAGAAGAGCTGTGGCAGGCGGCCTGGTTCCTGCTCAGCCTCGCGCTTTTACATCGAAGCCGGCCGCAAACCCGGGTCGGCGTAAAGAAGAAGGCCGGCCACAAAGGCCGGCCTTTCAGGTTCGAATCGAAATCAGGTCAGCTGCAGCCGGTCGTGGCTCCGCAGTTCAGGCACTTGTAGCACGAGCCTGAGCGGACGGTGATCGCGCCACAGTCGGGGCACGCAGGGGCGTCGGTGTTGATGAAGGCGATCTTCTGGATTCCGTTCGCGGGCGTGGCTCTCGGCGAACCACGCCGGCCTCGTCCTGGTCTTCGACCGACATGAAGTGGCTGGCCATCCACCGGAAGATGTAGTCGACGATCGACTTTGCGATCGGGATCTCCTGGTTCTTCGTGAAACCGGAGGGCTCGAACCGCATGTGGCTGAACTTGTCGACCATGAACTTCAAAGGCACGCCGAACTGAAGGGCGTAGGACGTCTGGGTCGCAAACGCGTCCATGAGGCCGGAGATGGTCGAGCCTTCCTTGGCCATCGTGACGAACAGCTCGCCCGGCTGGCCGTCCTCGAACATGCCGACCGTCAGGTAGCCCTCATGGCCCTGGATGTCGAACTTGTGCGTGACAGCCTTGCGCTCGTCTGGCAGCTTGCGCCGCATCGCGCGGTATTCGATCTCGCCCGGTACGGCCTTCTTCTTCTCCTTATCGAGAGAGGTCGAGAGCGGCTGCGAGCGCTTGCAGCCGTCGCGGTAGATGGCGATGCACTTGAGGCCGAGCTTCCAGGACTCCATGTAGGTCTGCTGGATGTCCGCGACGGTGGCCTCGGTGGGTAGGTTCACGGTCTTTGACATCGAGCCCGAGATGAACGGCTGGACCGCGGCCATCATCCGCACGTGACCCATGGGCGCGATCGAGCGCATGCCCTTGACCGGCTTGAACGCGCAGTCGAAGACCTTCAGGTGCTCTTCCAGCAGCTGGGGAGCGCCTTCGATGGTGTCGTTCTCGTCGATGTACTCGACGATGTCCTTCACCTCTTTGCTGTCGTACCCGAGCTTGCGGAGGGCGGCCGGCACCGTGCCGTTGACGATCTTGAGCAGGCCGCCGCCGACCAGCTTCTTGTACTTCACCAACGCCAGGTCGGGCTCGATGCCCGTGGTGTCGCAGTCCATCATCAAGCCGATGGTTCCCGTGGGAGCGAGCACCGTGGCCTGCGCGTTGCGGTAACCGTGCGAACGGCCGAGCTTGACGGCGTCGTCCCAGGTCGCTCGAGCGGCATCGACCACGTCCGCCGACTCCGGTGACGTGCTCAGCTGGTGCGCCGCCTGGCGGTGCTTCTCCATCACACGGAGCATCGGCTCGCGGTTCTTGGCGAACTCGGTGAACGGGCCCTTGACCTGCGCCATGCGCGCCGACTGCGCGAACCCGCGGCCGGTCATGATCGCGGTGATGGCGCCGGCGAAGCGCCGGCCTTCATCGGAGTCGTAGGCCAGGCCCATCGACATGAGCAGGGCGCCGAGGTTGGCGTAGCCGAGGCCGAGCGGGCGCAGCGCCTCCGAGTTCGTGCCGATCGCGGGAGTGGGGTAGGAAGCGTTGGACACGATGATCTCCTGGCCGGTGAAGCAGATGTCGACCGCGCGGCGGAACCGATCGACGTCGAAGGTCCCGTTCTCGGTCTGGAACTTCATCAGGTTCAGCGACAGGAGGTTGCAGGCCGTGTCGTCGAGGAACACGAACTCGGAGCACGGGTTGGTGGCGTTGATGCGCCCGGTGTTCGGGACGACGTTCCAGTCCTGGATGGTGGTGTCGAACTGCACGCCGGGATCCCCGCACACCCAGGCCGCCTCGGCGATCTCCTTCCAGACGTCTCGCGCCTTATAGGTGTCGACGACGCGGCCGCCGACGACAGCCTTCGTCGTCCACTGCTTGTCGTCGGCGACCGCTCTCATGAAGTCGTCGCCGGCGCGGACGGAGTGGTTGGCGTTCTGGAACTGGACCGAGTCGTAGGCCCCACCGGGGACGTTGAAGCCGACGTTATAGCCGGCCTCGATCAGCGCCCAGGCCTTCTTCTCCTCGTCTGCCTTGCAGCGGATAAAGTCGAGGACGTCGGGGTGGTCGGCGTTGAGGATGACCATTTTCGCCGCCCGGCGCGTGGTACCGCCGGACTTGATCGAGCCCGCGAACGAGTCGTAGCCCCTCATGAACGAGACCGGTCCGGAGGCGGTGCCGCCGCCGGAGAGCTGTTCCTTCGAGGACCGCAGCACGGACAGGTTGGTTCCCGTGCCGCTGCCGAACTTGAACAGCATGCCTTCGGTCTTGACCAGGTCGAGGATCGACTCCATGGAGTCCTGGACCGAGTTGATGAAGCAGGCCGAGCCCTGCTGGGCGCGGTTGGGCACGCCCAGGTTGAACCAGACCGGGCTGTTGAAGGATGCGTGCTGGGTGACCAGGAGGTAGCGGAGCTCCTCGGCCCAGTTCTCGGCGTCCTCTTCGCTGGCGAAGTAATTGCCTTCGCGACCCCATTTGGCCAGGGTGTCGACCACGCGGTCGATCAGCTGGCGGACGCTGGTTTCGCGCTCGGGGGTGCCCTGGCCGCCGCGGAAGTACTTCTGGGCGACGACGTTGATGGCCAGCTGCGACCAGGAGCGGGGGACCTCGACGTCCTTCTGCTCGAAGATGATCTGGCCCTTCTCGCCGATGATGGCGGCCGTCCGGCGCTCCCACTCGATCAGGTCGTACGCGTGGCTGCCCGGAGGCGTGAAGTAGCGCCCAAACCGAAGCCCTGGTTTGGCGGTTCCGTTCTTGTGATTCCCGTTCTTGCGGGTCGCGTGGAGGTCAGCTGCGTTCTTGGCCATTTCTAGAAGACGCCTCCTTAAATCATCCCCGTTGCCGGAGCTTTCAAAGCGCTGATTTGGTACGACGTTGAGTGGGTCGTTGAACTTGTACGTCTGGGGATGCAAGAGGCCCCGGAGCATGCCCGCCACTTATGCCCCAGGGCCTCGATGTAACGCCGCTGAATATACGAGGCGGTTTTAGGCTTGTCAAGCCCCAAACACAAGATATTTGGTGTCGATAGGGACTCAGGCACCACATATGGGTGGATTACCTGTGGAAATCCCTGAGGAGGGTTTGGGCACAGGATGCGGATTGGCTGTGGGAAACCCGGCAAAACCGACCTACTGAACTGAGTCGAGAAGAGCCAGGCTGAGGGGCTCTGTGGAAACCTCAGGGGCGCTGGTATCGGCCGTCTGGACGCTCTGGGCGGAGGACCGGATCCGGGCCGACACCTGCTTGCCCTCGGAGTACGTGTTCTGGAGCATCGTCAGCGCCCTTTGCAGCTTGTTGTCGAGGATCGCTTCCAGCGTGTCGAGGTGCCGCTCCACGTCGATGAGGGCTGACTGCAGCTTTTCCATGTCGACGGTGCGCGCGAACTGCAGGTGAAGCTGGTAGAGCGTGAGCAGGTAAGGCAGCGCCATGGCGTACCCGACGACCATTACGTGCCGGCGGTGGGCGCCGACGATGGCGCCGCGGCAAACGTCGTAAGCGGCGTCTGGGATGACCGCCAGGGCAAAGGTCGAGGTCGAGGCCGGATCGATGTACTGGCTCACCTCGCGCACGCGCCGCTCCACCTCGCGTTCGACCTGGGCGGTCAGCTGCGCCCGACGCTGCGCGTCAAGCCCGGGCTCAGCGAGCTGCTCGAGGGCTCCGCTGGACACCCACTTGGAGTCGATCGGGAGGAGCTTGCCGCCCGGCAGCTGCAGGGCCAGCTCAACGACCTTGCCCCCGACCCAGACGTTGCGCTGCAGCATCTCGGGCGGCAGGTGCCTCAAGACTTCCTCGAGGATGTTCTCGCCGGCGGCGCCGCGCGTGGAGCTCCCGGCGATCACGCTCTCGAGTCGCTTGAGGCTGGAGCGGGCTTCGTCCTCGATCGACTGGCGCGCGACCAGCGCCGAACCAAGCCGTTCGACGACCGATTGCGTCTGGGCCAGCCGCTCGCGCATCTCCGAGGCCTGGGATTCCTGAGTCAGGCCGCCGGTCTCCAGGCGCGACCGCAGCTCGGCAACCGCGATGGCCTGGCCATCGGCCCGCCGCACCAGGCTCCAGGCGAGGACGGCCACGGCGGCCACGCCGGTCAGCACACATACCAGGAGGAGCGCGAACAACAGTTCGAACACCGACATGTGGGGCATTGTAGTCCGCGAAGTGGGTATAGACAAGGGTGTTAAGAGCATGAGGAGGAACCTACGGTTCCCCCTCATCGCGGCGTCGGCAAAGCCGACCCGGCCTTCGGCCGGGCAAGCGCCGCTGCGCTCCCTCCAAAAAGGAAATGGACTAGTTTTAGAGTCATGAAAATGGCAGCCGCAAATCCCCACCAGCAGCCCGAGCAGGTGCCCGACCGCATCCCCCTCGAAGAGGTCTACATGCGCATGGCCGAAGAGCTGGCCAAGCGGTCGACGTGCGCCCGCCTCCAAGTCGGAAGTGTCATCACCACCGGCGACCTGACGCAGGTCCTCGGCATCGGCTACAACGG
>WNEZ01005995.1_pt1 | contig 10671 bp, 6 predicted proteins | sample 5400521 | NCBI WGS metagenome assembly WNEZ01 (sample SAMN13153339, study PRJNA577476) | soil metagenome | isolation source: 120 cm saprolite under Douglas fir tree site 2 hole 1 replicate 1 | place: USA:California | collected 2015-04-18
TATGTTTTTTCCAGCGAGCGTGGTGCTCCCTTGAACTTTCACAATTTGGAGTACCGCGTCATCAAGCCAGCTTTGGAGAAGTCAAAACTTTTAAAACAAAATCCCGATGGTAAGTGGGTGAAGGACGATACGACGGGCATCAACTGGAGGGGCTATCACGGATTCCGCCGTGGGCTAGCGTCGAACCTTCTAGGGATGGGAGTCCATCCAAAATTAATTCAGTCAATCTTGCGGCATTCAGATATTAGCGTTACGCTTGAACTTTATGCGATGGTTCCTGATAATGAGACTCGGGAAGCGCTTCAAAAGTTGGAAGCGAAGTTTGCCGTGTTGGGCGTAACGTAACTAACCCAAGATGGTACCCGCTTTCCGTAAGCTGTTGACGGGGCTGTAGCTCAGATGGATAGAGCGTCGGTTTCCTAAACCGTAGGTCGGGAGTTCGAGCCTCCCCAGCCCCACCATTCAACTCTTTGAAATCTCAAGGGGTTAATCAGTTTTGATTTTGCTCGCTGGCTGGCATAATTCGGCGAGTGTCATAGTTTTCGGCTCAGAACCGGGCAAAACGAATCAGAACCGATCAACACGTGGTCTGCGTAAGAGGTTGACACTGCATATATAATTGAAAATTTTCAACTCCAAGCAAAACAGCCCTCTGAATTCCTAAACCGTAGGTCGGGAGTTCGAGCCTCCCCAGCCCCAACACTCAACTGTTTGATTTGCTAGGAGTTATTGCGTTCCAGTTTTTTTGCTGGTTAGCATAATTCGGCGAGTGTCATAAAAGACCTGTCTCGTCGTAGAGAAGTCTCTGTCAATCTGTCACCGTCGAGCTCTGATTTAACAAACCCATTGAGCACGCGTAGCTTATACCTTGAAAAAGTTAGCTGATACAACGATGAAATCGGATGTCAAAATCCGCGACGACAACCTGCCCTTTCCACCATGCTTTTTTCTCTGTCCCGAGACCTCTTTGGCTACGCTAAGACTTAAAGACTCAAGTCGTTACGAATGAATTATCTAATGATTGTAGAATAATTTAGGTAAACTGAAACGCAACGCTTTTCTGGTGTTGGTTCTCCCCCAAAAAGTCTTCGAATTGGCATAGAATTTGCCCCGTTGACAGTCTTCTCGTGCGCTTCTTTGTCGCCATCACCGACTGCGATTGGTTCTCTGGCCTCTCTTCGGTCCCAAAGAAACCTATTGCCAACATCTCAGAACTGCACGGAACAGCGCGGGGGCAAAGGCCGTTCTACTTGGTTTGACAGGTTTTTGGCTGCGGCATAAAATGCACGTCGATGTCCTCTCTTTCCCTCATCGGTCAGACTATCGGTCACTATCGCATCATTGAAAAGCTCGGCGGCGGCGGCATGGGAGTGGTTTACAGGGCCGAAGACACGCGACTCGGTCGGAGCTTGGCGCTGAAATTCCTATCGGAGGAAACGGCACAGGATGCTCAGACGATCGAGCGTTTTCGACGAGAGGCGCGAGCCGCTTCTGCCCTGAACCATCCGAATATCTGTACGATTTATGATATTGGCGATCACGAAGGACGTCACTTCATCGCTATGGAGCTGCTCGAGGGCAGCACGCTAAAGCATCGAATCGATGGGCGGCCGCTGGAAACGGAGATGATACTCGATCTCGGCATCCAAATCGCCGATGCGCTCGACGCTGCTCATGGAAAGGGGATCGTCCACCGGGACATCAAGCCTGCCAACATATTTATCACTGAGCGCGGTCAGGCCAAAGTCTTGGATTTCGGTCTAGCAAAGATTTCGCGCTTGCCGGCGGAAGAGCCCGCAGCGGCGGCATCAGTAGGGGCAACAATGACGGGAGGCGCCCACGATAACCTGACTAGTCCTGGCACTGCTCTCGGCACGGTTGCCTACATGTCACCGGAACAGACGCGTGGCGAGGAGTTGGATATACGCACCGATCTCTTCTCTCTTGGTGTCGTACTCTATGAGATGGCTACTGGCCGGCAACCATTTTCCGGGAACACTTCCGCGGTCGTATTCGACGCAATTCTGAACCGCACTCCCGCATCGCCGACGCGTTTAAATTCCCATATCCCGCCGGAGTTGGCAAAAATTATTGAGACTGCGATCGAGAAAAACCGCAGAGCTCGCTATCAGCTAGCTGCAAAGCTGCGCGAAGATTTGAAACGCCTCAAACACGATTCCGGTTCCGGTCGGCTTGCGGCGGCAAAAGGCGCGGAGAAATCTTTGGCGGTGCTCTATTTCGAAAATTCGGGTGACGTCAAGGAAGACCAGTATTTCCGTGATGGCATCACGGAAGATGTCATCACGGAGCTCTCGAAAATCAGGGAACTGTGGGTGTTAACCCGCTCCGCCGTGATGGCGTACCGCGACAAGCCGGTCACTGCTCCGGAGGTTGGGCGAGAGCTAAATGCTGCCTATGTCCTCGAGGGTAGTCTGCGTCGCGCCGGAAATCGCTTGCGAATCACCGCGCGCCTTGTCGAAACGGCTACCGCTCGCTCCGTGTGGGCGGAGCGCTACGACCGTCAGATGGAGGACGTATTCGCTATTCAGGACGAGATCGCCCAGAACATCGCGAAGGCGTTGAAACTAATGCTCACCGAGCAGGAAAAGCGCGCCATCGAAAAAGCTCCTACGACCGATGTTCAGGCCTACGACTACTACCTTAAGGGACGTCAATACTTTCATCGATTTCGTCGTAAGAGTTTTGATTTTGCACGACAACTTTTTGCTCGTGCAATTGTGATCGACCCCAAGTATGCGCTAGCTTATGCAGGCGTGGCCGATTGTTGCTCCTTCCTCTACCTATGGTGGGATGCGAGCGATGACAATATGAAGGAAGCGGAGGTAGCCAGCCGGAAAGCCGTCGAATTGGATCCCGAGCTGGCCGAAGCGCACGTCTCACGCGGCTTGGCATTCCAGATGAACAAGAGGTACGACGAAGCTCACAAGGAGTTCGAGACTGCTATCCACCTGAACCCGAAGCTTTTTGACGCCTACTATTTTTACGCACGGCTGCGTTATCAGCGTGGCGAACTCGCCGAAGCTGCGCAATTGTACGAAAAGGCCTGCTGGGCGAACCCGGAAGACTTCCAGGCACCCATGCTTCTAGGTCAAACTTATTTCGGCATGGGTCGCAAATTAGAGGGAGAAGCCGTCAGGCAGCGTGCCCTGCATATCATCGAGAAGCATCTTGAATTACATCCGGAGGATGCGCGAGCCCTTTACCTCGGCGCCGCTGGCTTGTTCCAAGTGGGTCAGCGAGAGCGCGCTCTTGAATGGGCTCGACGCGCTCTTTCGGTTGATCCCGACGATCCCATGGTTCTTTACAATGTCGCTTGTAGCTATGCCTTGCTAGGCTTAACCGAAGATTCTCTTTCTTGCCTCGAAAAAGTGATGGCACAGAGCTCCGCCGGTTCATTGCATAAGGTCTGGGCAGAACAGGATTCAGATCTTGATTCCCTCCGCAGCGATCCTCGCTTTCAGGCTTTGCTCAAATCTTGGTAAAAGGCAACTTGATTCTGCCCTCCTTCGGTCCGACGAGTGAGGGCTGCCGTAAGCGTTTCAAGTGGTTCTGGCATTGCCGCTGTGCGACCGAGGTCGTCTGGAACGGAATTCAGCACAGCAGCCGGCTGCTTCGGCGGCTGATATCCCACAGGATTGGATTGGACGCAATCTCGCCAGAAAGCTCTTTTCACATCTTCATCGAGTGAGTTCCAAGCGGCAACCAGTGTCCGATTCTTAGAAGAATCGAACACTGCGAGGCATGCATAGTTTAGCAGGCCGCGTCTCTATTTCGGCCATCATCGATTCGATGGCCGGTTGTAGCTTAACCCCCTCTAACTGCTTGAAAATACAGTGGTTACCAAACACTCCAGACCCACAATCATTCCATAAATACTTCGTAACTACCAGAAAACAAATGAGTTATACGCAACAATGGAGCAGAAACATGGTTTCTAAGCCCTTTTGCGGATTCCGGACGATGCCGAGCAGCGTTCCGGGCTGATGCCGATCACTCATTCCGAGCGATGGCGTAGCACTGGATCTGCGTTGTTTTAGTGCCGGATTAGGGTCTTACCCGGCAGAAAACGCGAAATTGGTATTGAGGCTATCTCCGGCGTACCTTCGCCCTGAGAAATAGCCAGCATTCAGAGGTTTTCCGAAAAACGGACGTGCCGTGTGGCCATAGGCACGGAAGTTCAAAAAGGAAAGCCTAGAACCATCCATCAAGTAGACCATCAGCTAGGCGGTCGCGGCTTTGCCGTATCCTTTCACTGCCCGGTCAATGCCAGAACCCGCATTCGCGAGGTCTTTTGCATTCATCGCTGGCCGCACCGTGAGCCTCGCATTGAACGCAAGAAACCATGGCTCGGCGATAGCTGGCAACTCCGACGACTCTTTCATGTCGAAGAAAATGTATCCGGTCCGCTCGCCATTGTCTTCCGCGAAGTACGCCGCCTCGGGTTTCATCTCAGCTAGAATTCGTTCGATGGTTGCCCCTAAGGTGCCGCTTCGGCTCGCTGCATTACCCGCTTCGACTGGGATGGAAACCTTGAGCATCATGCGCATGTGATCTGCCCTCCTCAGGCGGAACTGACTATACGCCTTCGTTGAGCCGTCCGATACGAGGCCGATAGAAACTCCGACGGGTAGCCGAAGAACGGTACTCACGGCCCACGGCAAAGGACACGTCAGCTCAAGTCAGGCTTCGCCGCCCTAAACTTCCTCGAATGACGCTCGTGGAGCGCAAATTGGTGTTATGAAGTACTTTACATTGTAGAGTGCCCGTGATAGTTTTCGTTACTTATTCTCGATAAGACTCTTCGAGCAAGGAGCTCAATCCATGAGAATTGTTTCGTCGATCAAACCCCCCGTTGCTGCGCGATTGGGACTAACTCTTCTAATCGTTCCCATCTACTTCATCAGTACCCAGCTCTCAGGCAGAATGCGCCGGGGCTCTCATTGCTGAGGACTACATTGATTTTGCTCGGAGCGTTGCTCGTCGCGTTCACTCTAAACGCCTTGTCGATTCTCTCAGTAACCTTCGTAGCGACACCCCGCCCGTCTTGAGTGTTTCGCTCTCATTGCGCTTCTGGATCTGACGGTGATCGTAACCGGCTCGCTGGTGCTGGGCGTGTTGCTCGGTGATGCATTTGTTGAGAATTTCCAGGCTCGTCCGGGCGGTTAACCGCGAGGAAGGATAAAGATAGAGCGTCTGACCAACTAGCTTTTCACACTATTTGGTGAAAAGGAAAATAACTATGAATCGAATACTGATGGCTACCCTTTTAGGTGTAGTGACAACGATATCGCCGTTGGCGCAGGAGGGGGCGCGGAATTCCAGCGTCACCGTATTGACTGCGGCGCTTGCGGGGCCTACCGATCCGAAAGAACTTGAGGCGTGGATGGATCAATTCCTAGCGGATTATCTAAAGAACTCGTCTGCCCCGAGTCTAGGATTTGTCCTCGTCAAGGATGGCAAGATTCTCTTTCAGAAAGGATACGGCTACGCCGACGCTGAAAAGAAAACTCCCGTGGTTCCCGGGCAGACCCTGTTCTACGCGGCGTCTGTCTCTAAGCTTGTGACCGCTACTGCTGTCATGCAACTCATCGAGCAGGGAAAACTCAGGCTCGATGCGGATGTAAACGCTTATCTCAAAAGTTTTCAGGTTAAAAGTAATTACCCGGCACCCGTCACCGTCGCAAATTTGCTAACGCATACGAGCGGCATTGATGATTCGTTCATCCTGGGCTCCGTAGATCGCCCGGCGGACCTGGTCCCGCTCACAGAGTTCTTCACCAAGAACACACCCCGGCGCGCACGCCCTCCCGGAGAACAGATCGTGTACTCCAACTGGGGGATGGCCTTCGCTGGTTGCTTGGTTGAAGAGGTTTCGGGCGTTTCGTTCTACGACTACGTGGAGCAGAATGTGTTCCAGCCACTCGGCATGATGCGTTCGAGTTTTCGGCGACCCTTCCCGCCGAACCTTGCTCCGTTTGTGGCGACAGCCGGAGTGGGGGGACAACCTTCTGACAAAACCGCGATCCAACTCTACCCGGCAGAGTCGCTCGTGAGCACCGTCGCGGACATGGGGCACTTCATCATCGCTCACCTGAATGGCGGGAGATTCGACGACGCGCGAATCCTATCGCAAGCGAGCGTCGCCGAAATGCATCGGCAACACTTTACCCAGCATCCACGTATGCCTGGGGTTGCGTATGGTTTCTTCGAGAGTTACATAAACGATCGGCCGGCGCTCTTTCACACAGGTGGGGGAGGCCACGAATCCCTCCTCTACTTGCTGCCTGAAGAGAACCTCGGCTTCTACATCGTATACTCCGGGGAGCTCGGGAAAGATTTCTTGCCTGCGTTCATGGATCACTACTACCCGGCGTCACCTCCGTTTACTCTTCCGAAATCGCCGGCTGGCTTCGCACAGCGCGCGGAGCGATTCACCGGACTGTACCGACCGAACTTTATTGCCATGACCAGTATCGAAAAACTCGTAAGTCTCATTGCAGACACCCCTGTTGTGTCGAACAGCGACGGGACTCTAACCCTCCGACTCCCTCCGCTGGGGCACAAAAGCTTGCGGATGGTCGAGGTCGAGCCGCTCCTGTTCAGAGCGGAAGAGGGTTCCTACGTCACCTTTAGCGAGGACGGAAAAGGAAACATCATTCGAATGTTTATGAGCGGCTCAAGCAAAGACCCGAGTGCTTTCGACAGACTGCGGTGGTACGAGAGCGGTATGCTCCATGCCGGACTTGGGATGGCGGGTTTTCTTGTCTTTCTGTCCCTTCCGCTCGTGTCAACGACCAGATTCATTCGTCGCCGCTGGCGCAAAGCACGATCAGATAGACAACGAGCGTCGGGTAAGCCGCGTTTAGCTTGGCGGATGGCGATGCTGGTTAGCGTGCTGGTGGTCCTAGCTCCCGTGCCCGTCCTCGCATGGATGCTGATCGGTGATCATTCGCGTCCTTCCCAATTCAAAGCTGCGTTTCATGTCTCTTCGAGCTGTCTGCTATTTGCCTCGCTACTTGGCCTCACACTCCCAATATTCTCTTATACCGTATGGAGGCGCGGTGATTGGTCAAAGGTAGAACGGACCTATTACAGCATAGTCGCACTTGCCGCCCTTCTGATGATCCCGTTTCTCTACCACTGGAATCTGTTGGGAGTCTAGCTAACTCTGCGCTGAAGATCGGATGGGCTCCTCAGAGCCTGAACTAGAGGCTTCGCTCGGCGGAGCGTCGAGTGTCATAAAAGTGTCATAGTTTTCGGCTCAAAACCGCGCAAAACGAATCAGAACCAATCGACACCCATTTTCCGTAGCTGCTTGACACTGCATATATAATCGAAAGTTTTCAACTCCAATCAAAACAGCCCGCTGAATTCTTAAACCGTAGGTCGGGAGTTCGAGCCTCCCCAGCCCCACCATTCAACTATTTGATTCGCTAAGGATTACTCCGATTCACTATTGCTGAATCGTTAGCAAGATTGGCAGAGTCTCATAAAAGTGTCATAGTCTGGGGCACGCGAGTTAACCTACTGCACCTGATCGATGCCTGAGAAACTTCCAGGAGGATGGGTGAGAACGACACTCGGTGAGGTTTGTGCCCGCATGCCTTTCGAAGAACCTCCGCCTGATCGCACCGAGGTCAGCTTTGCTCCTATGGCCTCCGCCGAAGAAGAAACCGGCCGACTCGAGGCTTCGCAGGTCCGCGGGCTCGGGTCAGTCCGAAGAGGCTACACCCCATTTATAGAGAATGATGTCATTTTTGCCGAGATTACGCCTTTGCGTGGAGAACGGGAAGATTGCGCTGGTGACTGGCCTAAAGAACGGTCTGGGTTACCAGACGGCAGCATGCACGGATGCCACTCGTCATCGTCGGCGCGGGCTCTGACGAGGAGACGTCGCTCTTCTGCGTCGCAGAAAAAGGCTAATCCCGATTCGAAGAGCAACTGGGGCAGCGCTCCCTTTGCGTTGGCGTTCTAGTTCGAAGTATTCAATTAATTGACACTTATTCGAGGTTTTTGGGATTATCCTGCTGGATGTAGGATCAGATTGGACGCAATTTAAGGCCGGCTGTCAAACGACGACGGAAGGCATCGTGTAGCCTGCGTTCCAGACTTATTCGAGCCGCGCCAATCAGTTCAGGCACAATGGATTCATGTCCCTTGCTCTTGCCGTCGCTAAGGGTGTGATTTGAAAAAGTTGGGCAAATACGAACTTCTTGGGGAGTTGGGCCATGGCGCGATGGGGGTGGTGTATCGTGCCCGCGATCCAATCATCAATCGCCTCGTTGCTCTGAAGACAATTACGATCGGCGTGGCCGACGATCCTGCGTTGCTGCAGCGCTTCTACCGCGAGGCTCAGTCCGCCGGCGGACTTCAGCATCCGAACATCGTAACCATCTACGACATGGGAGAAGCGGGCAATCTTCCATACATAGCGATGGAGCTGGTCGAGGGTGAAAATCTCGAACAGGTAATTGCCCGCCGCCCAAATCTACCCATCACTCTGAAGCTGGTTTATGCCATGCAAGCTTGCCGGGCGTTCGACTACGCCCACAAGCGCGGGATCGTTCACCGCGATATCAAACCCGGCAATGTGATGCTCGGGAAAGACGGCATTAAGGTAGTAGACTTTGGAATCGCTCGGGTGCTGGAAGCTTCGCGAACGCAGACCGGAATGTTGATCGGCACTTTTGCGTATATGTCGCCCGAGCAATATCACGGCGAGCACGCCGATGAACGCTCGGACATCTGGTCATTAGGCGTGCTGTTGTACGAATTGCTTTGCTACGAGAGACCGTTTAAGGGCGCAACGCCGGCAAGTCTGATGCACAGTATTTGCTAGGAGAATCCCAGCCCGCTGAGAAAATTCCTCGCGGACTGCCCGGAAGAACTGGAAGCCATTGTCGCACGGGTCCTGCAGAAAATTCCGAACGAGCGCTATCAGTCAATGGAAGATCTGCTCCTGGAGCTGGATCCGGTCTGCAAGAGGCTGCAAGTGCAATTTGTCGCCGATTTGATCCAACAGAGCCGCGAGCTCCTAGAGCAGAGCGAGTTCGCACAGGGTCGCGACCTGCTACGACAAGCCTTGGAGGTAGAGTCCGGGAATCAGCAGGCCAGACGCTTGCTGGTCAAGCGTCTTCAGAATCGGCCGAACGTTCAGCAATTCATTGATAGAGGTCGGGCGCTATTGGAAGAAGGAAAGTTCGAGGAAGCCAAAGGTGCGGCTGAGAGCGCCCTTCAGCTGGATTCTACTTTTGCCCCCGCACAAGAATTACGAATCGCCGCGCAGCATGAAATTGAGCGTGCGCAATTGCGTGCGGAAACGCTGGAGGCGGCGAAGCAGCGATTGGCGGAAGGAATGCCCGAGGAAGCAGAAGTGTTTCTGGCGAAAGTGCTGCAGGTTGAACCGGCCAACGAGCAAGCCCTCGCACTTCAAAAGCAAGTCGATACGCAAAAAGCGGAGCGGCAAAAGCGCGCGCGACTCCTCGAGAGCTTGCGGCATGCACGCGAGCTCTGGACGCAGCAGAACTACCGCGAGTGCATTCAACTGCTGGTTGAACTAGAGAAGGCCTACCCCGGCGAGGAAGAGATTTCCAGATTGCTCGAGAGTGCGCGAGAGGACCAAATCGAGCAGCAGAAACAGCAAGGCCTGTTGGAATCGCGAAATTTGCTGGCAAGTGGCCGCCACGAGGAATGCCTCGCCTTGCTCGATAGCCTCCAGAAAACTTTCCCGAACGACGAAGAGATCCCCCGGCTTCTAGAAGAAGCGCATCGAGACCTGCTGGACCGCAGGAAGTTTCAAGAGCTGACGGCGGCACGAAGTCTGCTGGCCGCGGGGCAATACGAGAGTTGCATTTCTCTGCTGACTTCCGCCTGCAAAGCGTTTCCGGAAGACCAGGAATTACGCAAACTTCTGGACACTGCAGGGCAGAGTCAAACAGAACAGCGCAGGAAACAAGGAGTCGCCGACGCTCGCAGCCATTTTGCCGCACGGCGATTCGACAAATGCTTGTCGGCACTTGCCGCCTTGGAAAAGGAGTTTCCAGGGGATGACGAGATCCTGAAACTCCGCGAGGCGGTGCGCGAGGAACAAGCAGAAGAGCGGAAACAACGGCGTCTGCAGGAAGCCAGAGACCTGCTGGAGGCAAAAGAGTATAAATCGTTGTTTTCCCTTCTGGCGTCCTTGCAGGCAGAATTTCCGGCCGAAGACGAAGTTCAAGAGCATGAAAACGCCATCCGCGCGGCGATGGAAATGCAAACAGCGATAACGAAACTAAATGAGGCGCGCGCCCTTCGCAATGAATCTTGTCGCAACTTTGGTATCGGAATTCATTGCGGTGAACTTGTGCATGGATTCGTAGGCGCGGCAAACCGCATTGAATTCACGGTGATTGGTGATGCCGTCAATCGGGCTCTTTGCTATTGCGCGGCGGCCGCGGGAGGCGAAGTGCTGATCAGTCCGGAGATGCACGAACGTGTGTGGCGATTCGCGGAAACGGAGCCCACTTCCGTTTCGACCGAACATGAAGGGAAATTCTCCGGGTATCGAGTGCGCTCATTAAAGGAAAATATTGGCCAGAGTGACGCTGGCTCTGCTGCTGGCTGGGCCAACGGGTAACAACTTGATTCAATTAATTTTGGAGAGACGCGCGA
>WNEZ01010772.1_pt1 | contig 10670 bp, 14 predicted proteins | sample 5400521 | NCBI WGS metagenome assembly WNEZ01 (sample SAMN13153339, study PRJNA577476) | soil metagenome | isolation source: 120 cm saprolite under Douglas fir tree site 2 hole 1 replicate 1 | place: USA:California | collected 2015-04-18
CCTGGACGAGATGGCGCGGACCGCTGCCGCACCCGTGATCGAGAAGTACACGGGCGTGCTCGCGGCCGCCGACGTCTTCACCGAGAGCACGGCGTTCCAGGTGATGCAGTCGATCCGCCTCGACCTCGGCTACGGCTGGTGGGTGCACCCATGAGCGCGATCCGCGATCGGCTCGCCGACCATCTGCTCACGCCCCAGCATGCGGCTCTGCTGGTGATCGACTCCCAGCCCTCGCAGATCGCCGCGGTCCAGTCCATGGATCGGACGTGGTGCTGAAGAACAGCGTGTCGACGGTGAAGCTGGCGAAGACTGCTCGCGGCTGCCGATCGTGCATTCCACGGTCAACGTTTCGTCCGGCCGAAACAAGCCGACCGCCCCCGAGCTCGCGGACCTGCTCGAGGAAAGCCAGCCGATCGACCGAACCACTCTCAACGCGTGGGAGGACGCCGACTTCCTCGCCGCCGTGCGCGCCGCGGGCCGACGCAAGCTCGTCCTGTGCGCGCTCTGGACAGAGATGTGCATCTTCTCTTGCTTCGTTCCGTTGCCGGAACAGCGCCTGGCGATGGGCGTGAGTTGGAAGCAAGAGTAACAAATCACGAGAGGAAATCAATCATGTCGAACAGACCGGCCATCCTGGCCGAAGGGCTTCACAAATATTACGGGAAGACGCGTGCTCTGGCAGGGCTGGACCTGGTAGCCGAGGAGGGAAGCGTCCTTGCGGTGCTCGGTCCCAATGGCGCAGGCAAGACCACCGCCGTGCGCATCCTGACCACGCTGTTACGTCCCGATGCCGGGCGAGCAGAGGTAGCGGGGCTTGACGTTGTCAAAGACGCCGATGCGCTGCGCTCGCGTATTGGTCTGGCCGGTCAATATGCCGCCGTTGATGAAAACCTGACGGGGTATGAGAACCTGGAGATGTTCGGGCGACTCTATCACTTATCCGGCTCAGTAGCGCGAAGGCGGGCATTGGAACTCCTCGAACAATTTGACCTGGTAGACGCATCCCGGCGTCTCGTTAAGACTTACTCGGGAGGAATGCGTCGACGCCTCGATCTAGCCGCGAGCTTGATCATATCGCCTCCAATTCTCTTCATGGACGAGCCAACAACCGGTCTTGATATCCGTGGACGTCTCGCGATGTGGGAGGTTATCGGTGCCCTCGTCTCAGATGGAACCACCGTGTTACTCACTACCCAATATCTGGAAGAAGCTGATCAACTCGCTGACAAGATCGCTGTCGTTGATCGCGGGCGCGTGATTGCCAAAGGCACCTCCGACGAACTGAAAGCTCAGGTGGGTGGTGAGCGGCTCGAACTCACGGTGGCTCACAAAGGTGACATGGATGCTGCTGTGCAAGTGCTACGCCTGTATAGTGTAGGCGAGATCCAAACAGATGCGAATCATCGCCACATCGTTGTGCCAGTTACGCATGGCGCACAACTCCTTGCTGCAGTTGTACGTGACCTCGACACCGCGCAGATTCCAGTGGACGACCTGGCACTGCGCCGACCAACACTAGACGATGTCTTCCTCACACTAACGGGACGTGCGGCTGAGGAAACAGATGAACCGACCGAAATACCTGCCGCTCGACCTTTGGAAAGGAGTGCACGATGATTAGCACAAAAGATCACGTGACCCAAACTTTGACGCCACAAGCGCGTCCATCTCTCTATTGGACGTTTGCAGACGCCCTTGTACTGGCCAAACGCCATCTCGTTCAGATCCCACGCATCCCTGAGGAGCTCATATTCGCAACGATTCAACCTATCATGTTCGTGCTACTCTTCCGCTATGTGTTTGGCGGTGCTATCGCGATCAGAGGCACTACGTATGTCAACTTTCTCATGGCTGGCATCTTCGTCCAGACAGTCGTTTTCGGCTCGACATCAACGGGTATTGGCCTGGCTACGGATTTGCAACGAGGTCTGATCGATCGCTTTCGTTCTTTACCGATGGCGAAATCGGCTGTCCTTACTGGTCGCACCATCTCGGACCTCGTACGCAACACCTTTGTTGTAATAGTCATGTGGACGGTTGGACTGTTGGTCGGCTTTCAACCACAAGGCAATTTCCTTTTCTTGCTAGCAGCAGTGGGGCTTCTCTTACTTACAAGCTTTGCGTTCTCCTGGATCTCGGCAACGATCGGATTATCGGTGAACAGTGTCGAGGCGGCGCAATCAGCTGGCTTCATCTGGCTCTTTCCGTTAACCTTCGCTAGCAGTGCATTTGTGCCGGTAGAGAGCATGCCACCCTGGCTGCGCGTGTTTGCAGAGCACCAGCCGGTAACGCAGATAGTCAACGCGACGCGCGGACTAATCCTCAACCACCCGGATGCTACGACAATCTGGATTGCTATCGCCTGGTGTGTAGGTATTCTCGTCGTCTTCATCCCTTTGTCAGTAAGGGCTTATGGACGCCGCACGGCGCGGTGAAGAAGGGACGGAAATCCTGCGCACTCGTCTCCTGGGGAATGAATGACGAGGCCTTCCTCACTGCTGCATCTAGTAGAATGGTGAAATGAGGATCATACATCCCCCTGACTTGCCTGCGCAGGGTCTCCCGCTTCTGAGGCACGTCCTGCTTGATCGAATTCCTTCTTTGCCAGCGAAAACGCGGTGTTTGCCGCGGGGATTCCTGCGTAGACGGCCACGTGGAGGAGTACCTCCGCGATTTCGTGCGGATCGACACCGATATTGCGGCTAGCGCGCAGGTGCAGGGCCAGTTCTTCACGGCCCAGCGCCGCCAGAATCGCAATCGTGACCAGGCTTCTCGTGCGCCGGTCCAGGTCCGGCCGGGCCCAGACAGAGCCCCAGGCCGACTCCGTAATGAGGCGCTGGTAGTCGGCATCAAATTCGGTGGTGAGTGCTCGCGCCCGCTCGACATGCTCACTTCCGAGCTCCTCTTTGCGGACCTTCATGCCAATGTCGAAGCGTGATTCTGTCATGATGGCTCACCTCTTAAGGTTATAGTATGGAATGAAGATTACTTCGCCCGCTCTACCCCAGGTAGTCTTCATGCCGTGCTATCCCCAGCACTTTCTCCCCTTTGAGGAAGTGCTTGACATTTTCGGCGGCCTGCCGCGTCGCGTTCAATAAGACATTGGAAACCACGGCTGAATTATGTGGGGAACCTATCACATTGGGCAGTTCTAGAAAGGGATACTCCATGCGAAATGCCCCATGCAGGAACGGTTCTGTCCACCAGGCATCGATGCCAGCCATAAAGCCGAGATGGCTCTTCAAATGCGTGTAGAGCGCCTCCTCATCAAGAATCGCGCCACGGGCTACATTCACCAGAATGGCATCTGGCTTCATCCATTCAAGCTCATCTTTCCCAATGAGCCCCCTCGTGGCCTTTGTGAGTGGCAAAGAGGCCTGTCAGTGTTTTTCTGACGAAAAGATACGTCGTACCAGATAACTGAGGCTGAGCTTGCCCGTTTTCTGCTTCTCTGCGCCTAAAAACCGGATTTCTCTCCGAGCCTTCAGGCTTTGTCGGATGTCGGGCATCTCATGAGGCTTCGGGTTCAATGCAACGAAATGAACCGCTTCAAGCGGTGTACAAGGGCCTCTCGAGCCACTTTATCAAAAGCTCATACGTAGTTATCTGGTACATGATACTTTTCCGTCAGAAAAACACTGACAGGCCATACCATAAATTTTCAGGAATTGCTGACCTCGTGCCGCATGCTGTCGCAGATGATTAAGTTCTTTGTAAATGAGTTCTTCAAGTTATGAATTGGGGAATAACTCCAACCCCCTCCTGTGTTGTAAACAGTGAGTTAGCAATCTATCCTTGTGAGTGCTAGACAAACATGTTCAGAATAATCAAACTTATACATAAAAAAGAAACATTGCAATGACCATACATCAATCTCGCACAGCCTTAATTACCGGCGCATCACGCGGTCTCGGTCTTGCCCTTGCCCGCCAGCTCGCCACAGAAGGATGGCAACTTATCATTGACGCACGTGGTGCTGAAGCGCTGGAAGCAGCTCGCGCAGCCCTTGCAAAGCAAACACGAGTTATCGCCATTCCCGGTGATGTAACTGACCCCGCTCACCGTCGTGCCATCGCAGAAGCAGCGCGGAAACTGGGAGGTCTGGACGCGCTCATCAACAACGCAAGCTTCCTTGGCCCTAGTCCGCAGCCTCCTTTGTTGGACTATCCGCTCGACGTGCTCGAGCGGGTGTACCGCACCAATGTCATTGCTCCACTGGCGCTCACTCAAGCAGTTCGGTATGAATTGAAACCTGGTGCGTGCGTAATCAACATCACTAGCGATGCAGGTGTTGAAGCATATGAAGGGTGGGGTGGCTACGGATCGAGCAAGGCAGCGCTCGAACAGCTTTCAAACATTCTCGCAGCCGAAAATCTCTCGTTACGCGTCTATTGGGTTGATCCTGGCGATATGCGTACCCAGATGCACCAGGAGGCATTCCCCGGTGAAGAGATTAGTGATCGTCCTCTGCCGGAAGTAAGCGTGCCTGGCCTGCTCGAACTACTCACAGGTGATCGACCTAGTGGACGTTACGCGGCTCGTGCACTCTCAAAGGAACCCAAAACAACATGAACTTCCTTACTGTCCCTGGTCACTACATGGATACTCCTTTCAACTTTACTCTACCAGCGGAACTCGAAGCGAGTGAACCACCGGAAGTGCGAGGTCTAGCTCGTGACGAGGTTCGTTTGATGATCTCGTACCGCGCGGACAATCGTGTGATTCACACGCAATTCCGCGAGCTTACTGGCTACCTCGAAGCTGGTGACTTGCTGGTCATAAATACGAGTGGCACAATGAATGCAGCACTGCCAGCAAAGCGTGCAGACGGCACTACCTGCGAGCTACATCTATCAACCCATCTCCCTGCAGACCTCTGGACTGTCGAGGTTCGCTTGCCAGCTGAAACAGCTACAAAACCCTTTTACGATGCCGAGGCGGGCGAAACGTTGCAGCTCCCTGCTGGCGCAACAGCGACGCTCCATGTACCCTATGCTCACCAGCGTGCAGAAAAGGAGCCGTCTCCTCCGAAGGCAATAGCCCTCCCAGGTGTTCAGAAGAAAGGTCATACTCGTCTGTGGATCGCCACCTTGCAACTGCCCCATCCTATCCAAGATTACCTTGCGCGTTACGGCTTCCCGATCCGCTATGGCTACGTCAGGAAGCAGTGGCCAGCGAGCTACTACCAGAGCGTTTTTGTTACTGACGTGGGCAGTGCCGAAATGCCCTCGGCTGGACGTGCATTTACTCCAGAGCTGATTACCAGGCTCATCGCGCACGGTATACAAATTGCCCCCTTGATCCTGCACACTGGTGTTGCCAGCCTCGAGGAACATGAGCCTCCCTATGAGGAGTTTTACCGCGTACCACTCGAGACCGCCCGCATGGTCAACTCAGCGCACCGAGCAGGCAAACGAGTCATTGCAGTAGGAACAACTGTTGTGCGAGCGCTCGAAACCGTCACTGACAGTGAGGGAATGATGCACCCTGGGGAGGGCTGGACGCGCCTGGTGATTACACCGCAACGTGGCCTTCGCGCCGTCAATGCTATGCTGACCGGCCTGCATGAGCCATATTCAACACACCTTGCCATGCTCGAAGCCCTTTGCGGGCTTGAGCATCTAAAGATCACTTATCAAGAAGCTCTACGCAAGCGCTACCTCTGTCACGAGTTTGGCGACTTGCACCTGATCTTGCCATGATGGAGACGCCGGAAAGAGCTTAAGGAGGCGAATGATGACGCAAGCCGATTTTCCCACGGAGGGGGTTGAGCTTACCCACCTGTTGGTGGTCAGCGATCTTGCTCGTTCGCGGCAGTTGTATCGGGATGTGTTGGGAGCCACCGTCTACCGCGAGTATGGCGGCACGTCGTGTGTCCTCAATTTTCAGGGAAGCTGGCTGCTCCTTGTTACCGGCGGCGGGCCTACCAGGGACAAGCCCACGGTCACTTTCGGGCCGCCTGCGGATCCTGATAGCGTCAGCCATGAGCTGACGCTTCGTGTGCCCGACTGCCGCACTGCCTATGAGACGCTCAAGGCGCGTGGTGCCGTCTTCTTGACGCTGCCGGTCGACTGGGGCGGAGAGGTCCGCTGCTTCTTCCGCGATCCGGACGGCCACCTGCTCCGATTAATGTAGGTGGTAATTTGGCTGAATGATCGAACGGAAATACTGGGCTGAGGGCCATAACGTCGAACATTCAGCCCAATTACCATCACCTTCCGTCGGAGAAACGGCTGGTAATAAGCGTGACAAGTGAGCAGGTTTTAAGGTGAAGAGTGAGCACTCAGCGCGAAGAGTGAGCAGCACAACCATTGCCTTTTAGAGAGTTGACTCTGGAAGGGGTTCACAACACTCGACGGCTGTAAATTCACGAACGCGCAATACTCGAAATGCTCGAATTGTGGACGGAAGTGACCAGCAGAGAGCCCAATTTTCCGCAGATCAGTGCGATCTGTCCAAACCTTGGACCTCTATTTCCATATTGGCAACAGGAGCTGAACCGCGCAAAAGCAGTCCATTGAGTATCCGAATTTACACTCCTGTACGAAACCATCTGCGTCTGGCGCGGTTTCTCTCGTCGTCAATGGGTGAACTCTCACCCTTGAGGCCAAAAAGTGCTCACCCTTCATCGAAATTACCAGTTATTAAAGGCGATAATCACTGGCATTTTGCGCGAGCAATTGCACTAGAACGGCGTTGTGATTTCCGACGACATGCAGATGGAGGTGATCGCGCAGTACGATGGCTACGAGCAAGTGATGCTGCTCGCGCGAGAGAAGGGCATGGACGTGCTCGCAATTGCGAATCAACTCCAGTACGATCCTGACCTCGCGGCGAAAACGATTGCGATGGTCAAGAAACTCTTGAATGAGGGCAAACTCACGCCAGCGCGCATTGACGAATCGGACGCGCACATCGTTAAATGCAAAGAGCGACTGGGCACAATTCCGTAGGGGCGCCGGACCTCGCTCGCAAGCGAGCGCAATCGCCCCTACGCGAGATCAACAGGAAGGTGAAAGAATGGACACAACTCTCATTGTTGCGACGGGACACGGAATTTTTACGTACGAACGCCACGAACATGAGTGGCGCGCGCGAGCGGGCGGCTTGGATGGTCAACACATCACGAGCGCCATTGCCCGCGAGGGCGTGATTCTCGCAGGTACGACCAACGGCGTTTTTCGCTCGGATGACTATGGTGAGAAATGGCAGGCAGCCAGCGATGGACTCCATACGCGGCACGTGCGCTGGATGGCGTTTCATCCCGATCTGTCGGATGACGAATTCGTGGGGACGGAACCCGCCGCGATCTTCGTTTCGCACAACGGCGCGGGGAGTTGGCGCGAGTGTCCCGAGGTCGCGCAGTTGCGCGATGAGCACGGCTGGATGCTACCGTATTCGCCGGAAGCCGGATGTGTGCGCGGCTTTACCTTTCATGGCAACCGCGTGTACGCGGCAGTGGAAGTCGGCGGCGCGCTGCGCTCGGACGATGGCGGTGAAACATGGCGGCTCGCAGAAGGTAGCGATGGCAACCCTGACCTGCAAGGTCCGCCCGAACCCTTGATTTATCCTGATGTTCACTCCATCGCCGCGCATCCGTCGGCACCCGATCTGGTGTTCGCGCCGACGGGCGGTGGTTTGTATATGACGCGCGATGGCGGCAAGACCTGGACGTTGCTCTACGCTTGTTACGCGCGCGCGGTGTGGCTCGATGTTGACGATGCCAACCACTTGATTTTAGGTCCCGCCGAGGGAGTGGATTCGGATGGGCGCATCGAAGAATCGCACGATGGCGGCAAGACCTGGCAGGTTACGTCCGATGGCTTGCAAGTGCCATGGCGTCGTCACATGGTCGAACGCTTTGAGCAAGTCGGTGATGAGTTGTTCGCCGTGCTCTCGAACGGCGAGCTTCTCGTCGCGCCACTCGCGTCGTTGCAGTGGAAACGCGTGCTGACGGAACTGGATGATGTGAATGCGGTGACATCCATGAAAAAATAGACACGCGTATGAAGGCTCCCCGAATTTACAAGAGCCCTGCCCTGTCAGCCGCATCTTGAGCAGTTTTTCGGGTCGCCAATGGTGGAGCTGCTCACCCTTCGCGCTGAGTGCTCACTCTTCACCTTAAAACCTGCTCACTTGTCACGCTTATTACCAGATCTCCTCTACTTCGTGGCCAACGCTTTGAGGTGGGTGGCCTTGGGATAACTGCTTCCTGCTTCCCACTCCCCACCGCTCGTTTGGAAATGCCAAGGTGAGCGCTCAATCCCGCTTGCGTGAGTCCGATGGCGCTGCGCAGGGTCAGGATGAGCTGTCCAAAGGCATAATCTCGCTCCCCGTATGAAGATCGCCTCACGAGTCGCGCTCCTTTCCGTCTGACCCGCCAGGACACGAAGCAAGTGGAAGTGAGTGGAAGTGAAATGGCATCTCATGGCGACTGACATGGCTGCCCTCCTCCTGCTCTACTTCTCTCTAGCTGTGGTCCAAGCAGGTCCACGCGTGTGTGGGGTGAGAGGGCCACCAGACGGGACCTCCTCTCACCCTGCCCAGTTCAAGCTTCTATGATAGCACATTTTCCCCTGGAGCACGAGGACCTGGCAGGCGCTCTCCCTGCCAGCGTCAAGCAGGGAGGGGCAGATAGCTCTCCAGCTCTACTCGCCCGCCCATCGCGCGCCTGAGTCGTGGTCATCGCGCTGCTGGCCTGCTCACCGCTGTCGGCAGAGGCGCTCTTCTCCTCTGTGGCACAGCAGGAAGTAAAAGTGGAAGTGAAAGACCACCTGAGAGCGGGTGACTTCGAGAGAGCCTCCTGCTATACTCAAAGCAGACAAGACTCGGAGCCCGGATGTCAGGCCAACAACGCCCTTGTCCATCGACCATGAGACAGCTCCCTGGTCGTCGGTCAAGATTGCATGGCAAGAGACACTTCCTTGAGCGGGGAGAGCGGACGTGGACAGCCGTACCATCCGCGACCCGCTGCGAGGAGAAAAATGACGATTTCTCTTGTGCAAGTTCGCATAGGGGATCAAACCAGTTGCGTTATTACACCATGTGAAGGAGGTACTAAATGATTCTTGGAGCGCTTTCGTTTGTAAGGATCAAACCACAAGACCATGATCGTGATGTGAACTCGAGAGGAGGAAGGCAATGAGCACAATTGACACAACCGGCCTACCCGACTACGCGCCGGTCCCGCGCTCGGCGATGGGCTCGACCCTCAACGAGCAGGGCTACTACGTCGGCCGCGTCGAGCGGAACCTCTACTGGATCACCGACGGCACCTACCAGTGCGCGTTCCTGACGACCTCGGACGGCGTCGTGCTGCTGGACGCGCCGCCCTCGATCGGCCACAACATCCAGCGCGCGGTCGACGAGATCGCCGCCGCCAACGGGGTCAGCAACAAGGTCAACTACCTCGTCTACTCGCACCACCACGCGGACCACGTCGGTGCATCCTCACTGTTCGACAAGAACGTGACGCGCATCGGCCACGAGGAGACGCGACGACTGCTGCTGCGCGATGACGATCCCGCGCGGCCTCCCAACGAGGAGACGTTCCAGGACAACTGGACGCTCCAGATCGGCGGCGAGCGCATCGACCTCGCCTGGCACGGCGCCAACCATTCGCCCGACAACATCATCATCCACCTGCCCGATCACGACGCGCTGATGCTGATCGACATCGTCAACCCTGGCTGGGCGCCGGTTTTCCTCGCGAACCTGACGGAAGACATCCCTGGCTACCTCGAGGCGCCGGCGAAGGCGCTGGCCTATTCGTGGAAGCACTTCATCGCCGGCCACCTCGGCCGGCTCGGCACGCGCGAGGACATTGCCTTGCATCAGCAGTACATGGCGGACATCGCCGAGAGCTCCAGGAAGGCGCTCGACACCGTCGACCTGACGCGCTACTTCGTGAAGTACGGCGACAACCCCTGGGCTGCGTTCAAGGGCGGCCTGGAAGAGTGGGTCGCTACCGCGGCCGCGCCCGTGATCGAGAAGTACACGGGCGTGCTCGCGGCCGCCGACGTCTTCACCGAGAGCACGACGTTCCAGGTGATGCAGTCGATCCGCCTCGACCTCGGCTACGGATCGTGGGTGCACCCATGATTCGCGACCCGCTCGCCGACCATCTGCTCACGCCTCAGCATGCGGCGCTGCTGGTGATCGACGAGCAGCCCTCGCAGATCACCGCGGTCCAGTCCATGGATCGGACGTGGTGCTGAAGAACAGCGTGTCGACGGTGAAGCTGGCGAAGACCTTGGGGCTGCCGATCGGGCATTCCACGGTCAACGTTTCGTCCGGCCGAAGCAAGCCGACCGCCCCGAGCTCGCGGACCTGCTCGAGGAAAGCCCGCCGATCGACCGAACCACTCTCAACGCGTGGGAGGACGCCGACGTCCTCGCCGCCGTGCGCGCCGCGGGCCGACGCAAGCTCGTCCTGTGCGCGCTCTGGATAGAGATGTGTATCGCCTGTAAGTGTTTTTTTAGCGAAAGGATACAACAGAATTTCTCAAGTAGCTTATAGAGCGCATTCAGAGAGGATCAGCACAAGTGACAAGTTGAGGGAATAAGACGTTTTCCGACATCTCTCGGGCTCGCTTCGAGAGCATATTCATAGACGTGTTGTATCCTACCGTCAAAAATACACTTACAGGCCAACTAAAATAATTACCAGTG
>WNEZ01014303.1_pt1 | contig 10669 bp, 11 predicted proteins | sample 5400521 | NCBI WGS metagenome assembly WNEZ01 (sample SAMN13153339, study PRJNA577476) | soil metagenome | isolation source: 120 cm saprolite under Douglas fir tree site 2 hole 1 replicate 1 | place: USA:California | collected 2015-04-18
CGAGCGAAGAAGCAGGCTGCTGATGTAGGCGAGGGTGCTGGCGCGGCGTGGGGAGATGCGTCCCTGGGCGCAGAGAGTGTAGAGCGCGCCGAGGGAATGGTTGATGCCCTGAGCGTTCTGGAAGCGGCAGGCTTTGTCGGTCAGAGCGGCGGAAAAGTCTTCGGAGTCGCTGGGCTCTGACGCAGCGTGACGGGCACAGAAGGAGCTGTCCGGGTCACTGACTGAGGAACAGCATTGGCGACCGGTGGCGGTGCGATACTGGCAACGTTCGGGAGTGAAGTCGGAGCTGGGAGATTTGAGTGTCATTTTGGTCCTCGATTTTGGGGGATGGGGATACCCCACCCCCGGTATTTTGGAAAAAGAGTCTGCAAAGCATTGAAAACAAAGAAAACGAGACGGAAAAAGAGAGCCAAGAGAGTTCAAGAGGCGACAAGCCGTTGGGGGGAAAGGAGATAGAGGAAAGTGGAGGCGGTAAAGGAGTGCGCGGGATGAGTGTTGTTGGGGGGACGCCGATGAAACGATGGCGAAGCAAGTATTCACGGGCTATGATAGGGCAGATTATCTAAGTTGTCAATACATTAAGTGGGTCCTAGTATTTAGGGATTGGGCACAAAGCTGTGGCCGAGTCGAGAAGGGCAGCGGGCCATCGGGAATTGGAAGACGAACCACAATCATGCACTGTATTGTCCCGTAAGCGTTTATCAGGACTTGAGGTCGGTTCAGCGTGTCCAGCATTAAGCCGCGATGATGTTTTCGCGGTATATCCGGTAGACCAGAATCTGACCGACCAAGAGTCCGAGAGCGAAGCAAGCGTAGACAGCGAGTGTCCAGAACCCAACCGAACCAACCGTTGGACGCCGAAGCGCACTGCCGATTGCGGTAGATACCATGACGCACGTAGAAATAAACAACGACTGTAGAGGGTCGTGCCACCAATTCAGAGGGTTTCTACTCAATGAGGGGCGAGCAAGCCTGTTGTGATTCCAGCGCCGAATCGAGTAGCGGACGCTCCACATGGCGAACAACGGCGTGACCAAAAGAATTAAGCCGCAGACAATCGCGTCTGGATTCGTATGTCGCAGCTTTTCAGGCGCTAGGGATTCATAGCCGCCCAGCAAAGCAAGTGCGACCAGCGCGATGTTCATAACGTACCAAATGTTTTTCATTTGCGTTGGTCAGTAGAGCGATTACTTTCACCTTGGTTCAGTTCCAGTTTAGGGCGACATGAGAATGGGTCAGAGGGATTCGGTAGTTGGGGTCCGCGAGAGAGTCAACTCCCGGTTAGTCGGGTGGTCTCAATGGGTGGACGCAACACTCGCTTGGAGTTTACTCGCAGGAGTCTGAAAACCTAAAGTCTTTCTCGGACGTTGATTTAAGAGTAGCGCCACTTTGTCGAGATCCGACTGCGTGTAGCCGGACAGGTCGGTTCTCCTGGGGAAGTATTGTCGTAATAGCCCATTCGTGTTTTCGTTCGAGCCGCGCTGCCAAGGACTTTGCGGATCACAGAAGTAAACTTTCACATTGGTGGCCACTGTGAAGTTCTTGTGTTTGGCCATCTCCAGTCCGCGGTCCCACGTCAACGAGCGCCGCAGTGATGCGGGAAGTTTACGAATGTGTCGGCTCAGGGCGGCGACGACAACAGCGGTGTCTTTGCTGGACACCTTCACGAGCGCGGTAAAACGCGAATGTCGCTCCACCAAGGTCACCATGTGACTGTTCCTTGAGCCACTCAGCAGATCGCCCTCCCAATGCCCCGGTATGGCGCGGTCCGCAACCGCAGCGGGCCTTTCCCGGATGGAGATGGCATCTGCGATTTGACCGCGCGAGTCTCTGAAGATACGAGAGTGCTGCGACCGGCGTATGCGGCGCTTAGATCGCAGGTGCTCCGTCAGCTCCTTTTTCAGCACTCCTCGCGCTTGAATGAATAGGCTTCGGTAAATGGTTTCGTGGGACACACGCATGCTCTCGTCATCGGGGTACTGGATTTTCAACCATCCGGAAATCTGTTCCGGCGACCAGTCCAGAATCAGTTTACTCGCAACGATGTTCCGCAACTTCACGTGGATCGAAAGAAGGCACCGCTTGGGCCGCAAGGCCGACTCCCAGGCTTGGTCATCTGCTTCATTGGCCCGATAGTCAGGACGGCCACCATGACGTGCGACCTCCCGGCTCACGGTCGACGCAACTCGATCCAAGCGTTTAGCTATCTCGCGAATCGACGAACCGGAAGCGAGCCCTCGAGAGATTTCCTCGCGCTCACGCAGCGTGAGCGCGAGGAGCGAGCGCCGCCGGACCGCCGGAACAAACCCGCCGTGACGCGACACCACACAACGAATGGACGAATGTTCTTTGCCGAAGGCTCGCCCGATCGCATGCAACGAGTCTCCCGCCTTCCAACGGCACCACATCTCGCTCTTCTGCGCCGCCGAGAGCCCAAACCGTTTCCCTGGCTTCATAAACACCACCTTTGGTAGAAAATCTATATCAGATGGTGTTGCATCGACCGGTTGAGCCCGCACCTTTTATTTTCAAAAACGAGATTGAAATGGAAGGACTTCCAAGAGATAGCCCGGTTGCCTTGGGCGCAGGAGGCCTCCGGTTCGAATCCGGACGCCCCGACCAATAAATTCAAAAGTTAGCCGCGATGATTGCCCTCCGTTTGGCTACGACCGCAGGGGGAAGTGAAACCCCGCAAACGTATCGCTAGCGCTGCTCCTCCGGCGGCTTCGTCGAGATAAATTCCTTGTACAGTAGCAGGTCGTACACAATCTTGAGAGCGCCTGCGATATAAAACGGCACATTGATTAGCGCCGGTCGCGCAAACAAAAAACCAACGAACAATGGACTGATTGCCGCGCCGGTAGTCCGCGCCACTCCCGTAATTCCCGCCGCCGCGGATCGCTCTTCCGGGCTCACCACCGCTATCGTGTAGGATTGGCGCGTCGGAACATCCATCTGACTGATACTGAATCGCGCAAGCAACAGGAGAACTGCAAGTTTGACGTTGGGCATCAGCGGAACCAACAAGAGCAAAATGTTTGACGGCAGATGCGTGAGCACCATCGTCCGTATCAATCCGAATCTCGCCGCCAGCCGTGAGGCCAGCAACGCTGAAATGCCCGACAGAATATTTGCCCAAAAGAAAATCGCTCCGAGTGCTGCCGGTTTCACGCCAAATCGCAAGTAAAACCAGTAAGCGGCGAAACTTTGCACCACAAATCCGCCGGCGAAGGCATCCACAGCGAACAGTCCGGACAGTTTTGCCACCACACGGCGCGACTTGTGAAGACCAAATAATCGTCCAAGCCCTCCTGCGGCGCTTGACTCGGACGGGATGACCTCGGCGTTCCGCGAAACCCGCATGAATAGCAAGGCCAGCACAATGCCCAGCACGCCGTACAGCACAACAACCGCACGGTACCCGTTGACCTGGGACAGCACCGTGTTCTGTAAACTTTGCGAAAGTGTACCGCCAACCAGCGCACCCAGAGCGGTAGCAAACGAACCAGTCAGCGTGTACCAGGCGAAAACTTCCGTTCGCGTCCGATCACTGACCACATGAGATAGCGCGGCCTGCTCGATCGAGAGAAATGGTCCCACTTCATTGCCGCTCGGACTTATGACACCAATCGTTCCGGCAACGACCAGCCACAAGAAATTTCTGGTGGTTGCAAAAACCAGACCTGCCGCCGCCATCAGCAAAGCGCCGATAATCAGCATACGGCGCCGGCCGACGCGGTCTGGCGATTCCGTGAGGCCAATCCCGACGAGATAGAAGACAAGAACGACCGAAATCAAGCCGTAAGCAAATAGGCGCATGAACCGCGTCAAAAACAGCAGCCAGGCATCGCGATTCAGTGCTTTGAGCGAGTTCGGGAGCAAGGACAAGTGAGTGTACTTTTTCTTGCGGGCTCACCGCAAACGGACAATTGGCAGGATGTCTACCTTTGGATTGCACTTGGTGCGATCGTTGCCGCGATCCTGTAGTCGCGCTATTCTCGTTTGCCCGGAGGCTTCATGCCACGCTCACTTTGCGCCGCAATCGCCATTTTTTCCTGCGCTCTACCGATCTCCGCGGCCGCCCAGCAATCATCGTTTACGGTTGGCACAGTCACCGCCGAATCCGGGCAAAAAGTGACCGGCACGCTCGATGTGCCTGCTGGTTCCGATGCTGCAACGCAAATTCCCGTCGTAGTCATCCGCGGCAGCAATGCGGGACCGACGTTGGCTCTCGTCTCCGGAGCTCACGGCACTGAATACGCCTCGATCATCGCTCTCGAAGGGCTCATCAGCAGCTTGGACCCGACACAAATCTCCGGCACGGTGATTCTCCTTCCTCTCGTCAACATCGCTTCGTTTCAACAAAAAGTGCCGCACGTCAATCCCATCGACAACAAAAGCATGAATCGCTTCTATCCCGGCAAAGAAGACGGCACGCAAACCGAGCGCGCCTCTTTCCTGATCACCACGGAAGTCGTCGACAAATCCGACTATCTCATCGATTTCCACGGCGGCGATCTCGATGAAAGTCTTCGCCCTTACGCGTATTGGGTGGTCAGCGGAGATAAGAAGCAAGACGCCGTCTCCAAGCAGATGGTGCTGGCTTTCGGTCTCGACCACATCATCATTTCCGATGATCGACCGAAGGATAAAAGCGCCACAAAATATCTCGACAACACTGCCGCCATGCGCGGCAAGCCCACCATTACGGTCGAAGCAGGCTACGCGGGCACTGTAGAAACCGACGACGTCGCCGCGCTAGTGCAGGGCACGCGCAGCGTAATGCGCCTCCTGAAAATGCTCCCCGGCACACCGCGCGCTATCGATCATCCGGTCTGGATCAAAACTCTTGGCGAGGTCACTAGCCCCGTGGACGGGATTTTTTATCCGTTAGTCAAACGCGACACGTTCGTCGAAGCCGGCAGAAAACTCGGTGATGTCACCGACTACTTCGGCAAAGTCATCTTCGAAGCTCGCGCTCCCGTCACTGGCATAATTCTTCACATCTGCGCCTTGCCCTCAATGAAAAAGGGCGACAACATCGCCAATATTGGTGTCATCGCCCCCAAAGCCCCGTGATTTTTCTTGCCTGTGATCTCTCTGTGCTCTTTGCTTAGCTCTTTCCCTGCAGTGGCGAAGTCATGTACCAGCTATTCCCGAACGGATCTTTCACCCCGCCGCTACGACCGTAAGGCTTGTCCGATGGCGCATCGATGGAAGTAGCTCCCGCCCGCATCGCCCGCGCGTACATCGCATCGGCATCGTCCACGTGCAAATGCAAATGGCACGGCATAGGCTGAAACTCCCCATGCGCCTCATCGAGTTCCAGCGTATTGTCCCCGATTTGAATCGTGGCGTGCAGCACGTGTCCCTCGGGCGAAGTAGGAACGCCACCGGTGACCACCCCGCCAAACGCATTCTCCAGAAATGGAATCATCTTCTCCGAACCCAGCAAATGCAAATACGGCTGCACGCTGGGTACTCCCCCCGGACCTGGAGTCCAGTCACCTTTCATCGAGACGTACCACAGATTCCCGAATGGATCTCGCACCGCTCCTTGCATGTCGCCGGAGACGTGTTTGCCGACCTCATAAATAGAAGTCGCGCCAGCTTCTATCGCCCGCTTGAAGGAAGAGTGTGCGTCGTCGACATATAAGTGAATCGCCGTCGGTGCAGGAGGAATCTGCTCATTCGCATCAGCCAATTCAATAACCGAATTTCCGATCTGAACCTCCGCATGCATAATCAACTCCGATCCCTCGATCGGCACGCGGAACTGCTCCGCCCCGTCAAACGCGTTCGTCAAAAATTCGATGAACTCGCCTGCCCGAGGCACAATGATGTACGGCGCAATTGTGTGAAACCGGCTGGGCATCGTCTCTTGCTTCGACGCGTCCGATGAAATTGCCTGCTTCGCTGCATTTTCCATTTGTGTGCTCCTTTCCAAATTTGTTCTCAGTCTTGCTTTGAAACCCTCGCGAGGTAAATCGCGTAAGTCGCGACCGAGTCCGACCAGCGCAACCACGCTGGCATCGAAATCCTCGCGCGGGCCCGCAATAGTGGCGTCGGGCCGCTCCAACATGGCCTGAATCGAAACCTCAAGCCGATCGATCAGAGAGCGCTTAGCCATGTGCACCCTCCATCTGCGATCTCAGCTTCTCCAGCGCCCGAAACTGCAGTTGCTTCACCGCTCCTTCGCTTTTCCCAAGTTGCCGTGCAATCTCCCGAATGCTTCTCTGCTCAACGAAACGCTCAAACACGACACGTCGTTGCTCTGCTGGAAGTTTGTCCACCAATCGAATCAGCCGTGCTTGAGCCTCTGCTGCTTCTTGCTCAGGTTCGCCGCTCGCTTCCGGGGAGTTTTCCGCATGATCCGGTTCGCGCGCCGCTCGCTTGAAATAATCAGAAAGCGCATTCGCCGCGATTCGGAACAGCCAAGCCGCAAAAGGCGCGCCCCTCCACTCATAACTTTTCAGGTTGGCCAGCGCCTTATGAAATACTTCGGAGGTCAAATCCTCCGCTCTGTCGCGGTCCCGCACCCGCCGCGCAATAAACGCATAAATCCGCTCAAAATGTATATCGTACAAACTGGCAAACTTTGCCAGGTCGCTTTGCGCAGCCTCCACCAGCAGACGCTCTTCCGCGTCTTCCAGGGCACCTTTAGCCGCCGGTTTGCGGGCCGCCATGCTCCCTCTGTTAGGTTATAACTGCGATCGACGACGAAAGGTTACGCCCGTTATTTCAAATTTTCAGCCCAGGATGCCGTGGTCTGCGCCAATTCGCGAAGCACGTCTGCGTCACTCTTGCCAGAGCTTTTCAGCACATGAAAGGAGTGATCGGCGGTCTCTATGATGTGGAGCGTGGCTCGTGACCCGAGGTCTGCGCAAATTGGCCGCAGCAGCTTCAAGTCTGCCAGGGTATCCCGCGTTCCTTGTAAAAAGAGCATCGGCATCGGCACCTTGGCGAGATGTTCGGCGCGTTTCGTCCCCGGCTTATTGGGTGGATGCAGTGGAAACCCGAAGAAGACCAGCCCCCGAACGCTTTCGAGCAGGCCCTGCGACGCAGCCTGCGAACTCATTCTGCCTCCGAAGGATTTACCTCCGGCAAGCAAGCTCAGGCCCGGCGCGGTTTTTGCCGCCGCGCTCGCCGCGCTCGCCACTGTGGCGGTCGCTACGGTCGGAGCATCCGGAACGCGCCGTTTCTGCTCCATGTACGGAAACTGGTAGCGAAGCGTCGCGACCCCGGCATCCGCCAGTTCGCTCGCCAGCTTTGCCAGAAATGGATGCGTCATCCCCGCGCCGGCCCCGTGCGCCAAAACCAGCAACCATCGCGCATCCGCCGGACGCATCAGAATCGCCGAAACCTCTCCCGCACCCTCCACCGCAAATCGCAGTCGCTCGCCTTCGCCCATGTCGCAGCGATTCTAGCAAATGCAAGTCCCGCATTCCTCTGTAGCCCTCCGTCCCCTCTGTGTTAAATTCTTTCTTTTCCGACGCTCCCAATGGAGGCCACATGGCAGACTATCTCCTTAAAACCGAACCGTCCACCTACTCCTTCGCTGACCTGCAAAAAGACAACGCAACCATCTGGGACGGCGTCTCCAATCCAGTCGCCCTCAGAAATCTCGGCAAAATGCAGCCCGGCGATCGCCTGATCATTTACCATACGGGCGCCGACAAAAGCGCCGTTGGCAACGCGACTGTAGTCTCGGTTGACTCTTCCGATCCCAAAAATCCCCAAGTCAAAATCAAAGCCAGCAAGCCTCTCGCCAAGCCGGTCTCGCTAGCCGAAGTTAAATCGAATAAGCTGTTCGCCGACTCCCCCCTGGTCCGTCAAGGCAGGCTCTCAGTAGTCCCGTTAACCAGCGCCCAATACAAAGCCCTAGCCGGCTCGTAAAGTGCAAACATCCCATGCAAGCTGCGATTCAGTTTTTGGGTAAACGATTGGCGATGAACTCAGAAACCCGCGAGGCCGCGGGCGGATCCAAATTCGACAACACCGCAATCACATAGCCGCTTTGCGGATAAATTTGCAAATCGCCGTTCATCCCAGGCGCGCCTCCACCGTGTCCGAAGTGCCGCGCGCCGCCCTCGGCGCCGTCATCGAAGAAACCAAAGGCATATTTTCCACCGTGAGGTGTAGCCACCTTTCCAGTGGTCAGCAAATCCGTATGCTCCGCGTTTAGCAGCTTATGGTTCATCAACGCTCCAGCGAATCGCTGCAAATCCTCCACGGTAGAATACCCGCCGCCCGCCGATGTCCCGCGGTAGGGAAGCGTGTCAACGTTCGCATGCATATCGCCGCCGAACGACGTATACCCGATCGATCGCCCCGGCACATCCTGGTCTTCCGCCAGCGAAGCCGTCGAATTCATCGCCGCGGGCGCATACACATTCTCTCGCACATAGTCGTAATAGCTCTTCCCGCTGACCCGCTCGACCACTACTCCTAGCAACAGAAATCCGTAATTGCTGTACTCCCACCGGCTGCCCGGCGCAAACTCCAATCCGCGCTTCCCGTATAAGTTCATGTAATCTTGCAAACTTCGCAAATCTTTCCGGTGTTCTTCAAACTGCGGCCCAAAAATATCACCGGTTCCTCCGGTATGCGTCAACAACTGTTCGATTGTGACTTTCCCCGCCGCGTCTTTATTCGGATAATCGGTTATATATTTTCCGAAAGGTTCGCTCAACTTGATTTTCCCACCCTGCACCAACTGCAAAATCGAAACCGCCGTAAACATTTTGTTCATTGAGCCGATTCGAAACTTCGTGTTCAGCGAATTCGGAATCTTCTTTTCCCGGTCCGCCAATCCGTAAGCTCCCGACATAATTGCTTTTCCGCTTTTGGTCACCAGCACCGCACCCGAAAACTTCTCGTCCTTCACCAGTTCGTCGATGCGAGCCTTCGCGGTCTCCAGCGCCTCCGTTTCGGTCAAGCGTCCGGTCGCAAATTCCGCGGGCGCCGCCATAGCATCCAGATGCCATTCCGTAATCGTATGCGCCTCATTCTCCTCCACGACAATCGCGAATCGCGCAAACTGGTCCGAGCTACGCTCCTGCACTAACCCGCCCATTCGCGTAGCGCTCGACTCTTCGATCTTTCGTAAATCGAACCCTCCGGTCATTCGCCGGAACGCCATGTCCCCATCAACGTTTGGTCCCGGAGGATTCCTGAAAAGTTTGCGCACCTCTGCAACCTGCGCCCGCTCCCCGCTGTTGAAGGCGTGCAGCCAAGTCGAAAATTTCTCACCTGCCGGCGTTTTGGGGACTTCCTGAACCATGCCCTGCGATGCAACCACAAGCACCGTCGCCCCTGGAATCACGCGCGCACCCGACGCCACCTGCACAGCAAGCTGTTGCTGCCTGCGTTGCATCTCTCGCAAATCGCTCGGTCTTGCGCCTGCATAGACACGGTATTCGTAAGCGCCGCCCATTGCAGAACCGGGCCCGGGATCTCTCGCGGCCGATGGCGTAAGGCCGCGCGCGGAAAGTGCGCTTTCCTGGCTACTTGTGCGGCCGCCAACCAGACTCCTGCGAATAGCGCCATCGACATCAGCCCGCCTTGCAGCCAACGCGCCGCCGGTAGCCGCGACGGCGACGCATTGATGTGTTCCCAAGCAAACCACGCCGGCTCTCGCGAGGTGGAAACAGCGCCAGCGGTCACCGGGACTTCCAAGGACCTTGGACGGAAAACCCACTGGCGCGCAAGCGAAAGTATTCCATCGCCGAGCAAGCGGAACGCCCCATGCGTTTCCGTCGCTTCCTCAAAAATCCACATCATCTCTTCACCAAACTGTTCGCGAAAGACGCGCGGATGCAGCCTCACCATGTACCGGTACGCAACCCTGTGCATTTGCCACGTCAGCGGACCTTTTCTGATACCCATGATCTGCCTCCTGTGCACGCGGAAGTTCGCCCAATTCCGCCGCGCTCACAAGCTCACGCTATTTTCGCTCTCGTTCCCTGTAGAACCGCCTTCGCTTCTCGCAAGACTCCTTCTAATCTCGAAATCTCTTCCGCTAATACGCGGCGTCCAAGTCCTGTAATTCGGTAGTACCTTCGCCGCGGGTCTTCACCCGCAGGCTGACGCCGGCTCTCCTCCACAATACCGGCCGCTAACAATTTTTTTAAGTTGTCGTAAAGGGTTCCCGGCCCAAGCTTGTATTTGCCGCCAGACTGCCGTGTCGCTTCGAGCATGATTCCGTATCCGTGTAATTCATCGCTCGCCAGCGCCAGCAGAATGTGAAGGGAGGCCGCGGATAGCGGCGCAAATCGTGTAGGTTTGCGTTCCATAGTCGGATTCCGGTATATCGGAATCCGAGTCATCTGTCAAGAGGCGGCCGAGGATATTGACCGCCGCTAATTGCACTGGAAGAATCGGCTAAGCCTGAATCAGGCCGGGAAATCTTCGCGGATTATTTTCAAATCCCGGAAACACCACTTTCAAATCCGTAACCCCATTGTGTTTGCTCAAAATCTCTCCCAGCACCGATCGAAAATCCGTCGTAAGCGCCAGATCGCGCCCTTCATTCAACTGGTGATCCGCCAATCCCGGCCAAGCGCCGTAAACGCGCCCGCCCTTCACATCCCCGCCCATCACAAACATGCAGTTTGCGTGCCCATGATCCGTCCCGCGATTGCCGTTCTCTTTCGCCGTGCGCCCAAAC
>WNEZ01005997.1_pt1 | contig 10668 bp, 5 predicted proteins | sample 5400521 | NCBI WGS metagenome assembly WNEZ01 (sample SAMN13153339, study PRJNA577476) | soil metagenome | isolation source: 120 cm saprolite under Douglas fir tree site 2 hole 1 replicate 1 | place: USA:California | collected 2015-04-18
GAGCAGCGCTTCGGCAATACCGGGTGCTACCACGGCCAGATTGGTGGTCTGCGATTTCGAGATGCCGATAAAGCTGTTCATGATGCCCCATACCGTGCCGAACAGCCCGACAAACGGTGACGTCGCGCCGATCGTCGCAAGCACTCCCATGCCGAGCCGGATCCGGCGCGCTTCCGCGCGCACGATCTCGGCAAAGCTCGATGCCGCGCGTTCCTTGATGCCGTTGTCGCTGGAAATTCCCGCCGACAACCGCGCCTCGCGCATCGCCGCCGACAGCAACGCCGACAATACGTTGCCCCTGGCGCCGAGCGCGAATTGCGCCTCCGCCAGTGACCGTGCGTCACTGATTTTGCGAAGTGCCGAGCGCAGCTTGCGCTGGGCCAGCGACAGCTCGGTCATCTTTGCGATGAAGATGGTCCATGTCACCAGCGAGGCGAAGGCGAGGCCGATCATCACGGCCTTGACCAGGATGTCGGCCGAGAGAAACATCGACCAGGGCGAGAGCTCGCGAAGGCCCGCTGCGGCGGTCTTCAGAGGTCTGGCGCCATCGACCGGAGCGATTGCCTCGGCCGCAGGCACCTCGGTGGGTTGGACGACCGCGGGAAGCGCCGCAGCCTGCGACGCCGGCGCGGCCTGTGCGGGCGGTGTTTGCGAGAGCGCAGGAGTTTGCGGCGTTGGCTGCTGTGCAAGCGACGGCAATGCCGGCGAAAAAATCGCCAGCGCGACTATCCAGCCATAGGCAGCTCGTGAAAGCGACTTGTTCATGTCTCGGCCCAGCAACGGACGGAATTGCATTCAGATCTTCTGCGAGATGCCGACAAAGAAGCCGCGTCGTGGCCCGAACTGCGGCGCGAACACGCCGATGCCGGATCCGTCCCTGATCTCGTAAATCTTGTCGAACAGGTTCACGACGTCGAAGCGCAGCGTGGTCGGTTTGGTCCATCCCGGGAAAAGAAATTCGCGAGAGACCCCGGCGTTGACCTGGGTGTAGGAGGGCAGGTGATCGGTATTCGCAAAGCCTGAGCGAAGCCCGCTGCCGTAGATCATCGAGGCGCTGAAGCGCGTGCCATTCCACAGATAGGAGGCCCCGGCCGACGCGGTCAGAACCTGGGCGTGGTCGGTGTAGATATAGTGCGTGGCGATATAGTTGATTTCGTCCTGAGCGAACAGAAACTGGTTCGATACGATATTGGTGGCGATCTGTTTTGCCCAGGCAACGTTTCCCCAGGCGCGGAAGTTGCCGTTGTTGTAGGTCGATTTGAGTTCGAGGCCGATATTCTCGCCGCGGTCGTAATTGAAGCCGTTCAGCACATACGCCGCGCCGAACTGGCCGTCGTCGAGAAGGTCGCGCGCGATCTTGTAGTAGCCGTCGACACCGACTTCGAGGCCGGGTATGGGATAGATCTTCTGCACGACGCCGACATCGAATACGTGGGACCGTTCCGGCAGCACCGGACTGTTGATCGGTACCTCGGGAGTTTGCGTGTTTGCCGGGGCGGTGGGGGGTGTAACAAGCGCGAGGTTGGTTGGGGCAGCGATCACCTGTTGCGGCGGCGTGAAGTTTCGCGCATATCCGGCGTGGAACGTGGTGCCATCGTACGGCTTCCAGGTCAGGCTGAGGCGCGGGCTGAGCTGGTTGGCATCGACATATTGATACATCTGGTCGAACCGCAATCCGGCGTTCAGGGTCAACTGGTTGGTGATCCTCCACTCATCCTGAAGATACGTGCCGATGAGCCAGCCAGTCTTGGAGCTGGAATCGAATACGGTAAATGGTGGACCGAACGGATTGCCGGTTATGGGATCGACTTGATTGCCGGTTGCGGGATCGATTGGCAACACGGTGGATATATTGGTGACCAAAGAGCGCTCCGCGCTCGCCGAAAAGCCGAACCGAAGCGTATGGGCGAAGCCGACGCGCCAGGCGGTATCCTCCTGAATGCCATTGACATAGCTCTGGCGGTAGACGTTCGAAGCCACACCGTTGAAAACCAGATCACCGACGGGGTCAGGCATGAAGTGCAACTGGCTGTAGCGGTTGAAATAGGAAAGCTGGTAGTCGATACCGTCGCCCGATTTCTGGTAGGCAACCACGTTGAACTGGTTGAATTCGTTCTGGTGTTCGTTGAGCAGCGCGGAATTGAAGTCGGTCACCCCAAAGGCCGTGAAGGCCGGCGACTGTCCCGGCCTGTTGGGAATTTGATAGGTCCCATTCGATACGCCGCTCATGAAGGTCAGGCGGCTGGTGGGATCGATCACTGTCGAGAGGTAGAGAAATGCTTTTTCCTGCGAGGTGCGGTCGTGGATCGCTTCATTGGCCGGCGTTGGATTTTCTATTCCGAGATTGCTTCCGAAATAGCGCCCGGACATGAAATACTGGGTCTGTCCGACCGTGCCGCCATATTCGAGACTCGTGGTGATCGTGCCGTGGCTGCCGCCATAGACACTGACGCTGCCGCTGTTGTTGAAGGCGTCGGCCTTGGTCTGGATGTCCAGCACGCCTGCCGTACGCAAGCCATATTGTGCCGGCAGCGCACCTGTTAGCAGGGCAAGGCTGCCGACGATGCCGGTATCGAGGATTTGCCCGAAGGCGCCGACACCGTCGGGCAGCATGATGCCATTGATGCGATATTGAATATTGGCGTGCTCGTTGCGGACATGCAATTCGCCGCTTGCGGATGAGTCCTGCGTTACACCGGGGAACTGCAGCAGCACCTTGTCCAGCGACGCATTGCTGCCCTGCGGCAGCGCTTCAATCGCCTGGTGGTTGATCTGATACGAGGTGGCGCCGATTGGCGCGACGATATTCTGGCGAACCTCGTCAAACTTGTCATTCTTGCCTGCGACCACTTGCGCCTCGGTGGGTGGCGGTGGTGCGGCCGGCGTTTCGCGACGTTGCCCTGTGGTCACGCGCGTCCGGGGACGACGCGGCGGCTGTGCACGCCGCGGCTCGATGACCTCGATCTTTGGAAGCGCGGTGCTGCCGCCGCCCGCGGGCGCTGTGGTCTGCGACATTGCGGCGCCGCCCAGGCCAAGCAGCAGCGACGCTGAACTGGAGAGGAGGAGAGTGGTTCTTACAGAAAGCGTCATTATTCCCGATCCTGATAAAGCGGCTGCCAGATTCGTCGTCGTCAACGAATTCGAAAAGCGCTTGCCGTCGATGTGCGACGGACCGATCTCGATTTAACCCTGGGGGGATCGGCCGCGCATGACGCGGCGACCCTTCAGGGATCACAAATCAATCGATGTCAGGAGGCGGGGGGAGCGCGGGGCTGAAAGGCGACGCGTGCGGAGTTCAGATGGACGAACTCGGCATCGGTGGTCAGGTACAGGAATTCGACCGCCTGCGGCAGCAGCAACAGCGGCGGCGTCGCAAACAACAGAGTGTTGGCGAGCGCCATAACGGCGCAAATCGCGCAAGCGTCGGCGGGTTGCCGGTCGGAATCCTGGTCGGACGGCGACGGCTGACCGGCCTCGCTGACCGCATCGGGCGCGGCAAGGCTATTGGCGTAAAGAGGGTCGGATAGCACCGGGCCGGATTGAGTAGCCGGCGCGGCCTGCACGGCGATCCCATGAAAATGCCCGAACGACAGCGCGAACTGAACGGCCAGCGCAAACAGCGCGAGACGCGAGCCGTGCTTGATGTTCGACCGGAACCACTTCATGCAGCGATGCACCTTGCGTCGGGAGGCCACAGCATCCCGGCCACCCTGACGTTATATTATAACATCAGGAATATCAGCAGGGTGTCAACCGCGGTCTCTTCGCACGTGCGAAAATTCGCAAGGTCTGTGTGATTCACGCAACGTCAGGCGGCGCGAGCCACCATCAGCGTCCCTCGCGCAGCCAGGTGGCCGCGAACGCGCCGAGCAGCAGCAGCAAGCCGATCAGGCCGGCGAACAAGGGCAGCACGCCGACGCCTTTGACGACACTGGCATCGCGCATCTTCACGCCCAACCAGCCGTCACCGCGGAACACGCCGGACGCGCGCACCGGCACGATGCGCGGAAGGTCGATGCTGGAGCCATCGACGACGCGCCGCGTGTCACCGCCGGTGGCCTGCGCCAGGGGTTTGAGCATTTCGGTGGTGGAGGTGACTTCCGAAAATTCCTTCGGGTTGGTCGGGCCGACATTGATCAGCGCCTTCAGCGTGCCGTCGGTTGCCTGCCACAGGCCGAGCTCGCTCGCCGGTATGGTCGAGCGCCATGTCCCGGGCTCGCTCGCGCTCAGCGTCAGCTCGCGCGTGGCCCCTGACGGCGAAGTCACCGTCACCGGCGTGACGCTGTCCGCCATGGTCTGGCGCAGCACCACCAGGTCCTTGCCCTGGATCTGCAGACGCAATGCTTCTTCGTCGAGATCAGGCTGTTTCATCAGCCAATGCGACATTCGCCGCAGCAGGTCGAGATGCGGTCCACCGCCCTCATAGCCGCGCGCCCACAACCAGATGTGGTCGGACAGCAGCAAGGCGACGCGTCCCTCGCCAAATCGCGACAGCAGCAATAGCGGCTTGCCGTCGGCGCCGGTCATGACCGGCGGACTAGAGGCGTTGCGGGTGTCGACGGTGCGAAAGAACCGGCTCCAGCGCGGCGGTTCGCTCGCCGAACCTTCCAGGCCGCGCGTCACCGGGTGGCGTTTGCCGGCGTCGCTCAGATGCGCGTAGAACGGTTTTTCGGTGACGCCAACTGGCTCGGCCGGCAGAACCGAATCCAGCGGCGTGCGCCAGATGCTGGTGGTCGAGGCGTAGTCGGGACCCGCCGACACCAGCACCGCGCCGCCGGCGCGCACATAGCGGGCGATGTTGTCGAAATAGGCGATCGGCAGCACGCCTTGGCGCGCATAGCGATCGAAGATGATCAACTGGAATTCATTGATCTTCTGCTGAAACAGTTCGCGGGTCGGAAACGCGATCAGGGACAATTCGTTGATCGGCGTCCCGTCCTGCTTTTCGGGCGGGCGCAGAATCGTGAAATGCACGAGATCGACGCTGGCGTCGGACTTCAGCAGGTTGCGCCAGGTGCGCTCTCCGGAATGCGGCTCGCCCGAAACCAGCAGCACCCGCAATTTGTCGCGCACCCCGTCGATCGCAACCACCGCGCGATTATTGACCAGCGTTAGTTCATTGTCGAGCGGAGAGGCCTCGATTTCGACGATGTTCGGTCCGGCGTGCTTGATGTCGATCTCGATGTTGACGGTCTGCCCGCTCTGCACGGTGCGTTCGTTGATCACCTCGCCGTCGCGGCGCACCACGACTTTGGCGCGGTCGCCGCTGACGCCCTGGTCGTCGAGCCGGTAGGTGATGGTCTGGGTCTGTCCGACAATGCCGAAACGAGGTGCGGCGGAAATCGCGATGCGCCGGTCGCGTTCATCCTTGCGTCCGGTGATCAGGGCATGCACCGGGGCCTGAAATCCGAGCGCCGTCGCGTTGGCAGGAATGTCATGCACCCGCCCGTCGGTGATCATGAAAGCACCGGCGACGCGATCGATCGGGACGTCGGACAGTGCCGACGACAGTGCGCCGAATAATCTGGTGCCATCGGTTTCGCCGTCGGCCTGGCCGGCTTCGACGACGCGCACCTCCAGCCCCTTGATCTTTTTGAGGCTGTCGACCAGCGCCTCCTGCGCTTGCGCGGTTTCGCGGGTGCGCTCGCCGAAATTCTGGCTGGGGCTCTTGTCGATCACGACCGCGGCCACCGATGACAACGGCTCGCGGTCCTCGCGGGTAAACGACGGGTTGGCCAGCGCCAGCACGATCAGCGCCAGCGCCGTCACGCGCACCGCGGCACCGCGCGCCCGGCCCAACAGCAGCAACCCAGCGATCACAACGATCGCCGCGACCGCCAGCCACAGCACCAGCGCGGGAACCAGCGGCGTAAACGCAATGCCATAATTCATTTATTTATCCTGCAAAGTTGGCGGCGTCATCCCCGAGCGAACGCCATTGCGTTCGTCTTGGAGGTGCACGTCGCACTTGCGGCGCGCCTCGAAGGACATGTTGTTTGCAATCGAACCCATCCTTCGAGGCTCGCTTCGCTCGCACCTCAGGATGACGGCGGCGCTCATTGTCCGAGCCGTTCGATCAGCGCCGGCGCGTGCACCTGGTCGGCCTTGTAGTTGCCCGTCAGTGTATACATCACGATGTTGACGCCGGCGCGGAAGGCGAATTCGCGCTGCTTGGGCTCGCCCGGCGTCAGCGGCAGCATGGGCTGGCCGTCCGGGCGTATCGCCCAGGCGCCGGCAAGATCGTTGGAGGTGATGATGATCGGCGAGACGCCGTCTCCGCCTCGCGCCGGGTGTGAAGCGGCCTCGTCGTCGTCGTCACGCGGCAAGGTTTCAACCCAGGTCTGGCCCGAGGTGAACCGGCCCGGGAAATCGCGCAGCAGATAGAACGTCTTGGTCAGCACGTGTTCGCGCGGCACCGGTTCGAGCTCGGGAACGTCAAGCGAGGAAAGGATATCGCGCAACGCCAGCATTCCCGGCGTCTGCGAGGCGCCGCCTTCTCCCGGTGGGGCCTCGATGGCATCGCGCGTATCGAATAACACGGTGCCGCCCTGCTTCATGTAGGCGTCGATCCGGTTGATGGCGTCCTGCGGCGGCTTCGCAGCACCAGGCATGACGGGCCAGTAGATCAGCGGGAAGAACGCAAGTTCGTCATGCGCGGGGTCGATGCCGATGGGGTCGCCGGCTTCCAATGCCGTGCGCTGGGCGAGAAACAATGTCAGTCCGGCCATCCCCGCCTTGACGATGGAATCGACGTCGGCATTGCCGGTGACGACATAGGCCAGCCGGGTTTGCGAGACCGCCTTGATCGCAAAATCGTCGGTATTGTCGGCGCGGGACGGCGATGGCATCGCCAGCATCGCGGACAGTGCGAGCGCGAGCACCAGCGCTGCAGGGGCGGCACGCCGCCGCAGCAACGCGGCGATGCCGGCCCCCAGCATGGCGACCACAATCGCGTCGATCAGGAACAACGCCAGTGACGCCGACAGCAGGATGCCTCGGAGATCGCGTGGTTCGGCATTGGTGTAGCTGGCATGCCGCGCGTGCAGGCCCGAAGTGTCGAGTGGCGCGATGCGATCCGCCGCCGCCAGCGCATTGACCGCGAGCGGGCCATCGGCCGGACCATAGAAGCCGGGCGGATGGTCGATCGCCGCCCGATCGCGGAAGTCGGCGGGCAGCGGCTTCGCGGTCGAGGGCGGCGGTCCGAAGGCGCCGAATCCATCCAGCGTTCGCAGCGGCGCGACCGTTTCGACCTTGGCTTCGCCGGCGACGCCCGGGCCCGGATTGGACGTATAGCCGGAGGCGTCGACGATCCGCCGCAGCATCTCGACGAAGCTGCCCGACATCGGCAGATCGGACCAGCGCATATCGGCGCTGACATGGAACAGGCTCACCAGGCCCTTGCCGCGATGTTCGCCGGTCACCAGCGGCGTGCCATCTTCCAGCGAGGCCCAGCTTTTCGTCGCCAGCACCGCGTCCGGCTCGGCGAGGACCTGCCGGTTGACGGTGATGTCCTTGGGCACGGCAAGACCGGCGAACGGTCCATCGGCCGCGAACGAGGCGAGGTGTTGCGGCTTTTCCCAAGTCAGGCTGCCGCCGAGGCTGCGTCCGCCGCGGCGCAGTTTTACGGGCACGAGGTCGTCATCCGCCTGCGCCAGGCGCGGGCCGGCAAAACGCACCAATACGCCGCCTTGCTCCACCCACGCGCCGATGCGCTCGCGAATTTCAGGCGACAGCGTGCCGACATCGGCGAGCACGATCATCGGCAGCTTCTGGTCGAGAAATTGCGCGATCGCCTGCTGCGGCGCGCCGCGATCGCCGAGCCGAACGTCGGCAAACGGCGCCAGCGCCCGGGTGAGGTAGAATGTCGATGCCAACAGCGGCTGCGCGGTATCATTGGTCGACCCGCTGACGATGCCGATGGCGCGCCGCCGCCATCGTTTGTCGAGCAGTTGCACCGCGCCGGCGGATCGCTCGCCCGATATTTCAAGGCGCGCGATGTCGTTGCGCAACTCCACCGGAAGATCGAACGCGGCTTCGGTCTCGCGATCCTGCGGCGAAAAAGTGTAGCGGGCCTCGCCGATCGGCGAGCCTTTTTGGTCGATCGCGCGCACCACGCCCGCGGCATTGCCGCTATCGGCGCGCAGCACCTTCACGGTCATCTTCGCCGCGGCGTTTTCGGCTGCGACCAAAGCGAGTGGGGAAGGGGTGCCGCCTGCAAAAACCGTCAACGCGCGATCTCCGATCGTCTTGCTCAAGCCTTCGAGAAACTCCGGTCCTCGTCCGGTATCGACGCCATCCGACAGCCAGGCGATCTCGCAATTCCCCGTGGTTTTCAGGAAACGCTCGATCGCAGGCAGGGTTTCGACCCGCTCGATCGAGTAAGGTTTCGGCACGAGCTGGCGCAACGCCACCCGCGCGGTGCCCCCCGGCATCAGGGTGATGTCGCGGGCGGGCTCGGACAGCGGAACCAGAGCCACGCCGCGGCGGTCGCTGTCGGCATTCGCAATCAATTCGTCCGCGGCCTTGATTCGCGCATCCCAGCTCGAGGCCGCGCTCCAGCCGTCGTCGAGCAGAATGACAAGCGGCGCGCTATTGCCGGCAAGACCGGTTTGCGGATTCCAGATCGGACCCGCCGCGGCCAGGATCACCAGCGCCGCGGCCAGCAGGCGCAGCGCCGTCAGCCACCATGGCGTGCGCGATGGCGTTTCTTCCTTCGGCGCGATGTCGAACAACAGTCGCGTCGGCGGGAACTCGATGCGCCGCGGCCGCGGCGGCATCACCCGCAGCAGCCACCACAGCAAGGGCAGGCTCAACAGGCCCAGCAGCAGAAACGGTTCCGCGAAAGAAAGAGGCAGCCCCGCGATCATGCGCTTCGCCCCGCTTTGACGGTCGCGGTGCGCACGCTTCCCTTGGCCACCATCATGCCCGAATGCAGGAACAGCAGCAGTTCGGCGGCCGAGCGGCTGGTGGTGTGGGTCGAGAACAGCCAGTCGAGCTTGTTGGTCTCGCTGCGGATCTCGTCACGGTGAAGTGCGACGCGCGCGACGTAGTCGCCGGCCCATTTTTCCGCCCGGCCCGCGGTGATCACACCGCCGCCTTCGGGCTCGACGAACTCGATCCGGCCGGAATAGGGGAAACTCTCTTCTGCCGGATCGACGATCTGGACCAGCGTGCCATGCGCGCCGGAGGCCGATAGCCCCGCCAGCATGGTTCTGATCTCGGAGATCGGCGACCAGAAATCCGACAGCACCACGGTTTCGGCCAGCGCCGACGGCACAAACGACGGCGGCAGGCTGAGGCGGGCGGCATCGTCGTGCAGCATCGCCTGCGCCATCTTGTCGATCACGCTGCGGCTCGCGGTCGGGCTCAGCAGGCCGGGGATGCCGACGCGCTCGCCGCCCGCGACCAAGAGCTCGGCCAGCGCGAACGTCACGATCAATCCGCGCTCCAGCTTGCTGTCGCGCGCCTGCTTGGATGCGAACGCCATCGACGGCGAGCGGTCCGGCCACAGCCACACGGTGTGCGCGGCCTCCCATTCCTGCTCGCGGACATAGAGATGATCGTCGCGCGCCGAACGCCGCCAGTCGACGCTCTGCGACGGCTCGCCGGAAACGAAGCGGCGGTATTGCCAGAAGCTTTCTCCGGCACCGGCGCGCCGCCGTCCGTGCAGGCCATGAATGACGTTGGCGGCGATGCGGCGAGCTTCAAGCACAAGACGCGGCAGCGATGCGGCGAGCGTTCGGCTTTCGCCATCGGCGCGTCGGATTGCTGTGATCTCCTGGGTTGCGTGCCTGGTCTCCGCGGCCATCAACCAATCCGCGTCTTCAATTGCCGGATCACGTCCGGAATCGTGCGGCCCTCGGCGCGGGCGGAAAATGTCAGCGCCATGCGGTGCTTGAGCACCGGTTCGGCCAGATCGAGCACGTCGTCGATCGAGGGCGCCAGACGGCCGTCGAGCAAGGCCCGTGCGCGAACCGCGAGCATCAGCGACTGGCTGGCGCGCGGACCCGGTCCCCAGGCGATCAACTTGCCGGCCTCGCCGCCTTCTTCACCCGGACGCGCGGAGCGCACCAGGGTCAGGATCGCTTCGACGACGGAGTCGCCGACCGGCAGCCGCCGCACCAGGCGTTGCGCGGTGATGAGAATGTCGGCGTTCATGGCGGCCTTGGCGAGCGTCTCGTCGGCGCCGGTGGTTTCGAACAGGATGCGGCGCTCGGCGTCGCGGTCGGGATAGTCGACGTCGATCTCCATCAGAAAGCGATCGAGCTGCGCCTCCGGCAACGGGTAGGTGCCTTCCTGTTCCAGCGGGTTTTGGGTCGCGAGCACATGAAACGGTTTTGGCAGATCGTGGCGCGCGCCGGCCACCGTGATATGCTGCTCCTGCATCGCCTGCAGCAGCGCGGACTGGGTGCGCGGGCTGGCCCGGTTGATTTCATCGGCCATCAACAGCTGCGCGAACACCGGTCCGGAAATGAAACGGAACGACCGCTTGCCGGTAGTACTCTCGTCCAGCACCTCGGCGCCCAGAATATCCGAGGGCATCAGGTCCGGCGTGAACTGGATGCGCTTGGCATCGAGCCCGAGCGTAATGCCTAAGGTTTCGACCAGCTTGGTCTTGGCGAGGCCGGGCACGCCGATCAGAAGCGCGTGACCGCCCGACAGAATCGT
>WNEZ01006867.1_pt1 | contig 10667 bp, 8 predicted proteins | sample 5400521 | NCBI WGS metagenome assembly WNEZ01 (sample SAMN13153339, study PRJNA577476) | soil metagenome | isolation source: 120 cm saprolite under Douglas fir tree site 2 hole 1 replicate 1 | place: USA:California | collected 2015-04-18
CAAGTCACCGTATATCGGCCGTATTGCACGATGTGCTTGCCGGCGCGATCGGTAAGCATCAGTTCGAAGTAGCCGTCGGCGGTGATCAAACTGTCTCCATAGGCACGGGCGATCGGCTGCCGCAGGAAGTAGCGGCGGTTGGGAAATTGGTTGAAATGTTCGCTGATTGCGGCGCGGATGGCAGCTTTGCCCTCGACCCGGAACGGCCCGTCGGAGCCGAAGAACACGGCGTTTTCGGCGTAGGCGCCGGTCCATCCGTCTAGGTCGCCGGCCATATAGGCCTTGGCACGCGGCGCAGCGACTTCCGCCATCTCCTTGAGCGGGTCCGCCCACGCCGCCGCAGTGGCGAGCAAGCACGAGGCAAACAAACCGGCGATTGCTTTCTTCATGATCCTCCCCTTTGCGGCCGAGGATGGCCGTAAGCGCCATGTACGCCACCAGCTGTCATCCGTCCATACTGTACATACGTTCATATAGAGGCAGGCATCGCCTGCAGATAGGAGGTGAACGGCATGGATCAAACACAAGCATTGGCAGTGGTGCGATCGCTGGCGAACGGCGTCGATCCGGAGTCGGGAGAAGTGTTCCCGCCGGAGAGCGTCTACCAGCGGCCGCAGGTGGTGCGCGCGCTCTATGAAGCTGCGGGCGCGCTGGAGCGCATCGAGCGCTTCGAGCGCCGCAAGGCGCAGATGCCGCCGAAGACCGGCGAGCCGTGGACGGAGGACGAAGACCGCAAGCTGCTCGCCGCGTTCGATGCGGGACGCGCATTGCAGGAGCTCGCCGCCGCGCACGAGCGCACGATGGGCGCGGTGCGCGCGCGGCTGTTGAAGTACGGCCGCATCAACGCCTAGCTTCGAAAAGGAGCGCCGCGAGGGGCCCCTCGCGGCCATCCTTTAGAATGCGGGCCATGAAGTCGAACCAAATCCGTTCCGGCTTTCTCGAGTACTTCCGCTCCAAAGGCCACAGCATCGTCGCCTCGAGCTCGCTGGTGCCGGCGAACGACCCGACGCTGCTGTTCGTGAACTCGGGCATGGTGCAGTTCAAGGACGTATTTCTCGGCAAGGAGAAGCGCCCTTACACGCGCGCGACGACCTCGCAGCGCTGCGTGCGCGCAGGCGGCAAGCACAACGACCTCGAGAACGTCGGCTACACCGCGCGCCATCACACCTTCTTCGAGATGCTCGGCAATTTCTCGTTCGGCGACTACTTCAAGAAGGACGCGATCCAGTACGCCTGGGAGCTGCTCACCAAGGTCTACGGGCTCGATCCGCAGCGGCTCTGGACCACGGTCTACCAGAGCGATGACGAAGCCTACGAGCTGTGGACGAGGACCGTCGGCGTGCCGAAGGAGCGCTGCATCCGCGTCGGCGACAAGGCCGGCGGGCAGAAGTACCAGTCGGACAATTTCTGGCAGATGGCCGATACCGGTCCCTGCGGCCCCTGTAGCGAGATCTTCTATGACCACGGGCCAGGCATTGAGGGAGGGCCGCCGGGATCGCCGGACTCCGAAGGCGACCGTTACATCGAGATCTGGAACCTGGTGTTCATGCAGTTCAACCGGGATGAAAAAGGAATGCTGCATCCGCTGCCCAAGCCTTCGGTCGACACCGGCATGGGCCTCGAGCGCATCGCCGCAGTGCTGCAGGGCAAGCACTCGAATTACGACATCGATCTGTTTCAGGATCTGATCAAGGCCGCCGCCCGGGAAACGCATCAGAAGCAGCTTCAGAACCCGTCGCTCAACGTGATCGCGGATCACATTCGCGCCTGCGGCTTCCTGATCGTCGATGGCGTGATTCCGGGCAACGAAGGACGCGGCTACGTGCTGCGCAGGATCATCCGGCGCGCGATCCGCCATGGGTACAAGCTCGGGCAGAAGCAGCCGTTCTTCCACCGCATCGTCGCCGACCTGGACCAGGCCATGGGCGAGGCGTATGCGGAATTGAGACAGTCGAAGGAAAAAGTTTCCGAAGTGCTGAAGCAGGAAGAGGAACGCTTTGCCGAGACGCTCGAGAACGGCATGCAAGTCCTCGAGTCGGCGCTCGCCTCGGGCGAGAAGCTGCTCGACGGCGAGACCGTGTTCCGCCTCTACGACACCTTCGGCTTCCCGGTCGACCTGACCGCCGACATCTGCCGCGAGCGGGGCGTGCGCATCGACATGGCCGGCTTCGAAGCCGCGATGGACGAGCAGCGCAGCCGCGCGCGCGCGGCGTCGAAGTTCTCCACCGGAGCGGGGCTCGAGTATTCCGGGCGCAAGACAGAATTCCGTGGCTACGACACGCTCGCGCTGCGCGCCAAGGTGGTCGCGCTGTACCGCGAGGGCACGCAGGCGCGCGAGCTCAAGGCGGGGGAAAGCGGCGTGGTGGTGCTCGACCGCACGCCGTTCTACGCCGAGTCCGGCGGACAGGTCGGCGACCGGGGCGAGCTGGCGGGACCTTCCGGAACGTTCGCCGTGGACGACACGCAGAAGATCCAGGCCGAGGTGTTCGGGCAGCACGGCAAGCTGGAAGTGGGAACGCTGCGCGTGGGCGACGAGGTCAACGCCCAGGTCGACGTCGTGGCGCGCCGGCGCACCATGTGGAACCACTCGGCGACGCACCTGATGCACGCCGCGCTGCGCCAGGTGCTCGGCAAGCACGTCGAGCAGAAGGGCTCGCTGGTCGATGCTCAGCGCACGCGCTTCGATTTTTCCCATGGCAAACCGGTGTCCGCGGAAGAAATTCGCGCCATCGAGGCGCTGGTGAACGGCGCCATCCAGCGCAACTACGAAGTGACGGCGCGCATCATGAAGTATGACGAGGCAATCCGCGCCGGCGCGCTCGCCTTCTTCGGCGACAAGTACGGCGAAGAGGTGCGCGTGCTGACGATGGGCGACTTCTCCACCGAATTGTGCGGCGGCACGCACGTGCGGCACACCGGCGACATCGGCTTCTTCAAGATCGTTTCGGAGTCGGGCGTCGCCGCCGGCATCCGCCGCATCGAGGCGGTTACCGGTGAAGGCGCGCTTGCCTGGGTGCAAAAGCTCGAGGAGGAAAAGAGCTTCGTCGAGGACTTCTTCCAGGCGAGCGGCGAAGCGTTGATGGACAAGCTCAAGGCCGAGCGCGAGGAGAGAAAGGCGCTCGAGAAAGAACTCGCCAGGCTGAAGTCGAAGCGCGCATCGAGCCAGGGCGAGGATCTAGCCGACCAGGCATTCGAGGTGAAAGGGGCGCGCGTGCTCGCGGCGACGCTCGAGGGCGCGGATGCGCGCACGCTGCGCGAGACCATGGACCGGCTGAAGGATCGCTTGAAGTCGGCGGCGATCGTGCTCGGCGCGGTGACGGATGGCAGGGTGTCGCTGGTGGCCGGCGTTACCGCTGACCTGACTTCGAAGCTGAAAGCGGGCGAGCTGGTCAACTATGTGGCGCAGCAGGTCGGAGGCAAGGGCGGCGGCCGTCCGGACATGGCGCAGGCCGGGGGCTCCGAGCCCGCGAATCTGCCGGCGGCGCTGCGCTCGGTGAAAGGTTGGGTCGAGCAGCGCCTTTGAGCGCGGGGCCGCCCGGCGACCAGGCGAGCGCTTCGAAGCGCTAGAAGCCTATGCGGGCCTTGCGCCCGCGCGTGTCCTGGATGTCGTCGGCGCTGACCTCGGCTCGATCGGTGAGCTTCGCGTTGCCGAAGGCGGAGTGAATCGCCCGCCGCATCTCGCGCGGCGGCAGCGAGGCGAGCTTCGCGAGCGCGGCCGCCGAGGGCGCCTCGGGGAACTGTCGCCCCCAGTCGTGGGCGCTGCGGATCTCGCGATAAATCGACGCGGCGATGCGCGCGGCGCCACTGGCATCCGGCGCCTCGATCTTGTAGACCGAAAGCCGGTTGAGCAGCGGCTCGGGGATGCGCGAGGCGTCGTTCGCGGTCGCGAGCCACACGGCGCCTGAAGCGTCAATCGGCAGCTCTACGAACTCATCCACGAATCGGGTGGCTGTTTCCACCTCCAGCAGCTCGTAGAGTGCGCCCAGCGGGTCGTACTGCCCGTCCGAGCTCACCTTGTCCAGCTCGTCCACCACGATCACCGGGTTGGCGTAGTCGCCGTTGAGGAAAGTGTCGAACACCTTGCCGGGCTTGGCATTCTTCCATTGCGAGGAAGCTCCCGAGAGCACCCATCCGGCAGTGAGCGAGCTCATCGGCACGAAGCCGAAGCCGGTCCCCAGGAGCTGCGCGATCTTGCGCGCGAAATGGGTCTTGCCGATGCCGGGCTCGCCGAGCAGCAGCATCGGCGGCAGCTCGATCGAATCGTCCGAATCGATGCACAGCGCGAGGTGCTTGCGGATGTCCTCGAGCACCGCGGTGAAATTGGGCAGCTCGTCGAACATCGCCTGCATCGCGGGAAGCGCCGAGGGCTTCACGGTGAAGCGCTGGCCGCCGAGGCGCAGCATTTTCTCGTACACCGCGCGCAGCGCCTCGCTGGCGCCGGGCGAAAGCTCCTGCAGGGCTTTTTCCACCGTCGGAACGTCGTAGACGTCCTTGAAGCCCGCTATCGGAATAGTGACGCTTGCCGACATATTGTCACCTATCTTCCTTTTTTCTCGCCGGTACGACTACCTCGTGTAAAAAACCTAGCATGATGCTTCCTACCTAGCAAATCCCGCGCCTGGCAGTCGGCCCGGCGGAGTGCCAATCGGGTACAGTAGTCCGACATGACTACAAGAACGCGCGAGTACTTCAATGGTTTCGGCAAAGGCCATCTTCCAGAGTTCCTCGGCGTGGAAATTCTCACGGTGTCGCCCGAGGCGGTCGAAAGCCGGCTGCCGGTAAGAAAGGAAGTGATGGCGCCGAACGGCTTTCTCCATGCGGCCTCGGTGATCGCGCTCGCCGACACGAGCTGCGGCTACGGCTGCATCGGCAGGCTGCCCGAAGGCGCGAGCGGCTTCACCACCGTCGAGCTGAAGGCAAATTTTCTCGGCACGGCGCGAGACGGGGCGATACGCTGCCGCGCGGCGCCAGCTCATCTTGGGCGCACGACCCAGGTCTGGGACGCCGTGGTCACGCATGAGACAAGCGGAGCGCGCATTGCGCTGTTTCGGTGCACACAGATGGTCTTGTGGCCGAAATAGGCCGGATTTGCCAGCGGCGGGCGGTTCGTGCTTGAATCCGCTCCGAGGGTGACATGAGCCGCCGCTTTTTCGGGTTTTTCTTCTACTTCCCGCGCCAGCTGGCGGAGGGGAACGGCTAGCCACACACCCACGAATCCCGAAAAACCGCCAGCGCTACAAGCCTGGCGGTTTTTTTTTGGGGCCAACCAAGGCGAACACACATGACCACGCCCATCGACAGCACCCTGGACCGGACACTCGACAAGACCTCGCTCACCGACGACGAGCGCATCGAGAACATTGTCCCGCTGCCGCCGCCGGAGCACCTGATCCGCTTTTTCCCGATCCAGGGCACGGCGGTGGAGACGCTGGTCACCGAGACGCGCCGCAAGCTGCGGCAGATCCTGCACGGCCGCTCCGACCGGCTGCTGGTCGTGATGGGCCCGTGCTCGATCCACGACCCTGTCGCGGCACTGGAATATGCAAAAAAACTGGAAGTGGAAAGGAAGCGTCACGGCGAGGAGATCGCGCTGCTGATGCGGGTGTATTTCGAGAAGCCGCGTACCACGGTCGGATGGAAGGGCCTGATCAACGACCCCTACATGAACGGCAGCTTCCGCATCAACGAGGGGCTGCGGATCGCGCGCGATCTGCTGGTGCGGATCAACCAGGCGGGGGTGCCGGCGGGCTGCGAGTTCCTCGACGTGATTTCGCCGCAGTACATCGGCGATGTCGTGTCCTGGGGAGCCATCGGCGCGCGCACCACGGAAAGCCAGGTGCACCGCGAGCTCGCCTCCGGTCTGTCGGCCCCCGTGGGGTTCAAGAACGGCACGGATGGCAATGTCCGCATTGCCGTGGACGCCCTCCTTGCCGCGCGTCAAAAGCACCATTTCCTCTCGGTCCATAAAATCGGGCAGGTGGCGATCGTCGAGACGCGCGGCAACGAGGACTGCCACATCATCCTGCGCGGCGGCAAGCAGCCCAACTACGACTCGGCCAGCGTCGCCGCGGCCTGCGAGGAGCTCGCGCGCGCCAAGCTGCCCGAGCGGCTGATGATCGACTGCTCGCATGCCAATGCTTCCAAGGACTACAAGCGCCAAGGCGCAGTCGCGGCCGACATCGCGGCGCAGATAGGCTCCGGCGAGAAGCGCATCATCGGCGTGATGGTCGAGTCGCATCTGGTCGAAGGCCGCCAGGACCTGATCCCGGGCAAGCCGCTCAAGTTCGGCCAGAGCGTTACCGACGCCTGCCTGGGCTGGGAGGACTCGGCGAAGCTGCTCGAAGTCCTTGCCGAGGCCGTACGCAAGCGCCGCAAGCACCGGAAGTAGGGATTCGGCATAATCGGACGCGAGCCCATGCCAGACCGCCCGCAACAGCTCGCGCATCTCGAGTTCCTCGGCGACGCCACCAAGTTCGCGGAGCAGATCCACGCCCTGATCCCGAAATGCAGGCTGCTCGAGAATTTCTCGCCGGCCGAAGTGCGCCTGTTCGCGCACTTCATGGACGTCTACCGCGCCGAACCCGGCGTCGAGATCATCCGCGAGGGCGACGGCGGCGACTTCATGCTGATGCTGATCGAAGGCAAGGTCGAGGTGCACAAGCGCGATCGCTGGAATACGCCGCAACTGCTCGCGGTGGTCGACGCCGGCAGGACGCTCGGCGAGATGTCGATGATCGACGGCGAGGCGCGCTTTGCGACCTGCATCGCGGTCGAGCCGACGCTGATCGCGGTGCTCGACCGCGAGAACCTGGCGCGGATCATCGTCGAGCAGCCCCTGCTCGGCGCAAAAATCCTCATGGAGCTGGTGCTGATGCTGTCGCAGCGCCTGCGCATGACCAGCCAGCGGCTGCTCGGACTGCTCGACGAGCAGTCGCACGGCGCCGCGTCGAACGTGCTCTAGGCACTGTAAGGCCGCGCCCCGGCAGAGCGACTACAAGCGCATGCACGCCACGCTCTCCCTGATGCGGCGATACGGCTTCCCCGCGCTCGGGCGCGCGCGCCTGCAAACGCTGCAGGTCAATCTCGGCTACAAGTGCAACCAGAGCTGCGTGCACTGCCACGTCAACGCCGGCCCGCAGCGCACCGAGCTGATGTCGCGCGAGACGATCACCGATGTGCTGGTCTTTCTCCAGGTCTCCGGAGTAAAAATACTCGACGTCACCGGCGGCGCGCCTGAGCTGAATCCTCATTTTCGCGATCTCGTGCTGCGCGCGCGCCGGCAGGGCGCGCACGTCATCGACCGCTGCAACCTCACCATCTTGGAGGAGCCCGGGCAGGAAGGACTCGCCGAGTTCCTCGCCGCGCAGCGCGTCGAGGTAACCGCGTCGCTGCCTTGCTATACCGAGGAGCTGGTCGACCGGCAGCGCGGCAAAGGCGTCTACCAGAAGAGCATCAAGGCGCTGAAACGGCTCAACGCGCTCGGCTACGGCGCCGCCGGCAGCGGTCTCGCGCTGAATCTCGTCTACAACCCGCAGGGCCCGACGCTGCCGCCCGCGCAGAACAAGCTCGAAGCGGACTACAAGCGCAACCTGCGCGAAGCGCATGGCGTGGTGTTCAACGAATTGTTCACTCTCGCCAACATGCCGATCCAGCGCTTCGGCTCGATGCTGATCTCCAAGGGGCAATTCGGCGAGTACATGGATTTGCTGCATCGCGCGCATCGACCGGAGAATCTCGAATCGGTGATGTGCCGCACGCTGCTGTCGGTCGACTGGCAGGGCTACGTCTACGACTGCGACTTCAACCAGATGCTCGGCCTGCCGCTCGTCGTCGATGGGCGCAAGCGCGTGCACCTCTCGGAGCTCATCGGGCGCGATCTGTCGGGCAATCCGATCGCCGTGCGCGACCATTGCTACGGCTGCACCGCCGGACAGGGGTCTTCGTGCGCCGGCGCCTTGCATGGATAACGCGGCGCCGGGGCGCGGCTGCCCGCTTTCGTACCGCTACGGCGCGGCCGCGCTGCGTGGAACCGCGCAGCTGCATGTCGACACGCTGTGGGTCGCCGGCGGCCTGTACGGCAATAGGTTTGCCCTGGAGCGCCTGATCGCCCTGTACGAGCGCGAGCCGGGCCGCAAGGCGCTGGTCTTCAACGGCGACTTTCACTGGTTTGACATTGAGAAAAGCCAGTTCAAGGCGATCGACGACGCGGTTCACGGTCATTTCGCCACGCGGGGCAACGTCGAAACCGAGCTCGCTCGGCCCGCGGACGGAGCAGGCTGCGGCTGCGCCTATCCCGAGTGGGTCGACGAGGGCACGGTGCGCCGCTCGAACCGGATCATCGCCCGGCTGCGCGCCACTGCGCGTGCCTTTCCTCGATCGCTCGAACGGCTGGCGGCGCTGCCGATGCACCTCGCCGCGATGGTCGGTAGCGAGCGCGTCGCGGTGGTGCACGGCGACGCCGACTCGCTCGCCGGTTGGGGGTTTTCGCAGGAGGTCCTCGCCACGCAGGCAGGGCGTGCCGACGCGGCGGCTGCGTTCGAGCGCGCGCAGGCGCGCATCTTCGCCTCGAGCCACAGCTGCCTGCCGGTCCTGCAATGCTTTCCCGGCGGCCGCGTGATCGCGAACAACGGCGCGGCGGGAATGCCGAACTTCCGCGGCACGAGCTTCGGTCTCGCGACGCGGATCTCGGTCGCGCCCAGCCGCGCGGCGCTGTACGGCGTTGCGGCCGGAAACCTGCACATCGAAGCCATGCCGCTCGAGTACGATCCGGCCGCCTGGGCGCGGCGCTTCGTTGCGCAGTGGCCGGCGGGATCCGACGCCCATCGCTCGTATTACGAGCGCATCGCCAACGGGCCCCGCTTTGGCATGCACCAGGCGGTCCGTCCGGAAGCAGCGCTCGCGGCGTGAGCCGCACCCGGCTCCTCGTCGCCATCGTCGTCGCGGTTGCAGTCGCCGGCTTTTTTGCCGCGGGCGGGCACCGCTACTTCACTTTCGAGAACGTCAAGGCGCAGCAGGCCGCCTTGCAGTCCTGGCACGACTCCCATCCGGTTCGCACGGCGCTCGCATTTTTCGCCGTTTACGTGGCGGTCACCGGGCTTTCCCTTCCCGGAGCGGCGCTCCTCACCCTCGCCGCCGGCGCGGTGTTCGGCCTGCTATGGGGCACGCTCATTGTTTCCTTCGCCTCCTCGCTCGGCGCAACCGTCGCGTTCCTTGCTTCGCGCTTCGTGCTGCGCGACTGGGTGCGCCGAGAGTTCGGCGAGCGGCTGAAGCCGATCGACGAAGGCATCGCGCGCGAAGGCGGCTTCTATCTCTTCACGCTGCGGCTGCTCCCCGTGGTGCCGTTCTTCCTCATCAACCTCGCGCTCGGGATGACTGCGATGCGCGCGGCGACGTTCTATTGGGTCAGCCAGCTCGGCATGCTGGCCGGGACGATCGTCTACGTCAATGCGGGGACGCAGCTCGCGGCGATCCAATCGCCATCCGACATCCTGTCGCCGGGATTGATCGGCGCGTTCGTGCTGCTCGGCTTCTTTCCCCTGATCGCCAAAAAGCTCGTCGACGCCGTGAAGGCGCGACGCGTCTACGCGCGCTGGACGCGCCCGGCGAAGTTCGACCGCAACCTGGTGGTGATCGGAGCAGGCTCGGCGGGGCTGGTCTCGGCCTACATCGCGGCGGCGGTGCGCGCGAGCGTGACGCTGGTCGAGAAGCATCGCATGGGCGGGGACTGCCTCAACACGGGCTGCGTGCCCTCGAAGGCGCTCATCAAGTCCGCACGAGTATTGTCTTTAATCAAGCGCTCCAGGGAGTTCGGGATTCGAAGCGCAAATGCCGAATTCGATTTCGCCGAGGTGATGGAGCGGGTGCAGCGCGTGGTGAAGGCCGTGGAGCCGCACGATTCGGTCGAGCGCTATACGCAGCTCGGCGTGGAATGCGTCCAGGGCGAGGCGCGCATCATCTCGCCCTGGGCCGTAGAAATAAAAAAGGGGGGGCAAAGGACAATTCTCACCACGCGGGCGATCGTCATCGCGGATTCCGGGAATCGGCGAGATCGGGGCGCTCACCTCGGACACGGTCTGGGCGCTGCGCCGGCTGCCCGAGCGCCTGGTGGTGCTCGGCGGCGGACCGATCGGCTGCGAGCTGGCGCAGGCCTTCGCCCGCTTCGGCTCGAAGGTGACGCAGGTGGAGATGCTGCCGCGCATCCTGCCGCGCGAGGATGCGGAGGTTTCCGGGATGCTGATGCAGCGTTTTCGCGACGAGGGCATCGAGGTCCTCGTGCAGCACAAGGCGAAGGAAATAACCACCCAGGATTCCCGCAAGATCCTGGTCGCCGAGCACGCGGGCGGCGAAAAGCGCATCGAATTCGATGCGCTGCTGTGCGCCGTGGGCCGTGTCGGCAACACCGCCGGCTACGGGCTCGAGGAGCTCGGCATCCCGGTCACCCAGGCGCGCACCGTCGAAACCAACGAGTATCTGCAGACCCTGTATCCGAACATCTATGCTTGCGGAGATGTCGCCGGCCCTTACCAGTTCACGCACACCGCGTCGCATCAGGCCTGGTTTGCCGCGGTGAATGCATTGTTCGGCGGGCTCAAAAAATTTCGCGCCGACTACTCGGTGATCCCCTGGGCCACGTTTACCGATCCCGAGGTGGCGCGCGTCGGCCTGAA
>WNEZ01011724.1_pt1 | contig 10666 bp, 8 predicted proteins | sample 5400521 | NCBI WGS metagenome assembly WNEZ01 (sample SAMN13153339, study PRJNA577476) | soil metagenome | isolation source: 120 cm saprolite under Douglas fir tree site 2 hole 1 replicate 1 | place: USA:California | collected 2015-04-18
CGTCGGTCATGGTACCTCGTATCAATGGGAGTGGAACCGCAATAAACCACTTGAATAGATGAGTACGGGGTCGATTTAGATGAAGAAAAGTAAAGACTTAGAGACAAATTTAAGACATAAAAATATCTTGACGATTGGGCCGTTGCGCATATAACGTAGTGTATCCCCGCGGATGGGTATCGTCCGAGCCTAGTGTATTCCGAGTGCCACTGCTGCAAGGGTGTGAAAATTTAAGCAACTAAAAGGCCACCGCTTGCGTCTAATAGGCACGTAAGGGTCTCTGGAACTCCCACAACATCAGTTTGATATGTCCTCGCGAACGGAGGCATGAAGGGGTTTGCGGATTCACCTGTGTGTGGACCCAGGGACTAATATTAAGAAATATGGATTCATCTGGGAATTGGAAGACATCTAATTTATATAGGTTTTTGGACTAAATACTAATTAAAGGAGAAAATAGTCATGCGATCTGACTTGATTTATGACGCACTTGATACCGTGCGAAACCGCTATCTTTTGTGCCAGCTCATCTCCAAGGCGACGCGGAAATTTCACAAGCCCAATACCCGTGTCCAGGAGACGATGAATAACGTTCTCGCTCTGGTGGGTGAAGCTGGTGAAGCCGAAAACGTGCTCAACGCGCCAACCGACGAGGTTGCTGAAACCCAGCGTCGCGCTGCATAATAGACTTTCCTGAACAATCCCGCCGGTCTGGCCGCCTGGCGGGTTCTTCGGGGTAACCCCGAGGAAGTACTTCTCGCCTTTAGAATAAGCCACACATCCTCCCTATCAGTTCAATAAAAATCCCGTAGGTGACTGAATGACAATTGCGGAACTAAAAGAAAAAAACATTACTGAGCTTACCAAGATCGCGCGCACCCTCGACCTTCCTGGCGCCAGCGGTCTGCGCAAGCAGGACCTCATCTTCAAAATCCTGCAAGCTCAGAGTGAAAAAGAAGGACACATCTTCGCTGAAGGTGTCCTGGAAATCCTGCCTGACGGTTATGGCTTCCTCCGTTCCCCCGACTACAACTACCTGCCCGGCCCGGACGATATTTATGTTTCGCCTTCGCAGATCCGTAAATTCGATCTGCGCACTGGCGACACCGTCTCCGGCCAGGTCCGCCCGCCAAAAGATGGCGAGCGCTACTTCGCCTTAATCAAAGTCGAAGCCGTCAATTTTGAAGATCCCGAAGTCGCGCGCAACAAAATCTTCTTCGATAACCTGACGCCGCTCTATCCCCAGGGCCGCCTCAAGATGGAAACCACCAAGGAATTGATGACCGGCCGCGTGCTCGATCTTCTCTGCCCCGTCGGCAAAGGCCAGCGCGGACTGATCAACTCGCCGCCGCGTACCGGCAAGACCATGATGCTGCAAGCTATGGCCAATGCCGTTGCCACCAATCATCCGGAAGTCGCGCTCATCGTTCTCCTCATCGACGAGCGCCCCGAAGAAGTCACCGACATGCAGCGCACCGTCAAGGGCGAGGTCATCAGCTCCACCTTCGACGAGCCGCCCCAGCGCCACATCCAGGTCGCCGAAATGGTCCTCGAGAAAGCCAAGCGCCTCGTCGAGCACAAGCGCGACGTCGTCGTCCTGCTCGACTCGATCACTCGCCTCGCTCGCGCCTACAACGCCGTCACGCCGCCTTCCGGCAAAGTGCTCTCCGGCGGTATCGACGCCAACGCTTTGCAGCGTCCGCGTCGCTTCTTCGCCGCCGCACGCAATGTCGAAGAGGGCGGCTCCCTCACCATCGTGGCCACCGCGCTCATCGACACCGGCAGCCGCATGGACGACGTTATCTTCGAAGAGTTCAAGGGCACCGGCAACATGGAAATCTATCTCGACCGCCGCCTCTCCGACAAACGCGTCTTCCCCGCCATCGACATCCAGCGTTCCGGCACCCGCAAGGACGAATTGCTGCTCCCCCCCGACGAGCTAAGCCGCGTCTGGGTCCTCCGCAAAGTCCTCAGCCCGCTCTCCACGGTAGAAGCCATGGAACTCCTGCTCAGCCGCCTCACCAAAACCAAATCCAACGCCGAGTTCCTCGCCTCCATGTCCGCCCCCACGTAACCGCCCTTCATTGGCAAAACTGTCATCCCGAGCGAAGCGAGGGACCTGCTTTTTTCTCGGGCTCGATTGGTTAGCGACGCCCGATCCCGCAGTGCCGTGCCGTCGGAGGGGCGTGCTTCAGCCTGCCTGTCGAAGGCGGGCGCTTCCCAGCCCCTGTAGCTCAGGGCCGGTTTTGCCCTGAGGCTTTTCTCTTCGTCTTTGCGCCTTTGTAGCGGCCGGGCTTTAGCCCGGCTAGCAAGCAAAGCGAGCGCTCCGAATCTCTCCTGTTGTGGAGGCCCCGGACTTCAGTCCGGGGAGCGGCGTCTTTAGGCGCCGCAGAGAGCGCCACGCCCGCAGAAATGGCTTTAGCTTGGTGTCTGTTGCCTCATTCAGGGCGCGCAAAATAAGCGAGAATAATGCTTGCTGCACCCAGCACTGCGAAGCCGTATCACGACTTGTTCGCCGCCGTTCCCGGCAGCGCCTTCAGCTTTTCCTGCGCCAGCGCCTTATACGGGCTATTCACCGAAGCCGCATCGCTGAACGCCGCCTTCGCTTCCGGCACACGCTTCAGATTGAGCAGCGCGAACCCCAGGCGGTACTGGTTGCGCGCATAGCTCCCTTCATCCGATTTGAGAAGCGGCGCGGCAGACTTGAGATTGTCCACCGCTTGCGCATTGTTCTTCTTCTCGATATTCACCTGGCCCAAGGCGCTCAAGGCCAAGCCCTTTTGCAACGCGCTCTGCTGCTTCCACTGCTCGTCGGTAACGCCGTCCGGCTTCTTCGCCGTCTCCAGTAGCGCAACGGATTTCTTGGCATACGCTTCCGCTTTGTCGAGCTGCTCGCCCTTCTCGCTGTAGTAGTCGGCCAGCAGCAGCAACATGCCCAGATTGTCGGGATCTTTGGCGAGCAGGTCGTTGGCCACGCTCAGCATCTTCGCGGTGTTCTGCGTCTGCCGGTAAGAGGCCGCAGCGACTCCCAAGGCCTGGTTCGCGAACGGCGAATCCGGAAAAAGCTGCGCAAAGCGAACCAGCAGCGCCGCGCGCTTTGCGGCATCAGCAGTGCGATAAGCCCCGTCAAAGAGCAGTTGCTGTACATAGACTACGGTGTCGTGGACATCCTGCATCGTTTGCGCCTTCTGACTGCCCCAGGTCTCCTGCTTCATTCCGTCCGGCGCCGCCTGTTCTTTGTATCTCTCCAAAATCTGCGCCGTCTTTTCCCCATACGAAAACATCCGGTTGACGTCGCCCTTGCCCTGCGCCGCACGCACCATATTCACGCCATTCGAGAAGTTGTCAGCGTCCAGCGCAAACAATTTGTCCCCGTATTCGAGCGCCTTGTCGTAGTTCTTCGCCCCGATGTAGTAGTTGACATACTGGTCGTCGGCCACGATGACCATGTCTCCCTGCGCGCCAGCGGCAAATTTGTCGATCAGCGCCAGCTTTTGCGCCGGATCGGTAGCCGCATTGATTTCCGTCAACGCATGATCGGCATCCGAATTCGCCGGAATCGGTACGAATTTCCCAATCTGCTGCGCGCAGCACGGGTACGCCGCGCAAGCAATCCCCACCACAAAAAGGAAAGCCCCAACGAGCACCTTCTCTCGCCGCATGGATGCCTCCCAGGCCGACCTCGTCCGAGGTCACCGGTGAATGGAATTTGCGCAAATCCTAGCGCCGCGCGGCGTATGGCGCAACAGATTCCCGCCCTGCCCCCTGGCGTAGCTCTTCCACGCAGGTTTGGCCATACCCAAGACGTTGCACATAAAAGGAATGTTGTAGGTGGATTGTTGTAGGCGAATCGGGACGTGTTGAGAGGAGTGCTCAAGCGTAATGCTCACAATCTAAAGAACTTGATTGGTAGCGCGACAAATGGGCACTGACGTGCCAGATAGGAAACAGGCGTCTAGAGTCCCCACGCCCAGAGGAACTCTATGACACTAAGGCAACGCGTTTTCTCGCTGTTTGCGATAGTCGGCGTGTCGCTCGCGATCCTGATGGTCCCAGTGGGCGCGCAGGCCGATACAATCCTTATCTATACACCTACTCCGGGGCACTTGGTTGGACAGACGGACAACAACCCGTGCATCATTGGGGACTCCTCCTGCGATACAAACACAAAACAGACGTTTCCCCTCGTATATACGTCGAACAGTGGCCCATGCCGCGGCGGCAACTGCGACATTACCAGTCCGCTCTACGTAGCTAGCAATAGCGGCCTTGGGCTTCCGAACATTATTCCCACCTCGTTTGATGTCGGCGTGGACGAGAATCTGGGAACTGGCCAGGGTCCTGAAGTATTGGACCATTTCTATATATTTGACTGCAACGCTGGTGGCAATAGTTGCATAAAAGTTGGCGACCTAGGCATACCGTCCACGCTTGTAGACGAGAATAATGGCATTGGCTGGACGGATGGTATACTCAGTCACTTCAGCCTCGTGAATGGCGACCATTACAAGTTCGAGGCGGTCTGGCACAACGACACCGATGGGATGGAACAGTTCTGGATCATCCCAGGAACGGCGACTCCAGTCCCCGAACCTGGTACCCTAACCCTATTCGGCGTGGGCTTGCTGGCTATTGCGGCCATCAGCCGTGCAAGCTCGGTGCCTACTAAGGCACAAAGTTAAAGCCCCAACCCAAAGCCCCAGCCTAAAGAAGAGCCGGATAAGCCCTGCTGGGTTCCCCCCTGCAGGGCTTATCCTTTTTGTGGAATTCTTCATCGACAAGCTTCTAAGAATCCGACCCTATCTGGTCGCTCACGTCTCAAAATAAAAGCGCCAATGCTCCCGACACCCAGGATTAAACCCCGCCCCACACCCCGGACACCGCGCCTCGCACTCCATATACTGCCGAATCGTCAGCTCCACCCCGCAAGCCCCGCACAAAACCGCCCGCTCCTCCCACTCCCCCCGCCCCCAAACAGCAATAGCATGCCCCGCCAGCGCAATATGGCAATCCTTGCAAGCATAGTAGACCCCGCAGCACCGCATCTTGATCGCAACAATATCCACCGCCGAGCGGTAATGCACGCATCGCGCCTGCCCATCAACCTCGATCCCGCGCACCTCTGGACGTTGTTTAGCGAGAATAGCGAACTCCCTTATGTCACTGGGGACCTCGGCCCTCTCTGTGCCTTCTGTGCCTTCTGTGCCCTCTGTGCCTCTGTGGCCAATCCATGGCTTTCCGAAGTTGTGCTTGGGTTCTTCCCGGGTCGCTTCAATCCGAGGCTTGGGATTGCGAGTCGAGCCAATGCTTGATATGCGGCTCGAGGATGCTCAGCGGGACGGCGCCCTGTTCCAGGACGGCGTCGTGGAAGGTGCGGATGTTGAACTTAGCACCGAGGCGGCGCTCGGCTTCGGCGCGCAGCTCGCGGATTTTGAGCTGGCCGAGTTTGTAGGCCAGCGCCTGGCCGGGCCACACGATGTAGCGATCGACTTCGACGGTGATGTCCTGATCCGTCTTGCCGGTGTTGTCCTTGAAGAATTGGATGGCTTGCTCGCGCGTCCAGCCCATCGAATGCATTCCGGTGTCGACCACGAGGCGCACGGCGCGCCACATTTCGTAGCTGAGCTGCCCGAACTTCGAGTACGGATCGGTGTAGAGGCCAACGTCCTCGCCAAGCCCTTCGCTGTACAGCGCCCAGCCTTCAACGAACGCGGAGTAGCCGGCATGCTTGCGAAACTCCGGCATATTTTCCATCTCCTGCGCCAGAGAAATCTGCAAATGGTGCCCGGGGACCGCTTCGTGGAGCGAGAGCGCTTCCATTTCCCACTTGGGCCGCGCGTGAAGATTGTAAGTGTTGACGAAATAGCACCCAGGGCGCCCCGCTTGCGGCGAGCCGCCCTGGTAATACGCGGTGGTCTGCGACGGCGCCTTGAAATCGGGAATAAGGCACACGCCATACGGCAAGCGCGGCAGTTTCCCGAAAAGGTGCGCAAGCCCGGGATCAATGCGCTTGGTGATGATGCGGTAGCCGTTCACCAGATCCTCCGCTTTGTCGTAGTAGAAACGCGGATCGGTGCGCAGAGATTCCGTGAAGTCGTGGAAGCTGCCCTGAAACTTCGTCGACGCGATGACTTTGTCCATCTCCGTGCGGATGCGTTTCACTTCGGCGAGCCCGATTTCGTGAATTTGCCGCGGCGTGAGAGTAGTGGTGGTCTGCCAGCGGACATGGAAAGCGTAGGCAGCCGCGCCGTTGGGCAGCGCGGCGGCAGCGATGTTTTCGCGACAGGCGGGGAGATACGTCGTCGCCACATAGTCGTGCAGTCTGCGAAACGCGGGCGCAACCGACGCCGCGTAGATACTCTTGGCGCTTTCCGTGACGCGGGCGCGCTCCGCTTCTGGAAAGTTGGGAGGAAATTGGGTGAACGCCTGCAGCAGCGGACTGGCCAGCGCATCGGCCGGAGCGAGGTCGGCGATTTGCTTCGGCACGTCGCGTAGCGCGATTCTTGGCGGTGTGTATCCGCGCTTCAGTCCATCTTGCAGTAGCGGTATCTGCTGATCGACCGCGGCCGGCAGTGCGGTGAGCCGCTTGAGAATGATTTCGTAGTCGGCGACACTCTGGTGCGGCTGCAACGCAAGCGTGCTCGCCGCTTCTTGCTGGAGGCCACCCATCTGCGTGATCGGCATCCAAAGATTCCGCGGAACCACGTTCCGGAGCGGAAACGGATCGTCGCCGAATTGTAGGCCCTCGCTAGCAGCTGCGAGGAGGTCAAGGTAGACATCGAAATTGAGTTGCTCGCTCGGCGGCAGGTCGCTGCGATTCATGGCCTTCAGGGTAGCGAGACTATCGGCCAGATGCTTTTTGCGCCGCGAAATGCCCGCGGGTGAGTCGTCGGTCCAGCGATCGTCCTGGCCGGGAAAGCCGACATCCGTGGCGTGTTCTGGATATTCCTCCATCCAGCGCCGCCAATCGGCTTCGAGGAAGGCGCGGAGTTTTTGCGCAGCGGCGGATTGCGCGTTCGCGTCTGGCCGCTGCGGATTTTTTGCGGCTCCGAAAAGTATGAGCGGCGAGGCGAGCATCGCGAGTATTGCGAGCATGCGAATCATTACGGCTTCCTCCCGGCGGCGGTGGCCAGTTCCTTTTCGCGATCGCGCGCGAGCATCACGATGAGGCGCGCGGTTTCCGGCGCATCCATCGCGGTATTGTCGATGAGGACGGCGTCATTGGCGCGAACCAGCGGCGACACTTTTCGCTCTCGGTCGCGCTGGTCGCGCTCGCGGATTTCTTCGAGAACTTGCGCAAGCGTCATGGGTTCGCCTTTTTCCTGATGCTCTTTCCAGCGGCGCTCGGCGCGGACTTCGGGCGAGGCTTCGAGAAAGATTTTTAGTTCCGCGCTGGGAAATACGACGGTGCCGATGTCGCGGCCTTCCATCACGATGCCGCCACCCGCGCCAGCGCGCTGCTGCTCGGCGACCAGGACGGAGCGAACGCCTGCGATGGTGGCGAGCCGAGATGCAGCTTGCGCTACTTCCGGCGTGCGAATTTCTTGCGTGACTTCTTTGCCGTCGAGGAAGACGCGATTTTTTATGCCGGCATTCTCTTGCTCGGGAGTAGGCGAGCGCAGTTCGATGTGCGTTTCGTTCGCAAGCTTTGCCAATTGCGTTTCGTCATCGAGCGGAACTCTGCGCTGCAGGGCTTTCAGCGCGAGGGCGCGGTACATGGCGCCGCTGTCGAGATAGAGATAGCCGAGGATGCCGGCGACGATTCGGGCTACGCTGCTTTTACCGGAGCCGGCGGGGCCGTCGATGGCGATGGTGAGTTTGGGCATGGAAGAGCTAGCAATCAGAAATGAACTTTCAACTGTCAACTGTCAACTGCCTAGAAGCCCATGATGTTGTAGCCGCAGTCTACGTAAATGGTTTCGCCGGTTATGCCGGAACCCGCGTCGGAGAGCAGGAAGGCGGCGGTGGCGCCCACTTCGGCGGCGTCGACGTTGCGTTTCAGCGGAGCGCGCTCGGCTTGGATTTTTAGCATGTCGCCAAAACCGGAGATGCCGCGGGAAGCTAGCGTTTTGATGGGGCCGGCGGAGATGGCGTTGACGCGAATATTTTTGGGCCCGAGATCGTTGGCGAGATAGCGAACGGTGGCTTCGAGCGCGGCTTTGGATACGCCCATGACGTTGTAGCGCGGGACAACTTTTTCCGCGCCGTAATACGTGAGGGTGACGATGCCGCCGCCGGAAGTCATGAGGGGGAGCGCGCCGCGGGAGACGGCGATTAGGGAATAGACGCTGATGTCGTTGGCGATTCGAAAACCTTCGCGCGTGGTGTTGACGAAATCGCCTTTGAGATCGGCTTCGGGGGCGAAGCCGATGCTGTGCACCAGGCCGTGGAGGACGCCGTATTTTTCTGTTAGATCGGCGAACAGGCGCGCGATTTGATCGTCTTGGGTCACGTCGCACATGAAGCCGGAGGCGCCGGGGAGATCGGCGATTAGATCTTTGGCTTCGAGAGCGAGCCGCTCGTTTTGGTAAGTGATGGCGAGACGCCAGCCGGCTTGCTGGAGTTTTTGCGCGATGGCCCAGGCGATGCTGCGCTTGTTGGCCAGGCCGAAGATAACGGCGGTTTTCTGCGTTTCGGTCACGTGTTCCTCTCGGGGTGACAGCGTATTGTACGTGCAATTGCTTCTTATTTGGAGATGGCCCAAGTGGTTTTCAAATGCGGTGGAAGGCTTTCTCGATTTCTTTTATGGAATAGCGGAGGACTACGGGGCGGCCGTGGGGGCAGCTCATGGGGCAATCGGTTTTTGCTAGAGCGGTTAGGAGCCACTCCATTTTGGTTTGGTCGAGCGGCATATTGACTTTGATGGCGGCGTGGCACGCGGTGGAGGCGGCGATTTTCGCTTGCAGTGTTTCGATGGAGATGGCGGCGTTTTCGCGCTCGATGCCGTCGAGAATTTCGGTGAGGAGCTTCTCCGCGTCGTTCGAAGCGACTCCCGCGGGAGTGGCTTGAATGGCGACGCTGCGCGGGCCCATGGGCTCGACTTCGAAACCGTTGGCGTTTAGCTCTTCGGCGATTTTTTCGTAGATGACGAGCTGGCGCGGGGAAAGCTCGAGAATCAGGGGCATGAGCATGCGCTGGCTTTCGACTTTGCCGGCGCGGCGTGCTTCGAGGTGCTGTTCGAACAAGACGCGCTCGTGGGCGACGTGTTGGTCGACGAGCCAGAGGCCTTCGCCGTTGACGGCAACGATGAAGCTGGAGCTGACTTGGCCTAGGGGTTTTAAATCGGCGATTTGGTCGGGGTGCGGGAGCGTGGCTGGCGCGTCACAGTTGGCGCCGGCGAAATTCGCAGCCCAGTTTGGAGCGGGCGGTTCAGCGGCGATACTTGGCGCGTCGAACGCAGCGCCTGGTCCGAACGCGAAGCGCTGCTCGATGGGCTGTAGCGGGGCGCCGGTTAGATCGAAGCCGCCGTCGGAGCCTACGCCGGAACCGAGGCCGATTTCTTCCATGGCGGGAATGATGGCGCGGGGGACGATGGAGGGAGCTGTAGGATCCATCGACGGAGCATTGGAGAGAACGGCGGCGGAAACATTTAGATTTTGCGATGCACCGGATGCGGCGGCGGCGAAACTGGCTATCGGGCGCACGGTCATCAGCGCTTGGCGAATGGAATCGCGGGTGAAATCGTGGACGAATTGCGAGCGGCGGAAGCGCACTTCGATTTTTGCGGGATGCACGTTGACGTCGACTTCGTCGTAGGGCATTTCGAGGAAGAGCAGCGTGGCGGGGAAAACATTGCTGGGGAGAATGTTGCGATAGGCTTCGTGGATGGCGTGGAGGATGAGGCGGTCGCGCACAAGGCGGCGATTTACGAAGATGTAGATGCCGTTGCGATTGGGGCGCTGGACTTCGGGGCGCGAGGTGAAGCCGTAAACGGTGAGACGCGCTTTTTCTTCGCTGGGTTCGAGTTCGGGTTCGGTGATGGCGGCGCGAAAGGCGGCGGAGACTGCGGGGATTTCGATCAGCTCGTCGAAAGATTGCCTGCCGAAGAGTTGGTAGACGCGCTCGGCGAGGCGTTCGACGGGAGAGCAGTCAACGATTTGCTGCGTGGGCGTGGTGAGAATGAATTGGCGGCCGGGATTGGCGAGCGCGTAGTGGGTGACGAGCGAGGCGATGTGGCCTAGCTCGGTGGTTTCGGATTTGAGGAATTTGCGGCGCGCGGGGACGCTGTAGAAAAGATCGGCGACGCTGACCGTGGTTCCGGTCGGTAGACCTGCGGGTTTGACGTTGACGAGTTTGCCGCCGGCGAATTCGACGCGGGTGCCTTCGGCGTCTTCTTCGGCACGGGTTTCGAGGAGCAAGCGGGAGACGGCGGCGATGGTGGGAAGAGCCTCGCCGCGGAACCCGAGCGTGGGGATGGAGAGGAGATCGTCGGCGGAGCGCAGCTTACTGGTGGCGTGGCGCTCGAAGGCGAGGAGTGCGTCGTCGTGGGACATGCCATGGCCGTCGTCGATGATGCGAATCATGCGCTTGCCGCCGGCTTCGACTTCGACGCGAATGGTTTTTGCTCCGGCGTCGAGAGCGTTTTCGAGAAGCTCCTTGACAACGGAAGCGGGGCGCTCGACGACTTCGCCCGCGGCGATGCGGTTGGCGACGGCTTCGGGGAGGA
>WNEZ01026755.1_pt1 | contig 10665 bp, 10 predicted proteins | sample 5400521 | NCBI WGS metagenome assembly WNEZ01 (sample SAMN13153339, study PRJNA577476) | soil metagenome | isolation source: 120 cm saprolite under Douglas fir tree site 2 hole 1 replicate 1 | place: USA:California | collected 2015-04-18
GATGATGAAGGAGTGCCGTTGATTTGCCCGACGTGTCAAGTATTGGCCCAAAGCGTCCTTACCGGCGACCGCCGGCTACTTTGCATGGGGTTGTTTTCGATATTTTGGTTGGAAGCCAAAGCGACGCGGCGTGGCTGCGAGAATCCTGCTTGAAGCCGCACACGCCAGCGAGGCCTTTGCTGTAGCGTACAGTGGCGCGCCCGAAGAGACTCGAACTACCCGCTGATCCGATCGACCGAGGGAATTCGGATTCCATGTTGTCACAGCGTGATCGTCTCGTGGCGCCGGCGTTCGGAGGCTTTCGCCACGGCTTCGGTCCTGGTGCGCGCGCCCAGTTTCCGGAACAGGGATTCGACGTGGAATTTCACGGTGTGCAGCGAGATGTTCAACCGGCGCGCGATGGCCTTGTTGGTCATGCCTTCCGCCAGCGCCACCAGCACGTCGAGTTCGCGCGGCGTGAGCAGGGCGCGGCTGTCGGTCTCGCGCATCGCGCCAAAACCCAAATCCGTCGCGTCGGGCGCGCGGACGATCAAGCCGGCGGACACCGCTCGTATCGCTGCATCGATCTGGCTCGCACCCGCATCGCGGGACAGCACGCCGGCCAAGTCGGCATCAGCGCCTCCAAGCGTGACGACCGGGCGGGTTTCACCCGGCGGGCAGTCGCCGTCCGCCAGCACCACGTCGGCCGCGTCCTGTGCGCCGACGACGATATGCCCGGCCTCGGCGACCACGCGGCTCAGCGCATGACGGCGCTGCGCATCCGCGGCGTGGACGGCTACGCGCAGCCGCCTGGTTGGCACGAGCTCGCTTGCGGCGTCATTCATGCGGCGTGCCGTTCCGCAATCGTCGTCTGCACCGTCATCACCGCTCCGCTCCTGATCAGGCGAACATCCGCCTTGCGCCCGATGCTGTCGGAACCGAAGTGTCTTGCGATGTTTCGGAACCGGCGCGTCGATGTGCCGTCGACCGTGAGGATGATGTCGCCCGCCAAAATTCCGGCTTGCGCCGCGGGGCCGTTTTCAACGACCGACATGACCATCAGGCCGCTGGACTGATCGGCGGTCTCGCGCAGCGCATCGGGCACCGCGACGGCCTGCAAGGCAACACCGAGCCAGCCGCGCGCGATGTGGCCGTCCTTGAGCAGCAGCGGTACGATGCGTTCGATGGTTGCGGTCGGAATGGCGATGACCTGGCCGCGTGGTCCGAAGGTCGACATCCCCAGACATGCGCCGGCGGCGTCGAGAACCGGTCCGCCCTCCTCGCGGCGCCCGAGGCGAAGATCGAGCACGATGCGCCGGTCGATCAGGCCGCCGCGGCTGGAATGCCATTCGGCGCCGGCGAGATTGACGAGCCCGAGCCGCGCGCTCGCGCCGCCGGTTCCATCGGCCCCGATCGCCAGGGCAACCGCGCCGGTCTGCGCCTCGCCCGCGGCGATCGATGGCGACGCAATCGACCCTGCCAGCCGCAGAACCGCGATATTGGTGGCGGGATCGCGTCCGGCAATTTTGGCCGCGAGGACCGAGCCGCCGGCCGCGACAAGTTCAAAATCATCTTTTCGCGGCAGCGACTGCTCGGAGACGACGACAACATCCGGTCGCCACACCATGCCCGTGATATGCCGCTCGTGGCGGAGGCGGACCGCGACGACGGCGCTTTTCACCGCTTCCGCCCGGGTTACCAGGGCGTTCGAAAACTGGGTCAACAGGTCTGCTTGATCGGTCATGGGTAACTCCTATCCGCCTAAGATAGGGACGAAACTGGGCGATTGCGCAGGTCCAAACTATCGGCCAGACGGCTGGGTTCATCCCGGCCATTTGACCGGGCTGCAAAACCCGATGTGGGCCTGAACGCCGCCAGCGTGAACGCAGCGGCCGTTGCCGCGCCGGGTCGTCTCGATGTCGGGGGCCAGAACGTGGGAGCAAGCAATGGTAAATCCTGTCGAGCGGCTTACCGCGGAGTGGCAGCTCGCCCCGGCCGCCGCGCTGTCCGATTTGCCATATACCGGCATGGCCGTCATGCGCTGGACCTGCCGTACGGCGCTCAAACGCGAATTCGTCTCGCGCGTCGGCGACGACGTGCATGTCTTCTCCTATGTGCTGCGCAACTCGCGCGCGACCTCATGGCTGGATGGACGACAGGTCTGGGACGGCCTGATCCCGGCACATGGCCTGCGGATCCTGGCGCCGTCGTCGCAGCCGCGCTGGTTCGCCCACAGCGCGTTCGACTCGATGCAGTTTCATGTTCCGGTCCGCGCGTTGCGCGAGATGGTCGACGGCGGCCGGTTGGGTGGCGCGCGGATCGTCCTGCAAGACCCGCTCTATGCCAGCGACCCCGGCGTGACGCCGCTTGTCCACGCCATGGCGACGGCGCTCGCCAGCCAGGACCAGCTTACCCCGGCTTACATCGACGGTCTCGCGATCGCGCTTCTGACGCGGCTTGTCATGCGCTTTTCCTTGTCAGGCTTCGGCGAGCAGCGGCCCGCGACGGCTCTCGACGGGCGGCTGCGCCGCGCCATCGATTTCATCAACGCGCATCTGGCAGATGATCTCAGGCTCACGACAATGTCTTCCGTCGCGGGCCTTAGCCCGTATCATTTCTCGCATCTGTTCACTGCCGCCATGGGCGTGCCGCCGCACCGCTATCTCCTCAAGCTGCGCATCGAGCGCGCCAAGCAGCGGCTGCTGTTCAGCCGCGAGCCCATTCTCACCATTGCGCTCGATTGTGGCTTCAAGGACGCGAGCCACTTCGCGCGGGTCTTCGCAGGTGAAACCGGCCTGTCTCCGCGGCGGTTCCGGCAAGCGGCTTGAATTCGCACGCCGCAAGATCCGGCCTGTTCCGCAAGAATGGGCGAGAGCTTGGCAGCTCGCAGCGCTAGACAATGTGTTTGCGGAGTCCTAAGTACCGATGGAGAATGTGCGCCGTGGCAATGCAGCGGTTCCATCACGAGGGCCTGCACGCGAAGGCGGTGAAGGCAGCGATCATTGCGGCCGGACTTATTGTCGCAACCGCTTCGTTCGCGGAAGACCGAAAATACGATCCCGGCGCGAGCGATACCGAAATCAGGATCGGCCAGACCATGGCTTACAGCGGCCCGGTCTCGGCGTTCGCGGCACTCGGCACGGTTCAGGCGGCCTATTTCCGAATGATCAATGATCGCGGCGGCATCAACGGACGCAAGATCAACCTGATTTCGTACGATGACGCGGCGACGCCGTCCAAGACGGTCGAGCAGGTTCGCAAGCTTGTCGAGGGCGACGAAGTGCTGTTCACGTTCCAGACGCTTGGCAACGCCTCCAACATTGCCATTCAGAAATACCTCAACGATCGCAAGATCCCTCAGCTGTTCGTGGCCGGGCGCGCGACGCGGTTCGAGAACCCGGCAGAATTTCCCTGGACGATGGGATTTGCCCCAAATCTGCGGACCGAGATCGGCGTCTACGCGCGCTTCATCCTGGACAACCATCCGAACGCCAGAATTGGCCTGCTCTATCCGAATGACGACGGTGGCAAGGACTATCTCGCCGGTTTGAAGCAGGCACTCGGCGCAAGGGCGGCTGCGATGCTCGTCAGTACCGCTTCATACGAGCCGACGGATCCGACGGTCGACTCGCAGGTCGTGCTGTTGAAGACGGCGGGTGTCGATCTCCTGGTGAATATGGCGTCGCCGAAATTCGCGGCTCAGACGATCAGGAAGGCGGCAGAACTCGACTGGAAACCGGTTCATCTTCTCGGCGTCGGCTCGTCTTCGATCGGCGCCGTTCTGACGCCCGCGGGTCTTGACAATTCCAAAGGACTGATCTCGGCGAGTTCGTTCAAGGAGGCCGGCGACCCGTCCTGGACCAACGACGAAGGCATGAAAAAATGGGTCGCGTTCATGGACGCTTACTATCCCGAAGGCGATCGCAAGAGCATCTTCACGACCTATGGCTACAGCGCGGCCGAATTGATGGTGCAGGTGCTGCGGCAATGCGGCGACGACGTATCGCGCGAGAATGTCATGCGGCAGGCGGCAAACCTGAAGAATTTCAGGCTGGATCTGCTGTTGCCCGGTCTTGCGATCAACACCAGCCCGTCCGACTATCGCGTCGTCAAGGAGTTCCGGATGATGCGTTTTAACGGCGAGCGATGGGAGCCGTTCGGGCCGATCGTGGCCGACTAGCGCTGTCGGTTAGCCGTACAATCATCCGGCGGGACTTGCGTCCACTTTGCAACCGTGTATGCTTTGTATTACAAAGTTGGGGAAGGAAATGCGCGATCTCGACAAGGCGCTGGCCGATATTTTTGCCATTCGTAGCCAGATTGCCGCCGGCACGGCGTTTCGCGGCTATGGTCCGGCGACCGTCGCCGCCACTGGCGGGCTGGCCCTCGCCACGGCGCTCATTCAATTCTGGTGGCTTGACGATCCGACCAGCCGTCCGCTGACCTTCTTCTCGGGCTGGACCGCAACCGCCTTGGTGTCCGGGGCCATCATCTGGATCGAGATGCAGGCGCGCTCGCGGCGGCATCATTCGGGTCTCGCCGACGCCATGATCCACCAGGCGATCGAACAGTTTCTGCCGGCGGGCATGGCAGCCGCCCTGCTGGCCGTGATGCTCTGGAAGTTCGCTCCGGAGACGCTGTGGATGCTCCCCGGTCTATGGCAACTGCTGGTGGGGCTCGGGATATTCGCTTCCGTCCGATCGTTGCCGCGCACCGTCGGCTTTGCCGGCGCCTGGTATTTCGTGGTCGGCTTCACGGTGTTGCTGCTGGCAAGCCAAAGCCACGCGCTGTCGCCATGGACGATGGGCCTGCCGTTCGTGGCCGGCCAGTTACTGATGGCCGCCCTGCTGCATTTTGCTTCCGGAGAAACCGATGTCGAAGACTGAACCGAATCACGCGCCGTTCTCCTATGACGGTCTCGATCGCGTCATTCACGAGAAGGCCAGGCTCAGCCTGCTGACCTCGCTGATCGCGCATCCCAAGGGACTGGCTTTCGCCGATCTGAAGCAGCTCTGCGGGCTGACCGACGGCAATCTCAGTCGTCATCTTCAGGTGCTGCAGGAAGCAGGCCTCGTCGAAGTCACCAAGGGCTATGAGGGCAACCGGCCGCACACCAGTTGCCGCCTGACGAAAATCGGCCGCCGCCGCTTTCTCGACTATTTGGCCGTGCTCGAGCGGCTGGTTCGTGACGCGGCCAAGGCCGCGGGCAAGGACGAAACCGCTTCCGCCCGGCTCGGTATCCTGCCCGCCTGATCTGCACAGCTTTTTTTGCAAGGAAACTTTGTGATGCAAAGTCGGCTGTCGCGCTTGCGCGGCCACGAAGCCGGCGTCGAAGCGATCCGGCGCGTCGTGGAGGCGGCACCCCAGCAGGGTGTCGGAACGCTGACCCTTTACGCCTTCTCCAGCGACAATTGGCGGCGGCCGAAAGCGGAGGTCTCCGCGCTGATGGCGCTGTTGCGATTCTATCTCGCCAACGAGGTCGAGAGTCTGGTGCGCAATGGCGTTCGTCTCACGGTGATCGGACGCCGCGACCGGCTCCCCGACGGCATCGCCACAGCCATCGCATCCGCCGAGACCGCCACGGCGGGCGGCGATGCGCTGCATCTGCGCATCGCGGTCGACTATTCGGCCCGTGATGCGATCCTCAATGCCGTGGCTCAAGCCGCCGGGATGGGACATCTCACCCGCGAGATCTTCTCCCAACTCGTCACCGGCGAGCCCGCGCTTCGCGACGTCGACCTTGTGATCCGGACCAGCGGCGAGAAGCGGTTGTCCGACTTCCTGCTGTGGGAGAGCGCCTACGCCGAATTGCATTTTACCGAGCGGATGTGGCCGGATTTTGCGGAGGAGGACCTCGCCGAAGCGCTGGCGTCGTTCCATCGACGCGAACGCCGGTTCGGCGGCTTGCAACCCGAGACCCCCGAGCTTGCTCCCGAACCGGCCCTGAGCCTCTAGCCTCCTCAAGCCCACTCGCCCTTGCGGAAGACCGGGACGCGCCGGCCGTCTGAGTGAACGCCGTCGATGTCGATTTTATCGGAGCCGATCATCCAGTCGATATGAATAAAACTCTTGTTGCCGCCCTGGGCGGCAATCTGCTCCGGCGTCAGCTTGTCGCCATCGACGAAGCATTTCGAATAGCACTGGCCGAGCGCGATGTGGCAGGCGGCGTTCTCGTCGAACAACGTGTTGAAGAACAACAACCCGCTTTTGGAGATCGGCGAGGAATGCGGCACCAGCGCCACTTCGCCGAGCCGGCGCGCGCCTTCGTCGGTATCCAGCAGATGCCGTTGCCTCGACGATGCGGCCTTCCTCGAACCGCACCGCGATCTCGTCGATCAGCGAACCCTGATAGGATAGCGGCTTGGTGCTGACGACATACCCGTCGACCCGCCTTGCATGCGGCGTGGTGAATACTTCCTCGGTCGGGATATTGGCGTTGCAGGTGATGCCGTTCTTGGCGGTCGAGGCGCCGCCTTCCCATTCATGGCCATCGGCAAGCCCGATCGTCAGCTCGGTGCCGGGCCCGGAATAATGCAGCGCGCTGAACCGCTGACCGTTCAGCCATTCGGTCCGGCTGCGCAGCATGGCGTTATGCTTCGTCCACGCGGCGATGGCGTCATCGTTATCGACCCGCGAGGCCGCGAAGATCGCGTCGGCCAGTTTTGCGACCGCGACATCCTCCTCGTCACCCGGGAAAACCTGCTTCGCCCAGGACGGGCTCGGATAGGCGATGATGTTCCAGTTGATGTCGAAACCGACGATCCTTTCCAGCGCCGGTTGATAGGCAATCGAATTGGCTTTGCTGGCGCGCGCGACCTTGGCGGGGTCTTCACCGGAAAGCAGCATGGGGTTGTCGCCGACGATCGCGAGCCGCGCGGTATTGGCGGCAAACGCCTTCGACATTCCCTCATAGAGCCAGCCGGCCGCGCGGTCGAAGCTGACGTCGTGGCCGAACCGGTAGCGCGACAACGTGATCGCCTCGTCGGACAGGATCGGCGTAACAAGGCCTGCTCCGGCCTTGTAGGCGTACTCGGCGATCTTGCGTACCAGCGGCAGCGCCACCGTCGGCGCCGTTACCAAGAGGTCCTGTCCCAGTTTCAGCTGCAGCCCAACCTTGATGGCCACCTCGGCGAGACGGTCGAGTTTTACCGGATCGATCGGTGCCGAAAGGTTGCGTTCGTGTGCGTTCATGAAGTCCGGCCTGTTGGTTTGGTTGGAATTATAAAGTGATTCATGCGGGGCAGATCAAGGTCGCCGCGCGCCTGGCGAGGGTGCGCACCTTCAGACCGGCGCTCCCGGCCCCAGGATGTGGCGGGCGATGGACCGTTCGACTGCCGCCTTGGCGTTCCGCACGATGTCGCCGCGTCCCCAAAATGCAGAATAGATCGCATCGAAATCAAGCGCGGCCAGGCGCCGTCCGATGCGCTCCACTTCCTCGGCTGCCAAAGGGACGTAGTTGGGATAGGACCACATGAAGGAGACGTGCATCTGGTCCCACGTCACCAGCATGGTGTCCCCGGATAGCAGGGTGCGACGCTCGGGAAGATGCAAAACCGTGCTGCCGGGAAAATGGCCGCCGAGCCGATGAAGCGTGATATCAGGCAAAATATCAAGCGTCTCTGCCGTCCAGAATTGCACACACGGATCGGGCTCGACAAGCCATTGCCGATCAGCCTCGTGCACGAACACCGGACAGTCAAACGTCCGGCCCCACGTCGCCATCGCGCTGTAGAAATGCGGGTGGGAAACGGCAACCGCCTTGATTCCGCCCAACGCGCGAATGATCTCGATGGTCGCGTCATCCAAAAAGCTGAGGCAGTCCCAAAGGATGTTGCCCGCGGGGGTAACGACCAGGAAGGCCCGCTGTCCGATCGCGAATTGTGGCACCGTGGAAATTCCAAACAGGCCGGGAGCCACTTTACGAAACACGTTGAAGCGGCCGACCGCCAGCGTTTTCGGGGTGATCCATTCCTGACCTGCGGTTGGAACGAATTGCCGCGGATCCTCGCAGATCAGGCAACGTTCGGGTGGCCCAGAACGTTCCGGATGCTGGATGCCGCAAGCTTTGCATAGATATTTTGGCACAGCGTATTTCCCCTGGAATGGGCGGTTACTACCAATTCTCGTGATTGTCTCTCATCGATGCCTGCGCGCCAAGAGGCGGATGGAGGGCAGCAACGGGAACGCGGGCTTGACATTGAGGCTTTTCGCAGTCGTCGGCCAATCGGAGGCGTCTAGTCAGGCGCGCGCATGATCCAGTTCAATTCCAGACATCGGAGATAGACATATGTCCGCGTTCTCGCGGCGCCATGCGTCCGAGGTTTGGCCGAACTTTTGTCCCTCTGATAACAGAGGGCGCAGGGAAAGCCGGGTGCCCGATGCACCCGCAGCCTCGCGTGCGAAATTTAAGTGAAGCACACGAGCGTAGTCACCGAGGGTTCGCCGGGACACCCGGCCTTCCCTGCGCAATGGTTTTAACGGCTTCCTTCGTGCTCTCCCCGGTGATCGGGCTTGTTTGCCACCGTCGCCTCGCGGATTGGCGGCGAGTTTCGGCCCGGTTGGGCCGGCGCTCGCCTCCGCAAACTTGACGCCAGCGTCGGGGCGTCAGGACCACACGACTTCTCCGTCCGCAACATGCGTCGTTCGTCTGCGTGCCGGACGACGCTCACAAGCCCGATAAGGACCCGCCCTGCGACTCCATTTGCGCGCCGACGCTGCCGCGTCCACCGCATCCCGCCCCGCGTCCGTGACGATCGCGATACGCCCCTCTGGGGGACGAGACGGCGGGGGATATAGAAGTGATTTGGGTAAAGCGGGAACGGAAAAATTTTTCGAATCAGGGCTGGACAGGATTTGCTGATTTGCCCGTGACGGGCAAATCAGTCATTTGGCTGTCCAGCCCCGCCTGCAAAAATATTGGGAACACCTTATCAGGGACGAGGCGGATTACGCCAGCCATGTCGAATATGGCTACATCAACCCGGTGAAACACGGGTTGGTGGCAAGGGTGCGCGATTGGCCGCGCTCGTCGTTTCATCGGGACGTGTGTGCCGGAATTTTTCCGGAAGATTGGGCAGGCGACGCGGGCTGGATCGGCGAGTTCGGTGAGCGCGATTGAAGGATTTAGGGCGGCCTGGGTCAAGCAGCAACCCGCGTTGCGGCGATGATCGGAGCGGCGCAATACGCTGGGCTATTGCGCCCTACGGGCTGACTTTGTTGGGAGTGGCTCCGAGCAGCCTGCATGCTGCCGATTTCCACATAATATGACACCTCGTTTCTCTCGGGCTAGGTGTTTTGCAACAGCGGAGAACCCTGAATTGCAAGGTTTGAGATCGAGATTTGCCGGCTCAGCGCGTCATAACCATAGCTCGTCGTGCGGCCCATGGGATCCTTTACGCTTGAGACGCGATCGAGAAGATCGTAGCTGAAGATAGTCGGAGTCGGATTGTTCGGATTGTTGTTGGCATCGGTCGCGGTCGCGGGCTTTCCGGTCAGGGTGTAGCGCGTAGGGCACAACAGGCAGGGTAATCTGCCAATTCACTAAGCCGGTCGGCGCAATACGCTGTGCTATTGCGCCCTACGGGCTGTCGGTCGGTCCGTTGACCGGCCATGATTTGCCATATTAGTGGAGACTATTGTGATTGTAGGGTAGCAGCAGATGCTGGCCCGCCAGCGAAGACGCGCGTTTAACGCACTGAAGTACTTCTGGCCGTAAGTTCAGAGATTTTGAAATAGCAGTTTCATAACATTGATCCAAAGAATTCTCCGCCAAGGTCCACTCGCCTAGCTCTAAGGCCGTAAATCCAGTCAGATAGAGGCGTCTAAAGGAATCTGCTTTACCAATGTTCCAAATTCCCTCTTTGCCAATATTATCTTCTCCAGATTGGAGATAAGCCAAAAGGCCTTCCAAATCATCTAGGTGCGTGAAAAACGGGAATACTTTCTCAGAAAGCACTTCGAGCACATCACGTAGCACAGCTTCGTTTGGCGTACTATTCTGACCCACAAACCAAACGTTGGGAGCTTTGCTGACTTCTTTTTGGCGGATGTGCGTCCTTACGGCAAATCTGATTTGGCATCCTAGGTAGGAAGGTAGCTTTGTATTGGTGTATCGACAGCAATGAAAGTCAGCAGATTCTAGCGATGGCACAAATGGTAAAAAGCAGGCTGGCTCAATCGTAAACGAGCCATAAGGTAATCCCCATTTTGAGCACAACGCTTTCCGGATGAGCTCTACACCCAAAACATCGATTTTTCTGTTCGTAACTCGATGTGCGATTTTGCCGGTACGTTTGAAGCCAGCTTCCTCAAGCTGGCGCTCCAACATAGTCGCGAGCCACACCGGAATGCCGCCGAACAAAGCCATTTATTTTGCTGGAGTTGAGGAGAGAGCATTTCCACCCGTCCCCGCAAGTCCCCCCACCGTTGCCGCACCGCTACGAGTCAAAGAATTGACTCCCAGATCGTTGATACCTAGAAGGAAACTTTGGGTAACCGAACCATTGTCCAGCAGCTCGTAGCTCGTAGCTCGTAGGGCGGAATAGCGCAGCGTATTCCGCCATCTAAAATATTGCTAGCTTGCTGAGATGCCCAATTACCGTCGCGCATTCGTACCCGGGGGGTGCTGGTTTTTTACGGTCAATCTTCTTGAGCGTCGCAACACCGTGCTTGTCGATCGCATCCATG
>WNEZ01007000.1_pt1 | contig 10664 bp, 8 predicted proteins | sample 5400521 | NCBI WGS metagenome assembly WNEZ01 (sample SAMN13153339, study PRJNA577476) | soil metagenome | isolation source: 120 cm saprolite under Douglas fir tree site 2 hole 1 replicate 1 | place: USA:California | collected 2015-04-18
ACTCTGACGACCCCGCCCGACCCCAACCGCACGAGCGCCTTTCTCAACGTTCGCGTCGCTGACATCGACAAGATCTACAAGGAATGGTCGGCGAAGGGCGCGAAGTTCCTCACCGAACCGAAGGACCACGGGCGCGAAATCCGCGCATACGTCCGGGACCCAGACGGCCACCTGATCGAGGTAGGCCAAGCGACCGGCATCCTTAGCTGATCCTGTCCGGCATCCAACTTGCGCAGTCGATCGCTGAACAACCACGAGGCGATGGATCCCGAGTTCAGATTTTGGCTCCGGACCAGGGATTCGAACCCTGAACCTTGCGGTTAACAGATCGCTGTAACCAGTTCAGAAATGCCGGCCCGAATTCGCTGCGTGCCACTGAGTGCCACGGCTTGCCGCGGTTTAGCGTCAGCCTTGCTGTACGAAAAGGCCAAGGAGGGCACACCCATTGAGGCGGTTTTTCAGGCCGCCGCACTGAGGCTTAATGGACGCCGCTGGTTGCGTAGGCCTTCCACTCGGCGAAGACGCACCGGTGCTCATGATCCCAGCGCAGGAGTAACCAGGTTTCGTCCAAGTAGATGTCGTCCGTCGGCGATGAATTCACATCGATGCTGAAGTTGCACCGGAATGTGCTTGCCGCGGCGAGGCCATCTCTTCGCGCAGCTTATCGGCCCATTCAACCTTGACCAATCCAGACCGGAAAGATTCGCGAGGCCGTGGCTTATGCTTGCAGAGTTCAGTGCGCCTTAACCAGTCGCTTTACGTCACCCACTCTTAGGTCGGGCGCTCGATCGTGACCGACAGCTTCAGCCTGACGTCGGTCCCCGGATTCGACGATCTCCCCGGCGCGATGGTCGCCTACGACGATCAGGGCCGAGTTACGCAAGCCAACCATGCTGCGGTCGAGATGCTCGGGCTTGCCTCCGAGCAAGACATCGTCGGTTCCCTGGCAGTCGACGCCCCGACGGGTCGGAATTGTGGATCCAGGTTGACGCGATGCCGGTGATGGGCGACGCCGGCGCTGTCACTGGCGTCGTGGCCACGTTGACTGACGTCAGCAAGATCCTGATGGATTCACGACTTGCACGCGCCCGCTATGGGGACGACGCGCTCGCCGAGGTCACCGCCCAACTTGCCGGCGCCAGGCTCGATCCAGCAGCCATCCTCACGACGGTGACTGGCACCCTGAGCAGGCTTCGGTCAGGGACGTGGGTAGCCTCGCTGATGAACAAAGATCCGCGGACGGTGCGCGTGGTCGCGGCGAACGATGCGGATCCACTGGTCGCCCGCTATATCGAGGATATGCACCTTTCGCCGACCTCGCCGACGTTCACCATGGCCACCCAGGTGATCGAAACGGGCGAGCCGGTACTCATACCAAGCGTGCCCTACGACGAGTTCGTGGCCATGCTCAGGGACGACGTCCGCGAATACCTCAGCAAGAACCAGCCGCCGGTGAGCAGCCCGGTTAGATACCTGGGCGTGTTGGTGGTGCCGATGAGGGCCAGGGGAGCCACCGTTGGCACACTTGGCGTCTTCGAACGGCGATCGTCGAATCCATTGACGGAACACGACGTCCGTTGGCTGCAGGCGATCGCCGACCGAACTGGACTGGCCGCGGAGAACGCGCAGCTTTACGTTGATGCCGTCAGCCGCTTGGAGCGGCTGTCCGCGCTGCGCAATGTGGGCCTGGCTATCACCGGAAGCCCGGACCTTCGTCTGACGCTGCGCGTAATCCTCGACCAGGTTGCGGCCGGGCTGGGCGTCGATGCCGCGGACATTCTCATGCTCGACGAGAAGGATGCGACGCTCGGGCTGGTCGCGAGCACGGGATTCCAATCGACGTCAATCCCGGACTACCGCCTGGCGGTCGATGAGAACCTCCCCGGCCGTGCGATGCTCGGCCAGCGCATCGAGACAGTCACCGCGCTAGGGGCCTTCACCCAATTTCGGCGGCGCTCGCTCTTCGCGCGAGAGGGCTTTCGTTCCTACGGCGCGGTGCCTCTGATCGCGCATGGAAAGTTGACAGGGGTACTCGAGGTCTTCCATCGCAGCCAGCTTCAGCCCGACCAGGAGTGGCAGGAGTTCTTCGAGGTCCTGGGCAGCGAGGCCGCTATAGCCATCGACAACGCCGGCATGCATGACCAGCTGCAGAAGACCGGATCGCCGGCGGCGGCGGCGAGAGTCCCCGCCCCGGACCTGACGAAGCTGGAGAACGAGATCCTTACCCTGCTGGTCGAGGGTGACTCGAACCGGGAAATTGCGGCCAAGGTTCACCTGAGCCAGAACACGATCAAGTTCCACGTCCGTCAGCTGCTGCAAAAGTTGGATGTCGGCAATCGAACCGAGCTGGCGCGCAAGGCCACACGCGAGGGTTGGCTATAAGCCGATAAGAAATTACTTGAACCAATCGGGCGTGTAAATTCACCCGCTTGGGCTGTTAATTCACCCGTCTTGATAGGAGACTGCTGGCTCCGCCAGACATACGCTCGACAGGTCGTACACAAGGAGTGGGTGCGACGACCATGGCTGCCCGCCCTGTTTTCAAAACCGCGTCGCGGCGACCCTGGCCGCCGGAGGCACTGGAGAGCGCCGTAGCCGCGGGGCCCCGCCCCGAGGCCCTGCTGGTAGTGATCGCGGTCGCGCTCCTTTTGATGATCGGACCGGCGCTCATTGGGGTGCTCTCATTCCTGGATGCGAACCTCATGAGAGGCGGCGGAGAGTGGGCCAAGGAGGTGCCCGCCTGGCTCCATCACCTCAGCGACGCACGAATGGTTCTCACTCTTGGCCTGACCGGAGTGGTCGCGCGGGCGAAGGAGGACTCGTGACGCTGGCCGACGGATTCACTCTGGGCCAGTACCGGATCGTCGCCCGTATCGGCCGCGGCGGGATGGCGACCGTCTATAGGGCCCGCCAGGCCTCCCTCGATCGCGACGTCGCGATCAAGGTCCTGCCCGATTTCTTTGCCGAGGACGAGGGTTACCGCGAACGCTTCCAGCAAGAGGCGCGGTCGATCGCGAGGCTCAAGCACCCGAACATCCTCAACGTCTTCGATTTCGGGCAGGAGCGCGGCGTCACCTATCTGGTGCTCGAATTGGTGGAAGGTGGAACTCTCGCGGAGCGTCTCGGCCGCCCGATCGATCTCCATGAGGTCATCCGGATCATCCGGCCAATCGCGAGCGCCCTCCATCATGCTCACGCCCAAGGCGTGCTGCATAGGGACGTCAAGCCGTCGAACATCCTCATCCACCGAGACGGCACGCCGGTGTTGGGCGACTTCGGTTTGGCGAAGATGGCCGGCTCAGTCCGTAGGTTGACCGCCAGCGGCACGGTGATCGGAACGCCGGAATACATGTCGCCGGAGCAGAGCGCCGGTGACCCGATCGGGCCCGCTTCAGACCAGTACTCGCTCGCCGTCGTCGCGTACGAGATGCTCACGGGTCGGGTTCCTTTTGAGGCCGACACGCCGGCGGCAGTGCTCCTCTCGCATATCAATAAAGCCGTGCCACCCACTCACGAACTGGTCGGGGAGCTATCGCGCCATGTTGAGGATGCCCTGCGAAAGGCGTTGGCCAAGAATCCGCTCGAACGCTTCGCAAGCGCTCCTGAGTTCGTAGTCGCCCTGACTCCCGCCGCATGGGTGCACGGAGAGCGGCCCGAGACAATCGCGCCGGCGCGCCAGCCACAAAACCCGAAAGCAGCGTCGCGGTCGCTGCCGACCGTGCTCGTGGTCGACGACAGCGCCGCCAACCGCGAGTTGATCGAGGCCTGCCTTGCCGGCATCGACTGCAGGGTCCGGCTCGCGGGCGATGGCCCAAGCGCGCTCGCGGCGATCGAATCGGCCGCTCCCGACCTCGTCCTCCTCGACGTCCAGATGCCAGGTATGGACGGCTACACAGTGTGCAGGCGCCTGAAGGCTAGCCCGGCACTCCGACTGGTGCCGGTGGTGATGATCACAGCGCTCGACCGCTCGGACGATCGGGTCCAGGCTCTCGAGGCCGGCGCGGACGATTTCATGTCGAAGCCGGTCGAGCGCCTGGAGCTCGTCGCCCGAGTTCGCTCGGCCCTGCGGCTGAAGGCGGTCTACGACCGGCTGGACAGCGCCGAGCAGGTGATCTTCAGCCTCGCGGCCGCCGTGGAGGCCAAGGACTCGTACACGGAGCGGCACACCAATCGTGTCGCGGAGTCGGCGCGATATCTCGGTTTGCGCCTGGGCCTGCCTGACGAGGACCTCGACGCTCTCTATCGCGGCGGGATCATCCATGACATCGGCAAGATCGGCGTGCCGGACGCCGTCCTCCAGAAACCGGGGCCCCTCGACGCGGACGAACTGGTGCTGATGCGGGCTCATCCCGAAATTGGAGAAAACATCGTGCGCCCGTTGCGCACCGGCTCTGACCTGCGGCCAATCGTCCGCCATCACCACGAAGCATTCGATGGGCACGGTTACCCCGACGGCTTGCGCGGCACGGGAATCCCGCTCCTGGCGCGGATCGTCGCGGTGTGTGACGCCTTCGACGCGCTGACCAACGACCGCCCATACAGGCTGCGCCTGTCGGAGCGCGAGGCGCTCGCGATCCTCGCCGGCGGAGCAGGCAGGCAATGGGACCCCCAGCTCGTCAGCTTGCTGACTGGCGAGATCCCAGCCATCCACCGTCTCGGGGCCGCCTGAGGCAGTGCGGTGAAAGGCGTCATCGCTTTCATGCAGAACGTCGACGCGCTTGCCTTCGTCCTTCTTGGTGTTGCGGTCGGAATCGGCTGGGCGAGGCGCCGGGACCGCTCCCTCGGCTTCCTCGCCCTGGCCATCATTCTTCTCTCGTCCGTGTCGCTGCTCGGGCGTCTCCCGACGCTACTGCATTTCACACCGCCGTTGATGTCGGAGATCAGCCTCATTGCGTTCGTCGGCTGCGGGTACGCACTCCTTCGCTATCGCTCCTCGCTCATCCCCCTTCCCTATCGCTGGCATGCCGTCGCGGTCGTGGCCGTGGCGGCTGCCGGCGCCTCGTTCGTGGCAGCGCGCTACCTGGCGGCGGCGAAAGCGATACCGGCCGGCGCCGAGGCGGCCGCCGCAATTGCGTTGATCGTGGTCTGGTCCGCGATCGTGATCGAACCCATCGTCCGGTTCTGGCTCGTCGCACGCGGGCTGCCCGCGGTCCAGGCCTGGCGACTACGATCATTGAGCCTCGGCTTTGCGGGCATCGTCGCCATCCTTCTGATTGCAGTCGGAGCCGGGACCGCGGCGTCCAACGGTGGCGTGCAGCTGGCAATTCAGCTGACAGTGCTCGCGATCGTCCCGCTCCTCTACGTCAGCTTCGCTCCGCCTGCCTGGCTGCGGCGCGAGTGGCGCGCATCGGAAGAGGAGGGCTTGAGGGTCTTCATGCAGGACTTACTGCTCCTGCACGAGAGCCGGGCCAGCCTCGCCAACCGAGCCCTCGAATGGGCGATGAGGCTGGCGGGTGGTGCGTCGGCCGTGGCCCTGGAAGCGGACGGAGGCCTGCTCGCATCTCGAGGGCTGGATCCTGAGCAGGTGGCGCAAATCAAGCAGGCGATAGGGCCCCTGCGCCCGGGCGTAAATCGCGTCGAGCTGGATGGCGCCGGCACGTCGCTCCTCCTGCTGCAAATCGGGGGCATGAAAGACGGCGGACGCCTCGCCGTGCTCGCAGGGCCTTTCACACCAGGCTTCGGCACAGACGAGATCAGCCGCGTCCAGCAGTTCATGACCGCCGTCGCCACGGCGCTCGACCGGGCCCGGTTGCTCGACCGGTTGAAGGAAACGAACGTCCAGCTGCACGAGGCGAACAGGCATAAGAGCGTCTTCCTGGCCAGCATGAGCCACGAACTCAGGACCCCGTTGAACGCGATCCTGGGCTTCTCGGAGCTTCTTATCGACGCGCCCGAGGGTCAGCACTCCCTTCCCACCCAGCTGAGATTCCTGCAGCAGATCCACTCGAGCGGGAAGCACCTGCTCGGCCTGATCAATGACATCCTCGATCTCTCCAAGATCGAGGCCGGACAGATGGAGCTCCGGCTCCAGATGGTGTCGATCTCAGACGTGGCCGATCAAGTTCGGAATACGGTGGAACCGCTGGCGGGGGAAAAACACATCCGCCTGGAGACCGACGTCAGCGGCCTCGGAGAGATCGAGGCCGACGCCGGCAAGCTCAAGCAGATGCTCCTGAACCTGGTCTCCAACGCGATCAAATTCACGCCCGAGGGCGGTTCGGTGTTCATCTCGGGCCATCGCCTGGCCAACGCGGCTGAGATCTCGGTCAGTGACACCGGCATCGGGATCGCCGAGTCCGACCAATCGCGGATTTTCCACGAGTTCCAGCAGGTCGATGCCGGGGTCGACCGCCAGCAGCAGGGCACCGGCCTTGGTCTCACCCTCACGCGTCGCTTCGCTCGGCTCCACGGCGGGGACGTGCGCGTCGACAGCGAGCCTGGCAAAGGCAGCGTATTCACAATCCACATGCCTCTGCGGGCGGTACCCGTAGGGCGCGTGGTGGAACCGTTGGACTCGCTGGTCCCGAGCTCCAGGCCCGATGAGTCCGCGCCCCTGGTCCTCGTTGTGGAAGACGATCCACCTGCCGCCGAGCTGCTGGCTCGGCAGCTCGAACGGGCCGGTTTCCGGGCCGAGACCGTTCGGAGCGGCTCGGATGTGATCGACCGGGCCCGCCAGAGTAAGCCCGCCGCCATCACGCTCGACATCCTGCTTCCCGATCTCGACGGCTGGGAGGTGCTCAATCGCCTCAAGCATGACGAGGCCACGAGCTCCATCCCGGTGATCGTGATCAGCGTCGTCGACAATCCCGAGCTCGGGATCGCGCTCGGCGCCCTCGACTACTTCGTCAAGCCGGTGCCCGCGAAGGAGCTCATCACACGCCTGCGCCGGTTCCATTTCGGCAGCAACGGCGCAGGCGACAAGACCCAGGTCCTGGTCGTCGATGACGAGCGCGCGAACCGGGACTGGCTCACGCAGGTCCTGGAGCCGGCGGGATTCGGCGTCATCCCCGCAGTCGGCGGCCGCGAGGCCATCGAGCTGGCACGATCCCGGCGCCCTGACCTGGTGCTACTCGACCTGATGATGCCGGAGGTTTCAGGCTTCGACGTTGTCGAGGCAATTCGCTCAGACCAGGCGTTGGCGAGCACGCCAATCATGGTCCTCACCGCCAAGGATCTCACCGAAGCCGACAAGCGGCAGCTGAACGGCCGGGTGTCGAACATCCTTCATCGAGGGTCGACCGGGGCGTCAGACCTCGTCAGCCTCCTCCGTCAGGTGATCGCCCCGGAGGCTCGCAAGCAGTGAACTCGCCGCCGCTCGTCCTCGTCGTGGAGGACAACGAGGTCAATCAGCTGCTGACCGCGTCGGTGCTCGAACGCGAAGGCTTCGCTGTCGACCTTGCCCGAACGTCCACCGAAGCGAAGGACCTGCTTCGCGTCCGAACGCCTGACGTCATCCTCATGGACGTCCAGCTTCCGGGCATGGACGGGCTCGCGTTCACGCGCAAGCTCAAGGCCGACCCCGCGACGGCGCAAATCACAATCGTCGCGGTGACAGCTCATGCGATGGCCGGCGATCGCGAGCAGACGCTCGCCGCCGGGTGCGCGGGATACATCTCCAAGCCGATCGACACTCGGACCTTCGGCCGCCAGGTGCGCGAGTTCCTAGCGCGTTCAGCTCGGGCCTCCGGCGCAACGACAGATGCAACACTAGCCGGCGAATGAGCGCGCCGCCGCTGATTTTGGTGGTCGAGGACAACGCGTCCAACCAACTCCTGGTCCGCGAGGTGCTCCAGCCGGCGGGCTACCGGATCGAGGTGGCGAGCACATCCAACCAGGCACTGGGCCTTCTCGAGACCTTCACCCCAGCCCTCATCCTCATGGACATGCAGCTGCCTGGCAGAGACGGATTGTCGCTGACCCGGCTGCTCAAGAGCATGTCGCCGACAGCTGCCGTTCCGGTGGTCGCGATGACCGGTCACACAAGTCTTCAGTGGCGAACGGAAGCGCGTGCAGCGGGGTGCGCCGGTTTCATCTCGAAACCCATCGACGTGCACACGTTGCCGACAAGGGTCTCTGAGTTCCTTGCCGGGGGGCAATCGCCTGAGAGTGAGGACTAACGCAGAACCTAATCGGCGCGCTTGCCGCCGCGAGGCGGCCAAACCACCTCGCTGTCAGGTGGCAGCCAGTCGGACAGTGGGGGCGCGACTTCGTCGACGGTCTTGACGAGATTGGCCAAAGCCGGCGACGTGTTATCTCGGAGGTACGCCACTCCATATTCGATAATCGGCGTGGGCGTTAACGGACGATAGTCCAGGCCGTCGCTCCGAGCGTAGACCGCGCGATGTTCGGTCATAAGCGCAACTGCGTTGCCCGCTTGCGCAAGCGCAGCGCTCATCTGGTCCGGCGGTTCCTCCCGGACGACGTTCGGCGGCTCGCCGATGTACTTGGTGAGCCACCCAAGGCTCGCAGCGGCGAGTGGCGCGTTCACGCCTGACGACGAAACCGCGATCATCGGCTCGCCCCGAAGACATTTGATCGGCACGCGGTCCATGTGCATCAGCGGGTTGGTCGGCGCCATCACAAGCACAAGCTCGTGACGGTCCAAGGGACGCATGGCTACACCGCTGTGCTCGCCAATGGCCACGCCGACGAACGCAAAGTCCACCTCCCCGGCAATAAGCCGGTCGATATTCACCTGCGAATAGCCCGAGGTCATCTCGAGCTTGATGGCCGGGTGGCGGCGGCGAAACTCAGCAACGATGTTCGCCGGCAGACCGGTGTCCCATAAGGTCAGGTAGGCGATGCGCAAGCGGCCGAGAATGCCGGACGCGTAATCACTTAGCGCCAGCAGCGCTCGATCTTCAGCTTGCACCAAACCCCTGGCGTGCTCGATGAACGCCTCCCCTGCCGGCGTCAGGCGCACCTCGCGCGCGTTGCGCTTGAGAAGTTGTACTCCCAACTCGCGTTCCAGCACCTGGATCCGCTGCGTAAGCGCCGGTTGCGTGAGTCTGAGGTTCGCAGCCGCGCGGCCGTAATGGCCGTATTCGGCGACGGCCACAAAGGCCCTCAGGTGGCGCAGTTCCACGGTCCCGTGCCCTAGTGGGGCTCGGGAGTAACGCAAGAGGGCCAATCCATAACTCGCACCATCCTACCGGCTGCCAGTCAACACTCGTGCTAGCTGGACGCATCGTCGACTTCAGGTCCGACGTGAGGATCACGGATTCGCATCGCTAGATCACCCTTGCTCATCGATAGCGACTGGGCGGATGGCAGCGGGTACTCTATGGCAAGATCCCGTGCCTCAATTGCATGCCCGCGTCCTGATCGTTGATGACGAGCCGGCGAATGTCCTTCTGCTCGAAGAATTCCTCTCCGACACTGCTACCGAGGTCCGCGGCCTCACCGACTCGAGGCAGGTCGAGCAAGTTTTCAAGGAGTTCGAGCCGGACATTGTCTTACTGGACCTTCACATGCCAGCCATAGATGGCCAGGAGGTCCTACGGCGCCTCAGTAGTGCCCGCGAGAGCCTCGGCTTCCTCCCGGTTATCGTTCTCACGGGCGATACAGGTCGCGTGGCTCGGAACAGCGCCCTTCTCCTCGGCGCCAACGACTTCCTGCTCAAGCCTCTGGACCGAACTGAGGTGGTCCTGCGCGTTCGTAACCTGCTACACACGCGCGAACTGTTCGTTGATCTGGCCGAGGCCACACGCCTGCTTGAAAGAGACCAGACGACCGGCTGATCCCACAGGGCGTAATCACACGTTAAGTGAATCTGATTGGACGATTGGTCTCAGGCTGTTGGTCATGTCGTCGTGACAACTACTCACCTTCGCGATTTGAACTCGATTGGGCCCATAAAGTAGGCGCTTTCCCAGCACGCCGGAATAGAGTTGCATCGTGTCGACAGGCGAGTCCGGACCTCCCCCGGGGACTCAGGCCGACGATTCTGGCCGTCTGGGCGCAATCGGGGCGGCGGCCGACGCTTTCAGCGAGGCGGTGCCAGATATGGACGCACTGCTCGGCATCGTCGCCGAGCACATATCGCGCGCGACGGGAGATTTCTGCTCCGTGGTCTTGCTCTCGCCAGATGGCCAACGCATCGAGCCAGTGGCGGCCTTTCACGCTGATCCCAGGGTGCTAAAGGACGCAAAAGCGTTCCTGGGCGTCCCCATCGAGATCGACGCCGCCGGCCCTTGGAAGACTGTTCTCCGTGAGCGGCGGCCTGTTGTCATCAGCCTCGATCCCGATCATCTACCCGCGAACATTGCTCCGCATCAGGCACGGCACATTCAGAAGTGGCGGATACGCGAGGCGGCAATGATTCCGATGGTCGCCCGAGACAGAGTCGTGGGGGGACTCAACCTCAATCGCATGGAGGGGAGCGCTCCTCTCAGTGAGGACGATGTCAAGCTTCTGGAGAGCCTCGCGACACGCGCGGCGCGCGCGATCACCACGGCGCAGTTCATGCGTGACCAGAAGGTGACGGCGAGCGAACTCGAAATCAAGGTGACAGAGCGCACAACGGAGCTGAGCGCGGCCAACCAATTCTTGGACTCGATGATCGAAAACATCCCCAACATGATTTTTGTAAAGGACGCCGGAGATCTCCGATTCATCCGTTTGAATCGCGCAGGCGAGGACCTGCTCGGCTTTCCTCGCGACGA
>WNEZ01008819.1_pt1 | contig 10663 bp, 7 predicted proteins | sample 5400521 | NCBI WGS metagenome assembly WNEZ01 (sample SAMN13153339, study PRJNA577476) | soil metagenome | isolation source: 120 cm saprolite under Douglas fir tree site 2 hole 1 replicate 1 | place: USA:California | collected 2015-04-18
TGACAAGAGGGCTGCGCCCCATAGCCAGCCAGCGTTACCAGCGCCCTGCCGAATTACTGAATGATTTGCTAACCACGCGTTTGGCAAGCCCAACACTTCCTCGTACCACCCAAAGGAGCAGCCAGTGGCTGGCCCAGACAATGCAGGCCCAGCCGCCAGTGGGGGCTGATAGTGTTGCGCAGGCCCTGCCAATACCCCTGGCGCCGGCCGAGGATCTGGATGCACAGACGCCCCTTTTGCCTCGCCCGGAGGAACTACCACCGTTGGAAGACAGCAATGATACCTTTAAAGCCCTCATGCTGTTTGGTGTTCTCCTGGTGTGTATATTCATCATAGTGCTGGCAAGTGGCAGAACATTCTGATTGCAGATCATAGGTTTGGTTGTGACGGATTCCGGGAAAATCTCAACCAAACCTTTACCGAATCATAACTTGCTTGCTCTCCTCCTTTTTCATGCCTTTCATCTATAATAAGCCTATTAGAGTCTCTGGCACGCCAAAAAGTGTTATTTCGGCTTTATTCTGGATAGTGAGGTCCTTATGATGCATTTTTCTTCACGCTTAAATGCTCGTTCCCCCGGATTCGTTTCCATGTCTCAAGAGCATCGCCAATCAACGAGACTGAGATTGCTATTGAAGACAGGGTTAGCCAAAGCAGTGCTTGCCTGTGTCATCCTGATGGTGTGTATCTCTACTGTATCTGTGAGCTTGCTCAGGCCAGCTCATGCAACAAATTCTTTCGGGTCTACATTTGCATCTTCAGATTCAATCCCGTTGCTGCAATTTCCAGAAGGGATCACATCGTGGGACAATAGGATCTATGTGGCGACCTTCAATGTCAACTCTCCATCGGATTCGCGTATTTTTGTCTTTAATGCTGCTACTGGAAAACTTTTGAATACGCTGGGGGGGCAGCCTGGGCAGGAGTTAATTAGCGCTGGTGCGTTGCTTGGCTTAACTATCGATCGAAATACAGGTGACCTGTATGTCGCCGCTAATTTCACCGGCAACATCCTCAAGGTCCACAATCCAGAGAGCAATAACCCCCAGGTCAGCGTCTATGCTACCTACCCTGCTGGAGGAGGGCCAGAGGACCTGGTGTTCGGTAGGGATGGAACGCTCTTTGCTTCTGATTCAAACCTCGGAATGGTCTACTCTATTCCCCCAGGGGGAGGCAGTATTACCAAAGTGATTGGGCCAGCGGGTTCTGGTGCGCAAGTAAGCGACAACGGATTGTTCGCCTCACCGGTGCAGGGATTGAGTCCTAATGGCATAGTGTTCAGCCAGAACTGGCGGACCCTGTATGTTGCCAATACCTGGTCAGATAGCGTTCTCGCCTTTGACGTGGATTCTTCAGGCCATGTGACAGGCAATGGACGTGTCTTCGCTCAGAATCCCAATCCAGATCTGGAAGAATACCCTACAGGGTTTGATGGCCTGGTTCAACCGAATACGAAAATCGGGCCAAGCGCATCAACACCGCTCAATGGACCGGATGGATTGGCACTGGATAGCACAGGGCACATCTGGGTAGCCAGTATCCTGGGGGATAATCTCACAGTACTTGATTCTCACGGGAACATCGTTACTACCTTCGGCACCTCTGCTGTGACAGCACATGGCCTATTAAACAATCCAGCCGGTATGACCTTTGTCGGCACTACCGTGTATTGTAGCAACCTGGGTATCTTTACAGGGCTGGCTGGCACTCCCAATTTACCCTTTCGCATTGTTTCATTTGAAGTAGGAGTAAGCGGTGCCGGAGGCAATGGGAACTACTAGCCTCCTTCTGAAGTTGGAGTTGGTATAGAGGGGCATCCCTTAAGACGCCCCTTCATAATGTTTGGCAGTGCGAGAGGATCAGGCGGTCTTCATCTTAGAGAGATGTGCCTGTATTTCTGTCCAGAGATCTCGTATATCCTGTTCTGTCGTGCGTAAGTTTCCGATGGCCACACGAATGGTAAACTTGCCGCGCAGCTTGGTGTGCGAAAGGAAGAAGCGGCCATCAGCATTGATCCGGTTCATCAAGCGCTCATTCAAGGCTTCGAGCTCCGCTTCATTTTCGATGTCACGTGGGTGGACGCGGAAGCAGACCAGGCTGAATGGTGTCGGAGCCATCAGTTCGAAGTCTGGAGCTTCGTTGATCCACTGGACCAGGAGTTGGGCGAGGCGGATATGTTCATGAATGCGTGCCGCCAACCCCGCTTGCCCGAAGTAACGCATGATCATCCAGAGTTTCAGCGCGCGAAAACGCCGGCCCAGTGCATTCCCATAGTCCATGAGATTGGGGACTTCATCGCCCAGGCTTTCTGCATTGCGCAGGAATTCAGGAATGAGACTGAACGCAGCTTTGACCACATCTGGTTTGCGTGTGTAGAAGGCGCTGCAGTCGAGAGGCGTAAAGAGCCATTTGTGTGGATTGACGATCAGTGAGTCAGCTCGCTCGCATCCCGCCAGCACCCAACGCATGTCGGGATCAATGGCTGCCATGCCCCCGTATGATCCATCGACGTGAAGCCAGAGGCCATAGCGTTCGCAGATGTCGGCAATCTGTGATATAGGATCGATGCTACTAGTCGAAGTTGTGCCAACGGTAGCAACGACGGCAAAGGGTTGCCAACCCTTAGCAATATCTTCCTGAATAGTACGCTCAAGTTCCAGAACGTCCATGCGGAATGCGCTGTCTGTTCCAACCTTGTGGAGTCCTTCCTGCCCTATACCCAGTACAATCCCGGCCTTATCTACCGATGAGTGGGCGTCCTGCGACGTGTAGAAGCACAAACGTGGGACTTCGGCACGTCCAGACATGCCTTTTTGGCGGATATGCAGATCGAGGATGGCTTCTCTCGCTGCTGCCAGAGCGTACAGGACGCCTGATGAGGCTGTGTCGTTGATGACGCCGAAGAGTGGACGGGGAAGGCCGAGCATCTGACGCAGCCAGTCGAGGGTGACCTGTTCCAATTCCGTCGCAGCAGGAGAGGTACGCCAGAGCATTGCATTGACATTTAACGCGCTGCAGAGCATCTCACCAAGGATACCGGGGCCAGAGCCGGTAATGCTAAAGTACGCCATAAACCCCGGCGAGTTCCAATGGGTGATACCTGGCAGTACGATGCGATCAACATCGGCCAGAATGGTTTCCATTGCCTCTGGTTGGACTGGGGGATGAACAGGGAGCGAATGACGAATAGCACCAGGGACGTTTTGGGAGAGCACCGGGTATTTTCCTACGTTCCCTAAATAGTTCGCTATCCAATCTACTACCTGGTGGCCATAGTGGCGAAAGGCCTCTGGATCCATATCGCCTGTGGCCAAAGGTTGTTGTGCTGCATCAAGCTCTGGCTGCTCTTTCATGGAAAAGTGCTCCTCTACTGACTTATTCTTTTCCCCAATGTTCCCACGCGGCCTGGCTTGTTGCGACCATACTGCCAATGGCTGCCATAATGATTGAGAAGAGTGTTATTCCTCCGATGACGAACCACCAGTAATTGTTCGCTATGAGTTGTGGAATCCAGGAATTCGCCAGGGTGTCGTATACTACGACCAGACAGGTAATGGGTCCTATAATAATGCTCAACCACACGATCCACATGGGAAAGATACGGTTTTGATGAAATGCTTGCCGATTACGTCGAGAGATGACGAACAGATCTACGAAGTAGAAAATAGTCGAACATGCCAGGATAATTGTCATGGAAGCAAGCACCACATTGTAGACTTTGGTGGCAAGATCGGCAGGGTTGCCGCCTAAAATAACGAGGGCAGGAGCAATGAAAAAGATGATGGCAACGAATATTGCCGTAAGCACTGACTGGAAAATGATGGCGTTAGCAGGGACGCGGTGCTTGTTGAGGCGAGCCATTGCCAGGGGAATCCGCTGATCTACGCTTGCTGTAACTAACAGGCGCGCGGTAGCGTAGTTGTACACCAGTGGTGAAATAAAATAGAATCCCAGGATCACGATTGCCGAGACCACTCCGATGACTTTGCCAAGTACCACGTCCAGCATCACGACAACTTCGTAGGGGACGATCGGGTCATTTGCTAAGGCGGGCCCTTGCACAACGAGTAGTGCGAAGGTGCAGATAAAATATCCTGCCAGGACGAGTATCGTTCCCCAGAGGAGATGTCGTGTGATCACTCTGGTATGCACAATCTCGCCTGCCATATTCATCGGGACGCTGGTTCCCAGGTACAACAGGGCGATGAAGCCGAACAGGGGGAAATTTTGCCAGTTGACGACCCAATCACTGGGGTTGCTCATCAGTGTTTTCGAACCGTGCTGAAGCAGTGTGACGACACATGCCACCGCGGTCAGAACGACGACTCCCAGCACCGCTATAATCACGAAGTTGACGACATTTTGCGTCGTGCGCATGCGTTGAATGCCCAGCACGGTAGTGATGGCGACTACTGCCAGAATCACAAGACCCTGTTGCCAGGGAGCTACGAGCCAGTTGTTGTTGAGCCCCTGAACATAGGTGACAAAACCGTCAGCCGCGCCCACAATAGCGAGAACATTTGGGAGCCAGTAACTTATGCCGGCAAAAAACCCCCAATAGTTTCCCAGGGCTCTACAGGTCCAATTGTAGAGCGAACCTTCATGAGGGTAGATGACGCCCAATTGGGCGGTTGCGATAACACAGGGAAGAAAAAAGGCGATTGCTCCAATTGCCAGGTAGGTGAGAGATACAACGCCTCCAGCTACAGCAGAAAGCGCTGCGTTACCGATAAAAAAGATGGCCGCAACATAAATAGCGATCATGTCAAAGGTACCTAACACCTGCGGCATGGTCCGAGGGATATATGTTTCCGAGGCTAAAATTTGTAGACCCCGCTGCTGTTCTACTTGACCTTCAAGTGATGCCATAGCTTCTCCCTTTACTTTAGTGAATAGAATATTTGTGTGTTCTACGCAATATTGTTCTCATCTTCCATTACGGGGCTATTGACACCACTATTTCACATTAGACCCCTTGTTAACTCTAAGGTATATCTTTGCCTGATGCAAGTGGATGGGAGAATTTACCTATATGGAACTTTAGACGTACAAGTGGAAGGGTCATAGAGCAAAAGAAACCAGGAGACAAGAAAAGGTTTAGGGAGCGTGAAGTTCCCTGGCTGCTTCTGCTGTATTATCTTTTACGCTCTACCACGAAATCAATCAGTTCATCCAGTACATTGCGGTCTTGTGAGGTGGGAAACTGATAGAGCGCCTTTCGCGCTTTATTGGCGTAGTGGTAAGCGTCTGCATACGCGCGCTTGACGCCGCTGCTCTTGATAACCCAATTGACAACCGTGCGTATATCTTCTTCCTGGTGTGTCGTTCCATTCAGCAGGTGATGCACCCTTTGATGATGGCCATTCTGAGGCTGCTCCTGCAAGGCATAAATGAGCGGCAATGTCACCATACCCTGGCGTAGGTCGTTGCCGGCGGGTTTTCCGATGGTTGACTGGTCTTCTGTGTAGTCTAAAACATCATCTATGATCTGATAAGCGATACCGAGATTCATACCATATTCATGTAGGAGAGCTATTTGTTCGTCAGATGCCTTGCTGACAATAGCGCCTCCCCGGCAACAGGCGGCGATTAAACAGGCGGTCTTATGGCTGATCTTCTCGAAATATTTCTCGATGGTGAGGTCAAGGCGTCCAGCAGTCATCATTTCCATTATCGTCCCTTCACAGACGGTTGCCACAGTGTCTGAGAAGAGACGATCGATGCGGTTATCATTGATATCGGCAATTAATCCTGCTGTTTTGGCAAAATAATAGTCGCCGAGCAGAATAGCGATGTTATTACCCCATATCGAGTTGACGGTCGGGTTGCCGCGCCGCATTGTGGCGTTATCTACGATATCGTCATGGATGAGGGTTGCCAGGTGAACCATCTCAAAGGCAACGCTCAGAGGAAGTAACCTATCGAAGAGATACGAATTCAACTTGCCCGAAAGCAAGGTGAGCGCGGTTCTGAGACGCTTACCGGATGATCCGAGTACGTGCATCGAGGCAGAATTGAGGATATCAAGTCCAGACGTTGCTCGCTCTTGAAAGGTAGCATCCACCTGGTCGAGGTCGGATTGTATGCTGGCAAAAAGGCGGTTCAACGTGGCCGCGTCATTTCCAGCGGATTTCTCATTCCTGGTTTCTTCCTGAGCTTGATGTGGCATCTCCTCACCTGCGCTTAGCTAAAAGAAAGACGGTCTGTACTCGCTGTACGCCGCCTCTCATGTCCCAATGTTATTGGTGGCTCTTCAGATTATAGCATTCAATTGCTATGGGCAATCAAGGTACTTTTATATGTTAGACGTTGTATCGATCTCCATCAGATCCTCCTGTACGAATCCTGCGCTCAAATCGAACTCCTCCAGGGCATCCAGGGCAGCGCGATACTCTGTCCAGGTGAGACGGCGGTTCAAAATGGGGTCGTTGACAGCTTTCCAGGCAGGGAAGTATTGATCCATCAAGCTAACGGGTGTATCAGGACCCAGTTCTTCCGCAATCCAGCGCAGCACTTCGCGAGTGCCCGAAATGTCTTCTGGCATCACGAGATGGCGAATGAGCAGCCCGCGTCGAGCAATGCCTTCATCATCGAGCACCAGTGGACCGACCTGCCGGTACATTTCGCGCAGCGTGCTTTGATTGGATTCGACATAATGGGGCATTTTCGAGGTGCGCAAGGCATGCTTGTTGTCGGAGTACTTGGAATCGGGAAGATAGATATCGACAACGCCATCCAGGAGCTTCAAGGTCTCAAGGTTTTCATACCCGGCACAGTTATATACAATTGGCAAACGCAATCCCTTGCCGCAAGCAATAACCAGTGCCGCAAGGATCTGCGGCACGAAGTGTGTCGGGGTGACGAAGTCCAGGTTGTGGCAGCGTTTCTTCTGCAGGTAGAGCATCATATCCGCCAGGCGCTCTGGTCCAACGCGATGTCCCAATCCACCCTGGCTCAATGAGAAATTCTGGCAATAGGTGCAGCGTGCCTGGCAGTAGCCAAAGAAAATGGTACCTGCTCCGCGTGTGCCGCTGATAGGCGGTTCCTCGCGGCGGTGAACATTCCACGATGCAACGATAGCTTCTGTACCGGAGCGGCATACGCCGGTTTTGCCTGCAATACGATTGCAGCGGCAGTTTTGTGGGCAGATGGTACAACTGCGCAGGATTTCCCACGCAGTGGCGGCGCGCTCGGCCAGTTCACCGGTTTCATAGAGGTTAAGATAACCTGGGTAAAGCATAATCATGATGATCCTAGACCAGCTCTCCACGATTGTCGAGAGTGGGTTCCTGGTCGACCAGGTGGGCTCTCTCCGGCGGCGGAGTATTCTACAAATCCCGCAGATCAATGAGCAGGTACTCATGACCCAGCGTTACTCCCAACTGCTCCGGAGCAATTGGTCCCAGTACGGTGCTGATATGCACAGTTTCGATCCTCACCTGGTCAGCTCATTGCAATCTTCACGCCCATAGAGGCTGGTGTCATCTCGCTGGCAGAGATGCTGATTATGGCGTTGGCCATTTGAAGCCCCGCCGCGAGGGTTTCGGACCAGGCTTTGCTACATTCTGTTTCACTCTCGCTTTCCGACCACGAGTAGTGGTACCCTCAGCACGTTTGCGAGGCGTGCGTTGGGTTGCTGCTTCGTCATTCCCTGCAGGAGCTGAGTCTGTCACAGGAGGCGAAGTGTTAACCCCTTCAAGCATTGTCTCGGTGTCATGAGCAACCTCCTGCCAGAATTGTGCCTGCCTGCGTTGGGCCGGGCGGGGCCCCTGGAGGACGCGCCCATCGGGTAGACGTGTCACATGCCGGTCCTCGATCTTCTTGACGAAGCGCTGCTGTGATGGCCGGTTTCCCGGTCGCTCGGGTATTTCTCGCGTCTTAAAGCGCTCGTAATCGCCCTCGAAGTGCTCATTGCCCTCGAAGTCCTGTCTCTCGTGTGGGCGATCATCGTTTTGCGCCCGTTGACGGCTCTGCCAGCGGGGGTTTGGCCTGTCGCGCTGCTGATAGTCGCGGGGCGGCCGGTTACCACGATCAAATGTACGGGGCGAGCGTGTATCGGAACTGCGCGATGGCGAGCGCTGATCGCTATCGCGGAAGCCCGATCCCGTACGTGGACCTGCGTCATTCGGTCTGCGCGAGTAGCTACGGCGTTCGTTAGTGCGCCTGTCATCGTAATGACGAGCGTTTGGATCGTAAGAACGGGGGCGGGAACTTTGAGAGCCGTCACTGTTGAACGTACGTTGTGAGCGCTGGTAGCTATCCTGGCGATCATCGAGGGGCTTGCGACTATTTTGAGTGGAAGCGTAGTCGCTATACTGGTTGCGCCGATGGTTGCTGCGGGGTGGCTGTTCATTGTTACTGCGCGTGCGATAATCGGCATGATCGCGGCGTGCGCCAGACTCCCACGCGCGATCTACTGTCTGACGGTTGAGACGGGGTCGGGCAGGCCGTGGAGTCCGCTCTTCTCCAGACCTGCCGGAGGATTGATTGCGAGACGATGAATATCTATCGTATCGCCGCTGCTCATTGAAATCTCTAGTCATGTGTCCTTTCCAAATGGCTTAATGGCTTAAGTGGAGGTGTACTTTACGAGGTGGACGGATTGGCAAGATCCTAAGTGTTTAACCGGTTGGTTATTCCGCACTCGCTCCTGAGTTTTGACGCCCTGTATGCCCCGATGAAATGTAAGAAGTTTAGCGCCCTGATAGTAGTATACCACACCATGTCAGGAGTGGCATAGTCATTTTGTTTGCATGGCTCCTTTGCTATGATGTGCCTGGAATGGCATGGCTGGAAAGACCATGCCTGTCAATCAAGCTGTTGGTGTAATCGCTGGAATAGGACCTTTATTCAATGGCACCGTGACATAACTCAACTGGCGGCTGCCAAACATAGCGAGCATTTGTGCAGGTAACTCGTCGGGCAACAAGGGTCGTATGGCAACAGTGTAGTACAGGCCTTGTTCGTAGAATATCTGCTGTGCTGTTAAGAGTTGCGCGGCATGTGGCACAGTATATGTCAGGCAGCCGGTGTCAGCATTAGGCCCTGTCTGATCGGGAGGAATGAGCCCGCATTCATACGTGGCGACCTGGTCAAGGGTGAAGTCTGGAAATGTCCAGGGCGGAATCGTTTGAGTAAGGTCTGCATTGAAATCCAGATGTGCGAGCAGCGCCATCGATATGCCATTGTAGGTCTGCAATGGCCCGCTTAAGGCCTGTACGATGCTGGCGAGGGCATTGCCTAAACGATGATACTCGTCCATATCTCCTGTGCTCTCCTGCAGGTTACCGAATTGGCTATACAAATACTCGTAGTGTTTACCATTGAGCGTTAATTGAAGCAAAGTAGCGTTTTGGTCCGGCAGATCATAGAATTGTTGCCGGTTCAAAACGAGTAATCCGTCGGTGTCCACCAATGTGTGCAACAAGCGATCCAGCGCATTGTTGTCGAGCTTGCCCTGTCGCATATATAAACCCGGGCCGAGGATGTATGTGCCATCACCATATATGCTGATTTCCGGGCTGATTTCCAGTGTACCCAGATTGCCGCCGCCATGAAATGTGCGGACGAGGACATCGTTCGGACTTGTACTATAGGTAATAGGGCCGCTGCTGGTTGAGAGAGAATGCTGATTGTTGCTGGCAGGCAGTGAAACCGAAGGGCCGGCACAGGCAGCCAACATCATGCATAATAGACAAAACGCTGTAAAAAAGCAACAGGCAACATTAGATGCTTTTCTCATATGTACTTTTCTGCTTGTATCCCCTGTATATTCATTATATTTGGCCATGTTCTGAAATTATTGTAGCAGAGAGTGACAAGAACATGTAGCTAGGGCAGGCGAGCCGCCAGGGCAGGGGCAAGCCCTGCCCCTACATTTCACAGAAGCGATAGCCAAGCATCTTGTATACCAGTCTGGCCGCCAGGAAATCAGCGCGTGTCTGGCCTTCCATCGGGCAGAGTTCGACCACGTCCATGCCGACGACGGTAGTGCGGTGGCAAATCTCGCGGAAAAGGTCGAGCAGCTCGTACCAGTGCAGACCGCCGGGTTCCGGTGTTCCTACAGCGGGCATTTCGCTGGGGTCGAGCGCATCCAGGTCAACGGTAACGTACGTATGTTTGCTCAAACGTTCCCAGGGAATGACAGCAGTTCCCTTCGCCATCTGGTAGGCCCAGACGATAGCCACATCAGGCTTTGTTTTCATGAACTCGGCCTCCTCGGGACTGAAACTGCGGACCCCGAGTTCCATCAGAGGTATGCCCATATCTACAACCCGGCGCTCGATGGAGGCATGAGAGAGAGGCGTTCCTTCATATGCGTTGCGTAAGTCGCCATGGGCATCGATGTGGATCACGGTCAGGTCTGAAAAATATTCATGCACAACGGCGATAGGCGGGGCAGAGAGAGAATGTTCTCCGCCAATAGTGAAGGGAAGCTGACCACGCTCCAGCACCTCACGTACAGCTTCTCCTGTAGATTTAAGAGCAGTGGCGTGATCCATGCCACTGTAATTCAACGGGGGCCGAGTATAGACGCCAATTTCGATAGGACAACAACCCAGTTCCTCATCATAAAGTTCCATCTGGCTGGAAGCGTCGAGAATCGCTTGCGGCCCACGTTGAGTGCCTTGCATATAGCAAACGCTGTATTCCAGTGGTGCTG
>WNEZ01029002.1_pt1 | contig 10663 bp, 11 predicted proteins | sample 5400521 | NCBI WGS metagenome assembly WNEZ01 (sample SAMN13153339, study PRJNA577476) | soil metagenome | isolation source: 120 cm saprolite under Douglas fir tree site 2 hole 1 replicate 1 | place: USA:California | collected 2015-04-18
ACCCGTTGTTGCAACGTAAGCGTCTCCGGTCGGAGGCGGTTTTCCTGCAGGGTCATACTCACCCCTGGCTGCGTTTCAACCGTACGGCTGCTGTGCTCGCTAGCATATAACCGTAGCGCCTGTGTGAGCATGAGCAGGGTCTCCTCAGAGATCATAGCCCCTTTAAGTGCCAGGGAATATGATAAATCGAGCACCAACGGGGGAATAGCATAGGTATATAAGTGCGGACAATCTTCCTCAGACTCATGAAAGAATTCACAGACACCAGCAGGTCCTTCGAAAGAGAGAGCAGTATCCAATGCTCCCCAGGTAAATGCTAGCGTGCACGAGCTTTGTAATTCTGCATCTTCACACGTTCCTGTATGACAAGTGCATGCAAATTCGCGTTCGAGGGTGCGGATGTTAAACCAGTACTCGGGGTGGGTGACCAGACCGAGGCTATGCGCCGCCTTCAGAAAATTTTCAGTCGTGTCTTCATATGTTAACAAGGAAACGCCGCCTCCTTATCTCGCGGGGTCCCCAATTGGGGGGTGAAGAGGCTCAGACTAGGGTGGTATCCAAGCATTCTTGTAGGCCGTACCGCTGCTCTCTTGCGAGAGCCCACTAATTTAGGAACTTACGTCGCGCTAGCCCTTTTGCAAGCCCCTAGCTGAAGCTTAGGGGTTCCTGACATGTTAACAATTGAAAGCTGCCTTTGGATAGAATCGCTTTCGTACTGTTTTCGTTACGACAAAGACATATATGGCAATTGCTTGTAAGCACTGCATATCTTAGTCGTATCCTATTTATTATAGACACTTCTTCTCCAAAACACAAACACTTTACTTGAAAGGGTGTGCGTAGCCCAGAACAACATTGTGTATTACAAGGGGTAACGCGGAGAGTGGGATGAGCAGGGCAAACATCTTCTAAATACCAACTCGCACTATGCAAGATGGAGATGAGGTGCGATTAGCTGAGAGATGGTCACTCCAAGGGAACAAAAGATGAAGTCTGCGTGCTAGCCCGATGAGCTTGCAGTCGTGGCTGATTCTGGTCGTGACGGGCTTGCAATAACCACTTGAGGTCCTGCAAGCCCTTGCTAAAAAGTGGGTAGTGCATGACTAACTATCTATAGCATTGGACGGATGGAAATGATGGTATAGGTCGTTTCACCACGAGGGGTGGAGACAATTACCTCATCACCTTCTTTATGTCCCAGTAATGCTCTGCCTACAGGTGACTGGTCTGAGATTAAACCAGCCTTAGGATCTGCCTCAAAGGTCTCAACGAGTTTGTAGGTGCGCCGATCGCCAGTTTCAGTCTCTAATTCCACCTGCATGCCAATACCCACAGTGAGAGGCCCAACTTGAGTTGTATACATCTCCGCTGTCATAATTTCCGAGAGTGCCAGCCGCTGGTCTAGTTCTAAAATCTCTCCTTCAAGCTTGGATTGCTCCGCCTTTGCATCTTCATAGGCACTACTCTCACTGATATCACCAGCTTCCTTCGCTTCATGAATATAATCAGCGACCTCTCGGCGTTTTATGTTGACCAGATAATCCAGTCGCTCTTTCATCTTCGCAAAGCCTTCTGGGGTCAAGCGATATACCTTCCGCTCAGACCTCGGATCACTCTGTCCACCAATACTCATGACAATATTCCTCCTCCTAGTGAGGCTCTCGACCCCCCATCTTACAGGGGTCTTTTCAGATTATTCGCCTCTGATTAACTAACTATTTATCTCTGACAAGTAGGGTTTCTGACGGTCTATCAAGGTACTGCGCCAGCAGTAGTATTGTTGATCGGAATAACGAGGTACGCTAGCAGGCGTTTCTAGCTAGTATCAAGGCGACGGTGGCCTCGACTTTTATCCAAGCATATTCCTTTGAAAGTAACAATCTCTGCTATTTTCATACTTAGTGGTGCCCTCTAGGGGCATAGGGCTTCCTACAAAAAAGGATAAATTCCACTGGCAACAATAGATTACGTATAAACGTGTTCCTTGGTTGCAGCCTTTTTTACCCATGGGAGGCGACATACATCTACACCTCGTTGCTGGCAAAAGCAGGTACTCAACACACGTGAGGGAGCCACGTAAAACCCCTGGCTTTAGACATGGGGATAGAAGTCGCTCTAATCTCATCCCTCTTCAGAAAGATTTTCTTTTCCTCGGGCAATAAAGCGGAAAAGTTTTGTGCCACACACAGAACAGGTTCCCTCGACAGCGCGGCGTCCTTTTGGCGTGGTCACCTTCCTGGCCCCCTGAATCGCCCGTTTCTGACGGCACTTGACACAGTATGCCTCTGTTGCATCGAGCGCTAACGTGTTACCCTCTGTCTCAATAGTTTTAGTCTCAGGCTGGACAGTGGGAGACAACACAGGTAAACCTCTATTGTCTGCAATGGGTGCAGGCTCTATTTTCTCAGGCTGGACGTACGGCTCAATGATTTGAGTCTCAGCCTGGACAGTGGGAGACAACACAGGTGAACCTCTATTGTCTGCAATGGGTGCAGGTTCTATTTTCTCAGGCTGGACCTGCGGCTCAATGGTTTGAGTCTCAGGCTGGACAGTGGGAGACAACACAGGTGAACCTCTATTGTCTGCAATGGGTGCATATTTTGCTTCTTTAACGTCTTCTTTCTTTATTATCCGATCTAGAATATACTTTATCAAACGCTGTACAACACTCCACGAACTAAGTAAACCAAGTATAAAAAGTCGAAAGGCCGTACGAAAATACTGCTTGATTCGATGCATAGCTACCCTCCTTACAGCGTGGCAGAGATTTTGACATTCGCCAGCACGGCAGCCGTAAAATCGGTGCCAGCAATGTGCAGCGCACACTCGGCATCGTTCCTGGGCTTATTGTTCTCTTTCTGGACCTTTCCAAGGGTATCGGCCCAGCGCTTCTAGCCACATTTGTACCATTCTTCCAGCAGGGAGCTGGCTGGGGACCGCCAATAGCAGGTCTAGCAGCACTGCTGGGGCACTGTTTTCCTATTTTTATCGGTTTTAAAGGTGGTCGGGGCGTCCTGACTGCCTGGGGAGCCCTTCTGCCTATTTCGCCGCTAGCGTTTGTCATTGGGGGAGTCGTAACTCTCAGCCTCATTGGCATCTTGCGCTATATCTCGCTTGCTTGCCTGATCGGTTGTCTGACATCCATTGTGTGTGGCATCATCTTCTACCTCTTTGGACTCTTAGGGCTGCCTCAGATGCTGTATATGCTGATCGCCTCTGTACTTATCATCATCTTCCACGCCGACAACATTGGTCGTCTACTAAAAGGGACGGAGCGGAAGTTTGGTATAACCAATATCAAGCAGAGTACATAGAGCCTAACGGGGAACGGAGGACGCGAATCACCTAAAGGTGATTAATATAAATTTGGTATTGATTAGCCCAATTGGTGCTTGAGTAGTTACTTTTTTTGTTGGAATAGCCAACGGGCGCCAATGAGATATTCAATACCGGAGAAGATTGTCCAGATCGTCGCTAGGATTACCAGCACGTCAGCAACCTGCAGCAGCATATCACTACCGCTCATCGTTTGATTGTTTAAGGTGAGCGTGAGAGGAAAAAGTGAGAGCTGGTGGGCGCCTAGTCCCTTTGCCAGCAACAAACCTCCAACAGCAAGCAGCGTCACAAAAGTTTTCTGCTTACCCCATATACCAGCAGGGATGACCCGACCCTTTACCGAAGCCATTGAACGCAAGCCCATCACTAGGAATTCACGAGTAATAATGGTGGAAACGATCCACGCTGGCACTAGCCCGATCTGTACCATTGCTATCAGAATGGTAGTGACAAAGACCTTGTCAGCCGTTAGATCCAGAAAGACTCCCAGGGAGGAGACCACTTTGAAGCGGCGTGCCAGATAGCCGTCTAGAGAATCCGTGACGGAGGCGAAGAAGAATATGACCGTCGCCACTAGAAATGCCCAGGGTTGATTGACCAATACCAATATAAATACAATCACTGTTGCAATGAGTCGACTCATACTCAATATGTTCGGGAGATTCCGCATGTATGCTGCCTTTCAAAGCCGTGTGAACGTGAATTAATTTCTGCCTAGCAGCAGGTTATTGAGGTTCTTGCAGTGACTACAGATCTTGGTTGTATTATACTCATCCAGTGTGCGCAGTTCTTTATTAAATCAAAGCACCAAGATTTGTACGGAACTATCAAAGTTCCGCTGTCATTGTACACCATGTCTCTCACTCTTTCCATTCTGTCCCTCTTTTCGACTTGCGTCTCCCAGGAACGCCTGCTACACTTTTTAAGAGTGAAGAAAGAGTGGGACGTGGATTGGAATAGTATTATTATGAAAGGATTCTCAAGTAATGCCTAACTTTGATTTTGTAAGTGATGAAAAATTTCGTTTTTCCCTTGAAAAAGATTATCAAGAATTAACCTTATCTCTACAAAATGGTGCATGGAAGGCAGGTTATATACTTGCTGGAAGTATCGTAGAAGCAATACTCATTGATTACCTTCTAGCAGCTGGCTACCAAGAGGCAGATCTGCTAGCCATGACCCTAGAAGATGCAATTAGCGCTTGTGGAGATACAGATGTGTTATCAGAAAAAACGGAATATATTGCACATGTGATTGAATCTTATAGAAACCTTATCCATCCAGTCAGAACAGTGAGGATAAGTGAAAGTATAGAAGAAGGTAGTGCAAAAATTGCGCAAGCATTAGTAGAGATAATCGTGAAAGAGGTCTCAGAGGCAAAAAAGAAAAAATATGGGTATACAGCAGAGCAAATTATTAATAGAGTTATAAAAGATAGTTCAACTAATGCTGTTTTACCATACCTATTAAGAAATACCTCTGAATTTGAAAAAAAACGACTATTGTTGGAGGTAATACCACAAAAATACATTGACTACTTAGAAAAAACAGAACATGGGGTAAGTAATAATCTAGCTGCCCTCTCCAAATCCTTTTATATTATGTTTGGTACTGCTAGTGACCAGACAAAGAAAGATGTTGCCCAAAATTTTGTAAAAATCATCAAAGATGAAAAAGCCTATCAACTGTACGTACATCAAAATCAATTCTTCAAGGGTCATTTTCTAGCCTATCTTAGCAATGAAGATGCTAAAATAGTTAAAAAAAGCCTTTTCTCTGTCTTGGAGGAACAAATCAACAAACCAATATTAAAAGCACTAGATGGTATTGGTGAGTTTATACAGATAGAAGATATACATGATTTTATAAGCCCAATTGTCTTATCAACATTTAAAGAGCCGCACCGTCCTTCAGTATCTCTAGAAGATATTGGAGAATTTTTGTGCGAAGAATATTCTAAAATGTCTGAAGATGTAAAAGATTATATACGCACTTTTCTTCACGAGGATAGATGGAGCTTTAGGAACGATAATGATAAAGAAAGATTAACCTACCTCAGAAATCTTATCTTATCCCCAAGGATCTGGACAAGCCATTTAAAATAAAGGTAACTCTTCTAGTGGCTCGCTTGGGTTCTCTGTGGGAGGTGGATGTGGCAGCCCGCGGGCTGCCACATCCACCTCCCACACCACGGTCTGTGAACTGCCGGAGGCAGCGAGGAAGTGGAAAGGGACCTGAATAGTTATAGTGCCTTCTCTCACCCGTTGAGCACTCCAAAAAATACGAAAGGATACTGATGGCACATTTCCGACGATCAATCGGACAGATTGCCTTGTTCATTCTCTCTTTGATTGGGATAGCAATTGCTATTTATCTGACGAGGTATACTTTGGTCGATCGGTGGAGCTGCGCTGGCTGTTATCGGCTGGCTTATCTGGCCCGAGAAGCACATAGTGCGCATCGCAGAACTGGCATGGGCAGCGATAGGTATGTTGACGGTTTTCTACCTAGTCTATGTCGAACTTGTCCTCCTACGTACCATTTGTGCTTGGTGTACAGCCGTTCATGTCATTGTTTTACTCTACCTGCTCATAGCAGTCTTTCTAGTGTATACACCAACATATGAGGAAGATGCCGATGCTGAAGGAGAACATCCTGGAGTCGGTGCATAGCTATTCCCACTTAAACGTTCGTACAGCCACTAGCAGAATAGCGATCGCCCAAGCTGCTAGGATAATCAGTGGTGTAGCTGGAAAACTACTTCCATTGGTCATCGTCGCCTGTAGGGCTTGCGTTAGTGCGGCAGCGGGCAATATCCGAGCGAAATCTGCTAGTGGTGCTGGCAGGTGATCCACTGGCAGAAGGCTTCCTCCGATCAAGAGAAAAACGAGATAAAGTGCATTGGCCCCTGCCAGTGTGATTTCCGCTCGTAATGCTCCTGCCATTGCCAGCCCTAGCGAAGCAAATGTCACCGTTCCCAGGGCGATTGTAAGCAACACCAGCGGTGGTGAACCTGCAGGTCGCCAACCATACAATGCTATGGCAACTCCAACCAGAATGATGACCTGTAGCACTTCCAGAATCAGGATAGAGATCACTTTGGCAATAATCAAACCACTGCGTGGTAACGGTGAGCTTCCTAAGCGTTTTAAGACCCCATAATAGCGCTCATATGCAGTCGCAATGCCCAGGTTTACCATTCCTGCAGCAATAATTGCCAGAGCAAGGATACCAGGCAATAAGAAATTGATCGTGCTCTCACCTGCCTTTGGAACAAGATTGAGGGAAGTGAAGAAGATGAGGAGCACAACTGGTACGATGAGAGTGATCAACACATTCTCACCGCGCCGCGCTGTAAGCAGTAACTCACACTTCACCTGCTGAAGAATCTGGCGTGCGAGTGGTGCTGCATTGCTTCTCTGTATATTGTCGCTATAGCTTGTTGCCATAATTTCTACTCCCTGATCTCTGATCCTGTAAGGCGCAGGAATAGATCCTCTAGTGAACCATGTCCCACGCACAGTTCAGAGAGTGTGATATTCCGATCGCGTAGCCAAGCGGTTAACTCTGCTAATAGTATCGGTACGCTGTCGGTTTCGACTAAGTAGCTACCCGGTCGGAGTTCTTCGGCCTTCTGTGCCGAGGGAAGCGCGACCAGTTGGGCACAATCTAGCCCGGCGGGAGCTACGAAACGTACGACATTTGCGTTTTGCGTACCAGTCAGATTGGCAGGCGTATCGAGGGCAATCAAGCGGCCATGATCGATAATGGCAACACGATCTGCCAGACGTTCAGCTTCATCCATTAGATGGGTGGTGAGTAGGATAGTAACCCCACTGCTCTTTAAGTCACGCACAATCTCCCAGGTCGTCAGACGTGCCTGTGGGTCCATACCTGCAGTTGGCTCATCCATAAAGACCAGTTCAGGATTCCCAATCAGCGCTACAGCAAGGGCCAGACGGCGTTTTTGCCCACCAGAGAGCCTGCGACAGCGTACTTTTGCTGCACTCGTAAGACCGACGCGTTCCATTAATGCATCGATACGTTGTGGCCGTTGATAATAGCCTGCGAAGAGGCTCAAGACCTCATGCGCTGTCAATGCTGGATAGAGACCATCTTGTTGCAATATCACTCCAATACGCGATTTGAGAGCCTGGGCCTGAAGAATGGGGTCCAGTCCCAGCACGCGCACACTTCCTTCATCTGGTGTACGATAGCCTTCCAATGTTTCCACTGTCGTTGTTTTTCCGGCCCCATTTGGTCCGAGCAGGGCAAAGATCTCACCACGTTGGACTGTAAATTGCAAATGATCAACGACTCGACTTGAGCCATAGCTTTTGCTGAAGTTGTCAACGATGATGGCTTCGCTCTCTTGGATTTGTTCCTGGACTTGGTTATTCTGTTGCTGTCTAGTGTTCATCTTTATCTGTAGCTGCGCATCTGCAGACATAAAAAACTCCTTAGCTAGATGATAGATCCTAGAAATTTCCTTCCTACTAACAGTACAGCAGTTTGTCGCCGCCGACAAGTTGTCACCATCGCTCTCTTCATCGGCAAAAATTTGACGCCCCCCCATCCCAAGTGCTACACTATCTTAAGAAATTATTTGTACTCGTATCATAGAATCACTGCCAATAACCGCTACTCGTTGTTCCCTTACCTTGTTAAGCTCTTCCAGTGCACGTCAGACGTGTGCTGGCGTTTTTTTAAGGAGGATACCTCAGACCATGGCTCTGGCACACAACTCGGATACTTTTGCTCAGAAGTTTGGCAAGGAAGGTCTTACCTTTGATGATGTCCTTATTATACCTGCGGCCTCTTCAGTTTTACCTCGTGAAGTTTCCACACAAACGCGTTTCACACGCACCATTACCTTGCATCTGCCCATCGTCAGTGCCGCAATGGATACGGTGACGGAGGCAAGGATGGCGATCGCCCTGGCACGCGAAGGTGGTATCGGAGTTATTCATAGCAATTTGTCGATTGATGAGCAAGCTGAGGAGGTTGATAAAGTCAAGCGTTCAGAGTCGGGCATGATTACCGATCCGATTACTTTAGAAGCTGAGTCCTCGTTACAGGAAGCACTGAGCGCCATGCAACGCTTCCATATTTCTGGTATTCCAATTACCAAAAACGGGAAGCTTGTGGGGATTCTTACCAACCGCGACATTCGTTTTGAGACGGAGACGACCCGTCCGATTTCTGAGTTGATGACGCGCGAAAATCTCGTGACCGTCCCGGTAGGAACAACTCTGGAACAGGCACGCGAGAGCCTTCATCGCTATAAGATCGAAAAACTTCCCGTGGTAGACGAGTATGGCATGCTCAAAGGACTGATTACAATGAAGGATATTCAGAAGAAGATCCTTTATCCTCATGCAGCTAAAGATAATTATGGTCGCTTGCGTGTTGCTGCTGCTATTGGCGTTGGCCCTGACTGTCTGGATCGTTGCGCAGCCCTGGTGGAAGAGGGAGTCGATGCCCTGGTGGCTGATACCTCCCATGGTCACTCCCAAATGGTAGTTGATGCTGTAGCGCATATTAGCAACACCTTCGGTAAGAAGGTGCAAATAGTGGCAGGTAATGTCGTCACAGCTGAAGCGACAGAAGCACTAATCCAAGCCGGGGCAGACGCTGTGAAAGTGGGCGTGGGACCCGGTTCTATCTGCACTACGCGCGTCATCGCTGGTGTGGGCATGCCGCAGGTCACTGCTATCTATGATTGTGCTGTCGTGGCACGCAAATACGATATACCAATTATCGGCGATGGCGGCGTTCAATATTCGGGTGATATCGCTAAAGCAATTGCTGTCGGTGCTGACACTGTGATGCTTGGTAGTTTGCTAGCTGGTGTTGATGAAAGCCCGGGTGAACTGATCATTTCCCATGGTGAGCGCTTCAAAGATTATCGAGGCATGGGATCAATTGGGGCGATGAAGCAGCGTCGCTATAGTAAGCATCGCTACTTCCAGGGTGATATAGACGAGTCCCATCTGATCGCCGAAGGTATCGAAGCACGTGTACCGTACAAAGGTCTGCTGGGTCCACTGGTCTTCCAGCTCGTTGGTGGTCTACGTCAGGCTATGGGCTATGCAGGGGCATCGACGATTCAAGAGATGCAGGAGAATACGCACCTGACACGTATTACTAATGCAGGCCTGCACGAGAGCCATCCGCACGATGTAATGGTCACGAAGGAAGCGCCGAATTATGGTACAAAGCTTCATCGCTAATAGGGATGTTAGCCAGCTGTGGAAAAGGTGGGAGGGAGGGCTCAATCGAGATTGAAACATTAGCCAAGATGTCCCATATCATTGCGTCTCTTTGACCTATACGATACAATAGCACGGATATCAGGTTTAAGCGTTCCTGCTAAAAATGCTGTTGACAATTGGGGGAAGAACGAAAAGAAAGGGGCGGCGTTTCCGTTCGCTTGATCGCGACGTAATTCGCTTGATCGCGACGTACCCCATACCTAAACACAGGGATCTCCACGCCGCATATGAGAAGAATGGTCGACCTAAAACAAACGTTGAGCCGCTTCTTAGCAATTCCGGGTGTACGTCAAGCTATTCTGGTAGGAAGGGATGGCTTGATGATCGAGGGAATGACCCGTGAAGGAAAAGAAGACATGGAGGTGGTTGGAGCCATTACGACTACTGGCTTATCTACAGCGGAAGCATTAGGACAGGAAATTTCACGGGGGAGCGTAGTGGGCGTGATCATGGAGTATGAACATGGCCTAGTAAGTGTAGATCCTCTGGGAGATTTTGCCTTAATGGTAACTCTGTCAGATAATGCCTCGAATATTGGTCGCGTACGCCATTTGGTTAAAGCGAGTCGCAATGAAATTCTTGAAGCTCTGGATATAGCTTAGGTAAGAGGACAATGTTTTCTATCCTATGCCAGACGTGTATACGGAGGGCGCCGCGTCCATGGAACAGCTGACAAATCTTGTTATTTCCGATCGTGATCTTACCACAATTTCATCTGTATTGGTGAGATTGATGAATGATACTAATGCCGCGTCTATTATGCTGATTGATAAAAGTGGTCAGGTCGTTGCTGTACAAGGTGGCACTACCAAGCGCAATGCGACAACATTGGGAGCCTTGCTCGCTGGTGTCTTCTCTTCCTCTCGTGAAGTCGCGAAGTTGCTTGATGAGAAGGATTTTCGCAATATCTTCCAACAAGGAGTCCAGCAAAATATTTACACGTCGATGGTCGAAGAGCAATGGCTCCTGGTGATTATCTTTGACCGCTCTACCCACATTGGGCTAGTGAAAGTTCTTTCAAAAAAAGCCTCTGATGAATTAGGGCGCATTTT
>WNEZ01009972.1_pt1 | contig 10662 bp, 12 predicted proteins | sample 5400521 | NCBI WGS metagenome assembly WNEZ01 (sample SAMN13153339, study PRJNA577476) | soil metagenome | isolation source: 120 cm saprolite under Douglas fir tree site 2 hole 1 replicate 1 | place: USA:California | collected 2015-04-18
CGGACGCGGCGAGGTCGACTGGGCGCTTTACCCGCAAAACGCGCGCTGGCTTCATCGTTGCGGACTGGCGGACTTTCATCTGTAAAGGCATTGCGCCGGTTCGTCGCTGCGGTCAACTGGCTGCCGGTCGCTCTTAAAGATAGTCGTTGTAATCGCTCATCTGATTGAGTTTGGATATTCGAAAATCGAAAAGGTCAAGGTGGCAGTTGCCACCCTGACTACATTCCTATCCGCGCGGCGGGTCAGCAGCTATGGTGCGCGCAACGGCCGCCATGGCCGCTATGGCTCCCAGCATAAGCCACGGTAACCGCGGCCGTCGAGATGACTCCAAGCAGCGCCAGCACGAAGAATTAGGTAACGCATGACGTTCCTTCTGTCCGCGGGTTTATGAATGCCCAAGACGGGTCTCTCACCACGCGGCGGTTTAGTCAACGACGAAAATTCGTCCCCGAATGGCATTGCTACGCTTACGGATACGGGTATTTTGAGACGGTGGTACCGCGGGACGGGTTTTATATCGCGTGGTTTGCCTGCCGCTCCGCGACCGTGCGTTTGTCGCATAGCTCGGGGTTATCCCATTTAGTAGAGCGCGTAGTCGTAGCGGATGAAGCCGTTGAATCGCGCGATTCTATCGTAGAGCGACCGCGCTGTGGTGTTGGCTTCCTTCGTCGTCCAGTAGAGCCGGACACAGCCGCGTTCGCGCGCGATTGCCGCAACCGCTTCGATCAGCCTGCGACCGCAGCCATGGCGGCGGGCGGCGCCGTCGACAAACAAATCCTGGAGGTAGCAGACGTCTTGGGTCATCCAGGCGTGGGCGTGGAAGAGAAAGTGGGTGATCCCGACCAGCGGCGCGGTGTCGCTGGCGAGCCGCGCGCCGAGCCCCCGGATCGGGCTCTCCGCCGCGAGCAGCCGTTGCCAGGTATGGTCGTAGATCTCCGGCGGCAGCTCGGTCTCGTAGAAGTCGAGATAGCCGCGCCATAACTCGGTCCAGCGGGCACGGTCCTGTGGCCTGATCGCGGTGATAACACTGTCGGCCATGGCGAGCCTCTCCCTTTTTCCGGACGGCCGCTGTACCATAGCGCCGCATTGGCTGCATCGCATCACCGGGGTTCGTAATGTTGGTTTTCCGGCAATTGTTCGATCCGGCGTCCTCCACCTACACCTATCTCCTCGCCGACGGCCGCAGTGGTGCGGCGGTCATCATCGACCCGGTGTTCGAGCAGGTGCGGCGTGATGCAGCGCTGATCGACGAGCTCGGTTTGCGCCTGACCTACTCGCTCGAAACCCACGTGCATGCCGACCACGTCACCGGCGCGTGGCTGTTGAAGCGGCGGACCGGTTGCCGGATCGCCGTCTCCGCCACTAGCGGCGCCGAGGGAGCGGACCGCTATCTGGTGCCCGACGACATTGTCGCCTTCGGGGAGCGCAACCTTCAGGTCCGGGCGACACCCGGTCATACTAGCGGCTGCCTCACCTATGTCCTTGACGATCGCAGCATGGCGTTCACCGGCGATTGCCTGCTCGTCAGAGGCAGCGGGCGGACCGACTTTCAGGAGGGTGATCCGGGTGCGCTGTACCGCTCGGTGCGGCAGCAGATTTTCAGCCTGCCCGATTCGTGCCTGCTCTATCCCGCCCACGACTACCGCGGGTTGACGGTCACCAGCGTCGGCGAGGAGCGCCGCTTCAATCCGCGTCTGGGCGGCGAGATCGGGGAGGCGGACTTCACCGGCTACATGAAGAACTTGCGGCTGGCGCATCCGAAAAAAATGGACGTTGCGGTGCCGGCCAATCTCAAATGCGGCCGACCCGAGACCGACCCCGATAGCGCAGCGGATCCGAGCTGGGCCCCGCTCAAATTCACCTTCGCCGGAATCTGGGAAATCGATCCGCTCGGCCTCGAGGAGCATGCCGCACAGGTCCAAATCCTCGATGTCCGCGAGCCTGGAGAGTTCGACGGCCCGCTCGGGCACATTCGCGGCGCGACATTGATCCCGCTGGGCGAGCTGGCCGCGCGTGCCGGCGAATTGGCGCGCGATCGGCCGATCGTCGCGGTGTGCCGCGCCGGTAGCCGCTCGGCGCAAGCCACCGCCATCCTGCGGGAAGGCGGGTTTGGCGACGTTGCCAACCTTGCCGGCGGAATGCTGCGCTGGCGCGCCGAAGGCCACGCCGTCGAAGGCGGCAGCGCCTAGGACGAAAATGGCCGGACCGCCACAATTTGAGGCAAGCGAGTAGAGGAAGCGAAGTGTCGTGACCTGAACGAAGAAAGGGAAAAGGATGGCGTATGACCTGCTGATCAAGAACGGCCGGATCGTCGATGGCTCCGGAATGCCCGCTTTTCGGGGCGATATCGGTATCAAGAACGGCAAGATCGCCGAGATCGGCAAACTCAGCGGCCCGGCCACACGCACGATCGACGCCGCGGGGCAGGTGGTGGCACCCGGCTTTGTCGACAACCACTGCCACTATGATGCGCAGGTCACCTGGGATCCGCTGTGCTCGTTCTCGCCCGACCACGGCGCCACCACGGTTATGTTCGGGAACTGCTCGCTGGCGTTGGCGCCGGTCCGTCCGGGCACCGCGAAGCGGGTCGCCGAGTTCCTGTCCTATGTCGAAGCGATCCCGATGGAGGTGCTGAACACTGTCGAGGTCGATTGGGAGACGGTCCCGCAATACATGGACCGGCTCGACCAGCATCTCGGGGTCAATGTCGGCAATCTGATCGGCCACTCGACGGTGCGTTACTACGTGATGGGCGACGAGAGCCAGAAGCGCACCGCGACCGACGACGAGATCAGGAAGATGCAGGATGTCGTGCGCGACGGCATCAAGGGCGGAGCGCTCGGCCTGTCGGTATCGCGAAACAAGGGCCACTATGACCCCCAAGGCGTCCACATCCCGGCATTGTGGGCCGACGAGAAGGAAATCTTTGCGCTCGGCGATGTGTTGCGCGAAATGGGCACCGGCATCATCCAGAGCGGCGGCGGCCGGGTCGCAGAGCTCAATGGCGGCTTGATGGCGCGCCTGTCGGAGGCGACCGGCCGCACCGTCATCTACAACAATCTGGGCCAGACCGTGCGCGAGCCCGATCTGTGGAAAAAACACATGGCTCGGGTCGATGAAACCTCGAAGGCCGGGATTCGGGCCTATCCGCTGTGCAGCCCGAACCGCACGACCCAGAGCTTCACGATGCGCAACTGCCAGACCTTCCGCGGTTCGCCGACCTGGCATCCGATCCTGCTCTCCACCGATGAAGAAAAGCTGCGCGCCTATGCCGATCCGGCGATCCGGCAGAAATTGCACGAGGAAGTCGTCGAGCACACGGTCGAGGTCCCGGCCGCCGGCTACTCGCGCCAGTGGTACAACTACATGTGGGTCGAAACCCCGGCGCTGGAGAAGAACCAGGGGTTGAAGGGGAAGAGCATCGGGCAGATCGCCAAGGAGCAGAACAAACGCGTCATCGACGCTTTCCTCGATCTCGTTGTCGAAGAGAATTTGGACACCGGCTTCATGATGGCCGAGAATAACGTCGATGACGAAGCGATGGCGAAGATTCTGACCTACCCAAATGCTATCGTCGGGCTGTCGGATGGCGGCGCGCACGTGCAGTTCCACGGCGGCTACGGCTACAGCACCCGCCTTCTCAGCGAGTGGGTGCGCGAGAAGCAGGTCATGACCTTGGAGCATGCGGTGCGGCGGCTGACCTTCGATTCCGCTTCCGCGCTCGGCCTCTACGACCGCGGGCTGCTGCGCCCGGGCATGGCGGCCGATATCGTGATCTTCGATCCCGACACCGTTCGTCCGCTGCCGGAAAGCGTCGTGCACGACTTCCCGGCCGGCGGCTGGCGCGTGAAGGAGCCGGCGGCCGGTATCATGGCGACGATCGTCAACGGCCAGGTCCTGATGGAGAACGGCAAGCACACCGGAGCGTTGCCGGGCCGGGTGCTGCGCAACACCTACTACCACGCCAACCACGCCTAACCCGATCGGCTGCCTCTGGGGAGACCGCCCGCGACGCATGTTGCGGGCGGCTCTTTTTATCCAGACGTTGTTGAGAAGCGGTCGGTGCCGCTAAAGCGGCCTGCTCCGTGAAGGACGTCACTCGGCTGCGCTCGGGAAATGACGGGTCTGGTCGCCGTATCCAGCCAGCAAGCCGGCGATCGAGACGTCTTCATCCAGCGCCTCCCAATGCAGGCCCCGGCTGCTGATACGACACGCCTCCCGCTGCTCGCGGGTGCCGCGCAAAAGGCGCGGAAACCAAGCGAGCGGCACACCCAGGGTCCGACCATCGGAAAGGTCGACCCACATGCGGTCCTCGTCGAACCGGACGCTCACTGCCCTAACCAAAGAATTCGTTCCATGCTTTTTCGATGCGGCCACGGTTCGCCTCGATCAGCGTCAGCAATTCGCGCAAGGCTCTCGCGCTGAAGCCATCGTTATAGGCAAGATGCACCTCGGGCCGAAGCCAGAATTTAGTCTCCCTCTCTCCTTGCTCGACATGGAGGTGCGGCGGTTCACGCGGCCGGCCTTCGTTGGAATAGAAGAAAAATCGAAAGCCACGGGCTCGCAAGACGGTTGGCATAAGCCGCAGATTTCTCCCGACTGCCTGCCTGCAGCGATGACTATATGGCGGCCAGCCGGACGGCACAACGAGCGCGCCCCGTTCTGGCAACGATGTGCCTCGCGGATGGGCGTAGGCGATCCGGCAGCGCCCTGTTTCCAAGGCCGTTGCCGACCGCCCGGCCGCCGCTATATTCCGGGCATGGATTTCGAGCTTTCGGACGAGCAGCGCGCTTTCGAGGAAACGGCGCGGGCGTTTGCCCGTGAGGAGTGGTTGCCGAAGGCGGCGGGCTGGGACGAGCGCGCCGAGTTTCCGGTCGCGGCACTGCGCCGGGCCGCGGCGCTGGGCTTTGCCGGCATTTATGTGGGTGAGGAGTTCGGCGGCAGCGGGCTCGGCCGGGTCGATGCGACGATCATCTTCGAAGAACTCGCCGCGGCCTCAGTGTCGACCGCCGCCTATCTCTCGATTCACAACATGGCGGCGTGGATGATCGACCGGTTCGGCACACGCGAGCAGCGCGCGCGGTTTCTTCCCGAGCTGATGAGCATGGCGCATTTCGCCAGCTACTGCCTGACCGAGCCCGGCAGCGGCTCGGATGCGGCGGCACTGGCTACCCGCGCGGTGCGCGACGGCGCCGATTACGTGCTCAACGGGACCAAGGCGTTCATTTCCGGCGGCGGGGTCAGCGACATCTATGCGACCATGGTGCGGACCGGTGCAGCGGGGCCAAACGGCATCTCCTGCCTCGTCGTCGAGAAGGGTACGCCCGGCCTGTCATTCGGCAAGCAGGAGAAAAAGCTCGGCTGGAACACACAGCCGACGGCGATGGTGATCTTTGAGGATTGCCGCGTGCCAGTCGAGAACCGCCTCGGCGTGGAAGGCGACGGCTTTAAGATCGCCATGATGGGTCTCGACGGCGGCCGTCTCAACATCTCGGCCTGCTCGCTCGGCGGAGCCCGCGCTTGCCTCGAAGCGGCCCGGGACCACCTGCTCGCACGCCGCCAATTCGGCCGGCCGCTCGCCGATTTCCAGGCATTGCAGTTCAAGCTCGCCGACATCGCGACCGAGCTCGACGCGGCGCAACTGATGGTACGGCGGGGTGCCGCGAACCTCGATCGCGGCGACCCGCAAGCGACGATGCACTGCGCGATGGCCAAACGTTTCGCGACTGACGCCGGGTTTCGCATCTGCAACGAGGCGCTGCAGCTTTTCGGCGGCTACGGCTATCTCAAGGATTTTCCGATCGAACGCCATATGCGCGACGTGCGCGTGCATCAGATCCTTGAAGGCACCAACGAGATCATGCGGGTCATCATCGCCCGCCGCCTCCTCGGTTCCTGATTTTATGAGCGGCGCCGACGAGATCCTGCTCGGCCGCGAGGGCGGTCTGGCCACCCTCGTGATCAACCGGCCCCAAGCGCTCAATGCCCTGACCCTCGACAATTACCGCCGCTTCGCTCCGGCGTTGCGCGCCTGGGCCGCGGACCCGTCGATACATGGCGTGGTTGTTCGCGGCGCCGGCGAGCGCGCCTTCTGCGCCGGCGGCGACGTGCGCGCGGTCTACGAGGCCGGGCGCGGGATCAGTGGCGATCCTGACCTGCCGGCCGTCTTCTTTCGCGAAGAGTACGAGCTGATCCACGGCATCCACCGCTTTCCCAAACCCTACATTGCGGTCATCGACGGAATCACGATGGGGGGCGGGGCTGGGATCTCGGTCAACGGCGCCTATCGCATCGCCACCGAGCGAACCCTCTTCGCAATGCCGGAAACCGCGATCGGTCTGTTTCCCGATGTCGGGGCAACGCGCTTTCTGAATCGTTGCCCCGGGCATGTCGGGCGTTACCTCGGGCTGACCGGCGCCCGGTTGCAGGCGGCTGACGCGCTCTATTGCGGCTTTGCCACCAACGCCGTGCCCCATGACCGGGTCGCAGAGCTGGTCGAGGCACTCGGCCGGATCGCCTGGGAGCCGGGGAGCGAGCGGGACCAGGTCGAGGAACTGCTCGCCCGCTATGCCGTGGATCCCGGCTCCGCGCCGCTCGCAGCATTGCAGCCGGCGATCGACCGGTGCTTCGCGGGCGGCAGCGTCGAGGCGATCATCGCCGCTCTTGCGGCCGAGGCCGCAGCGGGCGCTGCGCATGCCGGCTGGGCCGCGGAGACGCGGGCGGGCTTGCTGACCAAATCGCCGACCAGCCTCAAGATCACGCTGCGTCAGCTCACGATCGGGCGGGATTATGAGATCGAGGCCGCGCTCGCCCTCGAATACCGACTCACCCAGCATGTAATGGCCGCGCACGACTTTTATAAAGGGGTGCGGGCAATGCTGATCGACAAGGACCAGAAGCCGCGCTGGCATCCGGCCACCCTCGCCGAGGTTAGCGATAGCTTGGTCGACGCCTATTTCGTGCCGATCGGCGATCGCGAGCTCCGCCTCGCCTGAGGCGGTTGAACAGGAGGAAAGCACAAGATGGCGATGATCGGCTTTATCGGTCTCGGCAATATGGGGGCGCCGATGGCGGCCAATCTCGTCAAGGCCGGGCATCAGGTAAGCGGGTTCGATCTCGTTCCGGGGAGAGCCGAGGCGCTCGCAGCGAACGGCGGCCGGGCCGCGCCGACGGCAGTCGAGGCTGCCGCCGCGGGCGAGATCGTGATCACAATGCTGCCGGCCGGTCCCGACGTGCGCTCGGTTTATCTCGGAGATAACGGGGTGCTTGCCCATGCCAAGAGGGGGGCCCTGCTGATCGACTGCTCGACGATCGATGTCGAGACCGCTCGCGCAGTTGCAGCTGCGGCGGTCGATGCCCGCTTCGACATGCTCGATGCGCCGGTCTCGGGCGGCGTGATCGGAGCGGAAACGGCGAACCTGACCATCATGGTCGGCGGCGAGACCGAAGCGTTCGACCGTGGCCGACCGATCCTGGCTGCCATGGGCCGGACGATTGTCCATGCGGGACCCGCCGGGAACGGCCAGGCGGCGAAGATTTGCAACAACATGATCCTCGGCGTATCGATGCTCGCGGTATGCGAGGCCTTTTCCCTCGCCGAGCGGCTCGGGCTCGCAGCGCAGACATTGTTCGACATCAGCGCAAAATCCTCCGGCCAATGCTGGGCGCTCACAAGTTATTGCCCGGTCCCCGGACCGGTCCCGGCCTCGCCGGCCAATCGCGGCTACACGCCGGGCTTCACCGCGGCGATGATGCTGAAGGATCTTCGATTGGCGCAGCAAGCGGCAGGGGCGAGTGCTGCGCCGACCCCGCTCGGAGCGGCGGCGGCCAACCTTTACCAGCTGTTTGTCGATGAGGGCGCGGGCGGGCTCGATTTCTCCGCAATTTATCGCTTCATTCGCAAGCCCGAGGTTAAAATTTGAAAGGATAAATTTACAAACCGGCGCTAATCTGCACTCGACCGCCGCTAAACGAGGTTCGGATGAACAACGCTTATCTCGAAGTGATTTCGCTAATTGAGCGCCTCCACCGTAATTTTCTGGAGGTGGTGAAGCTCGAGCTCGAGGGGCTTGGGATCCACGACATCAACAACGTCCAGGGCATGATGTTGTACAACATCGGTGACGCCGAGATGACCGTGGGCGAGCTGACGCTGCGTGGCTGCTATCTGGGCTCGAACGTCTCCTATAACGTCAAGAAGATGGTCGAGAACGGCTATCTGACGCAGGAGCGCTCGCTGCACGATCGCCGCTCGATCCGCGTTCGTCTTACCGACAAGGGGACGAGGCTGCGCGACCGGGTGAGCGTGATGCATCAACGCCACGAGCAGATGCTGTCGCAGGCCGCGATCGGCATGGAAGACCTTCAAACCGTCGGCGCCACGCTGCGCCGGCTCGAGCGGTTCTGGATTCGGGCCAGCGACCTGGTCCAGCGGCCGCCGCAATTCGCAGCCTGATTCTTTTCGGGTGACGCGGCCGCCGCGGGCTGCAAGTCTGTCGGCAGGCAACCGCGGAGGAGCGGAATGGCACTCCAGTTGGTCTCTCTCGGACCCGGGCTCAGCGTCACCGGTCGACTCGACCGGTCGGACCTCGAAGCGCTCGCCCGGGCGGGCGTGCGCACGATCATCAACAACCGTCCCGACGGTGAAGATCCCGGGCAGCTCCCGGCAGCCGAGGCACGGCGCATCGCCGAATTGCATGGCCTTACCTATCACCACATCCCGATGACCGCCGCCACACTGTCGCGCAGCGATGTCGATGCGTTTGCTGCGGCGTTGTGCGACGCGCCGGCTCCGCTCGTCGCACATTGCCGCAGCGGAACGCGCTCGACGCTGCTGTGGGCATTGAGCCGCATGCGCGAGGGCGCCGACCCGCTCGCGCTCATCGCCGAAGCCGCCCGCCACGGCATCGACATCGCCAACCTTCCAGCGGTAGCGGCCCGGCTGCGCTGAGATCAGGCCGCCAACGCACAGGTCGTTTCTAGCTCTGGAAATCGCGAGCCTTTTCACCGGCCCGCGGGCGCATCGGGCTGAGCGCCGCCGGCAACGCGCAGGCCAGGACGAGCGTTACCGCTGCGGCGAGACAGGCGATTACGAAAACAAGGTGGAGCGAGGACGCAATTGCGTCGCTCAAATGCGCAAGTTGGGCCGTTCCCAGGCTGCGGCGCAACCCTGGGTTCAGCAGCCGATTTACCAAATCGCTGGCCGGAGGTTTCGCCGGCGGATAATTGGTCAAGCAAAGCGCACACCAGCAAGCGAGACGGAACCAATCTCACGCGATTTGATAATCTACGGCAGTTCTAGGATTTACGAAGGGATTAGCCGGGCGTTGCTTGCCACGTTCGTCATGGTGCTCGATCAAGCTTTCGCCGTCCAGTCCTGCCGGGCGAGGCCGGGCACGCAGGCAAACTCCGAGACGTTCGCCGTGACCAGCGTCGCTCCGCTTCTCAATGCCTGGGCGGCGATCACCAGGTCATAAGGACCGATCGGCTTTCCCGCCGCCTCCAGCGCGGCGCGCAGGTCGCCCGCAGCCACTGCATCCTCCTCGTCGAACGGGATGAGATCGATGTTACCCGACAGGAAGATTCGCAGCCGCTGCGCGTTCTCGCGGCGGCGTTCGCTCCGCGCGACGCCATACCACAGCTCGTAAAGCACGACCGACGAGACGGCAATCGAAGCGCCCCCTGACACAGCACGCCGCAGCCGATCGCGCAATTCGGCAGGCTGGTTTTTGAGCAGTGCGATGACGGCGTTGGTGTCGAGCAAATAGTTCACGCGAACGGGTCCTCGGCGGCTGGCATCGGCGGCTGCTGGCGGCCTTCTTCCATGAACGGCACCTCGGCGAAGCGGTCCAGCTCGGTGAACCAGGCATCGATGTCGGTCACCATCGGCTCGAGCAGGATGCCGTTTTCGACGCGACGCACGCGAACGCGATCACCCGGCAGACGGAACGCCAATGGCAGGCGCACGGCCTGGCTGCGACCGTGCATGAAGACTTTCGCGATTCCGGAATCAGACACGATATCACCTCGATATGATATATATCGCGAATATATACCGTCGCGCACCGCATAGCAATATAGGCCCCTTATTGGAGCGCCTTGCCGCTCGACCAAGGTGCCCCGCGACCGTGCGCTAATGGGCGAGGATCTGACTGAGGAAGAGCTTGGTGCGCTCGCTCTTGGGGTTGGCGAAGAATTCCTGCGGCGGGCCCCGTTCGACGATCTCGCCGCGGTCCATGAACACCATCGTGTCCGCTACGGTGCGCGCGAAGCCCATTTCATGGGTGACGCAAACCATCGTCATGCCCTCGCGGGCGAGCTCGACCATGACGTCGAGCACTTCCTTGATCATCTCGGGATCGAGGGCGGAGGTCGGTTCGTCGAACAGCATGATCTCGGGCTTCATGCACAGCGAGCGGGCGATCGCGACGCGCTGCTGTTGCCCGCCCGAAAGCTGGCCCGGATACTTGTCGGCCTGCTCGGGGATGCGCACCCGTTCGAGATAGAGGCGCGCCGTTTCCTCGGCCTCCCTGCGCGGCAGCTTGCGCACCCAGATCGGCGCCAAGGTCAGGTTTTGCAGCACCGTCAAATGGGGGAACAGGTTGAACTGCTGGAACACCATCCCGACCTCGCGGCGGATCGCCTCGATGTTCTTGACGTCGG
>WNEZ01010673.1_pt1 | contig 10661 bp, 9 predicted proteins | sample 5400521 | NCBI WGS metagenome assembly WNEZ01 (sample SAMN13153339, study PRJNA577476) | soil metagenome | isolation source: 120 cm saprolite under Douglas fir tree site 2 hole 1 replicate 1 | place: USA:California | collected 2015-04-18
CGAACTGCACCCCCACGACGAGCTGGACGACGATCCCCGCCGCCGCGAGCGCGCCGGCGGCCAGGAGGACGCCGCGCACGTTCACGTCGGTGCGCTCGTGGCGGTCCGACTCAGTGGGCATGCGCGAGCGCCTCCTCCACCGCGGGGTCGTTCTGCGGCACGAGCGGCCGGCCGCGGAGCTCGAACAGGAAGGCCCAGAGCCAGATGCCGCCGAAGCCGATCGGCGCCACCAGGTCGAGCCAGCGGAGCGCGAAGCCCGGGCGGTGGAACCCGGGCACCAGCAGCCAGAGGAGGTCCACCAGCCGCATGAGGAGGATCGCGACCGCGACGGCGCCGATGAGCCGCGGGTCGCGCTTCACGCGCCGCGAGAGGAGGAGCGTGAAGGGGAGGGCGAAGTGCAGGGCGATGAGCCCGACCGCCACCGCCGCCCAGGCGCCGTGCTCGCGGGCCAGGTACCACGGCACCTCCTCGCGAATGTTGCCCGACCACATCAGGAGGAACTGCGAGAACGCCATGTACGCCCACAGCATCACGAAGGCGAGCATCAGGTTGCCGAGGTCGTTCAGGTTGGCGGGAGTGACCAGCCGGGCGAAGGGCTCGCGCCGGCGGAGGCAGACGGCGGCGGCGATGCCGAAGGCGAAGGCGGAGAGCACCTGGCCCACCCCGAAGCCGGCCGGGTAGATGGTCGAGTACCAGTGCGGCTCGAGCGACATCGCCCAGTCGATGGCCGCGAAGGTGACGGTGAGGCCGTAGAGCGCGAGCCCCGGGCCGGCGAGCAGGCGAAAGCGCCGCGGGTTCGGATCGGGACGGGCGTCGCGCTCGCGCGACCACTTGTTGAAGATGTACGCGCAGCCGAGCCACGCGCCGAAGTAGATCAGCGCGCGCACCCGGAAGAAGGGCACGTTCAAGTAGGCGCGCGCGTGGCGGAGCGGATCATCCTCGGGCGTGACGGGCGCGGCCCAGAGGTAGACGTCGCGCACCCCGACCCAGACCGGCAGGAAGAGGACCGCAAGAAGCGGCAGCGTGCGCGTCGCCGCCTCGAGGATGCGCCGCACGACCAGGCCCCACGCGCCGCCCGAGAGGTAGTGCAGCATGAGGATCACGAGCGATCCGAGCGCGATGCCGAGGCAGTAGAGGTAGCCGATCAGGTACGCGCGGAAGAAGTCGGGCGGGTTCGCGAGCCCGGCGGCGGCGCACGCGCCGAGCGCGACCACGCCGACGACGAGCGCGCGCTGCTGCAGGCGCTCGAGCCCGAGGGGCGTCTCGGCAGCCGCGCTCATGGCGCGCCCTCCGTCTCGAGCGCCTGCCGCTCCGCCGGCGGCACGTCGGCGAGCGTCGCGCGCTGGCTGCGTTGCAGGGCGCGGATGTAGGCCACGATCGCCCAGCGGTCGGGCACCCTCACCTGGTGCGCGTAGGCCGGCATCGCCCCGAAGCCGTTGGTCATCACGTCGAAGAAGTGCCCCGCCGGCACCTGCCGCAGCCGCTCGATGTGCAAGGACCGCACGATCATGCCCTTCCCCGTCCCCACCCGGTCGTGGCAGGGCGAGCAGTAGATGTCATAGCGCTCGCGCCCCCGCGCGAGCAGGTCGGCGGTGATCGGGACGGGCGGCTTCTCGACCAGCCGGCCGCCCGTCTTCCCGGTGTAGAGCGCCGCGTCCGCGTGCAGCTCGCCGCGCGCGACCGTGCCCTCGACGCGCGGCCGCGACGACTGCCCGTCGGCGAAGAAGCGGCTCGCCTCGAGCGGCTCGTAGCGCGGCTGGTCGTCCATCTGCTGCCGGCACGCGGCGGCGAGGAGCAGGACGATGGTGAGCGCTGGGAGGCCTGCAAGGCGGCGGGGGGCGCCCCCGCGGCGACCCCCGCAGGTCCCGCGCGCGCCCGCGGCCCGCGGGGGGACGCCGCAGCCATCGAGGCGCGCGAGGACCGAGGACCGGGAGCCGCTGGGGGGCCCCGCGCCGCCTGGCCGCCGCACCCTGGCGCTCGAAGCGGCGGTCGCGGGCCTCGATCGACAGGAAGAAGCGGTCGCGCGTCGCGAGCGCGAAGCGCGGCACGTTGAAGAGGGGGTGGTAGGGCATCGGGAGGCGGTTCAGCGCGAGCATGCCGATCACGGCGGTCAGCCCGCCGAGCAGCACGGTGAGCTCGAAGGTGATCGGGACGAACATGGGCCAGCTGTGCATGGGGCGGCCGCCCACGTTGAGCGGGTAGCCGACGGTGCTCGCGTAGTACTGCATGAAGTAGCCGCCGACGCAGCCGAGGATGCCGCCCAGCAGCACGAGGAGCGGCAGGATCGTCCGCTTGACGCCGAGCGCCTCGGCCAGCTCCTCCACCGGGAAGGGCGTGTGCGCGTCGATGCGCGTGTAGCCGGCGTCGCGCGCGCGCGCGGCCGCCGCGACCAGCGCGCTCGGGCTGTCGAACTCGGCGAGCAGGCCCCAGATCGGCGGGCGCGTCATAACTCCTCTGGGGGCCCGTCCGCTGCTCGCGCGCTTCGCTGCTCCGATGCCCCCAGACCAACACCCGCGCGGCTTGCGCCGCGCGCAAGACGAGCGAGCGCTCTCGCGCTCGGCCTCCAACTCTACTGAGCGTTGAACTCCTGGGCGGCTCGCGCCGCGCGCAGCGTGGCGCGTCATGTGGGCTCCTTCACGTGTGCCTCGGGCAGGATGGTGCGCATCTCGAAGATCGAGATCATGGGCATGAAGCGGATGAAGAGGAAGAAGAGCGTGGCGAAGAGGCCGAGCGTGCCGAGGAAGGTCGCCACGTCCCAGATGGTCGGGTAGTACATGCCCCACGACGAGGGCAGGAAGTCGCGGTGGAGCGAGGTCACGACGATCACGAAGCGCTCGAGCCACATGCCCGTGTTCACGATGAGCGAGATGACGAAGAGGCTGGACGCGCTCGCCCGCACGCGCTGCAGCCACAGCGCCTGGGGCGTGGCGATGTTGCAGAAGAGGAGCGCCCAGTAGAAGGGCGCGTAGGGACCGGTCAGCCGGTTCCAGATCACGTACTTCTCGTAGGGGTTGCCGCCGTACCAGGCCATGAACGCTTCGATCATGTAGCCGTAGCCGACGATCAGCCCGGTGGCGAGAAGTATCTTCGCCATGTTCTGGAGGTGCCGCGTGGTGATGAAGTCCTCGAGCTGGTAGACGGCGCGCAGCGGGATGGCGAGCGTCAGGACCATGGCGAAGCCCGAGGAGATGGCGCCGGCGACGAAGTAGGGCGGGAAGATGGTCGTGTGCCAGCCCGGGAGCTGCGCCACCGCGAAGTCGAAGCTCACCACGGTGTGCACCGAGACGACGAGCGGCGTCGCGAGGCCGGCGAGCAGGAGATAGGCGGTCTCGTAGCGGTGCCAGTGGCGTGCCGAGCCGCGCCAGCCCATGGCGAGCATGCCGTACATGAAGCGCCCCGGGCGGGTCTGCGAGCGGTCGCGCAGGGTTGCGAAGTCGGGGACCAGCCCGATGAACCAGAACAGCAGCGAGATCGTGAAGTAGGTGAGCACCGCGAACACGTCCCACACCAGCGGGCTCCGGAACTGCGGCCAGAGGGACATCGTGTTCGGGTAGGGGATAAGCCAGTAGAAGTAATAGGGGCGGCCCAGGTGGAGGAGCGGGAAGAGGCCGGCGCAGGCGACGGCGAAGATGGTCATCGCCTCCGCGAAGCGGTTGATCGACTGCCGCCACTGCTGGCGGAGCAGGAGGAGGATGGCCGAGATGAGCGTCCCCGCGTGCCCGATGCCGATCCACCACACGAAGTTGACGATCGCGAAGCCCCACGCGACCGGGACGTTCACGCCCCAGATGCCGATGCCGGCGAGCAGCAGGTAGCCGACCGCGTTCATCAGCACGAGGAGGAAGAAGAACGAGATGCCGAAGCCGATCAGCCAGCCGCGCGAGGTGCGGCGGCGCAGCACGATCGCGCTGATCTTGTCGGTGATGGTGGCGAAGGTGTGGCCGGGCTCGATGACCGGCGGCGCGGCGGGCGGGGTGCGCGCGGGCTCCACGGTCAGGCGATCTCCGGGTTGGGGTTCTTCATCGCCGCGAGGTAGGTCGTGCGCGGGCGCGTGTTGAGCTCGGCGAGGAGCGCGTAGTTCCGCGCCTCGGCCTTGAGCGTCGCGACGCGGCTCGCGGGGTCGTTCAGGTCGCCGAACACGATCGCCTCGGCGGGGCAGGCCTGGGCGCACGCCGGCACCACCTCGCCGTCGCGGATCGGGCGCCCCTCCTTCTCGGCCGCGATGCGGTGCTGGTTGATGCGCTGCACGCAGTAGGTGCACTTCTCCATGACGCCGCGGCTCCGCACCGTGACGTCGGGGTTGCGCTGCGCCTTGAGACTCTCCGTCTCCCAGTCGGCGTATTGGAAGAAGTTGAAGCGGCGCACCTTGTAGGGGCAGTTGTTCGAGCAGTAGCGCGTGCCGACGCAGCGGTTGTAGACCATGTCGTTCAGCCCCTCGGCGCCGTGCACCGTCGCCTCGACGGGGCACACGAGCTCGCAGGGCGCGTTCTCGCACTGCATGCAGGGGACGGGCATGAAGTACGTCTCGGGCGCCGCCGCATCTCCGGTGTGGTAGCTGTCGATGCGCAGCCAGTGCATCTCGCGGCCGCGCAGCACCTGGTCGCGCCCCACGACCGGGATGTTGTTCTCGGCCTGGCAGGCGACGACGCAGGCGTTGCAGCCGACGCAGGCCGAGAGGTCGATCGCCATGCCCCAGCGGTAGCCGGGGTAGGGGACGAGCGGATAGAGCGTCGCCTCCAGCTCCGGGCGCTCGGGCTTCTCGTGGAGGTAGCGTTCGAGCGTGGTCGCGCGCACGATGTCGCGCCCCTCCATGCGCTGGTGGTGCTGCGTGGCGGCGAGCGGATGGCGCTCGCCCGTCGGGCGGACCTCGAGCCCGGCGCTGAAGCCGAGCCCGTCGGCGAAGCGGAGCGCGTAGGCGTCGAAGCCCGTCCCGGTGCCCACCCGCCCGGCCCGCGTGCGGCCGCCGCCCAGGTGCACGGTCACCGACTCGTCGGGGTGGCCGGGCATGACCCATACCGGCGCTCGCACCGTACGCTTGCGGTAGGTGAGCTCGACGACGTCCTCGCTCTTCACGGCGAGGCGCTCGGCGGTGGCCGGGCTGACGAGCGCGACGTTGTCCCAGGTGAGGTGCGTGATCGGCTTCGGCAGCTCCTGGAGCCAGGCGTTGTTCGCGTGCCGGCCGTCGTGGACGGTCGGGTCGGGGCGGAAGACGAGCTCGAGGCCGCCGCCCGGCGCCGGCGACTGTGGGATGGCCTTCGCCGCCACGACGGCCTCCGGCGCCAGCGCCGTGCCGGGCACGACGCCGTCGTGCAGCCAGCGCCGCCACGCCTGCTCGAAGTCGCCCCCGTGGCGCCGCGCCTGCCAGTGCTGGCGCACGAGGTCGTAGCCCGAGCGGTCGGGCGGCTCGCCGAGGGCCGCGAGCAGCTCGTGCGCCGACGTCCCCCCGTAGAGCGGGGCGATGAGCGGCTGCACGATGGTCACCGTCCCGTCGAAGGCGCGCACGTCGCTCCACGCCTCGAGCGAATGCGCCTCGGGGACGTGCCAGTGGCAGAGCGCTGCGGTCTCGTCGTGGTAGAGGCCGAGGTGCACGCTGAGCGGCACCTGGGCGAGCGCGGTCGCGAAGGGCACGTCGGCCGGCGCGGTGAAGACCGGGTTGCCGCCCAGGACGAGGAGCAGCTCGACCCTGCCAGCCTCCATGTCCTGCACGAGCGCGCGCAGCGACGCGAGCTGATCCTCCGGCCGCGCCTCGACCGGCGCGGTGTGGACGACCGTCTTCCCCACGTTGCCGAGCGCCTGGTTCATGGCGTGCGCGAGCGCGTGCACGGCGGGCGGCTGGTGCTCGCCGGGGATGACGGCGCTCCGGCCGCGGTGGCGCGCGAGGTCCCGCACGAGCGGTTCGACGAAGGACAGGGCCGGCGCCTCGCGCCGGGGCACGCCGGTCCCCAGGCGCGCGGCGACCGCGCGCGCGGCGCTCTCCACGTCGCGCGCGGCGAGCGCCAGGCGATGGTCGGCCTTCGCGCCCGTCGTGGTGAGCGTGCTCTCGAGCACGTAGAGGCGGTTCATCTCGGGCGCGCCGGGGCGCCGGCGGGCGGCGAAATCGCGCACGTAGCGCAGGTGGGCCGGGCCGCACCCCAGGAAGTCGGCGTCGAGGGCCAGGATCACCGCGGCGTCAGCGAGGCGGTAGTAGGTATGGACGTCGTCACCGAAGGCGAGGCGCGCCCCGGCGCGCGCCGGGTCGCGGCCGACCGGCTCCCACTGGTGCCAGCGCGCCTCGGGGAGGTCGCGCAGGAGCGCGCCGAGCTGGCTCGCGAGGGTGGGCGAGGTGACGGTTTCGGTCAGGATGCGGAGCCCGGCGCCCCGGCGCGCGCGCTGCGCCCCGAGCGCCGAGCGGAGCACCGTCAGGAAGCCGCTCCACGGGCGGATGTCGCCCAGGTAGGTGAGGGTCTGCGAGCGGTCGGGGTCGTAGAGCGTCAGCACCGAGGCCTGGGCGGCGGCGTCGGTCGCGCCCAGGCTGGCCGGGTGCTCGGGGTTGCCCTCGACCTTGGTCGGCCGTCCCATGTGGCTCTCGACCAGCACGCCGGTCCCGAGCCCGCCCTGCGCCACGGCGGTGGCGAAGAAGAGCGGCTTCCCGGGCACGATGTCCTCGGGCGCCTTCACGTAGGGGACGATCTTCTCGAGCGGCTGGCTGGTGCACGCCGTCAGCCCGCCGAGCGCGAGCGACGCCCCCATGAGCTTCAGGAACTCGCGGCGGCGGATCGGGTCGAGCCAGGCGGCAGACTGGGACGGGTACTGGCGGGCGAGGAGCGCCTGCAGCGCCGCCGGGTCGGCCAGCTCCTCGAGGCTCCGCCACCAGACGCGGCCGGCCTGGCTCATCGGTGGCACGTGTCGCAGCTGGTCAGCTGCGTCGCGTTCATGATCCTGTACTCGGCGACCAGCTTCCGTCCCGCGGCCTCCTGGTCCGCGGGCGGCTGCCAGTCCATGTCGAAGACGTGCTCGCGCGGCCGCACGTAGCGCTCGGGATTGCGGTGGCAGTCGAGGCACCACGACATCTGGAGCGTCGCCACGCGCCAGGTGATCGGCATCTCGTCGACGCGCCCGTGGCAGGTCGCGCAGCCGACGCCCTTGGCGACGTGGATGCTGTGGTCGAAGTAGACGAAGTCTGCCAGGTCGTGGACGCGGATCCACTCGAGTGCCCGGCCCGTACGATAGCTCTCGCGCACGCCCTCGAGCATCGGACTGTCCTTCCAGATCTGCCGGTGGCAGTTCATGCACGTCTCGGTGGGCGGGATGCCGGCGAACGACGACTCCTCGACCGAGGTGTGACAGTAGCGGCAGTCGATGCCGAGCCCCGCCACGTGGTGCTTGTGGCTGAAGGGAATCGGCTGCTCGCGTGGCACGAAGGCCTCGGTCAGGTAGGACGAGCGCTGGAGCGAGCCGCCGACCAGCGCGAAGGCGGCGACACCGAGCACGACGGCGGCGATCGACACCCGCGAGATGGTGTTGGTGCTCGGGTGGAAGATCTGCGGCATCGGTCCGGTCCCCGGCGGCGGCCCTCGTGTAGCAGGTTCGGAAAAATCCGGGTAGCCTCCCGCCCATGGCCGCCCGTCGCTTCCCCGACGGCTTCGTGTGGGGCACGGCCACGGCCGCCCACCAGGTCGAGGGGGGCAACTGGAACAACGACTGGTGGATGTGGGAGCACGACCCGGCCTCGCCGTGCCAGGAGCCGAGCGGCGACGCCTGCGATCACTGGCATCGCTACCCGGAGGACATCGGGCTCCTGGCCGGGCTCGGCTTCAACGCCTACCGCTTCTCGCTCGAGTGGAGCCGGATCGAGCCCGAGGACGGGGAGTTCTCGCGCGTCGCGCTCGAGCACTACCGCCGTATGTGCGCCACCTGCCGCGAGCACGGCCTCGAGCCGATCGTCACCTTCCACCACTTCACCACGCCGCGCTGGCTCGCCGCCCGCGGCGGCTGGGCCAACCCGGAGACCGCCGACCGCTTCGCCCGCTTCTGCGCGCGCGCCGCCGCGCACCTGGGCGACGTGATGGGCCGGGCGTGCACGCTGAACGAGCCCAACATCGTGGCCACCTTCGGCTATCTCCACGGGCTCTTCCCGCCCGGTAAGCGTGACGTGGACCTTCGCCGGCGGGTGAACGACGTGTTCATCGACGCGCACCGGAAGGCCGTGGCGGCCATCCGCTCCGGCCCGGGCCGCGCGCCGGTCGGCCTGGCCCTCGCGATGTCCGACTACCAGGCGGTGGCCGGCGGCGAGGCGGAGCGCGACCGCTACCGGCGCGACATGGAGGACGTCTTCCTGGAAGCGGCGCGGGGCGACGACTTCCTGGGCGTGCAGTGCTACACGCGCACGCGCATCGGCCCCGAGGGGCAGCTCGGCCCGGAGGACGGCGCGCGCTTGACGCAGATGGGCTACGAGTTCTGGCCCCAGGCGCTGGAGGCCACGATCCGCCGCGCCTGGGAGGTGACCCGCGGCGTACCCATCCTGGTCACCGAGAACGGCATCGGGACCGAGGACGACGCCGAGCGCATCGAGTTCGTCGAGCGCGCGCTCGGCGGCGTGCTCGCCTGCCTCGCCGAGCAGATCGACGTGCGCGGCTACGTCTACTGGAGCCTGCTCGACAACTTCGAGTGGTTCTTCGGTTACCGGCCGACCTTCGGCCTGGTGGCCGTCGATCGGGCGACGCAGGCGCGGAGTCCCAAGCCGAGCGCCGGGTGGCTCGGTGCGATCGCGCGCGCGAACGCGCTCGCGGCTTGATCCCGCCGGCGGCACGCCGTAGGAAGGTGCCAGGTGGAGAAGATTCCCGCACAGCCCGATCCGGAGGTGTACCTGTGGGCGTGCCCGAATTGCGGCCGGCGGCTCGAGCGCCGGCAGTGCAAGGCGCGCTGCCCGCGCTGCGGGTTCTTCGTCGACTGCAGCGACACGGGCGTCTAGCTCGGCTAGCTGCGGCGCCGGAGCACCTCGTCGAGCAGGGGGCGGAAGGCCGCTGCCTCCGCAGTTTCGGGCTCGGCCGCCACGCCGCGCAGGAAGGCGACGTACTCGGCAGGGAGCCCGTGCTCCTCGGCGCCGGCGATCATGCAAGCCATGTAGCGCAGCGACGGTCGGAGGGTCGCGTCCCGCCGCTCGGAGACCAGGGTGAAGGCGTCGACCTCCACCGCGGGTGTCGCCAGCGCCGACACGCGGGCGGTGACCGTGCGGTAGTTGTCGATGCGCACGCCCTCGGTCAGCTCGACGTGCTCCCAGTCGGCGCCGTCGAGCCGGTAGAGGACGCCCAGCACCTCGGCGCCCGGGTCGGGCACGATGTTGGCGAAGCCCTCGCCCACCGGCACGAGGGGCGGCTTGTCGAGCACGAGGCGCCAGCCGGGGAGGCGCGCCGCGAGTGCCCGGAGCGGCTCGATGCCGCGCCGGCCACGGAAGGTCGCCGCCTGCATGTTGGAGCCGTAGGCGAAGTACCAGATGCGCCCGTCGCTCACCGCATCCCGATCATCGCACCGGCGGCGGACGGAGAAAAGATGTTGCGCCGGCCGGGCTCCCGTGCCCTGATGAGGATCGCGTGAGCCAGCCGACGCTCCAGCTCTGGTTCGAGTTCGCGAGCACCTACTCCTATCCGGCCGTGCAGCGAGTCGAGGCGCTCGCGACGGGGCAGGGGGTACGCGTCGCGTGGAGGCCCTTCCTGCTCGGCCCCATCTTCCGCAGCCAGGGCCTGGCCGACTCGCCGTTCAACCTCTTCCCGGTCAAGGGACGGTACATGTGGCGCGACCTCGAGCGCCTGTGCGGCAAGTACGGGCTGCCCTTCCGCCGGCCGAGCGTCTTCCCGCGCCCGAGCCTGCTCGCGGCGCGCGTCGCCTGCGCGGCGGAAGCCGAGCCCTGGTGCGGCGACTTCGTGCGCGCCGTCTACCGTGCCAGCTTCGCCGCCGACCGCGACATCGCGAGCGCCGAGACGATCGTCGCGCTGCTCGACGCGCTCGGGCAGCCGGGGAGCGCGCTGGTCCTGGCGGCGGCAGCGCCGGCGGCGAAGGAGCGCCTGCGCGCCCAGACGGATCAGGCGAGCGCGCTCGGCATCTTCGGCGCGCCGACGTCGGTGGTCGGCGGCGAGCTCTTCTGGGGCAACGACCGGCTCGAGGACGCCGTCGCCTGGGCGGTTGGCCGTGGCGGCCGATGATGGTATCCGGCCGGCATGGGACTCCTCGACCTCATCGGCGGCGGCACGCCCGGCATCGGCGTCGGCAATCCGGCGCCTGACTTCGCGCTCCCCGACCGCAGCGGCCGTACGGTGCGGCTCGGCGACTACCGCGGCAAGAAGGCGGTGGTCCTCTACTTCTACCCGAAGGACGACACCCCCGGCTGCACCAAGGAGGCGTGCTCGTTTCGCGACCAGTACCAGGACTTCCAGGACGTGGGGGCCGAGGTGATCGGCGTCAGCTCCGACGCCGAGGCGGCGCACGAGAAGTTCGCCTCGAAGTACAAGCTGCCGTTCGTCCTGCTCGCCGACCGCAGCGGCGCGGTGCGCAAGCAGTACGGCGTGCCGGCGACCCTGGGGCTCCTCCCCGGGCGCGTGACCTTCGTGATCGACCGGCAAGGCATCGTGCGCCACGTCTTCAACTCGCAGTTCCAGGCCACCCGGCACGTGGAGGAGGCGATCGCT
>WNEZ01006003.1_pt1 | contig 10659 bp, 6 predicted proteins | sample 5400521 | NCBI WGS metagenome assembly WNEZ01 (sample SAMN13153339, study PRJNA577476) | soil metagenome | isolation source: 120 cm saprolite under Douglas fir tree site 2 hole 1 replicate 1 | place: USA:California | collected 2015-04-18
GGCGGCAACTGCCCGCTGACCGAGCGCGACAAGATCGTCGTCAAGCACGGCGTGAAGCTCGTCGGCATCTCGAACCTGCCGGCGCTGGTCGCGGCGGACGCGAGCGCGCTCTACGCGAGGAACCTGCTCAATTTCCTCGCCCTGCTCGATCGCCATGTCGACGACCACCGAGCCCGGCTTCATCGCGCGGACCGTCTCCTCCTTCAAGAGGACGGGCGCCGGGCGGCCGGGAATGAGCGCGGTGGTGATGATGATGTCCGCGGCCTTGGCGCGCTCGTGAACGAGCTCCGCCTGGCGGCGCATCCAGTCGACCGGCATGGGCCGCGCGTAGCCGCCGACGCCTTGCGCGATTTCGCGCTCCTCATCGGTGAGATAGGGCACGTCGAGGAATTTCGCGCCGAGCGATTCGATCTGCTCCTTCACCGCGGGGCGAACGTCGGATGCTTCGATCACCGCCCCCAGGCGCTTCGCCGTGGCGATCGCCTGCAGCCCCGCGACGCCCGCGCCGAGGACGAGCACGCGCGCCGCCTTCACCGTGCCGGCCGCGGTCATGAGCATCGGCATGAAGCGGCCGTATTCGTTCGCGGCGAGGATCACCGCCTTGTAGCCGCCGATGTTCGCCTGCGAGGAGAGCACGTCCATGGACTGCGCGCGCGTCGAGCGCGGCAGCCATTCCATGGCAAAGCAGGTGAGCCCCGCGCCGGCATAGGATTCCATCGTTGCGCGGTCGTAGGGATTGAGCAGGCCGACCACGATCGCGCCGCGCTTGAAGAGGCCCACTTCCCCGTTCTGGGGACCTCGCACCTTCAGTACGATGTCCGCGACGGAGAGGTCTTTCGCCCCCGCAACGATTTTCGCGCCAGACGCTTCGAATTCCTTGTCGGGAACGCTCGCCGCGATCCCAGCGCCGGATTGGACGAGGATCGCGTGGCGGCCGCCCGCGGCGAGTTTCTTGACGGTTTCGGGAGTGGCGGCGACGCGCGTCTCGCCCGGACGGGTCTCGGCGGGAACGCCGATCTGCATGAATGCTTTCCTTGCTTTTATTTCGGACGCTGAACCCGGGCCAAAAACGAGCCCGAATGATACAACAGCGCAGCCGGCGCTGACTATGCAGGTGCAGCGTCACATCGGGCGCTGGTTGCAAACTGTGTGCAAGCTTATTCCACGATCTGCGGGCCGGTCGTTCGAGCCTGGCTCTCCGTGCGCTCAGCGCCTCGGGCGCGGGCCAGTTGCGCCTGCGAGGTCCAGTTGCGCAGGAGCGGCTCGCTCTCCTCCGCCGGCAGCGGTCTGCAGAAGTAATACCCCTGTGCACAGTCGCAACCCATTTTTTTCAGAAACGCCAGCTGCTCGGCGGTCTCGACCCCTTCCGCTACCACCTGCAGCCCCAGGCCGTGCGCCATGACGATAATCGCGCTGACAATTGCCGCATCATCGGGATCGGTGCTGACGTCGCGCACGAACGACTGGTCGATCTTGAGCCCGTGAATGGGAAAGCGTTTCAGGTAGCCGAGACTCGAGTAGCCGGTACCGAAGTCATCGATCGACAGCTTGACCCCCATCTCGTCCAGCGCCTTGAATCCCGCCATCACGTGTTCCGTGTGTTCGACGATGACGCTTTCGGTCAATTCCAGCTCCAGACTGGACGCGGGCAGGCCGGCCTGCTCCAGGGTGCGCGCGACCATATCCACCAGGCCCGCCAGCCTGAACTGCTGGGCCGAACAATTCACCGACACCCGCAATTGCGGATAACCCATGGTCTGCCAGCTCCGGGCCTGCGTGCAGGCCCGGAGCAGCACCCACTCTCCGATGGGAGTGATCAAGCCGGTCTCCTCGGCCACCGGAATGAAGTCCGAGGGCGCAATCATTCCGAGCCGCGGGTGAGGCCAGCGTATCAATGCTTCGAATCCAACGATGCCCCCGGTTCCAAGGTCGAGCTGGGGCTGGTAGTAAACGGTGAACTCTTCCCGTTCCAGGGCGAGGCGCAGGTCCCTTTCCACCAGCAGGCGCTGATTCGCCGCGATGTTCATCTGCCGGGTGAAGAACTGGAAGTTGTTGCGCCCGGTCTGCTTGGCGTGATACATCGCAGCGTCGGCGTTGCGCAACAGCGTTTCAACATCCTCGCCGTCGTGAGGATACGCGCAAATGCCGATGCTGGTCGTGACGCGCAGCTCGTGGCTTCCGATATTGACGGGCCGCGGCAGGGCGCCGAGTATCTTTTGCGCGACGGGCCCGGCGTCTTCGGCTCGTTTGAGGTCCGTCAGCACCACGACGAATTCGTCGCCGCCCATGCGTGCCACCGTATCGGCGCCCCGGACGCACGCGACCAGCCGTTCCGCCGCCGTGCGTAGCAGGCCGTCGCCGACCTGGTGCCCGAGCGAATCATTGACATTCTTGAACCGGTCGAGATCGATGACCAGGAGTGCGGCCACTCTGCTGTTGCGCTGTGCCTGCGCAATGGCCTGCCCGATGCGGTCGTGTAGCAAAACGCGGTTGGGCAATTCCGTCAGCGCGTCGTGGTGCGCCATGTGTCGGATCCGGTCTTCGACTTTTTTTTGCTCGGTGATGTCCTTTCCGGTGCCGCGATAGCCCGCGAAACGGCCCTCCTCATCGAATATCGGCCTGCCGCTTACGCTGATCGTGTGCAGATTTCCGTTGGCATCGGTGCGCTGATAGACGAAATTCTGGAAAGGCTGGTGAGCCTCCATCAATTTTTTTTGCGCCTGCCGCTCCTCCTCGGCCATGTGCACTCTTTCCATGTCCCACCGCGTCTTGCCGATGTTCTCGTCCGCGTCCAGACCGACCCTGCGCACATTCGACGATATCTCGGTGAAGCGGAATTCGGCGTCTTGCTCCCAGTACCAATCCGAAGAAAGCTCGGTCAGGTCGCGGAATCGTGCCTCGCTCTTGCGCAGCGCCGCTTCCGCTTCCTTCAGCCCGCTCACATCGGTGATGGTGCCGATCAGTCCGGCCACGCTGCCGTCGGACTTGTTGAAGGTCGCCTTGTTATAGATGGTGTGGTGCACATTGCCGTCGGCGGCGACGATCGCCGCCTCGTAGGACTGGCTGCCAGGGCGGCCGAACAGTTCCTGGTCCCTGGCATGATGTCTCTTCGCCAGCGCCTGATCATCGGGATAGAGCTCGAACACGGATTTGCCGATGAACTGCTTGCGCGGGATGCCGAAGAACTTTTCCCATGCCGCGTTGACCCCGAGGTAATGCCCCTCGGCGTCCTTGAAGAAGATGGGCTGCGGGACGGCCTCGATCAGCTGCTGGATGAAGCTCAGTTGCTCCCGCAGCATCTGTGCCGCGCTCGCGGCAGTCGCGTGTTCGGCGAGCGCGAGCGCGCGTGCCCGCGATACCGAAAGCGTCCAGACCAGCCAAAACAACAGCAGGCTGGTAACGATGCCGCCCAGGAACACCACGATCGGCAAGACCCGCTCGATCCCGTGTGCGCGGCTGGGCGAGCTGAAGCTCAGCCGCCATTTGCGTCCGGCGACATCGAGCATCGCCACCCGGTTCAGCCTGTGCTGCACGTTCTCCGGCTTCACGCCAGACGGCTCGAGGCTGTCGAACAGCAGGTCTTGACTCGAAGGAGCCTCCGGCCGATCGGTCGAAGACGGTCCCTGGTCGTGGATCGCAAGGTCAAATCGGCTACCGAGTTGCGCTCCTAGCAGCCTGCCCAGCAATTCGTTGACATGGACCACCACCGCTACCACGCCCTGGAAGGCCTCCCGCCGCTGCGCCGCCGTCTGCGCCGGCATGCCCTTGCGATAGATCGCTGAGCGCAACACGAACGAGATCTGGCCGGGATCGACCGGCAGCGCAAGCGGAGGGGAAGCCACCGGTTCGCCGCTGTCGCGCACGCGCGCTAGGTCGGCGCGGCGCAGAACCGGATCGGCGGCGAGATCCAGGCCCAGCGCCGCCTCGTTGCCCGCCATCGGTTGGAGATACTTGATCGCTACATATTCATCGCGCTCGCCCGTCGGCTTGATCGCGAAATCCGGATAGCCGCGCGGGTCGATGCTGGTGTCGCGCCGCACTTCCCGCACAAAAGCGGCCTTCTCCGCCCGCGTCACCCGCTGGCTGAAGGTCACCACCCGCACCCCCGTGTAGCGCCGCTCGAGCTTGAATCCCGACAGGTAGAGCCGGAATTCCTCGCGAGTGACCCGATCGCTCGCGTCGAACAGGCCCTTGAGCCCGATCAGAATGTTGAAGTATTCCTGGACGCGGCGGTCTATCGCCTCGGCCGCCCGCGCCGTATCCTGTTGAAACTGGGCGGCGGCCTCGCGGTCGATCTGCTGTTCGGCGACGCGCCAAGCGACAAAGGAGATCACCAGTCCCAGGACAAGCACGACAAGTGCCGTCCGATTCTGGCTGAACCCTTTTGCGACGTCTGACGGAATCATCAAGCGAACATCGGAATCTCGGGGCCAGCCTAACCCGCCTCCGGAGGTTGCTGTGTCGCTGGTATGTTAGCCCGATTATCTTGTGCGGTCACGGAGCAAACCGTCCATGGAGCTGGAGAACGGCACGGAAGCTGCGCCTCACTTCGATTCATCTGCGATTCGCCCGAGCACATGGCGCGTCATGCCGAGCGCGAGTTCGTGCTCTCCCATGAACACCTTGCCGACGTTTTCTTTGCGGAGCAGCTCCGCCTCTTCTTCGCTATGGGTCCGCACTACCGTATCGATGCCCGGATTGAGCATGCGCGCGATCTCGATCATTTTGCGCGCATGAAACGCATCCGGTGTGGCGATCACCAGCATGCGCGCCCGCGCAATGTGCGCCTGGATGAGAACGGCCGGATCGGAGGCGTCGCCGGATACGGCCGGAATGCCGCGTTCGCGCAGCCGCTCGACCAGCTCGCGGTTCTGCTCGGCGACGACGAACGGCACCTTGCGTTGGATCAGCGCCTCGCCGATGCGTCCGCCGACGCGGCCGTACCCCACCAACACGACCTGCCCGGTGAGCTGCTTCAGGTCGACGGTCGTGGGAAGCTCCGCGAGCGGATCGTCCGGGCGCTCCAGAACGCGAGCAAGTTTCGAGCGGGATCGAATCCAGGCTTGCGCGGGCTCGATCGCCTGGAACACCAGGGGATTGAGGGCGATCGAAACGAGCGCGCCCGCCAGAACAAGGCTCTGGCCTTCCGCCGACAGGAGACCCAGGGAAACCCCAAGACCGGCGAGGATGAACGAAAACTCGCCGATTTGCGCCAGGCTCGCGGATACGGTGAGCGCCGTGTTGAGCGGGTAGCGGAAAGCGAGGACGAGTAAAAAGGCCGCAAGCGATTTGCCGAAGACGATGATCGCGACGACCACGAGCGCCTTGAGCGGCTCGCGAATCAGGACCTCCGGATCGAACAGCATCCCGATCGACACGAAGAACAGAACGGAAAAAGCGTCCCTGAGCGGCAAAGACTCGTCAGCCGCCCGATGACTGAGGGCGGATTCCCGCATCACCATCCCGGCGAAAAAAGCCCCGAGCGCGAAGGAAACGCCGAAAAGCTCGGCGGATCCGTAGGCGATGCCCACCGCGGCCGCAACCACGCACAAGGTAAAGAGCTCCCGCGAACCCGTGCGCGCAACCTGCCAGAGCAACCACGGGAAGAGCCGCCGGCCGACGACGAGCATGAGCGCGACGAAGACCCCGACCTGGCCCAGCGTGAGCGCAAGCGTCGTCAGCACACCCCGATCTCCGGCTGCCCCAGCGGGAGCGGTTGCATTGCCGCCGAGCCACCCCGAAAGCGGCGGCAGCAACACCAGTACCAGGACCATCACGAGGTCCTCGACCACAAGCCACCCGACTGCGATGCGGCCGTTGACGGACTCCAGGGCACCGCGATTTTCCAGCGCCCTGAGCAGCACGACGGTGCTCGCCACGGAAAGCGCCAACCCGAACACGATGCCGGAGCCCAGAGGCCAGCCCCAAAGCGCGGCAACCGCCGCACCGAGCGCGGTGGCAACCGCAATCTGGACGATGGCGCCGGGCAAGGCGATCCGGCGGACGGCAAGCAGGTCGTTCAGCGAGAAATGCAGCCCGACACCGAACATCAAGAGCATCACGCCGATTTCGGCGAGCTGACGCGAGAGCTCGATGTCGGCGACAAAGCCCGGTGTGGCGGGCCCTATGATGATGCCGGCAACCAGGTAGCCGACCAGCGCCGGCAGCTTCAATCGCACGGCGATGAAACCCATGATCAGGGCGAGCCCCAAACCGGCTGCGATCGTCGTGATCAGGGTGACGCTATGAGGCACGTGTCTTCTCGCTGGTGATGCAACGGCATCTAGATGATAGCGCGGGTGCGCGGACGCTCCCCCGTATAATTCCTCCGGCGCGAACTGAGAGCGTCTCTGGGAGGAAATCATGACCGTACAAGTGCGGCGAGTGGTGACCGGGCACGACGGCAAGGGGCGCGCCGTCGTGAAGATCGACGAAGTCTCGAAGAACATCGTGTCGAACCGGCCGGGGGCGTCGGCGTGCGTCGTCTGGACCACCGATACGATCCCGGCCGACAACTCGGGCGATTTCGACGCTTCCGGCAGGAAAGTCGGCACCACGCTTCCGGGCGGAACGGTTTTCCGCGTCATCGAGTTCTCGCCCGGGGTGGCGCCGCGTATCCACCGCACCGACTCGATCGATTACGCGGTCGTGATCTCGGGCGAGATCGACATGGAGCTGGAGAAAGGCACGGAAGTCCATCTCAAGACGGGCGAGGTGCTGGTGCAGCGCGGCACCGTGCACTGCTGGGTGAATCGAGGCAAGGTCCCGTGCGTGATGGCCTTCGTCCTGGTCGACGCGAAACCCGCAGTGGCGGGGGGCAAGGTGCTCAACGCGTTCGGATGAGGCTGGGGGCTCAGCGCGCGAGCTGGAAGCGCTCGAAGCGGTGCAATGCTTCTTCGATTCGCCTCTTGTGCAACCGGCGCGAGCGATTGCTGACCCAGCTCCATCGCTGCATCAGCAGTTTCTGCCGCTCGCGATCGGTCTTGAGATCAACGACGGCGACGATTTCGTCTCCGACGAGCACGGGCTGGGCGAAGTAGCCGAACTGCCGCTTGTCCTTGGGGACGTAAGCCTCGAAGCGGTGCTCGTAGTCGAAGAACAGATGCAGCCGCTTGCGCTGATGGATGAGCGGGTCGAAGGGAGACAGGATGTGGACGTTCTCATGCGCGGCATCGAAGGCGGCATCGAGCGCCTCCGGCCGCGCCCAATGCTGCAAGGTTCCGGCTCCTTCGATCTCGACGGGCACCAACTCTTTGCCGCGTACTCTGGTCTCGATCAACCGCCGCATGGCCGGCTTGCGCCCAGCGTCGAGATAGCAGGCCGAATCGACGCTCACGACACCCTGCGATCGCTGCGCACGGTCGAGCAGATAGTTCAGGACCTCTCTTTCCGATGCGCGCTTCGGCGGCCTTTTCCATCCGAAGTGCCGGTTCATCAACTCATAGGTTTTCAGCATGCCGGTCCGCTGGCTGACGGTCACCACGCCCCGGTAGAAAGCCAGCTGCAGCGCCCGCTTCGATGGCTTGCGGCTCGCCCACGCGTGGTCCTTTTCCACCAGCACGTCATCGTCGATATCCCGGATCGTAAGGGCGCCATGCTTTCTGATGAGGGCCAGCACCCTGCGCAGGTCCTCTTTCTTCACCGCGCCGAACCAGGTGCTGCGGGACTGCCAGTGCTGCTTCATGGCGCCGATGTAGAACCGCATGTCCCGGGTCGGCACGTACGACAACGCATGCGTCCAGTATTCGAAGACCGTCTTGTCGATCGTCTGCGCCTGGCGCAGATGGTTGCGCTGGTATCCGGGAATGCGCGTGTAGAGGATCTGGTGATGGCAGCGTTCGATCACATTGATAGTGTCGATCTGCACATAGCCCAGATGCTCCACCGCGGCGCGAGTCGCCTCGGGCCCGTCGCCAAACGGCGCAGATTCGTCGAGCCTTTGGGCGCGCAGCCAGATGCGTCTGGCGTGGGACTTAGTGAGCGCGAAGGGCTTTCGGCCTTTCCGGGACATGAGCGGGCGAGAGGCCGGAGTCAATGCTTTCCAAGACGAATAGCTTCCGGGTCATCGAAAAACTTTCTGACTTCAACTGAGTCAGCGAGGGACGCGCCGAAGTAGTCCTCCATGGCTGCCACCATGAAGGGGAAAATCTTGGCTAGGTTGTCCTCTGTGCCCCGACTTCGTGCGTGAGTGCGCCACAGGACTGCGGGTTTCCCAGCGGCCAAGGAGGCCGCGTCCAGGGCCTCCACTTGGATTGTGCGTAAGCTGCTTGAAGAGGTGCTGGATGATTCGGAGGTGCCGACCACTCCCATCGTGGGTGTGCTCACGGTGGTGATGATTGGCGGTGCGGAAGAGTTGAACGGATCTGACGTCACAACTGTCTGTGTCTGCGAGCCGGTGACTCCCATGATTGGCGTGGAGGTAGTGGTCACCCAGGTCTGGGTATCACCTACACGATACGAGACCCGAATGACGAGGTCTGGGGACGCGGCGTCGGGCACGAAGCCCTTGGCCTCGAGGGCCCGCGTGAGGATCTGGGCATATGTTGGCCACGCCGGATCCCCACCGGGCAACCGGGGGTCTGGCCCCTGAAGCACAAATCGCTTTTTCGCTCCAACCTCCGGCTGAGCGTAGGCGGAAACTGCGGTGTCCACGCGGCGCGGGAAACAGCCCGCCAATGTCACGAGACAGATAATGTAAAGGCTTGCACCGAACCCAACTTTGCGACCAAACCGTTTCATAGCTGTCTCCAAGGATCGAGACGAGGAGGACGGCATCGAGTCTAGCGAAGCGGTATCACTCATGCTGTAACATTGCGCAACCAAATGTTGCGCGACCGTCAGGAACGGGCCTTGGAACCGTCGGGAGGAACCTACTGCGAACGCGCCTGCGCCCGCGCCATCCAGCCGAATTGCCGTTCGCCGAGCTCGAACACGCCCTGGATCAGCAGGGCGAGTGCCGCCGCGGGTATGGCTCCCGCGAGCAGGGTCACGTTGTCGTTCAACGCAAGTCCCGAGGCGATGCGTTCGCCGTAGCCGCCGGCGCCGATGAAAGCCGCGATCGTGGCGGTGCCGACGTTGATCACCGCGGACGTCTTCACACCGGCCAGGATCGAAGGCAGCGCGAGCGGGACTTCGATCTCCCAAAGCCGGTCGCGCGGTGCTAGGCCCAACGCCATCGCTGCCTGGCGCATGCCGCGGACGATGCCGGTCAGCCCGGTGCAGGTGTTGCGAACGATCGGCAGCAGGGCGTAGAGGAAAAGGGCTATCAGCGCCGGCCACGTGCCGATCGTGCCCGTCAGCGCGATGAGGAAAGCGAGCAGCGCGAGCGACGGGATCGTCTGGATCAAGCCCACTGCGCCGAGGACGATCTGCTCCGATTTCGGCAGCTTCGCCGCGATGACACCGAGCGGCACGCCGACGGCGATGCTGGCCGCAAGCGACGCGAACACGAGCAGCAAGTGCTCGCCGGTGAGCCGCCAGAAATCCGGGCCGAACAGCGCGCCCCAAAAATTGCGCCGCGCCGCGCTCTGCGGCTTGGCGTCAGAGTCGAGGAGCGCCGCGGCTTCGGCGAAGCTCTTCCCTTCCAGCTCCGCCGCCGCGTTCATGCGGATCATGCGCCGCTCGTCGATCCGGCCTTCGAGCGCCTGGAGCGCGCGCCAGGCTTCGGGAAAGCGTTTCGGCACCTCGAGCCGGTAAAGGAGCACCGCCTCGTAGCTCGGAAAGTATTTCCTGTCGTCCTCCAGCACGCGCAATGCGTAGCGCTCGATCTTCGCATCGGTGGAATAGATGTCCATGATGTCGATCTTGCCTGCGGCGATCGCTTCGTAGGCGAGCCCGTGATCGAGCCCCGAAGGCGTGGCGTAGGGCATTTTGTATGCCGCTTTCAGCCCCGGCCAGCCATCGGTGCGGCCGATGAATTCCTGCGACAGGCCGAGCTTCAGGCCCGGGTGCTTCGCGAGATCCGAAAGCGTGCGGATCCCGAGCGCTTGCGCGCGTTCCTCGCGCATCGCGAGCGCGTAGGTGTTGTTGAAGCCGAGCCGCACCGCGACACCGATGCCCTGCGGGGCGAGAGCTGAATTGAGATCCTCAATGCTCGGATTGCCCTCGGCCTTGAGGATCTCCCTCGCGATCGTCCCCGTGTATTCGGGGTAGACGTCGATCGAGCCGGCCTTGAGCGCGGCGAACACGATGCCGGTGTTGCCCAGGCCCGGCCGGTGCTCGACCGGCCCCTTCCCCTCCACCGCCCGGCGCAGCACCTCGCCGAGGATGTAGGACTCGGTAAAGCGCTTTGAGCCGATGCGCAGCGTGTCGGCCTGCGCCGGCAGCGCGAGGAGCAGCGCGAGCAGCGGGAGCACCCTACTCATTCCACCGCCGCGGGCGAGATTTCGCCGAGAAACTGCAGCGCCGCCAGCCTCGCGTACAAGCCCTGCTCGCGCACCAGCTCCGAGTGCGTGCCCGCGGCGATCACACGGCCCTGGTCCATGACGACGATGCGGTCGGCGTTCTTCACGGTGGCGAGGCGGTGCGCCACGACGAGCGTGGTACGGCCCCGCATCAGGTGCTCGAGCGCTTTCTGCACGTAATTTTCGCTTTCGGCGTCGAGCGAGCTCGTCGCCTCGTCCAGGAGCAGCACCGCGCGGTCGGCGAGGAGCGCCCGCG
>WNEZ01006004.1_pt1 | contig 10659 bp, 11 predicted proteins | sample 5400521 | NCBI WGS metagenome assembly WNEZ01 (sample SAMN13153339, study PRJNA577476) | soil metagenome | isolation source: 120 cm saprolite under Douglas fir tree site 2 hole 1 replicate 1 | place: USA:California | collected 2015-04-18
TTACCTTCTGGCGCGGGGTGGTACGCTTTCATTTCGGTACCAGGTCGAATTTTGCTCCAAAGAGAGAGGAAATGAAAAAACTAGCAGCACTCACACTATCGATGTTCCTCGTTTCCGGAATTGCTTTTGCCGATACGCCAAAGAACGCCGATGCGCAGCCTGCCAAGGCTCAGCCGGCGAAGCCCAAAGCAGCCAAGAAGGCTGAGAAGTCCGATGCAGCCATCTCGGCCCAGCTCGAAGAGCTCCGCCAGACTCTCCAGTCGCAGCAGGAGCAGCTTCAGTTGCTGAAGGAAGAGCTCGCCAAGCGTGACCGCCAGATCGACGAAGCGCGCGAAGCAGCGGCAACGGCCAACGCTCGTGCCGCCGAAGCCAGCACCAAAGCCACCGAAGCGGTAAACACGACCGCCGAAGTGAGGTCCACTGCGGTGTCGCTCAACTCCACCGTCAACAGCTTGAAGGCCAGCAACGAAGCCCTCAAGACCACCGTGGCCACCGAACAGGCCGAGGCGAAGAAAGCTGAGGAAACCGGCCCGACGACCATCAAGTACAAGGGCCTCAACATCACCCCGGTCGGCTTCCTCGCGGCGGAAACGGTTTTCCGTACTCGTGCCACCGGCGGCGACATTCCCACTGCGATGAGCGCCATCCCGTACCCCGGAAACGCGCTAAGTAAAGTTACCGAAAACAGCTTCTCGGGTCGGCAATCCCGAATCGGCTTGCTCGTCGACACGAAGGTCGGAAACGCCAAAGTAAGTGGCTACTACGAGGCGGACTTCTTCGGCGCGGGCACGACCTCCAACAACCGGCAGACCAATAGCTACGTGTTGCGCCAGCGCCAAGCGTGGCTGCAGGCGGCCTTCGACAACGGGTTTTCCGTGACGGGCGGCCAGATGTGGACGCTGGCCACGGAAACCCGGAAGGGCATCCAGAACCGCTTGGAAGTTCTGCCAATGACGATTGACGTCAATTACACTGTGGGCTTCACATACGCGCGCGCGTACGGCTTCCGCGTGGTGAAGGATTTTGGCGGTAAGCTCGCGCTTGCTGTATCCGTGGAAGGACCGCAAGCGACGATCGGCGGACGCGGCTTCTCTAGCGTATCTACCACCACAGTCGGAACCGCCACGGTTGCCACCACGGGGAACACGTTTATCAACTCTCCGGGCGCGGGCGGAGGCTTGTACAACGCGTTCGATGCTGCTGGATACACCGTTAACAAGGCTCCCGACTTTCTGTTTAAGGCCGCGCTGGATCCAGGATGGGGTCACTACGAGGTGTTCGGCATCGTGAGCACCTTCCGCAACCGCGTGTATCCTTGCGGCGTCGTTGGTACCAATGCGACAGACACGACTCCTCCGGCGACAACGACTTCGTTCACGGGGAATTGTGCCTCCGCGACGCCCACGGTGGTCAGTTCGTTCGGTGCGTTCAATGACACACGGACGGGCGGGGGCGGAGGAGCCGTAATTCGCGTACCATTGTTTGCCAAGAAGCTGGACTTTGGCGTGAAAGGCCTGGCGGGCGATGGCGTGGGCCGTTTCGGTGCGGCGCAACTTTCAGACCTAACGTTCCGCCCAGACGGCACGGCGGCCTTGATTCGCACAGCGCATGGGCTCGGCACGCTTGAGTTCCATCCACATCCGAAGTTGGATATCTACTTCAACTACGGTGCCGAATATGCTTGGCGAGCTGGTTACGGGAACACCGCGGTACCTGGCTCGGGGTATAACCTAATCACCGTTACCAAGACTCCGGCAGTCCCCGCCACAGCAACCTCGCCGGCCATTCCTGCGACAACGACAACGACTTTCAAGCTCAACCAGATCGGCGGCTACGGTTCGCCGTTTGCCAACAACAGTGGTTGCAGGGTGGAGGCCGCGCCTTCCGGTTCAACAGGGTCAGCGCCTGGCTCTGGTACTTGCGCTGGCGACATCCGCGTCATTCAGGAAGGCACCCTTGGCTTTTGGCATAAGATGTACCAGGGCCCGAAGGGTGGCGTTCGCTGGGGCATCCAATACTCCTACATTACGAGGAGCGGTTGGTCCGGGGCGGGAGGCATTCAGCCGAAGGCCGTGGACAACATGGTGTTCACCTCTTTCCGCTATTTCCTGCCGTAGTCTTGGCCAGGCAAAGTGTGGTCCGTCCCTCCCCTGGGGACGGAAAAGGGCAGCTCCTCACCGGGCTGCCCTTTTTTTCTTTGCTCGATCCTCACACAATGCTAAATCCCTCATCTGAAGAGCCTTAGAACCGCTTGCAAGCCCTGAGCGGCCGCCGATTCAAGCAACAATGAACGAGTTGTAACAATGCCGTAACAATTGGGGGACATACTTGGCATTCCCGGGAAAAGACAATACTTTCAGACGGAGATCACGCATGAAGCGAATTACAGGAATGCTCTTGGTAGTTCTCGCCATTGCTGGCGTCCTGTGGGCGGATAGCGCTCTCTCGATCAACGGTGCGGGCGCAACATTTCCTTACCCGATTTATTCGAAGTGGTTCGACGAGTACCACAAAAAGTTCAGCACGATCCAGATCAACTACCAGTCCCAGGGTTCCGGAGCGGGCATCAAACAGGTCACCGAAGGCACGGTCGATTTCGGTGCCGCCGATGTCCCCATGAACGACGATCAATTGAAGGCCTACCAGGACAAGCACGGATCCGGGATTCTACATTTCCCGACCATAATGGGCGCCGTTGTTCCTACTTACAACATCCCTGGAGTCGAGGCTGCTTTGAATTTCACTCCTGAGGCCCTGGCCGGAATATTCCTCGGCAAAGTTACCAAGTGGAACGACCCGGTCATTGCCGACGCCAACAAAGGCATAAAACTTCCCGCGGATGACATCGTCGTGATCCACCGCGCGGAAAGCAGCGGCACAACCTACATTTGGACCGATTTTCTTGCGAAAGTCAGCGAGGAGTGGAAAACCAAAGTTGGAAAAGGGGCGGCAGTCAAGTGGCCCGTGGGCCTTGGCGGCAAAGGCAACGAAGGCGTGACCGGTACGGTCAAGAATACTCCGAACTCGATCGGGTACGTGGAACTTATCTATGCCGAGTCCAACAAAATTCCTTACGGGAGCGTGAAGAACGCCACAGGGGTATTCGTTAAGGCCTCGCTCGCGGCTGTTAGTGCTGCTGCGGCCGGCGCTGCCAAAGATATGCCGGACGACTTCCGTGTTTCCATCACCAACGCGCCTGGCAAGGCGGCTTATCCAATCTCCAGCTTCACCTGGCTCTTGATTCCCGAGAAGTTTTCCGATGCTTCCAAGCGAGATGCCCTCAAGGGGTTCCTCAAGTGGGCGCTGGCCGATGGACAGAACTATGCCGAGGCGTTGTCTTACGCGAAACTCCCCGAGGAGGTCGTGGCCAAGGAAGTGAAAGCTCTCGGCAAGATCCAGTAATAGCGGCTGAAAAAGTGGCAACGACGACTACCACCGTTCCGAGCGCGGGCCCTGTTTCGGGCTCGCGCTCGTTTCTATCCCGGCTGCGCGAAGGCGACGAAATCGCGCGGATGATTACGTTTTTGTTTGCTGCTTCGGTTGTGCTCGTTACTTTGCTCCTCGTTTTCGAATTGTGGCAGGGCTCCGTTCTGCCGCGCCACAAGTTCGGCTTCAATTTTTTCCGTACCTCCGTCTGGGACCCCATCTTTGATCAGTTCGGAGCGCTGCCCTTCATTTACGGCACGCTGGTCACCGCAGGGGTAGCGCTGCTGATCGCCGTCCCGCTCGGCATCGGCGCGGCCATTTTCCTCGCGGAACTGGCGCCTGCCAGCGTTTCCGACACGCTGGAATTCTTCATCGATCTTCTTGCCGCCGTCCCCAGCGTGATTTACGGCCTGCTGGGCGTGTTTATCGTCATCCCGTTGATGCGCCAATACATTCAGCCGGGCCTCAAGCACTCGCTCGGATTCCTCCCGCTCTTTCAAGGCCCGGCCTATGGCGTGGGATTTCTGACCGCGGGCATCGTCCTTGCCATCATGGTCATCCCTTACATTATTTCCGTTTCGCGTGAAGTGCTCCTGTCCGTCCCGCGCGACCAGCGCGAAGCGGCCCTCTCTCTCGGTTCCACTCGCTGGGAAGCAACTTGGAAGGTGGTTGTGCCCTTTGCCCGTCCGGGCATCTTTGGCTCAATCTTCCTCGCCCTCGCGCGAGCCCTCGGCGAAACCATGGCCGTCACCATGGTCATCGGCAATACGCCCGCCATCAGCGCTTCCCTCTTTTCCCCCGGCTATTCCATTGCCGCCGTCATCGCCAACGAATTTACCGAGGCTACCGGCGATCTTTACCTGCAATCCCTGATCGAACTTGGCCTGGTGCTCTTTATTCTCACCTTCATCCTGAACGGGCTGGCCCGCTTGCTGATCGTGGCTACTTCGCAGCGTGCTAGCGGAACGGCGCACACATGAGCCCCCGGCTGCGCTGGCGCAAGGTTGTGAGCGGCTTCATGCTGGCGATGACCGGGGTGTGCGCCCTGGTTGCTGTTTCGGTGCTCTTCTTCATTCTTGGATACCTCGTCTATCATGGTGGAACTTCCATCAGTTGGAACTTCTTCACCAAGTTGCCCGCGCCCGTCGGCGAATCTGGCGGCGGCATGGCCAACGCCATCCTCGGCAGCGCCAAATTGCTCCTGCTCGCTTCCCTCTTCGGTGTTCCCATCGGATTCTTTGGCGCCATCCACCTTGCGGAATTCAGCGGCGGGACCACCGCCTTCGTCGTCCGTTATGCCGCGGACTTGCTCAACGGCGTGCCCTCCATCGTCATCGGCATTTTTGCTTACAGCCTGGTTGTCCTTCCTTTCAAGCATTTCTCCACGCTCGCCGGCGGATTCGCTCTTGGCCTCATGATGATTCCCATCACGCTGCGCAGCACCGAAGAGTTTCTTCGGGCCGTCCCGAATTCTTTGCGCGAAGCCGCCATGGCCCTCGGCGCCAGCAAGTGGAAAACCATCGCCACGGTCATCGTGCCGGCCGCTTATCGCGGCGTCCTGACCGCCCTCCTGCTGGCCTTCGCACGCGTCGCCGGTGAAACCGCGCCGCTCCTTTTCACCGCTTTTGGCAATCGCTTCTGGAGCCCCGGCTGGAACCAGCCCACTGCTTCCCTGCCGGTCATGATCTTTACATATGCTATCGCTCCGTACGATGATTGGCATCGTCAGGCTTGGGCCGCGGGGCTCGTCCTGCTCGGCTTGATTCTGGTCATTAACATCGTTGCCCGGGCGATTCTTTCCCGGGGCATTGCGGTTCCGAGGTCTTAACCCATGCACGCTTCTGTGAGGCCAGCATTGCCCGTGAACCTACCTCCTATCGTGACCAGCGCGGCGCGGGAGACGTCCGCGGCCCTCTCCATGCGCATGACCATCTCCAAGGTCAATTTCTTTTACGGCAGCAAGCAGACCTTGTTCGACGTCAGCATGGGCATCGCTACCAGCAAGGTCACCTCTCTCATCGGCCCCTCCGGCTGCGGCAAGTCCACGCTGCTTCGCACCCTCAACCGCATGCACGAAACCGTCCGCGGCGCACGCCTCGAAGGCGAAATTCTTCTCGACGGCCGGAACATCCTGGCGCAGGACGTCACTTCGTATCGCCGCCGCGTCGGCATGGTCTTTCAGCGCCCCAATCCTTTCCCCAAGTCCATTTTTGACAACGTTGCCTACGGCCTGAGGATTAACGGCTCGGAAGCCCCCGTCTCCGAGGCCGTCGAAAAAAGCCTGCGCCACGCCGCGCTCTGGGACGAAGTGAAGGACCACCTCCACAAGTCCGCTTACGAACTTTCCGGCGGCCAGCAGCAGCGCCTGTGCATCGCGCGCGCCCTGGCCGTCGAGCCGGAAGTGCTGCTTCTCGATGAACCGTGTTCCGCGCTCGACCCCATCAGCACCGCGAAAATCGAGGAGCTCCTCGTGCAGTTGAAGGATCTCTGCACCATCGTCACCGTTACCCACAACATGCAGCAGGCCGCGCGCATCAGCGACTTCACGGCGTTCCTGCTCACCGGACAGCTCATCGAGTTCAGCCCCACGCCGCAGCTCTTCACTACTCCCGGTGATCCGCGCACGGAGGCCTATATCACCGGCCGCTTCGGATGAAGTCTGGATTGCTCCGTCATTTCGAGCGAAGCGAGAAATCTCTCTTCGTTTTGCGGTAAGTGAGTCGTGGGGGGAAAGGATTCATGGAACGCCACTTTGAAAAAGACTTGAACGAGCTGAAGGAGCGCCTGCTCTGGATGGGCAGCCTCGCGGAACGTGCCGTTCGCCAGTCCGTTCACGCCGTATTGGAATCCGACGAACAGCTCGCCAAGCGCGTCCTCGATGAAGAAGACGCCATCAACGAACTCCAGATGGAAATCGACGACCGCGTCATTCAGCTTCTCGCGCTGCACCAGCTCATGGCCGTCGATCTTCGCTTCGTGCTGGCCGTCTCGCGCATCAACAACGATCTCGAGCGCATCGGCGATCAGGCCGTCAACATCGCTCAGGGCGCCCAGCGCATCCTGCGCCACCCGCGCGTGAAGCCCTACGTCGATCTGCCGCGCATGAGCGAGCTTACCGAAGAAATGGTCCGCAACGCCCTTAACGCCGTCGTCCGCCGCGACGTTGATCTCGCCAAGAGTGTCCTCGCCACTGACGACAAGGTGGACAGCTACCGCGACCAGATTTTCCGTGAATTGCTCACCTACATGATGGGCGATTCCAGCGTCGTCTTTCCCGCGTTCGAATTGATCCTCGTCGCCAAAAACCTCGAGCGCATCGGCGACCACGCCACCAACATCGCCGAAGATGTCATTTACCTCGTCCAGGCCCAGGACATCCGCCACCCCACCGTCGACCGCCGCTAGGCCGGCTGCTCCCGCGCGCATTTGGGGCTATTTCGCAGCGACGGCTTCATCTTTCAGGTGTTTTGCACATGCCTCTGCTGTACTTCGCTGACCGTGCGCCGAGTCCTGTTTGTGCACGGAGTAGGCATAGACGATTTCACCGGTCTTCACGCTTGCTACTTTAATGCTGGCCTCTTCGTCGGAATGCCAGCTTTTCATGATTATCTTCTTGGCTGTGCTGGCTTTCTTGCTCTCGGAGGTGCCGGTGATTTCATACTCAGCCTGTTCGCGTTGTTCGACGATTTCAAGCGGTACCTTCTTCTCAGCCATCGCCTTTTTCAAGGGAGTTTCAAATCCGCCCATCGCGGCGACAAACACCTTTGAGCCCGCGGGTATCTTTGCTTGCGCTTGCGGCGGGGTCTGGGCTTGCGGCGGGGTCTGGCTTTGCGGCTGTTGTGCGCGGGCGGATTCGCTGTAAACTGTCGCCGCCAACAACAGCACTCCGAACAATTTCCAATGTTTCATTTCAGTCCTCCATCGGATCGATGCGAAAATTCTTCCTGGTCAGATGATGGGCCCTATTTCCCTTCGATCTTCTCCTTGAGATGCTTTGCGCACGCTTCCGCCGCGCTCTGCTTTCCTCTGTAGGAATTCCCTTTGCGCACGGCGTACCCGTAAACCACTTCACTGCTCTTTAGTTCCACCACCTTGACGCTGGCAAGATCGTTCGAATTATCCACTCCCATAAAGAGCATCTTCGCCCAGCCCGCCTTTTCTGTACTGGCGATCCCGGTGATTTCGTAGTCGGCCTTCGTCCGGTCGGTGACAACGGTCACAGGCACCTGCTTCTTGATAATGGCCGCCGCCAGAAACGTATCGAAACCCCCTTCGATCGGCGCAATATAAATTCTGGAGTTGCGCTCGATGGGCTTGGTGCTCTGGTCGACACTCTTGCCTTGCTGTCCTGCAGCGATGGTCGCCAGGATCAGCGAGAGGCCGAGCGCCACCACTGCGTGTCTTCCCCTTGGCTGAATCATGTTCATCTCCTTTCAGCCGGTCACTCTGGCTGCCAGAACAGACGGACCTGATAAAAGGTGGGTCAAGTCTAACCGCCTGCCGGTTGCTCTGAGGGTCAGCGGGGATGATGTCACCTGGCGGGGCACTTGGCAAGCGACATCCCGCGACATTCGGCGCACCCAGCCCGGTTGTCGCCGATTGTCGTTTCTATCCCTAAAGCTATAAGCAGATTGCCGTTTAGATTTCTAGGACCCGGGCCTTTGCCGGTATCGCAACATTACTTTGGTGCTGGAACGGGGAAGTCCTGGTCTACGTAGGCCAGCAGAGGAGTGCCTTGTTTGACCTCCACATTCTTGCCATGCTTGATCAGGCCAATGGGCCCAAACAGTACCGTCAGGGCGACCGCGGCTCCCACCTTGCCTTCACCTTCCTTACCTTTAGTTCCGCGCAGTCTCATTCTCGTATCACCGACGAGAAGGTATTCCAATCGCAAGTTCAATTCGCCGCCCTTGCCCATCATGCCGGCCTTCTTTGCGTGCGTGACCGTGCCTACCGCCTTCGCACCGGCCTTGCACACCGTCGCATCGCCAACTTTAAGGTCTTCGTCAAGAACCAGATTTACGGGGTCATCATCCGTCGCCGTCTTTGAGCTCAAGTCCTGGGCAAACTTCAGCTTCACGTCGGTGCCTTCCTTCAAAATCAGTTTCGCGGGCGGTTCCGCAGCCTGAGCGGGCGGCTGAACCGCCGGAGCAGCCTGGGGTGCGGGTGGCGCTGCTTGAGTCGTGGCTGGCGCGCTTTGCGCGACAGCCATAGAGCTGAAGCAAAGCAGTAACATCGCACCACTTAATGAATCGAATTTCCATGTCATAGCAGGCCGTCCTCTCACGCAGATTTCGAACCAGCAACACAGTGGGAAGCAGAAGGCGGCGCGGTCGGCAAAGAGCCTACCCGCTTGCATTCTTACCCGAGATTCACATTTTGGCTTTCAACCGAGCGGTAATATACACCTGAACCTCCCCGCATACAATGCTTCGTCGATTCCTCACAGGAACTCCGTACTCGCTGCGAACACTGTATCAATACGTGCGTGTGCGCTTCATCCCAATGCTGCCGCACGGCTCTACGACTTTCTCCTTGACAGGCTATGCTTCCTGTGCTAGTATACTTGGCAGGTAAGAGTGCGGAATCACTTTAGTTGCGGCAGCTTCTCTGCCGCTTTTTTCATTTTCGGCGTCACGGATTTCGATCAAGTTCTTCGTCTTTATTCACCAACATTATCTTGCGGTCGAAAATATGTGGCGACAGGCAGAGAGTATCGCCCTGGATGCGGCTTTCGGCTGAACCGTCGCCACATAATTTGGTACTCGCTGATCCCTAGGTGAGAGCAGAGCGTAACACGTGCTCATCCGGGCCACGGCCGGCGCAGCACCCTGCGAGTTTGCCGTCGACTACGATCGCGGGCACACTGCGAACGCCGTAATGCTTCGCTTTGGATGCTGCTTCAGACCGCTGCATGTCATGGATTACTACTTCATGGGACGAACCAGCAATCCGTTTGACAAGCTCGATCGTTTCCTTGCAAGCTGAGCAACCAGCGCTGAACACTTCAATTGTCTTTTTTGTAGCCATTCTATTCTCCTAGATATTCCTTCGAACTTCTTCCGTATTGCAGTCAGCGCAGCTCGTCTCTCGCTTTGGTGTGCCGCGACGCGGCCAGGCATTCCAGAGCGAAGAGATAATCAGCAGCGCTACTGCACCGTACATGATGGGATTGGACTCCCACACAAACTTGCCGATCAGGACGCCGCCTGCCGCAACAATCCCCAGCACGAAAGGGCCGTATCCATGACGCTCCCTCGCTCTGAACATCATTCCCGCCAGGGTAAGAACCAAGAAGGCAGCCGTTAACGGGAGCAGGTAAACCACTGAAATCAGAAACCCGAGACCAACAGAAGTGAGCAAACCTGCATAGGCTGGCCAGCACGCGGGACACGCTAGCTTGGGAAGGATCGAGACGCCGATGCCCGGTAGTGCTGCTAAGCCTTGCTTCCACCTGTTACTCACGCGTCCTCCCTATCAAGGCTTTCAAGAATCGGACATTCGGCCATCGGTGCGCACCCGTCGCAGATTCGCGTAAGCTTCCGCAAGGTTTTCTTCATGGATTCAAGGCTTCTGATCTTCGCTTCTATGTCGGCAACCTTGGCCTCGGCCCGGGCCCGAATGTCCGCACTTCTTGTAGTGCGCGACACTCGGAGCGACAACAGTTCTCGTATCTCCTTAAGTGAGAACCCGAGATCCTGAGCGCGCCGGATGAATCTTAGTCGTCGTGCCGCCTCGACCGGGAACAGGCGATATCCCGATGCGCTGCGTGGGGGTCTCGGCAGCAAGTCTCTTCGCTCGTAGTAACGAACGGTTTCGAGATTCACGCCGGCTTGCTTGGCGAGATGACCGATTGTGAGCGACTTCATCTCCGGACTCACTTTCTGAGTGCAGTCTAAACCCCGGACTACAGTACGGGGTCAAGCACTATTTTGGGGCTGACTTTTGACTATGTAGAGGCTTACATGACGATCAGACCGCACAAAGCTTCCTCCTAATCTATTTAGAATCGACACTTCTAAAAGTGCATCAAGACAAACGACTTTAACTGACTTTAGAATGAAGGCTTATGAAAAACAGGGGAGAGAAGCCCGTTTTGCACAATTTTGGTGCAACGTAAGTCCCTTTAGAATCAACACTTATAGAACTGTCCGCAAGTGTTGATTCTAAACCACTTACATAAACTCTAAGTCTTTTAGATGCAACACTTACAAAAAACCAGGGGGTGGGGAA
>WNEZ01015357.1_pt1 | contig 10657 bp, 8 predicted proteins | sample 5400521 | NCBI WGS metagenome assembly WNEZ01 (sample SAMN13153339, study PRJNA577476) | soil metagenome | isolation source: 120 cm saprolite under Douglas fir tree site 2 hole 1 replicate 1 | place: USA:California | collected 2015-04-18
GGTGCAGCTGTGTATGTGGCAGAGCTTCTGGCCGCCTGTCCACTGCTCAAGGTGCTTGTCACCAGTCGCGCCGCGCTGCATGTGCGAGGGGAACAGGAGTTTGCTGTCCCTCCGCTAGCCGTGCCCGACCCCAAGCACCTGCCCGACCTGGTGAGGCTTTCGCAATATGAGGCGGTGGCACTCTTCATCCAGCGTGCCCAGGCGGTCAAGCCCGATTTCCAGGTGACCAATAGCAATGCAAGAGCCATGGCGGAGATCTGTGCGCACGTGGATGGGCTGCCATTGGCGATCGAGTTGGCTGCGGCTCGCATCAAAGTGCTCCCACCGCAGGCGCTGCTCGCACGGTTGGGCCAGCGGTTGGCGGTGTTGACCAGTAGGGCACGCGATATGCCAGCGCGGCAGCAAACCCTACGCAACACCATTGAGTGGAGTTATCATCTCTTAGATGAAGAGGAACAACGACTCTTCCGGCGGCTCTCTGTCTTTGTCGGTGGCTGCACACTCGAAGCAATAGAGGCGATCTGTGCCACTCTTGATGCCGATACCGAAGAAGGGCAGGTGTTGGATAGGGTGGCCTCACTCATCGACAAGAGCTTGCTGCAACAGATCGAGGAAGAGGAGCCGCGCCTGGTGATGCTCGAGACAATTCGTGAGTATGGGCTGGAGTGCTTAGCAACGAGTGGAGAAATGGAGGCAGCCCGGCAGGCACATGCTATGCACTACCTTTCCTTGGCTGAAACGTTCGAACCTGAGTTCGGAGGCAAACAACAGATCATATCAACAATACGCTTGGAGCGGGAGCGGGAGAACCTTCGTGCTGCCTTGTATTGGCTGATAGAGCATGAAGAGAGGGAGAGTGCTCTGCGCTTAAGTGGGGCCCTCTGGCGCTTCTGGCGAGTGCGAGGTCCCATTCGGGAAGGACTTGACTGGTTGGAGAGGGCACTGAGTGACAGTGATGGAGTACAGACCTCGGTGCGTGCGAAAGCACTTTATGCTGCTGGGGAGCTGGCTCTCTTGCTGGGCGATGATGGTCGGGCTGCGGCGTGGGGTGAAGAAAGCCTTTTGCTGTATCGGGCACTTGGAGACAAGCGTGGTAGTGCAGCATCACTTATGCTGCTGGGGCAGGCAGCCTCAGTGAGAGGCAACTTCGTAGCGGCGCTTACCCTCCATGAGGAGAGCCTGGCGCTACGCAGAGAGCTGGAAGACCGCGAGGGCATTGCCGACTCGCTAGTGCATCAGGGATGGATGTCCTTTATGCGAGGAGACTTCGCCAAGGCGGGTGAACAATGCGAGGAGAGCCTGCAGCTATTCAGAGACTTGGGCAACAGAGAGGCCATTGAAACGGTACTCGCTTCTTTGGGTCATGTGGCCACTCTTCAAGGCGAATATGCCAGGGCAAATACATTAGCCCAGGAGAGTCTAGAGCTATCCAGGGAACTTGGGGATCGGGTGGGCATTGTTGAGTCGCTGTTCTCCCTGGCACGGGTAGCTTTCTTACAGGGCGATCTCGCGCAAGTACCTCCTCCGCTCGAAGAAAGTCTCGCGCTAGCGAGGGAAGTGGGTGACAAGCTCGGTCTTGCCTCTTCACTCAACCTCTTGGGGGAGATTATCCTCTGTCAAAGTGATGCAACTAGGGCGCGTTCGTTACTCGAGGAGAGTCTGGCGCTCTTCAAGGGGGTGGGATTTCGGCGGGGCATGAACTTGTCACTCACCCTTTTAGCGAAGGTGGAAGCTCAACAGGGTGACCACGTTTCAGCCCGCGCCCTCTATGAGCAGAGCCTGGTGATAGCCAGGGAGATGAACAACAAGCTGAACATTGTTGATTGCCTGGAAGGGTTAGCGGGCGTTGTCGCGGCACAAGGAGAATTGACATGGGGAGCACGGCTCTGGGGGGCTGCCGAAGCCCTGCGTGATGCTATGGGCACGCCCATCCCGCCTGTCTATCGTGTTGATTATGAGCGTCCCGTCACCGCAGCACGTACCCAACTCGGGGAGAAGGTCTTTGCCGAGGCCTGGGCCGAGGGACGAGCCATGACATCAGAACAAGTACTGGCTGTGCAGATACTAGGGACGAAGCCAATCTCAGAATCATCATCAACTCCTCCAACGAAGTCCACTCCCACTTATCCTGCCGGATTGACCTCCCGAGAAGTGGAGGTACTGCGCCTGGTGGCGCAGGGGCTGACGAATGAGCAGGTGGCCGAAGACTTGGTCATCAGCCCGCGCACCGTCAACACCCACCTGACCTCGATCTATGGCAAGATCGGGGTTTCCTCGCGCAGCGCTGCCACCCGTTACGCTATTGAACACCACTTCACCTGATGATCTACAGTATGCATCACCTTCATCGATCCTCTCGTACGCCGCTAGCTTAACCGCCATCGCAATTGATCAGCATTGTGGAGTAATCGCTCCATGATATTGCGGCGCAAGCGGTAGACCTCCTTGACATCGCTCCACTCTTGTGGACAGAAACGGATAATCTCCCTGGGCTTGAGGCCACAATGATAAAGCAAGTAGGCCAATCGCCGCTCTCGCTCGCCGGGAAGCATCGTTTGGAGAATCTCCCATACCTCGCCGCTAGAAGTCACATCTTCTATGCCTGGCTCCCCCGGTTCTCCTGGCTCAGGCAATGGGACCTCTCTTAATCGCGCATATGCCCGCAGCGTATCCAGGATGGTTCCATTGAGACTCGCACGCAGGTACTGCAAGGCGGCAGCGAGTGTGGTAAATTCCACGCGTTGGCTCAAGGTGGTGGCTTGCCAGAAGCGCTCAAAGGTCTGAGCAACATAATGCTCCTCGCTCTCCAGGCGACAGGCCACCTCTCTCTTTGGGTGACGATGGAGCCAGCCACGCACCAACCCGCCAAAGCAGTGTTGCAACCAAGCCCAAGCTTCCTGGTCCCCTTGCATAATCGCACGGTAAAGTAATTCGAGGCCATACTCATCAGTACACGGCTGACCCAAACGATAGTGGTCGAGTTCTCTCAGGCACCATGTTGCGAGTTGCGAAACACTCAGCGAACTGTACGCTGGCTTTTCTTTCACAAAGGTCGATGAGGATTGTTCAGCAGAAATGCTTTGTAGCGCTGTCCAGTGTTTTTCTTCATTATCACCTGGCCTACCGCATACCAGCTGTTTCATGTTCATACCCCTTCCTGGCGCCCTGGGTGGAGGTAAATCCTCTCAGGTCGCTGTCCCCAGAAGACTGAGCCGCCAGTCTCCTTGATCGGCTCAGTCTTCTTTTGGATGCTACGGATGTTACGATACTTGCTCTTCGACTCCCTTCAAGCCGTTTCAAGCTTGAACGCAGTGTCATCAACAATCCGCCTACTTTTGCAGCAAGACAACGTGCCAGTAGACGGTGGTGTCGGGGCAGCCCTGCCAGCAGACGACGTTGCTCCATTTCGCGTTGGAACTCTTGATGTCGCTGAAACACATACTGCTCGCGGAGATGGGTATGCGAGTTCATGACCTTGCTCCCGTCAATGTGCACTTCAAAGCGCTTTATGGATCTCACTCTCTCAGTGAGGACTTCTGCTTCAAGTGTACGTGTTGGAGATCCAGAGCACATCGGTAAAAGAACGTGTTGTGATACGTACGTGTTTTGGTCGCGCCAATAGTGTTATGAGGCCTACTACGTCATTTGACGTGGATGGAATGTGCAACGGTTGCTTGGTGAGTCATTCTTTTCGGTTACTGATGAGCATTAGTGCAAAGGGACGGGGACAGAACAGGCAGGGGATCAGCCAGAAACATACGAAGGATCAGTTACACAAAGTTGTGCTTAATGGCATAGCGCGTGGCAGCACTGCGCGTGGAGACTCCGATCTTGCCATAGATCGAGGTCAGGTGGGTGTTGACGGTGCGCGGGCTGATGACCAAGTGTTCGGCCACCTGCTCATTCGTCAGCCCCTGCGCCACCAGGCGCAGTACCTCCACTTCGGCCTCATAGTCTGTCCCTCGGCCCATGCGGCAGCGAAGGCCTTCTCTCCGAGCTGGGCGTGGGCGGCAGCGACCGATTGCTCATGCTCGGCGCGATAGACAGGTGGTAAGGGCACATTGATGGCCTCACGTAAAGCATCGGCTACACTCAAGAGCCGTGCTGTCAATGCGGGCTCTCCCTGTGCCACTACCACAGCAGCTAATCCTTCCAGGTAAAGGCTAAGATTGATTTTGTCACCCACTTCCACAGCTAAGGTCAAGCTCTCCTCGTAAATGGTGCGCGCTGCTGCAAGGTCACCCTGGTCGGCCTCCAGCATTGCTAAAACAGTGAGTGGCTCGGCAGTAGCCGGCTGATTCCCAAGTTCTCTGTAGAGCCTCAAGCCCTCCTCTACAAGTCGGCGTGCTGTAACAGTATCGCCCTGACTAAGTGCGATCTGCCCTGAGAGACCAATGGAACTGGCAATAGCATTCCTGTCGCCCGATTCTCTTATAAGTACCAGGTTCTCATCGAGCAGAGCACGTGCCGTCATAGGATCGCCTTGAGTGAGAAAGAGTAATTGCGCCAACTGGCGGAGCGAATTGGCCATACCTGCCTTGTTCCCTAACTTTCTATGCATCGCCAAGCTCTCCTCGAGCAAGGCAGAACCTCTTGCGTAATTTCCTTGGACAACATCCAAGAATCCTAAACGATTGAGTGAGGTAGCAACGCGTTCCTGGTTGCCCACTTCTTTGAAGAGCGCCAGGGCCTCTTCTAGGAGCGAGCGGGCCTCTGCATAGTTGCTTCTCGTTAGGGCTACCCGCCCCTTCCTGTAGAGGGAGTATGCAACGCCTGCGGTGTCTTTAAGCTCTCGGTACAATGCCAGACTCTTCTCGGCCAGCGCCTCTACCCGATCAAGGTTGCGAAAATCATCAAAAGCCAAGTCTGCAGCAGCAAGGATGGCTTTCGCTTGAACTAATGCTGTACTTCCTTCACTTTTCGCCAATGCCCGATCCAGGTAGGTCAATCCCTCATTGAAGTAACCTCGCCAGCCCCAAAATGCCTGGAGTGCTCCCCCTAACCGTAAGGCTATTTCCATACTGTGCCCGGCCTCTCCTTGTTCGAGTGACCATCGCACAGCCGCTTGCAAGTTGACATATTCTCGTTCCAGACGACCGATCCACGCGAATTGCTCTAACCCCACGAGTTCTGGCTCTGCTGCCTCAGCTAAAGACAGGTAGTACTCAGCGTGTGCCTGTCGGATGACCTCCATCTCCCCACTTGTAGCGAGAACCTCTAACCCATATTCACGGATGGTCTCGAGCATCACGAGACGTGGCTCGTTACTGTCTTGTTCCGTTTGTTGTAGCAGGCTCTTGCCGATGAGCGAGGCGACAGTGTTCAACGCATTGATCGTGTCATCGCCTGCACCACGACACACCGCTTCTATTGCCTCCAAAGTGCAGCCACCGACGAACACGGAAAATCGCCGGAAGAGCCGTTGCTCCTCGGCATCTAACAGCTGGTAGCTCCACTCGATAGTGTTCCGCAGCGTTTGCTGCCGCGCTGGCACATCTCGTGCTCCGCTTGTCAACACCGCTAACCGCTGCCCCAGTCGTGTGAGGAGTGCCTGAGGTGGCAGCACGTTGATGCGCGCTGCTGCCAATTCAATTGCTAAGGGCAACCCATCCAAGCGGATACAGATCTCTGCGACAGCCTGAGCGTTCGCAGTGGTTAGCTGGAACTCGGGCTTGACCGCCTGGGCGCGCTGGATGAAGAGCGCCACCGCCTCATACTGTGAAAGTGACACCAGGTCGGGCAGACGGTTTAGACCGGGTAGCTGCAACGGTGGGACGACAAACTCCTGCTCCCCTCGGATATGCAGCACAGCTCGGCTGGTGACGATCACTTTGAGCTGTGGACAGGTGGAGAGAAGCTCCGCTACATACACGGCTGCATCGACCACCTGCTCAAAATTATCCAACAGCAGCAAGAGTCGCTTCTCGTACAGGAATGCTTTCAGCAAACCGAGCGGTGGTTGATCTGCGATCTCTTTGACGTCGAGCGTTTGAACAATCGTGGGCACGACCAACTCGGGATCGCTGATGGGAGCCAGATTCACGAAAAACACGCCATCGGGGAATGCATCACTCAATTCCGCTGCCACCTGCAAGCCCAGGCGGGTTTTGCCTGTGCCACCAGTCCCGGTCAGAGTCATCAGACGCACCTCTTCACGAGAGAGGAGGTGCTGGATGGCAGCCACTTGCTGCTCTCGTCCGATGAGCGGGGTGGGCTGAATGGGCAGGTTGTGAGGATGGTAGCCGAGGGTCTTAAGGGGTGGGAAATCGGTAGGCAAGCCTGCAATGACGAGTTGAAAGAGACGGCTAGGATGTTGTAAGTCCGGCGATGCTCTCCCAGGTCCCGCAGGCTTACCCCATCCGGCAGGTTCTGCTTCACCAACTCGCGAGTCGTTTGCGAGAGCAGGACTTGGCCGCCATGTCCAATGCTCATAATGCGTGCAGCGTGATGTACATCCAGGCCAACATAGCCCTCAGAGGCAAGCTGCGGCTCGCCAGTATGCAGGCCTATCCGCGCTCGCACCGTCACCCCATTGGGCCAGGGATATCCAGCAAGGGCATGTTGCATCGCCAAGGCCGCTGAGACAGCATCGGTGGCGCGGGTAAAGACCACGAAGAAGCTATCGCCCTGGGTATCGACCTCGTGGCCGTTCCACTGCTGAAACACAGCCCGTAGCAGTTGGCGGCACTCCGTCAACACATCGGCATAATGCTCGCCCAACTGCCCAAGCAGGCGCGTCGACCCCTCGATATCGGTGAAGAGCAAGGTGATCGTTCCCGTCGGTAACTCAGACATGCACTCCTGCCTTACCCCTCGGCATGACGCGTGTCGCCAAGAGTATTTCCTGTTCCTCCGTTCATCACAAGCATGATGAAAAAGCCGAAGTCATGCATCGCAAGCATTATATCTCATAGCTGAGATGAGAGTGAGCAGAATCGTCGAATACGAGAAGGTTGATGCCCTGGAGGATGAAATTTATGGAGTGAGTTTGAATGATTCGTACATCTGATAATAGTAATATCAGGTACTAGGGAAGATTCCTAGAATACATCATTCTGGGTAGTAATGGTCACTTCAGTTCAGCACTTCTTATGGCAGGCTGAATGATATTGCGTGTTTTATTAGCGTTAGACGAGGTGCTTTGAAAGCGTCTGAGCATTAAGGAAAGAGCAGAATAGTACCAACTCTGGTTATAATCCGCCTTCTTTTGTGAGCCTCTCCCTCACAAACTTTTCCATTATTCTATTATCGGACCATACAACTTTGTGTTGGTTGTATCATCGGCATTTGCAACGCGCGAGCACAAAAGCAGCACTCTACTGAGCACTAGCTAATGAAGATACGCTAGAGACTCTGTCATTCATTCGTTTTCTTTGTTGCCAGATAGACAAGAAGCAGTATCTCGGAACGCGCATGAAAGCAGTGAAGTGCTAAACATCTTTTCTTTCACATTGTGAACGTAGAAAACGTGTGTAATCCTCACAAAGCCCTGCCAGTATCCCATCATGCCCTCATTAAAAAAATATTACGAAATGATCGTCCCAACAAACGGCTCCCCATTGAGCGCTTTTTCAAGGGTGTCTAAATGAACCCCATTTACGTAGAAAACCTTCAGATGTAGTTCAGAAGCCAGTTTTGCCGCAATCGGATCAAATGGAGCATGTGATCCTGGACTTCACATCACTTCGATCATCGAACGATAGTCCTTCCAGGAAAGGTGCTCGAATGGTCTTGCATCCAGATGCAACTTTGGATCTTTGTCGTAGATGTAGTCGGTGTTACTGAGCTTAAAGATGGCTTTCACCTGATAGTCTTGTGCCAGAATTACTGCAGGATAATCTGTTGACCAACCGGGCTTCCAGCCTGCAACAATCACCACAGGCTTCTCTAGCTTTTGAATGATGCTGTAGTCTTTGATGATTACCGGATGGACCAGATCGCGGAAGATCGTGCGTAATAAGTGTGCATTCAGCCGTGTTGCATGAATCCCAAGCCAGTCCAAATCCTCGTTGGGTAGTTCATGACCTACAATTGCCCTGCCAGCATCGCGATATTGCCTTGCCACACGTCCACGGTCCACAAAGATGAAAAATCGCCGCTGCTGTTCTGCAACCTGTTTGCGAATGAACAGTTGGAACTGGCGAAGGTACGTTGTAGCAATTCTCTCTGAAGAAACGATGAGAGAGCCACCTAGCTTGATGATAAAAGTCTCTCTGTATCCACCACTCATCAGGGAAACACTCCTCTCACCTCCTTTGTAGTGAGTTTTATCCGGCTCGTCAATTGGCTCTCAGAGGTCGGTAAGGGTTTCCCATAACAATTGGGCAAAAACCCACGTTCATGAAGCATCTTCCTGTCAAGTACCATTCATCCACTTGAAGTACGCAAAGCAAATCTGGCAATCATTTCGTGATAGCTAGCGCGACACCAGGCGCTTTAGTTCTGTACCCAGATAGGCTTTGGCTACCTCAAACGGCTCGAAAATCGTTTCATTGTTTCCTTTTTGCTCTGTTGAACGCCAATCAAAGTCAAGCATTTCTTCTTTAGGGAGAGAGGTGATAAATGCAAGAATCTCACTCGAAGACATCTCTTTCCTACGAGAGAACTCAAGAATACCTCGATAGAGCAATACCTGAGCGATAAGGATACGCCAGAGCACGGGTCTGGTAGATGGATGAAATGCAAAGAACAAATCCCTCGCCGTTCCTAAACTACTTTTTACATCCTCTTCCTTAAGAGCATCAAACATCTCTTCAAACTGGCCAAAGCTCACGAAACGGTACCCAGTCTTTTCTTCGCCGATAATGAGAGCATCAAGTGCGTTATCAAGGCGTCCCAATGGAAACCCTTGTCTACGATACACTTGTGGGTTCTGCTTCCGTTTTTCTGACCAGCCTTCCACGTAGGGATTGTATTCCAATCTCTTGACAAGTCTTGCCAAACGAAAATCGTCGGTGTAACTCAAATATATTGCTCTCGCAAGGACATATTGAGTGTAGATCGCTCTATCAACTTCAAGATCCACCAATGTTAGCCGTGTGGTGAACAATTTTAGGACTGCACATGGCAGCAATAAGCGATACATGGTAGTCTTGAGATAATATGATTCACTGTACAAGGGTTCGTCGACTGCTTTCACTCTCGCTGCGATACCCCTCATGTGACTGAGGGCAGTCTCCGAGGCTTCAATCAACTGGAAGAGAAGCGGTTCGCATTCGTGGTAGAGCCTTTTGCGTGCTTCGTACTCATAGTCACGCCGAGCATTCTGTTCAGCTTGTTGCTCAGCAAGCTCCGACTTCAGCTTTTCAAGGCTGCGTTGGCTTCTCAACGATGTCCATGAGCTAAAAATCGCCAGCGCTAGTGATACCGCAGCTGTTATCAATGCAACGAGAACAGTCATATCCATCATTGAGTACCCTCTTGAACACGTCTAACGCGCATGTGAACACGCCCCTCTGAAAAACTCTCCAATAACTCATTCCTCTTTCAGTCTCAATATCACACAGTACTTAGCAGTTGTACCATAAAGCCTTGAAGATGATCAGCATGTCAGAAGTGACCATTATCTGGGTTCTCGGACCGGTTTGGTGGAGGCTGCTTGTGATGTGGTAAAATGAAGGAGTAAATGCCTCTTGGCATCAATTCTCTCACGGAGTGTTCCCTTGTCTCTCGATATCCTTTTTCCCCATCTGCACGACTTCCGCCTGCTTTCCTACAGGAGAGAGACCACGCGCCTGGTCCTCACCTGTGAACGGGTGACGCCGAGCGCACCCTGCCCGCTGTGTGGCACGCCCGCTCAGCGGATCCATAGCCGCTACGAGCGCACCGTCTGGGATCTCTCGGTGCAGAACGTGCAAGTCCTGCTACATCTGCACGTGCGCAAGTTCTACTGCGATCAGCCTAACTGTCCGCGGCGCATCTTCACCGAACGGCTTCCCCAAATCACTTCGCCCCATGGTCGCTTTACCTTTGGTCTGCGTCAGTTCCTCGGTCAACTGGGTCGAGAACAGGGCGGGGCCTCGGGTGCACGCAGCGCCAAACTCCAGGGACTGCAGGTAACGGCGCGAGCGATCTTGCGTTTCATGCACGCTCTTGCGCTCCCGGCTATCGCTCCTCCACGGATTATTGGCCTGGACGACTGGGCCTGGAAGCGCGGTCAACGCTATGGAGCCATCGTGGTGGATCTGGAACGCAACAAGCCGATTGCCTTGCTGGCTGATCGCTCACAAGAGACCGTCGCAGGCTGGCTGAAACACTACCCCACCATCCAAATCGTGGCGCGAGATCGCAGCAAGGAGTTTGCTGCTGCGATCACCGCAGCCCTGCCCCAGGCCAAACACGTGGCGGATCGGTGGCATCTGGCCAAAAATCTGACCGAACACCTCAATAAGGTCGTGTCCGCTCGGTGGAAACAGTTGACCAAAGCCGCCTGTGAAGACGAGATGGCACGAGAACCTGTTCCCGTCTCTGTCAGAGCAGGTCGGCCACGCCAGGCTCCTGGTCAAGCACGCTATGAGCAGATGCTCGCGCTCAAAGAAGCCGGTCTTCCAACCGGGACCATTGCCAAGCGGCTAGGAGTTGAGCCACGGACCATTCAGCGCTGGCTGTCCGAGGGGCATGGTCCCTATGCCGGGCCACGCCAACCGCGACGCAGCCC
>WNEZ01006006.1_pt1 | contig 10656 bp, 9 predicted proteins | sample 5400521 | NCBI WGS metagenome assembly WNEZ01 (sample SAMN13153339, study PRJNA577476) | soil metagenome | isolation source: 120 cm saprolite under Douglas fir tree site 2 hole 1 replicate 1 | place: USA:California | collected 2015-04-18
CGCCGGACATCTCGGACCGCGAGCCAGCATCGAAGCCGGCACGCCACGAACGGGGACGGTGAGAGAGCGGGTCGCCCTCCGCGGAGCGGGCCCTGGGTGCGCCCCCGCCCGCCAGTTTGCTGGCGGACTATGCTAGCACGCTCCGGAGGTCCCGATGCGGCCCGGCTTTCTCCTGGTGAGCGTGGCGTGCGTTCTGGCAGCCCCACCCAGCAGCGCGGACGACTTCAAGAATCCGCAGGTCATCGAGGTCCGGGCGCCAGGAGGCGACTTGACCATCCGTGCGCGCCGGGGCACGGCGTCCATTCCAGGGCTGGGCGAGGTAGAGCAGGTCTACGGGTACGAGGTGCGCCGGGGTACGGCGTTCCCGCGCGAGGGCTCCGGGCCGACGACCGTAGGGCTCATGCCGCCTGTCATCTCGGTCGACCGCGGGAGCACGCTGCGAATCCTGTACCGCAACGAATTGCTGACGACGGACGTCGCGGGGAAGAGCCAGCCGACCGAGTCGAACCTGCACACGCACGGCGTGCTCGTCTCACCAAAAGGGACGGGATTCGAAGGCACCGGTCGTGATCGCCTCTACGGCGATTGCATCTTCGTGATGGCGTCCAGTTCACGCAGCGGCACGTCCGGCCACGCGCACGGCCCTCCGGCGCGGGGGCCCGCGGATCCGCCGGGAGATCCCTGTTCGCTGGATTCCGGAGCGGGCTTCGTGCGCTTCGAGAAGGGCGACATCCGCTACAGCTACGTGATCGCCTCCGACCATCCGAGCGGGATGTACTGGTTCCACCCGCACCCGCACGGCCTGTCGGAAGGGCAGGTGTCGAATGGCCTTTCCGGGCTGATGTCCATCGGCAACTTCTGGGACACCTCCTACATCAACTGTCGCGTCACTGCTTCTCCGGACGTTGCAGGATTAGCCGCTTGCCGGGATCAAGAAGCGCAACGCGAGGAGCTGGCGGCCGAGCGCCGAGCGGACGCTGCCGGCGGCATGCTCGAGGTCAGATACCTGGGTCTCAAGGACATCCAGGTTTCGAAGCTGAAGGATCGTCCGGGCGGCCCGGGCAAACCGAGGTTCCGGCTCATCGAGTTCCCTCTGCGGCCCGGTCCGGGCGATCGATCCGCGAACGAGGCCTTTGGCGACCAGACCGATGCGCGAAAGAATCGCTGCGGCAAGCTGGTGGTGAGCGGTTCCGGCAACGGCGAGCTGTCGTATGTCGATGGAGTGGCGGTCCCTGGCCAGTGCTGGCACAAGCAGCGTCCCGACGAGCGGTGGATCTTCACCGTGTCCGGCCAGGTCCATCCCCGCCTGACGGTCAGGGCCGGGCAGGCCGAGGTGTGGCATCTCGCCAACATCGGCGCCGACGTGACCTATCGCCTCCACCTGGAGACCCTCGAGGAACACCCGAGGCGTCTCGCGTTCGAGGTGCGGGCGCTCGACGGAGCCGCGTTCCCGCCTGATTGGACGGGACGGAGGCACACCGAGATCGTGCTCATGCCCGGCGCCCGCGTCGAGGTGCTCCTGCAGCGCTGCAGCCAGGGGACCGGCGCGTCGAGCACGGACGCCCCCCGCGACTGCGTCGACCCCTCGGACAAGGTAGAGGCGCGGCTGCGCACGGCAGGCGTCGCGACGGGCATCGATGCCGACAGCGGCGATCAGTGGCCTCCCATCGACCTGGCTTCCGTCGTCTTCGAGGCGGCGCCGGGACGTTCGAGCGCGACGACCCGATCGGTTCCGGCACCGGCGCCTCGGGCGCCGAGCTCCGGACCGGTCAGCCCCGAGACGCCGCCATCCTCTCCAGCGCCCGCCGGCCGGGTCGCGACGCCGCTGCCGCCTGCGGGGTCAGCCGCCTGCGATGACCGCCGATACCAGGCGGGTCCCGCCGACTTCAGGGTCGATTCCAACCTGGTGCGCCTGATCCGGTTCAACAATCGGGACTTCGGCGAGCACGGTGGCGAGCTGTTCGGCATCCACGTCGAGAACTTCCGGATGTTGGACCAGGCGGGAAAATCCATTGCGGTGGCCGATCTCCTGGCCGAGGGTCGCGTCGAACGGCCGGAGAAGCACGCGTCCGCGATCGCGTCGATCTCGCTCGAAGATCCGTGCTGGAGGGCGGCCACTGGCGAGCAGGGAAATCCCGCGGGCTTCGCAAGGTTCTACCCTGCGTTCAGGATGGACGGCGATCCGAACGTAACGGTTGCCTATGGCGCCCGGGAGTATTGGCTGCTCGTCAACGACAGCGAGGAGTGCCACAACTTCCACATCCACCAGACGAAGTTCGTCGTCCTCGACACGGATTTCTCCGCGGAGGGCGCGCGGACGTCGGCTGCCCAGTGTCTCGGCGATCGAGGGCTGTCCCCGTCGATCAACCGAAACGTGCTGCACGACAATTACCCGCTGCCGCCTGGCGCGCGCGTGTTCGTGATGATCAGGTTCGACGGGCCGAAGCTCGGCCGGTTCGTGTTCCATTGCCACATCCTCGAGCACGAGGACAAAGGCATGATGGCGACGATCGGAGTCGTGGACGGCCCACCACGCTGAGCATCAAAGGCGGCATCCGTCGGCAATCCGGGGGGCCTCGTGGGCGGGATCCGGCCGCCGGCTGGATCCCGCCGGCTTTCCCCCATCGCGCTGAGTACCCTCCGGACATGAAAATCACGCTTGTTGCAATGGTGACCGCTCTGACAGCGGTGATACTCATGCTCGGGAGCGCGTCACGAGCGTCCCAGGTGGGCGAGGATTTCCGCGCCCAGCCGGTCCCGGCCGCGCTGCCGCCCTCCGACGATCAGATCGCCGCGCTCCGGCAACTGGTCGCGCAGTCGCGTCAGGAGAACGAGCAACTCGGGCAGATCGATGAGCAGCTCGCGTCGCTGCGGCGGCAAGCGGCCGACGAGCAATCGCTGCAACGAGACGAGGCGGAGCAAGAGGCTGCCCAGCATGACACGACCCTGCAGGAGCTAGCGACCCTGCGGCAGGCGGCGGCGCTGCTCGCGACCGGCGACTCGGACGGCGTGGCCGATGAGCTGAGCCGCGCTGAGGCAGCGCTCTCCGGGCGCACGCGCATCGACGTGGACGCGGCGCGCGAGGCGCTCGGGCGATCGGATCTCTTTGCAGCGCGACAGTATCTCGCTGCCGCTCTGGCGGAGAGGCGGTCCCTGCGCTGATGCCTCCGCTCGTCTCCAGCCACGGCGACGTTCATGAACACCTGAATGACGGAAGAACGATGGACGCGGGCCGACCTGGTCAGGATGTCCGAAAAGCTAGGGATCTGGCGGGGCAACGAGGTGTAGGACGACGGCGCGGCGCCTATACCAAGGTGTAATTGATCTTCCGCCTCGAGGGCCGATGATGGAACCAGAGCGAAAGGTGTCTGATGGCCAAGCGTCCTCTCATTTCAGTCGTCGATGACGACGAAGCAGTGCGTGAGTCCCTCCGGGGCTTGCTCAGGTCCGTCAGGTTCGGAGTGGAGGTATTTGCTTCGGCCGAGGAGTTCTTGAGCTCGCATCGCATGGGCGAGACGGACTGCCTGATCCTCGACGTGCGCATGCCGGGGATGAACGGTCTCGAGCTGCAGCGCCGTCTGGCTGCCAGCCATCCGGAAATGCCGATCATCTTCATCACCTCACATGCGGACGAGGAGCTGCGGTCGCGCGCCCTGAACGACGGCGCGGTGGATTACCTGCTCAAACCCTTCAGCGAGGAGCCGTTGCTGAATGCGGTCCATACAGCTTTGAGTCCGGAATGATGCCGAGTCAGGACGATCGGCGGAAGGTGCCCCATGAGCGTGACATCTGCTCCTGTCTACGTCGTGGATGACGATGTATCGGTGTGCGAGTCCCTGGGAAGTCTGATCCGGTCGGCGGGCCTGCGCGTGGAGGCTTTTGCTTCCGCGCAGGAGTTCCTGGCCAGGCCGAGGATCGAGGTGCCGAGCTGTCTGGTGCTGGATGTGAAGCTGCCGGGGCTGAGCGGACTCGAGCTGCAGCAGGAGCTTGCCAAGGCGGACGTCGAGATCCCCATCATCTTCCTCACAGGTCACGCCGACATTCCCACGTCCGTGCGAGCGATGAAGGCCGGCGCCTTGGAGTTCTTCACCAAGCCATTCGACGACGAGCCTCTGCTGGAAGCGATCCGGCAAGGGATTGCCCGCTCAAACAGGACCCCGAACAGGGTCCTCGATGGGGCACGCGAGGCGAGGACCCTGCGCGTCCAGAACCCCAGGCTCACCGCGGAGAAGGCGTCGGGCCGTTGCATCGTCGGCGAGGGGCCCGCGATGCGCCGGCTGTTGGAGACAGTCTCGCGGGTCGCCCCCAAGGACATCACGCTGCTCATCCGTGGTGAAACGGGCACGGGAAAAGAGCTGATCGCCTCGCTCGTTCACGCCAGCAGCCGCCGGGCGGCGCGTCCGTTGGTGCGCTTCAACTGCGCGGCGATCCCGGGAGAGCTGGCGGAGGCCGAGCTGTTCGGCCACGCGCGCGGTGCGTTCACCGGCGCCGTGCAGACGCACCGCGGATTCTTCGCCCAGGCGGACGGAGGCACCCTCGTCCTCGACGAGGTCGGCGAGCTTCCGTTGCCCGTGCAAGCGAAGCTGTTGCGCGCGCTGCAAGATGGCGAGATCCAGCCGGTCGGCGCGGCCCGCGTGGATCGGGTCGACGTGCGCGTAGTGGCATGCACTCACCGCGATCTCGCCAGCGAGGTACGCGCCGGCCGCTTCCGCGAGGATCTCTACTACCGGCTCGCCGTCCTCGAGTTGGTCGTGCCGCCGCTTCGCGAGCACCGCGAAGACATCCCGGCGCTCGCCGCCGAATTCGCTCGTCGCCAGGGCGAGCGGTTCGGAATGCAAGGCGTCCGGCTCTCGCCCGAGCTGCTCGATGCGCTCCAGCGATTGGACTGGCCAGGGAACGTCCGCCAGCTGGAGAACGCGGTCGCGCGCATCGTGGCGCTCGCCACCGGCGGCGAGATCGGGCTCGAGGCGTTCGGGACGGCCTCGGCCGCTCCCGCCGCCGACGCACGTGCCGAGACGCCGCCCGAGGGGACGCTCGGCCTGCGCGAACAGGTCGAGGCGGTGGAGCGCAGCCTCATTGGCCGGACGATGGCGGAGGTCGGCGGCAACCAGTCGGAGGCCGCGCGACGCCTGGGCCTGAGCCGCGGGTCGCTCATCGTGCGGCTGAAGAAGTACGGCCTGGAGCTCGCAGGCTGAGGCCGCAGGGCCGGCGCATGCTACCTCCCGCTCATGATGTGAAGCGATCGTGAGAGGGACGCCTGGCCATGGCGCTCTGTTCACGAACCCTGCCGCGCCTGGGGGAACTTTTCGAGGATCGCCGTGACCGTCTTCCAAAGGTCCTGCTCGTACTGCGCCTGGTTGTCCGAGACCGTGGCGACTCCCCGTCCGCGCCAGAGGAGCTCCTTGGTCCCCGGATTGATCACGTCGACGATGACGGTCCCCTGGGTGTACTGCGTGACGGTCGGGTCGTAGGGCCCCCCCATTCCACCCCACCACCGCGGGTAGAACGGGTAGCCATAGTCCCAGTACGTGACGTCCAGCTTTTCCTTCGTGCTCGCGTAGTACGCGACTGCGAAGTCCGGATTGTCGGCGAGGACGTAGCCGCGGTTCTCGAACCCCTTGACCAGGTCGGCCCGCAAGGCGCGGTTCGAGATCGAGTTCACGAGCATCGGGTCGCTCGCTGACTGTGCGGATGGGGGTCGCCTTTGGGGGTTGGGCATGACGTTGAACGTGTGCAGCGCGCCCAGGTTCGCGTCGGGGCTCGTCACCGTGCGCACGTCGACGGACGCGCAGGCGGTGAGCGCAAGAACGGCCGCAGGTGCGGCCAGGCAAACGCCTGTCCTCATGGAGTCCTCCAATCGTTGAAGACCGCCCGAAGCGGGCGGCGAGATCCTGATGTGCAGGCGATGTGCCACCCACCGATCCGCTGCGACCAGACCGCCCCCGGTGTCGTGAACTGATCGATCCCCGACGGTGCGGCGACACCATTGCCGATCGCTGGACAGCGCACGCTCCTCGTCAGGCGCGCCGCGCGAGCGGACCCGGTCAGGCCCGGCCGTTGGCGCGCCGGCTGCAATGCACAGATCAGCGTCCCCCCTGGCGGGGCTACGGGAGATGGTGATGAGATCATGGACCCGGGTGCTGTCCGTCGCGTGCTTCTTCTCTTGCTCGCACGCGTCAGCAGCTCCCCAAACGACGGCCGCGGTCCAAGGAGAGGCGGTGCTCGAGCAGTCTCCCGAGCAGCTGCAGCAGCTGGTGGCGCCCATCGCCCTGTATCCCGACGCCCTGGTAGCGCAGGTCCTCGCCGCTTCCACCTACCCGACCGAGATCGTCGAAGCAGACCGCTGGATGCAGCAGCACTCGAGCCTGAAGGGGGAACAACTGGCCCAGGCGGTCGATCAGACGTCCTGGGATCCGAGCGTCAAGGCGCTTACGCAATTTCCCTCGGTCCTTGCAAACATGGACAAGGACCTTTCCTGGGCGTCGGCGCTGGGCGACGCGTACGTGAACCAGCAGCAGGCCGTGCTCGACGCGATCCAAACGATGCGCAAGCGCGCGCAGCAGGCGGGGAACCTCAAGACGACGGCCCAAGAGACCGTTGCGAGGCAAGGCCAGACCGTCGTGATCCAGCCGGCAAACCCCGAGGTCGTCTACGTGCCCACCTACGACCCCTGGATCGTGTATGGCCCACCGCTCGCTGTTTATCCGGGCTGGGTTGCGTTCCCCGGACTCTATGCCGTCGGCCCGGGAATCTCGTTCGGAGTCGGTTTCGGGGTCGGGCTCTTCGCGGGGTTCGGTTGGGGATGGCACCACTGGGGCGCCGACTGGCGCGGCAGGACGATCATCTACAACCACAACACTTATATCTCGCACAGTCGCACGTTCATCGATCGGAACCATTTCTACCGCGGCGGCCCAGGGTTCCGCGGCGGCCCAGCATTTCACGGTGGCCCGGCGTTCCGCGGCGGCCGTCCTGCCGTCGCTCCGGGGTTCCACGGACCCGCGGCGGCGCACGTCCAGCCCGGCACGCGTTCCGGCGCGTTCAGCGGGTTCGATCACGGAGGCGTGACGAGGACCTTTTCGGCCCGCGGGCAATCGAGCGTCGCGCACGCGGGCCACGGCGGCGGATTTCACGGCGGAGGTCACAGATGATTCGCGTCACGGGAGCGTTGGTGCTGGTGGTCCTCGCGATCTACGCGCCGCCAAGTGGAGCCCGGCAGCCGGACCAGAAGACGTTCTCCTCGGCGGAACAAGCGGCGGATGCGCTCTTCCTGGCCGTCCAGGCCCGCGACCAGAAGGGCCTATCGCAACTCCTCGGAGGAGACGAAGAGCTCTTCGCGCTGGACGACGAGGGCCAGGACGACCTGGATCGCCGGCGGTTCCTCGAGAAGTTCCGGGAGATGCATCGCCTTGCCTGCGAGCCCGAGGGAACCGTCCTCTACGTCGGCGCGGAGAACTGGCCCTTTCCCATCCCGCTCACCTCGAAGGAGGGCGCCTGGTCCTTCGATACGGAAGCCGGGATGAACGAGATCCTGTTCCGTCGCATCGGCGCGAACGAATCGGCGGCGATCGACATTTGCCACGCCCTCGCCCGATCGGACGAAGACGCCGCTACTTTCGTGGAGAACCCGGTTCCAATCCATGGCTATTACTTCCGCGCCTTGCCGGCACGGGGGAAGCCCGCCTCCTTCATGGCGTATCCGGTGGAGTACGGTTCATCGGGCGTGATGACCTTCGTCGTCGATCACGACGTCACCTACGAGCGCGACCTGGGCCCTCGCACGGCGAACACCGCAAAGTCCATGACCCGATACAAGCCGGATTCGACCTGGCACGCAGTGCAATGAACGAACCGAAGAGCTCCAAAGAAAGGACCCGACGATGAAACATTGCGCGCAAATGGTTCTGGGTCTCGCACTTTTGTTCGCGCCCGCCTCCTCGTATGCGATCAGCGTGCCCCTGTCTACCACTGATGCGACCCTCAACCTGAACCTCCAGCTCCAGCCACAATTCCTCGTCAACCAGGCGGGTACCCCGGACGGCATGGACCCGAGCTACGACGTGTTCGTCCGGCGAGCGCGTATCGCCGTCAACGGCACCGTCGGCAAGAACTTCAGCTACTACTTCCAGCTGGACAACCCGAACTTCGGGAAGTTCGGCAACCTGGCGGGCCGCGTCCTCGTGCAGGACGCTTGGGGCGGCTGGGCGCCGACGGGGATCGACGGCGGCACGGTGATCTACATCGACGCCGGCCTGCTCTACATTCCCGTCTCGCGTCACGTCCTGGGATACACGACGAACTACATCACCGCTGACTTGCAGACCGACGCGTTCCGCCTTCCCAACAGCCCCTTTCCGAGCTTTCGCGACGTCGGCGTGCAGGTGAGGGGCTGGGCTCTCGACAAGAGGCTCGGCTTCCGGGGCGGTGTTTACGAGGGGTATACGCCGATCGATCAGCCGGCGGAAACATGCGAAACGGGCGGCGCTGGCTGCATCACGCCGAAACGGACCCCGGCTCTGGGCGGCTTCATCAACTTCGATCTGATCGGCAGCGAAGAAGGTCTCTGGCTCTACAGCGCGTACAAATGGGGCACGACTCCCATCCTCAGCGTGAACGTAGCAGGGAATTACCAGTCGCGGGCGCTCAGGAATGCATTTGGCAGCCTGACCGACCACAAGCTCCTCGCCACCGGAGTCTATCTGGACCTTCCCATGACGGAGGGGGCCGAGCTCGTCGTCGATGGGACCCTGTACTTGAACGGCAACGGCACGGGAAGCCCGAACACCGGCACGGGCTTCGCGGCGAGCGCCGGCTACCGGTACGGCTTCATCGCACCGTACGTAGCGTACGATTACTTCCAGTCTTCCGGCTGCGACGCGGGAAGCCTCACTCCGAGCGAGCTTGCCCTCTGCAGCGCCAACGTGGACAGCGCCAACAGCCGGAACTTCAAGGCCGGCGTCAACCTCTTCTTCAACAAGAACCTGAACCATCTCAACCTCGAGCTCGGGATCAACCACGGGCTGTCGGCCTATGGGCCCTCGAGCATCACGGCGGCGACGGCGGGCTACGTGCCGGCCTCGCTCGATCCCGTTACCCCTGGAGCCCCGCGGCGCGCGTTCACCAACTCGTTGGCGAACCCGTCGTTCAAGTCTCTGCTCGTGCAGTGGACCGTTTACCTCTAGAGCCGAAGTAAAGCGTAGCACGACGATTGAACGGCCTCAGCCCGAGCGGTACCTCTTCAGCCGCCCGATGAGCGACCCGCGGCTCAGGCCCAGGCGTCGCGCGGCCTCCGACTGGTTGCCGCCGACCGCCGTCATCGTCCGGCCGATCAGGCTGCGCTCCACCGCCTCGACCTGTTTGCGCAGGCTGCGCGTCCCCTCGGACGGCGCCTCGGGACCGGCGCCGGCGCCGGCGGCGGGAGCGGCCGAGGCTGCCGCGAACGCCTCGAGCCCGATCTCGCCGCCGGTGCTGAGCGCCACGATGCGGGCGATGGCATTCTCCAGCTGGCGGACGTTTCCCGGCCAATCCCATCGTTGGAGCACATCGAGCAGCTCGGGCGAGAGCCGGACGTCTTGCATCCCGAACCGCTCCGCGTGGCGGCGAGCGAATCCGGCGGCGAGCGCTGGGATGTCTTCGCGGCGCTCGCGCAGCGGCGGCACGACAAGCTCGAGGACGGCGAGCCGGTAGTAGAGGTCCTCGCGGAAGCGACCGGCGCGCGCCTCGTGGGCGAGATCGCGGTTGGTGCTTGCGATGACGCGCACGTCGACCCGATCCACGCGGGCTGCGCCGACCGGCTGGATCTCGCCGTCCTGCAGCGCTCGCAACAGCTTCGCTTGCACGAGCAACGGAAGCTCGCCGACCTCGTCGAGCACGAGCGTACCTCCGTCCGCCTGGGCGAAGAATCCGCGGCGCGTGTGCACGGCGCCGGTGAACGCGCCCCGCGCGTGCCCGAACAGCTCCGCCTCGGCCAGCTCTCCCGGGATCGCGGCGCAGTTGAAGCGCACCAAGGGCCGCGCCGCCCGGCGGCTCTGGACATGAACGAACGAGGCGATCAGCTCCTTTCCCGTCCCCGTCTCGCCGCGGAGGAGGAGCGTGATGTCCTTGGGCGCGACCCGCGAGGCCGTCTCCAGCAGCCGGCGCATTGCGCGGCCGTCACCGACGATGGAATGGCCCAGCGCCTCCTCCGCGGTGGGCAGATCGAGCGTCTCGACCGCAGGTTGCAAGATACGCGTCTCCTTTGCACTCTGACAATCAAGACGGTAGGGAGTGTGGCGCGCCGAGTCGACCGCGATCCGACGAGCAGACCCCGCCACGCTGACGAGCGGCCGGATCCTGCCGACCAACGGCGCAGCGCCGCCGCGGAACGGCAGTGCAATCGAATTCGTGGACGGCAGGAACCCTACGGACCCGAGGAAGTGATCGGGTCCGCGAACGGCTGCTCCACCTCGCGCGTGAGCGCGAACGATCCGCGCGCCACGGAGCCGGATACAGAACCCGCCATCCAGTTGCCCGCCACCGTGCCATCGAAGGCGCCTTCCCCCGGCAGCTCGAAGTGAACGCCGAGGCCGGTCACGCGCACATGCTCGAGGGGCAAGGAGCTGTTTCCGACGCGGAACCGGCCGGTCCAGTCTGCGCTGGCCGCCGCCAGCTCCACTG
>WNEZ01006578.1_pt1 | contig 10656 bp, 5 predicted proteins | sample 5400521 | NCBI WGS metagenome assembly WNEZ01 (sample SAMN13153339, study PRJNA577476) | soil metagenome | isolation source: 120 cm saprolite under Douglas fir tree site 2 hole 1 replicate 1 | place: USA:California | collected 2015-04-18
TTTTCCCTCGAGACACCGTGGTCCGAGCTGCGCAAGCCCGTGCGCGACGTGATCCTCCACGGCGAGCGCGACGGCGGCTTCGAGGGCGTCATCAAGACGCTCGAGCGCCGGTACCGCGAGACCTCGTCCGAGGAGGCCCGAGCCGAGATCGAGCAGTTCATGACCGAGCGGCCGTGCCCGGCTTGCCGGGGTTCGCGCCTGCGGCCCGAGTCGCTCGGGGTCAAGATCGCCGGTCACTCGATCGCGGAGGTCGTGCGGCAGACCATCAAGGAGGCGACCGTATTCTTCGACGGTCTCACGCTGACGGAGCGCGAGGCCACGATCGCCCGGCGTGTCCTCAAGGAGATCCGTGAGCGCCTCGGCTTCCTGATTAACGTTGGCCTCGACTACCTGACGCTCGACCGTCCGGCCGGCACGCTCTCGGGGGGAGAAGGGCAACGGATCCGTCTGGCCACGCAGATCGGCTCCAGTCTTGTCGGGGTTCTCTACATCCTCGACGAACCGTCTATTGGACTGCACCAGCGCGATAACCGAAGGCTGCTGGAGACCCTCAGGCGCTTGCGGGACCTCGGCAACACCGTGCTGGTCGTCGAGCACGACGAGGAGACGATCCGGTCGGCCGATTATGTTATCGACCTCGGTCCGGGCGCCGGCGAACTGGGCGGGCACCTGGTCGCGGTCGGGACGCCCGACGAGATCATGGCGAACGCCGGCTCGCTCACCGGGCGCTACCTCGCGCGGGCGCTCACGATTCCGGTGCCAACGGCCCGCCGGAAGGGCAGCGGCCACTTCATCACGATCCACAATCCGCGCGAGCACAACTTGAAGGGCATGGCGGTGAAGATCCCGCTCGGGACGTTCACCTGCGTCACCGGGGTGTCAGGGTCCGGCAAGTCGACGCTCGTCAACGACATCCTCTACCGCGCCCTCGCGCAGATGCTTCACCGGGCGCAGGACCGCCCCGGCGCGCACGACCGCGTCGAAGGCGCGCAGCGGATCGACAAGGTGGTGGACATCGACCAGTCGCCGATCGGCCGCACGCCGCGCTCGAACCCCGCGACGTACACCGGCGTGTTCACGTTCATCCGCACGCTGTTCGCGCGGACGCCGGAGGCGCGGATGCGCGGCTACCAGCCCGGCCGCTTCTCCTTCAACGTGAAGGGCGGCCGGTGCGAGGCGTGCCAGGGCGATGGGCTCGTCAAGATCGAGATGCACTTCCTGCCCGACGTGTACGTGACGTGCGACGTGTGCAAGGGGCGCCGCTACAACCGCGAGACGCTCGACGTCCACTACAAAGGGATGAGCATCGCCGCGGTCCTCGAGATGACGGTGCGCGAGGCGCTCGGGTTCTTCGAGGCGGTGCCCGTGATCAAGTCCAAGCTCGCGACCCTCGACGACGTCGGGCTCGACTACATCCGGCTGGGCCAGTCGGCGACGACCTTGTCGGGGGGAGAAGCTCAACGAGTGAAGTTGGCGACCGAACTGTCGCGTCGAGCGACGGGACGCACCCTGTACATCCTCGACGAGCCGACCACCGGGTTGCACTTCGCCGACATCCAGCGTCTGCTCGACGTGCTGAACAAGCTCGTGGATCAAGGCAACACGGTCGTGATCATCGAGCACAACCTCGACGTGGTCAAAACCGCCGACTGGGTCATCGATCTCGGGCCCGAGGGCGGCGACGATGGTGGACGCGTGGTGGCCGCCGGCACGCCGGAAGAGCTCGTTCGCCATCCGGAGCGCACGTATACCGGGCAGTTCTTGAGATCGCTGCTCTCAGGCGCCTGACGCATGCGCCGGACCAAGATCGTCTGCACGATCGGTCCCGCGAGCCGCAGCATCGCCGAGCTCGATCGCTTGGTCGGAGCCGGCCTGGACGTCGCCCGCCTCAACTTCTCGCATGGCACGCACGACGAGCATGGGGAGGTTCTCCGGCGGCTCCGTGAGGGCGAGGCGCGATGGGGCCGCCCGGTCGCCATCCTTCAGGATTTGCAAGGACCGAAGATCAGACTGGGAACGTTCGGCCCGGGTGGGGGCGCCCGCGTCGACCTCGAGCCGGGCCGGACGTTCACCCTCTACGCCCGTCCGGTCGAGGGCACCGCGGAGCGGGCGTCGCTCACCCATCCGGAGTATTTGAAAGACCTGCGGCCCGACGACGAGATCTGGATGGACGACGGGATGATCCAGCTCCGCGTCGAAGCGGTGTCGCCGGACGACGTGCGGTGCCGCGTGGTCGTCGGCGGACGCATCAGCGATCACAAAGGGCTCTCGCTGCCGCGGATCACGCTGCCGGTGTCCTGCCTGACGCCGAAGGACCGCGACGACCTGCGCTTCGGTCTCCGCCAGGGGGTGGACTTCGTCGCGGTCTCGTTCGTCCGGTCGGCCGACGACATTGAAGAGGTGCGGAGCTTTCTGCGGGCCGAGGCCGCCGGGGACCTGCCGATCGTCGCGAAGCTCGAGCGTCACGAGATCCTCGGCAATCTCCCGGGCATCTTGAACAAGGTGGACGCGGTCATGGTCGCGCGCGGCGACCTCGGCGTCGACGTGCCGATCGAGGACGTGCCCCATATCCAGAAGGAGATCATTCGCCAGGCGCGCGACGCGAAGGTCCCCGTGATCGTCGCGACCCAGATGCTGGAGTCGATGGTCACGCATTTGCGGCCCACGCGCGCCGAGGTCTCGGACGTCTCGACGGCGATCTTCGACGGCGCCGACGCGATCATGCTGTCCGCCGAGACCGCCACCGGGCGGTATCCCGGCGAGGCGGTCTCCGTCATGGCGCGGATCGCCGAGCGCGCCGACGGCGCGATGCTGGCCGTCGAACGGGAGCGGCGGCGGCGCCCGGGCGGGAGCTTCCAGGAGGCCATCTCCGACGCGGCGGCGACGGCGGCGCACGTGCTCGGCGCGCGCGCCATCGTGGCGTTCACCGAGTCGGGCTTCTCGGCCCGCCTCATCTCTCAGGCCCGGCCGGGCGTGCCGATCATTGCGCTGACACCGTTCGTCGAGGTCCAGCGGCGGCTGGCGCTTTCGTGGGGTGTCTCCTCCCGTCTGATCCGAAAAGTCGAGACGACCGACGAGATGATCGAGGAGGTCGAAGCGACGCTGCTGAGCAACGGCTCGGTGCGCCCCAACGACGTGATCGTCATCATCTCCGGATCGCCCATGTGGGTCCGGGGAACGACGAATCTCTTGAAGCTCCACCGGGTGGGCGAGCGCCGGGCGTGAGGCTCGCGCTCGGGCGCCCGGCCGTCCGCCGCCTGGTCCCGGTGCTGATCGGCCTCGTCGTGCTCTGGTTCGTCGCGGGCATCGTCCTGGCGCGCGCGCTCGCGGCGCGACACGACACCGCCGCCACCGCCACGCTCGCGTCCGTTCGAACGATCGTCGCGGCGGCGCTCGAGGAGGTGCGCCGCGAAGCGTCGCTCCTGGCCCAGGATCCGGCCGTCGTCGAGGGTGCGACTCGGAGTGACTGGGCCACCCTCGTGCGCGGCGCGTGGCCGCGGATTCTGGCGCTGACGCAGGAGCGCCGCGCCGACCTGCTGCTGATCGTGGACGCGAGCGGCGCTCCGCTCGTCCAGGTGCCGGCTGCACGGCACGTCGTCGCGGCGGCGGTCGCTCGACCTCTCGAGGCCGTCGCGCGGCTTGCCGTCATCGACGAGCGGCCCTACGTGCTCGGGATCGCGCCGATGCCCGCCGGTCTGGTGATCGTCGGGCGGCGCTTCGAGTCGCTCGCCGGAGCGGTCGCGCGCCTGCCATCGCGCCCTGCGCTCGTGGTGGTGGCGGGCGACCGAGCCCTCGGCTCCACGTTGCCCGGCGCGCCCCCGCTCGGCTGGGACACCGCGGTGCGGGCCGGGCAGATCACGATCAGCGGGGAGCTCTGGTTCGCACGTCAGCTCGGCGAGGCCGGCGGTCTCTGGGCGCTCGTCTCGGCGCGGGAGCAGCGCCGGGAGAGCAGCCGGCTCTGGTTCTGGTGGGCAGTCTCGTTGTCGGCCGCCGGTGCCACCGCCGTTGGGATCGCAGCGGTTTCTGGATCGGAGCGTGGGGACGGAGCAACGGAGGGTGGCCCGAGACCGACGCGACCGGGAGAGGCGTCCGCGGCCGGACGCGAGGCGTCCGCGGCCGGACGCGAGGCGTCCGACAACCGCCGGAGTCGGGAGCTCGAAGCGCTGCACGCGATCGTGGTGGCGACCGGCAGCGGCGACGATCTGGCCCTCACCGCCGAGCGAACGCTCGAGGTCGTGTGCGGCGTCGCGAGGATCCCCTTCGGCGGCGTGTTCCGGTTCGACCGGGCAACCCAGACGCTCGTCCTCACCGCCCACCGTGGTCTCCTGCCCGACGACGTCGAGCGCTTGCGTGTCCGTTCGCTCGACCAGAGCCACGTCGGCGAAGTGATCCGCAGCGGCCGGCCGGTCGTGACCGATCTCACGGCCTCCCGCGTGCTGGCGCCCGACGTCGTCGAGCGCGTGAAGGCCGGCGGCTACCGAACCCAGCTCGGGCTGCCGATTCCGGTGAACGGCGAGACATGGGGCGTCATGGCTCTCATCACGCGAGAGGCCAGGACCTTCGATGCCGATGAGCTGACGCTGCTCCAGGCGGTCGCGCACCAGGTGGGACAGGCGGTGGCGCGCGCCGCGCTCCTGGCCGAGGGCCGGGAGAAGAGTCGTCGCCTCGAGACACTCGCGCGTCTGGCGCAGACGCTGACCGCCACGCTGTCGCTCGACGAGGTGTTCCGCCGCGTGGTCGATGCGGCGGTCGAGCTGTTCGGGTCGAGCGCAGCGCAGCTCTGGCTCGTGGACGACGACGACCGCCACGTCTCGCTGCGGGCGGCCGCGGGGATCCAGTCGTCGGAAGGCGTCGAGCGCCTGCGCGTCGGGGAAGGACTCGTCGGGATGGTCGTGGCGACCCGCGAGCCGCTGACGGCGGTCGACGCGCTTCGGGACCCGCGGGCGCGCAACGTCGAGCGGGTCCGCGCCGAAGGCGTGATCAGCGTCGGAATCGTGCCACTCCAGCTGGGCGAACGGGTGCTGGGCGCCCTGGCGATCGGCGTACGGGCCCCGCACGAGTACACCGCCGAGGAGCTGCGGCTCCTCGGCTTCCTCGCCTCGCACGCGGCGAACGCGATCAACAACGCCCAGCTCTATCGCGAATCGACCCGGCAAGCGCAGCGCATGAGCGCGCTGACCGACCTGGTGCGTCTGGTGTCCGAGACCCTCGACTTCGACCCCGCCGCGCAACGCGTCGCCGACAGCGTGTGCTCGTTGCTCGGGGCCCGGGCCTCGTGCCTCTACCGGGTCGACCCGGCCTCCGACGCTCTCGTCGCGTTCGCGACCTCGAGGGACGCCGACCAGCTCTTCCAGTGGCAGCCGGTGCTGCCGAGCGGCACCGGGATCGCCGGGCTCGCCGTAAGCCAGCGCTGTTCGGTCGCTTCGGCCGACGTGCTGGCCGATTCTCGCATCACGTACACCGACGACACGCGTGCCCGTGTCGCGCAGGAGGCGCACCGCTCCCTGCTCGCCGTTCCGCTGCTGGTGCAGGGACGGATGTGTGGCGCGCTCGCCGTCAGTGATCGCGTCGGACGTGTCTTCGATGAGTCCGAGATCCGTCTCGCGCAGGCTTTCGCCGACCAGGCCGCACTGGCGCTGGAGAACGCGCGGCTCTACACGGAGGCGACGCGCCGCCGGCTCGAAGCGGAAGAGCTGGCCCGGCTGGCGCGGACGCTGACCGAGAGCCTCGATCCGCGGGCGGTCGGTGCCCAGATCGCCGAGAGCGTGCTCGTGCTCTTCCGGGTGAGATCGTCCGTGCTGCGACTGCTGCAGCCCGACGGCGCGCTGGTGACCCTGGCGCGCGGGGGTTACCTTCGCGATGCCCCGCCGCTCGGGGACGTGCTGCCCGCGGGCGTCGGGGCGTCCGGGCGAGCGGCCGTCGAGGGTCGAGCCGTGACGTCGCCCGACGTCTTCAACGACCCGTCGATCGTCCTGAGCGAAGAGGTCGCGGAGACGATGCGACGCGCCGGCGACGGAGCGCTGCTCGCCGTGCCGCTCCGGGCGAAGGGGCGGATCATCGGCACGCTGTCGCTGGGAGACGCCTCGGGCCGGGTCTTTTCGGAGGCGGAGGTCGGGCTGCTCCAGGCCTTCGCCGACCAGGCGGCGCTCGCGCTCGAGAACGCGCACCTCTTCTCGCTCGAGACAGCCCGTCGGGGGCAGATCGCAGCCCTCGCCGAGGCCGAACGCGAGTTCGCCCCCGAGCTCGACCCCGACCGCCTTCTCACGCTGGTCGTCGAACGCGCCACGCGGCTCTTCGACGCCCACGGCGTCATCTACCTCGTGGACGCGGACGGCGGGCTGGCGCCGCGCGCCTGGACGCGGGACGGCGGGTTCGAGGACCTCGCCATCGCCTTCGGGCACGGCGTGGTCGGCGCCTGCGCCGAGCAGCGTCGCGGACTCATCGTCAACGACTACGCGGCGTCGCGCTTCGCCCTGCGCAAGTGGGTCGACATGGGCGTGCGCCGCGCGATGGCGTTCCCGCTCAGCGTGCAGGAACGGCTGCTCGGCGTCATCGCGATGAATCGAACCAGCCCCGCCGCCGCGCCATTTCTCGACGAAGACCTGGCGGTTCTGGAGAGCTTCGCCGCGCGCGCGGCCATCGCCCTCGAGAACGCGCGACTCTACGCGCAGAACCGGCGGCAGGTCGAGGAGCTGTCGGTGCTCTACGAGCTATCGCGGGCGGTCACCGGCCAGCTCGATCGCGCAACGCTGCTCGAGGCCATCCGGGCCCAGGTCGCCCGCATCCTCGACGCCGCCAACATGGCCATCGTGCTGCTCGACGACGAGCGGCGGGACCTCGAGGTGGTGCTTCGTACCGTGGACGGTGCGCGCGACATGCGGACGCCCCTCCGCTACCCGAGCCACGCGGTGGGACTGATGTCGGTCGTGCTCTTGACGGGCGAGGCGGTCCTGACGGAGGACTACATTGCCGAGTGCGCGCGTCGCGGCGTCGAGCCCGTGACGACCTTCGCACACCCGCGACACTGGCTCGGCGTCCCGATGAAGGCCGGGGACACGGTGATCGGCGTTCTGACGTTGCGGAGCGCGGAGAGGGCATTCACCGAGGCCGACGAGCGGCTGTTGACGAACATCGCCGATCTCGCCGCGCTGTCGCTGCGCAACGCGCGCCTCTTCGAGGAGCGCACACGCGCCTATGGCGAGCTGGCCGCGGCGCAGGACCAGCTCGTGCGCACGGAGAAGCTCCGCGCGCTCGGCGAGATGGCCTCGGGGGTGGCTCACGACTTCAACAACCTGCTCGCGTCGATCCTGGGACGGGCTCAGCTCACGCTCCAGCGTTTGCAAGATCCGCAGCTCCGCAAGTGGATCCAGGTCATCGAGCGCGCCGCCCTGGACGGCGCGCAGACCGTCCGCCGACTGCAGGAATTTACGCGGATCCGCCGCGATCAGCAGCGTTTCGTCGCGGTCGACCTCAACGAGGTCGTACGGGGCGCGCTCGAGATCACCCAGTCGCGCTGGCGGGAGGAGACGCGCAGCCGGGGCGTCGCGGTCGACGTGCAGACCTCGTTCGCGAGCCTGCCGCCGGTGGCGGGCGATCCCGCCGAGCTGCGCGAGGCGATGACCAATCTCATCCTGAACGCGGTGGACGCCATGCCGACGGGCGGCACCCTGACGCTGACCACAGCCGTCGAGAACAACGAGGTCGTGGTGACGGTGGGCGACTCCGGCGTCGGCATCCCTGAGGCCATCCGGGGCAAGATCTTCGACCCGTTCTTCACCACGAAGGGCCCGCAGGGCACCGGGCTCGGGCTCTCGATGACGTACGGGATCCTCTCCCGTCACGGCGGGCGCATCACGGTCGCGAGCCACGTCGGGCGCGGCACCGCGTTCCGCCTGACCTTCGCGCCGGGCGACGCCCTCGACCTGGACGGGCCCGCCCCGGCACTCGAGCCCACCGCGCTCGGCGTCTCGCTGCGGTGCCTGGTCGTCGACGACGAAGAAGAGGTCGGTACGGTGCTCGGCGACGTCCTGGCGACGGGAGGCCATCGGGTCGTGGTGCTCACCGACGGAGGCGAGGCGATCGCGCGATTCCGCGCGGAGCCCTTCGACCTGGTGTTCACCGACCTGGCGATGCCGCGGGTCTCGGGCTGGCAGGTGGCGCAGGCGGTCAAGGAGATCGCGCCCGCGGTGCCGGTCGTCCTCGTCACCGGCTTCGGCGTCGAGCTGTCAGCGGAGGAGCGCCAGATCCACGGCGTAGACCTGGTGGTGGTGAAGCCGTTGAAGATCAAAGACGTCCTGGACGTCGTTGCGCGCGTGGCCCGCCGGCGCGCTCGGCAGACCTGAACGGAGGACGACCGCCATGGACTTTCAGTTCTTGACCCTCGAGCGGCGCGATGGGGTCGCCACGATCACGCTCAACCGCCCCGACGCGTTCAACGCGTTGAGTCTCGGCCTCGGCCGGGAGCTCTTCCACGCGGCGCTCGAGGTCGACGAGGACCCGGCGATCCGCTGCGTCGTGGTGACGGGCGCGGGTCGAGCCTTCTGCGCCGGCGGCGACGTCAAGGACTTCGTCGACAACCTGGAGCGCATCGGCGTGCTCGTCAAGGAGCTGACGACCTATCTGCACGGGACCGTGTCCCGATTCTGTCGGAGCGACAAGCCCGTCATCATGGCGGTGAACGGCGTCGCGGCGGGCGGCGGGCTCAGCTTCGCCCTCTCCGGCGACCTCGTGGTCGCCGCCGAGTCCGCGCGGTTCACGATGGCCTACTCGAAGATCGCCGCCACGCCCGACGGGTCGTCGTCGTACTTTCTCCCACGATTGGTCGGTCTCCGGCGCGCGATGGAGCTCTACTTCACCAACCGCGTGCTCTCGGCGCGCGAAGCCCTGGAGTGGGGGCTGGTGACCCGCGTGGTGCCCGACGCCGAGCTCGCCACGGCGGTCGCGGCGCTCGCCCGCGAGATGGCCCAGGGACCGTCGAAGGCGTTCGGCGGCGCCAAGCGGCTCTTCCACCAGTCGACGTGGGAGAGCCTCGAGACGCAGATGGAGCTCGAGGCGCAGGCGATCGCCGCGAGCGGTCACACCGAAGACTTCCGCAACGGCGTGAGCGCGTTCGCCCGCAAGCAGGCGCCGACCTTCTTCGGACGGTGACGCTGATGCGCGCGCAGGAGGGGTTATGCTGAACCCAACGGCCTTCGCCAACTCACTCGCGATACTGTCGGGCGGGTTCTACATCCTTTTCTATGTCTTGGCGGTCGTCTGGCGAGACGCGTTCCGGTTCTTGTTCAACGCGCAGTTCTTCGGAGCCGACGTCGCCGCGCTCTTGCCCCAGCAGCTGACCTACGGCGGATTCGTCGGGACCTTCGTCGTCCTGGTCGTGTTCGCGTGGCTCGCCGCCTTCGGCTGGGCGTGGCTCTACAATCGGCTCGCCGCCTGAGGGCGTCGACGAACCCGCGGCCCTCAGGTACAATCTCGATCGCGATTCCGCGAGGAGACTCACATGACTAGTAAGGAAGCGGCTCGAGGTTCCGGAACGGTGGTCAAGCTCTTCTACCGGCCGGGCTGATCGTCCTGCGCCAAGACGAAGGAGCTCCTCTCGTCTTGGGGGGTCGAGTTCGACCCGGTCGACGTGCAGGCGAACCCGGCGGGCTACGCGGAGCTGGCGCGGCTGGGGATAGGCCGCGTGCCGGCGGTGACCGTCGGTGACCGCGCCGCGCACGGCTGGAACCCGCCGGCCTACGCCGCGCTGCTCGGCATCCCGTACTCGGCGGCTACCAAACTTGCCCCGACCGAGCTGGCCAAGCGGCTCGACATCATCCTCGATGCGACGCAGGGGCTCATTCGCGGCGTGCCGGATCAGCACATGGACTGGCGGCCGCCGGAGCGCGATCGGACCCTGCGCAACCTCGGCTATCACGTGTTCCGGCTCTCGCTGGCATTCGTGGACGGCATGGACCTCGGCGAGTTCCCGGAGTCCTGGCTGCTGGATCAGGCGCCCGCCGATCTTCGCGACGGGCCCGCCATCGCGCGCTACGGCGCGCTCGTGCGCGGACGCGTCAGCGGGTGGTTCGAGGGGGCATCGCCCGGCGAGTTCGAGCGCGTGATCAAGGTCTACTATGGCCCCCAGTCGGGCCACGACCTGCTCGAGCGCACGACGTGGCACGCCGCGCAGCACCTGCGCCAGCTCTACGCCCTGGCCGAGCGACTTGGAGCGCCACAGCGCGCATCCGCGAGTCTTCAGCGGGCGTCTGGACGGTGTGCCGCACTACGCGTTCTTCCCCTCGGCACGCGCCGTCGACGAGGCGCGCCTGCCGACTCTCGAGGCCGTGCGGCAGGCCACTACGAGCGAATCAAGCAGCGAGCCCTGTCGACGTTCGAGTTGATCCCCGACGCCGAGTTCGAGGAAGAGCTCGCCCGGATGCGCCACGCCGCAGCCCGCGAGACCACGCCGACTCCAGTCTTCGAAGCCATCGACCTGCTCGTCCTCCGCCGACACACGACCTGACCGCTAGTCGTCTTCGGCCCAGGCCGTAGTGAGCCGACGAGCGAGGGCGCGGTGGCCCCTGATGAAGTAGGCGAGCATGGCGCCGGTCGCGAGGAGGTTGCCGAGGAGGACGGTCCACCCCGCCAGCTCGTCCAGGACCCACTTCGCCGCGATCA
>WNEZ01025069.1_pt1 | contig 10656 bp, 8 predicted proteins | sample 5400521 | NCBI WGS metagenome assembly WNEZ01 (sample SAMN13153339, study PRJNA577476) | soil metagenome | isolation source: 120 cm saprolite under Douglas fir tree site 2 hole 1 replicate 1 | place: USA:California | collected 2015-04-18
GTATCGACCGCGGGTGAAGCGCCACGAGGTCAGTCGCCTTTCTTTTACGGTCTTTACTTGAAAGGCACTTTCGCGGCTCCCGCTCTGAACTTCTGGTGAATCTGCTGGAAATCGCAGAGCGCACCCTCGTAGTCGGCGCCATCACCAGCGGCGTGGGTATCGCGACCGGCAATTGATGTGGCCGACGTAGATGGACCGCGCGAGAAGTCACTAGCCGCGGCATCGCGTAAAATAATCCTCCAGTATTTCCTCCCATGAACCTAACGGCTCTGTTTCGGGAAGCGTTCGTATCTCTCACGCGGAACTGGCTTCGCAGTGTCCTCACCATTCTCGGCATCTCAGTCGGCGTTGGAGCGTTTATCTGCGTGGTTGCCATCGGCAATGCGGGCAGCAGCAAGATCGAAGACCAACTGCAAAGCCTGGGCGATAACTTTGTTTGGATCGAGGCCGGTAGCCGTGCCCGGAACGGCATGCGGGCGGGTGCGCGCGGCACTCGGTCTCTGGTGCTCAATGACGCCCATGCTATCGTCGAGCAAGTGCCGTTGATCAAGAGCATGTCTCCCAACGTGGATGGCCATATTCAAGTCGTTTACGGCGGGGGAGAACTGGACTACCCAGTACCGAGGGGTTACGCCAGAATTCGTTCAGATTCGCAGGTGGCCAATACGCCTCGGCGCATTTTTTACAATGGCCGATGTGGAGGCTGCCGTTCCAGTTTGCGTGCTCGGTCAAACCGTGGTTGCAAACCTCTTCGGAATTGACGACCCGACGGGAAAGACAATCCGCGTTCAGACTCTCCCTTGCAAGGTCGTTGGCGTTCTTCGTGCAAAAGGATTTTCTGCTACAGGCCAGGATCAGGACGATGTCGTTGTCATGCCTTATACCACGGTGCAGAAGAGGGTCTCGGGGACGTTCTGGCTGGACGATATTTTTTGCTCCGCTGTCTCTCGCGACACGATGACGGAGGCGGCAACCCAGATCACAGGCTTGCTTCGCGAGCGTCACCACCTGACTTCTGCGGAGGACGACGATTTCAATGTGCGCAGGCCGGAGGATCTGATTCAGGCGCAACTCGCCACTAGCCGAATCATGACGATTCTGTTGGGCAGTGTGGCGTCCCTCTCCTTGTTGATAGGTGGGATCGGAATCATGAATATCATGCTGGTGTCGGTGACCCAGCGGACTCGCGAGATTGGAGTCCGCCTAGCCGTGGGAGCTACCGAATGGGACGTTCAGCTGCAATTTCTCAGCGAGGCGGTTGCTATCAGCACGCTGGGAGGGGTACTGGGCATCCTCACAGGGGTCTTTTCGTCAGCCGTCGTCGAACAGCTCTTCGAATTTCCAACCAAGTTGACGCCAGAGGTGCTTGCCATTGGCGGCCTGTTTGCCGCCAGTATCGGAATTCTTTTTGGGTACTATCCCGCCAGGAAGGCATCGCAACTGGATCCCATTCAAGGCCTTCGCTACGAGTGACCGCGCCCTCGGGTTCAGGATGTTGACCTCAAGATTGACACTACACAGGTCCACTGCGAAAACCACTCACTAATTGCATTGTGCCACCCCGATGCGCCCATTCCGCGCAGCCAGCGGGGTTTCTGAGACCGTTTCGCGTTCACTTCGGGTCGACGCTGGCCACACTGACGCGGCTCACCTCTGGTTGCTTTCGCTTAGAGTTCGCGGGTGCTCAAATTGCAAGTTGAGAAATTCAGTGCGGCTCAAGGTCAAGTGATGGAGAAGGGGAGCAAGGAAGAAAGGATAACCGACGAAGCAAGTCCTTGAAGGCTGAGGCCACGCGGGATCGATAAGCGGAGCCCACAAACGAGTTCCTTGACGAGCCCGTCTCCGGTGTGGCATAAGGTGGCATCGCGACTAGTCCTTCCTCCCGGTTGCATTCCGCCGCTCCGACACTTACCCGCCGGGCTGCTGGCGTCCAGGCATTCGCAGCGCTGGCGTTCACCATTTCCTGTGGTGTCCTATGGGCAGCGCCAACACCCGCGGTGCGAGTTTGGCAAGACTCTAAGATCATTCCCACTTCTGAAGAGGGAATGCCCGACCCAAATCCGCCCTTCGACCTATTCACCACCGGCAGCTTCTATAGCTACCCGTACACTTTGCGTCACAATCTGGTGGACCGACGCGTACCGCGAAAGTGGCGAACGCTCAATCTGGAGAATGAATATTTGAAATGCAGCATTCTTCCCGATCTCGGAGGCCACCTTTATACATGCATCGACAAGCTGACCGGTGCTTCGATGTTTTATGCCAACCCCGGCATCAAATTTGCCCGCATCGCTTACCGCGGCATGTGGGCGGCACTCGGGATTGAATTCAATTTTCCGGTTTCGCACAATTGGATGACGGTCTCTCCGGTCGACTATGCCATGACCCATCAGCCGGACGGAAGCGCTTCGGTCTGGGTGGGAAACATCGACCGCGTCTATGGCATGCAGTGGCGCGTCCAACTCACGCTGCGGCCAGGCCGCGCGTATCTGGAACAAAGAACCACGCTCTATAACCGCAGCGACACGCGTCACCGTTTCTACTGGTGGACCAACGCGGGTGTCGAAGTCTGGGACGACAGCCGCATCCTCTATCCGATGGAATACACTGCCGCACACGGATTCGCCGACATCGACACCTGGCCGGTGAATTCGGCGGGAGTGGATCAGAGCCTGGTCGGGAATCAAAAGTACGGCCCGGTTTCCCGCTTCAGTTACGGCAGCCGGGAGCCGTATATGGCGGTTTACCATCCGCGCACGCATGCCGGGGTCGTTCACTATTCGTCGCCACTGGATCTTCCGGCGAAGAAAATCTGGTCCTGGAGCAGTGACGAAGATGGCCTGGACTGGCGCTCGGCGCTGTCCGACAATAACAGCGCCTACGTTGAGATTCAGGCCGGACTGTTCCGCGACCAAGAGACCTACGGTTTCCTTGAACCGCAAGAGTCCCGCTCTTTCAGCGAGTACTGGATTCCCATCCGCGACCTTGGCGGCGTGTCTCGCGCAAATCCGGACGCAGTTATCAATTTGAGACGTCAAACCGCAAGCGCCGACATGGTAACACTCGAGGCCATCCTGAACGTGACACTGGAACTGCCGAATGCACTGATCAGCATTCTGGACGGCACCCGAACGGTGGCATCCGCGCACGCATCGCTCTCGCCACGGACAACCTTCCGGAAGATTTTCACCGGGCTTCTCGCAAGTGCAGCCTACACCGTCGAACTGCGAAATGAGGCAGGCAAGATACTACTGCGGCACACCGAAGGCAAGTACGATTTTGTCAGCCATGACCAGGTCCAGACGGGTAAACAGGCTTCCCATGAATATCCGGCGGAAGCGAATCGTAGTGCTGACGACTTTCTGGCGCTGGGAACCGACGAGGAGAGTAACGGTGAGCTGGCGGTCGCACTCGCCACTTACCAGCGCGGACTCACGCGATTCCCCGACAGCATCGCTCTGAATCGTGCGGCAGGACGTCTGGAAGTGATTCTCAGGCAGTACGGAGTTGCAGTCCCACATCTTTTGCGAGCGCTGGCCTGGGTGAGCAGTGATCATGAAGCCGCTTACTACCTGGGCCTGGCACTCGAAGCCGAAGGGGACCATCGGAGCGCTCGAATCCAGTGGGCGTTCGCGCAGCAGTCTGGCAGGTATCACGCGCCCGCGATGATGGCGTTGGCCGCCCTGGAAGCACGCGGCGGCGATCGCACGCGAGCACTAGGCATGGTTCAGGAGCTTGTCACCAACCGGCCCGATCTTATTCACGCAGGTGGCATGGAGGTCGCAATCTTGCGCGCGCTTCGCCGCCCAGCCGAGGCTGAGAAGCGTCTGTTGTTCTGGAGACAGAAGGATCCGGCCAGTTCGTTCCTTGCATACGAAGCCATGCGACTGGGCAACAGTGATCCGGCCTTGCCGGACCACCTAGCCGCCGATCCAGAGCGTATCGTCGAGATTGCTTCGGATTACATGCGCTTCGGCCTCTACGAAGACGCGCTCGATGTGCTCGGGCGACAGTATCCTTCCGGCCCGAATGTCGTGAGCGAGCCCGGCGTGGCTCATCCGGACTCGTATCCCCTGATTGCCTACTACCGCGGCTTTTGCCGCTTCGCTCTGGGTAAGGATGGACGTGACGATTTTGATCATGACGCCAGTGCGCACTTCTTGCTGGGTTCGCTCTACCTCTCAGGAGGCGAGACCGAGCCCGCCCTACAAGAATGGCAAACGGCACTTGAAATCAAACCTTCGATCCCCACCCTGCACCGGAATATGGGATACGCAGCGCTGCGCTCTGGGGATTCGCCACAGCGAGCCATTGACCTGTTCCGTGAAGGCATGAAGTACGATGAGCACAATGTCGATGTCTATCTAGGGCTGGAAGAAGCCATGGAAAAGGCGGGCCTGCCCGTCAGCGACCGCGTCCGCGTGCTGCAGCGCTTTCCCGAAGTGCCATCCGCTCCCGCCGTGCTTGTCTTGCGGCTGGTCCGGCTCTTAGAAGAGGCGGGTGAGTTTGATCCGGCTGAAAAACTGCTGGAGAACAGATTCTTCCCACGCGAAGAAGGAGGTGCGAATGTTCGGGAAATCTACATCCAGCTGAAACTCAAGCGAGCCAAGTCGGTGGCGGCCCAGAAGCAGTGCGCTCCGGCTCTGGACATCCTCCAACATCTGGCAGATCCAGTCGCTACTCTGCCCTTTACGGCCAAAGGGCTGGAACCATTCGCGACCTCCGATTCCGCAAAGCAAGCCATTGCAGGAATACGCTCCATGTGCCGTTAGCGTCCTAGCATCTAGAAAACTCGGTAACCACGGCTTATTTGTTGACGGCTGAAAACAGCAAAGACAAGACACGAGTGGGTTGCGCATTTATCGGGGGATCTTCCGATTCGTCTTTAGCTGCCGTGACAGGCAACTGGCTGAAAACTAGGCCTGTCCCTCTGATTCGGGCTGCGCGACCAGCAAGAGCACGACGCCGATCACGGTGAACATGCGGAAGGCTGCATCCTGACCGTTCCACATCTTTGACTGCCACATCAGGAACCACTCCCCACCGACGCTCAGAAACGCCACCAGCCACATCATCAGACTGAGGGTGAGAGCCGCAATTGCGAGGTTCTTGGCCTGATTGAACGCCGCTGCGGATCCTCGCAAAGTCCGCGCAAGTCGTATCCCGCCCCACCATGACAGCACCATGGTCGTGGCCTCCCACGTAATAATCGACATATAGAACGCGGTGTGCCACGCCGCTGAGTTCAGGGCGCGCCACATGCCCTGATTGCCGGGAAAGGTCGAGTCCATCATCAGGACATGCCGTATGAACTGGTAGTTGGAGTTGTAGTCTGTCGCATTGTTGAAGACGACGAACGAATAAAACAAAGCCACCGCAAAAACCAGCAACAGCTTGGCAGTGCGGAGCATCATGGTTTTTCTTTTCCCTGGGGCGAAAAAGTTTGGAAATAGGCGATCAGCGCCCGGACCGTGGCATCGTCGTAGCCAGGATTGCCGGGCATCCGCGCGTGCGGGTTCCTGGCTCGCGGATCATGCACGTAGGCGGCGAAATACTCGGGCGAGGCTGTAGCCCAAGCGGAAAGCACGAGCCACGGATGGCCCGACTTCTGCCCGCCTTCGCGTCTCATATTATGACAGCGGAAACAGTTCTGCCGCGCGATGCGATAGCCGGATTGGACCGCGGGTTCGGGGGCGTGCGGGCCGCGCGGCGAAATTGCGCCGAAGACCACTCTTTCATCGCGGACCTCGATTCGCACCACGCCCCAAGGAATTTGCGGCTCGTCCCGGTGCGACAAGATATTTAGGCTCGGCGTGAAGTTTGGATGCGAAATCATGTAGGGCCCCATATCGGCGCCGTGGCCTTCCGCATCCTTTGGCCACCCCGCGGGTGGTTTTCCATTTACTGTGAGCACCAGGAGTGGATGATGCGCCGCAACATATGCGCGCGGATAGTTGGCGCGGTACTGGTCGCCACAGATCGCGACGATCAAATCCGAACCCGGCGCAGCGCCCAGATGCCGGATCAATTCTTCAAGGAGTACGCCGCTGACCTGCGTTGGACCGGCGAAGTTGAGGTCGTGGGTTACGGTGTAAGTTTCTTGCGGCAGGGCCAGTAATTCGTCGCGCGTAATGTAGTGCGTGGTTCCCGAAGGCAGACCTAAAAGCGCGCCGCCTACCTCGAGATCGGAAGGTGAGAGGCGTGCTGCATGCAACCTCGCAGGAAGAATTGCGAAATTTCCGGATCTTGGATTGCCAGCGGAATTTAGAGCGATGCATGACGCGAGGAGAAGAGTGGCTGCCAGCAAGCCTTTGTAGAGCGGGCGCATGGTTCATGTTAGCGCGTAGTCTCGTGAAGGCAAGCAGGAATCTCGCGATTGAGGCGTTGTGCTAGATTCATTTCACGGTCACAAGGCGGAGGCAACGGGGATTCATGGCAGAAGGAATCGAAGCTCGGCTCAAGGCATTGGGCATCGTTCTGCCTGCGTTGCCCAAGGCGGGTGGCAATTATGTTTCGGCTAAAACGGCCGGCCATCTGGTTCACCTTGCCGGCGTCATTTCTACAAGCTCCGAAGGCGTGATCACGGGGACAGTTGGCCTCAACCGGACGATTGACGAAGGCTACGCCGCCGCTCGAGCCTGCGTGCTGACACAGTTGGCTGTGTTGCAACAGCATCTCGGTTCCCTCGATGCGGTGAAAAGCATCGTGGTAGTCAGCGGGTACGTCAATGCAGTGCCCGGCTTTCCGGATACGCCCAAAGTCGTCAACGGCGCGTCGGATCTTCTGGTGGAAGTGTTTGGCGAAGCTGGCCGTCATGCGCGCGCCGCTCTGGGCGTTTCCGCTTTGCCGCGTAACGCGCTGGTCGAAGTGCAGATGGCAGTCGAGGTATAGGCGCGAATGGCCGAACACGTTCTCTCCGCCGAGCCCACCCACTCGCGATGGAACCGTGCACTACCACCGCGACTCAGAATCGTGCCTGGCGACTCCGTGCATTTGGAATGTGTCGATGCAAGCGGTGCGCAAGTGCACCCGGGCATGACTGTGGCGGAGTACGCTGGCATTGACCGCGGTCGCATTCACGCGCTCACCGGACCCATCTTTGTCGAAGGCACGGAGCCTGGCGACGTGCTGCAGATCGAAGTTCTTAAAGTAGCCCACAAGGGCTGGGGCTGGTCGAGCATAATCCCAGGACTTGGTTTTCTCAAGGAGCGGTTCGCCGAGACGTACTTGTATCATTGGCAACTCGAGGATGAGGTAAGCCACTCGCTCGCGCCCGCCACGGTGCCGCTGCGCCCGTTTTGCGGTGTAATGGGCGTGGCGCCAGCCGAAGACGGCGAATTCCGGACACGACCGCCCGGAATGTTTGGCGGCAACATGGATGTCCGCGAGCTCTGCAGCGGAGCAACGTTGTATCTGCCTGTGCTGAATCCTGGTGCGCTCTTCTCCGCGGGCGATGCGCACGCGGCACAAGGCGATGGCGAAGTTTGCATCAACGGCATCGAGTGTCCCGCGGACGTGACCCTGCGTTTCCATCTGCAAAAGCGGCAGCCGCTGGCAGGGCCTTTGGTTGAATCCGCTGCTTCAAGCAAACCAGATCCGGGGTCGGATGCCTGGATTGTTGTCGAGTCCGCAACCGATGCGACCGCCGCTGCCCGCTCCGCCACATCGCGCATGATTGATCTGCTGGCCTCGCGATGGGGCTTCAGTGAGGTGCATGCCTATCTGTTGTGCAGCGTGGCCATGCATCTGCGTCTGAGCCAGGTCGTGAACGAGCCGATGTTTACCGTTAGCGCGGTGCTGCCAAAGTCAGTGCTGCCGTCGCGAAAAATCTTCTAACCCTGCAAATTCGCTCCGACCCGAACTTTCGATGTGTTGCCATAAGTCAATCTGATGCAGAGAGTTACTGGTTATTCTTAGCGATAAAAATAATTAATCCGCGGCAAAAAAATTTTCATTGGCACAGTTCCTTTCGTCACCGGCAAAACTAGCGTACAGTCGGTCAAATACTTTGCAGGCTGACGAGCAGCACGGATTCACTCTCTGCCGTCGGACAAACATGATCGACTCTGCACGAAGTAACAAGCCAGGGCTGCCGCGAAGCGGTCCAGCAATTCCTGCCACGAAGCGGTGCGTCCGATCCGACGCAATCACATTACGAACCAGTTGCGGCCTAACACCGGAATGGTATTCGGCACGAGTGTAACTCCAACACTTTTGAGGTTCAGCGATGCCAAGGCGTCAGACGAAGATAAATAGGCTCCTCGTATTATTCCTCGCGTTGTGTCTAGGGGTGTCATTAGCAGCTCTCGCGCCGTGCGCGCAAGCCCAGCAGACCCTTGGCGGGGTTGTCGGCACGGTTATGGAAAGCACCGGCAGCGTGCTGCCAGGAGCCGTGGTGACCATCGTGGGCGACGGGACCCAGCTGACGCGCACCCAGACCAGTAACGGGAACGGCAGCTATGATTTCGTAAACCTCCCCATCGGAAGCTACACGCTCACTTTCACCCATGACGGTTTTCAGACGCAGAAGGTACCGTCGATTCTAGTGCAAGCCAATCGCACCGCGACCGTGAACACGACGATGCAGGTGGGCCAGGTAGCCACAACGATCACGGTGGAGGAAACTCCGCTCACCAACTCCGTGGATACCACTAACGGGTACATTCTGGATCGGGAACAAATCGAGGCAGTTCCACTGCCAACCGGCAGTTTCACGGGACTCGCCCTTCTCTCGCCCGGCGTTAACGCTGAACTTCCCGCCGGCACTGGCGCCAACGCCGGCCTGGGCAATCAACCCATTTGGGCCAATGGCCAGCGCGATACGAGCAACAGCTTCCTACTGAACGGAGTCGACGCCAGCAACCTGTTTAACGGCAAAAGCACCAGCCAAGTGGCTTCGGCGCGCATTGTTAACAATACCGGTGTTGCTGGCGCCTCGAGCACCACCGCGGAAGTGATTCAGAGCACAGCATCGCCGTATTTAGCCATTGGCCAGGCACTGCCGACGCCCGCACCTGAGACGGTTCAGGAATTTCGTGTGAACACTTCCATGTACGACGCGCAACAGGGTTCTACCAGTGGCGCCCACATCGACATGAGCACTTCATCCGGCACGAATGCCATTCACGGCGGAGCTTACGTTCACCGCGGGACAGATTGGCTGAACGCGGCGCCTTATTTCTACAAGCAGGACGCCAATATCCCCAGCAATGAGAAAGTTCCTGAACTGCACCGCTACACCGCGGGGGGAACGCTGGGCGGCCCCCTCATCAAGAACAAGCTTTTCGGTTTTCTCGGCTACCAGCACGTTCATGTTTCCGATCTGGAAATCGGGACATCACGGACAGCGGTTCCATTCGGCCTTACCAACGACCGCAGCCCGCAGGCGCTAGTCGACCAGCAAGGTGAACGGCCAATACCTGTTTCCATCGGCGAATCCAAATTTCACTCCGACTCTCAACTTCCCGGAGAACGTGTTTATCACTCAGCCGGCATATTTCATCTCTGATCAGGCCGTCTCCAACCTCGACTTCCTCGCGACCTCGAAAGACACTTTGTCGTTGAAGTACTATTATCAGCACGATCCGACCACAGCACCATTCGGGTTCTCCTCGTTCGAAGGGTTCAGCCAACATTTGGATGCCGGCAGCCAGGTTGCAAGCATTACCAACACTCAATCCCTGACGCCCACTTTCAGTATTGCCGAGGTATTCGGTTTCATTCGAGAGAAGGTCTATAGCACTCTTGACCAGCCTTTCACTCCTCAAGCGCTGGGTATCAATGCGTTTGGTTCCACGGTTTTCCCAGGCATCACGATTGTTGATGACATGGGAAACGAGTCTCCGGCGAATACGAACTTTGTTTTCAACGCAGGGGCGAATATCGGGTCGACGGCAGCTTCGCAGGGCGCGTTCACCGGGATTTTCCAGAATCGCTGGATGCCTTCGGTCGACGCCAGTTGGATTCACGGCAAACACACAATTACTTTCGGTGGAAGTTTCTCCTATACCCAGCTTAACGCCCGGGACCAACGGACAAATTCCGGGATGATCGGGTTCACCAGTTTTGCCAACTTCCTGCAGGGCACCCCCACAACCTATACAGACGACGGATTCATCAGCACAAACTTCTTGCAGGGCGATGCCAACCGCTACTACCGTTCGAAAGAGTCGGGTGGATACATCCAGGACAAATATCAGATCCGCCCTAACCTCAGCGTGACCGCAGGCGTGCGATTCGACTACCACGGCGGTCTCACGGAAAAGAATGGACGCATTTTCAACTTTGACCCGTCGGGCTACAGCTACGATGCGGCCACCGACACCATTGCCTCGAACGGTCTGATTATCGCGGGTAACAACCCGGACTTTGCCACCAAGGGCGTCAGTGATTCGACTCTTACCGGACGGCAATGGGGTATCGCGCCTCGCCTAGGCATGGCCTGGAGCCCGAAGATGTTCAACGACAAAATCGTGGTTCGCGCGGGCTGGGGCCTGTATTACGATCGCGGTGAACTCTTCACCTATCTTTCTCCCGGCTTTGCGTCCGGCGTCATTGCCGGCGGCCCCTTCGGAGTAAACCAGTCCCCGCCGTGGGTGAGTTCGCAAACTTGCGACCCTTTTGGCTATGGGTACGTTAATTGTCCCGACTTCGCCA
>WNEZ01006007.1_pt1 | contig 10655 bp, 11 predicted proteins | sample 5400521 | NCBI WGS metagenome assembly WNEZ01 (sample SAMN13153339, study PRJNA577476) | soil metagenome | isolation source: 120 cm saprolite under Douglas fir tree site 2 hole 1 replicate 1 | place: USA:California | collected 2015-04-18
GCATCGCCAGCGATCGGATCGACATGCCGATCATCTTTATTACGGGTCACGGTGACATACCGATGTCCGTCCAGGCCATGAAGGCGGGCGCTATCGAGTTCTTGACGAAGCCAGTCGGCGATGACGTTCTGTTGAGTGCCATCCGAAACGCCATCGAGCGCAGCGAGGCCACACTTGGTCGGGAGGCGGAGATACGGGCGCTCCGGGACGGTTACGCGTCGCTCACTCCTCGCGAACGGCAAGTCATGACCTTGGTAGCCTCCGGCTTGTTGAATAAACAGGTCGGTGGCGAGCTCAACATTAGCGAGATCACGGTAAAGGCCCACCGAGGTCAGGTGATGCGAAAGATGAAGGCTGACTCTCTCGCCGATCTGGTGACAATGGCCGCGAGACTCCGCCTTCCGCGTGCGCGTGGACCTAACCCTCCGCGACCTCCTGATCATGGGTTTCTTCGGAACAAGCGGCATCTCTGACTCAGCTCACGGCACACTCATTTCTCTTCGGCCAAAGATTGTCTTGGGAGCATCTTCGTGCAGTACCTCATGGGAGATGCAATTATTTACTTTTCGAGCCTAGCATACCCCGGAAACCGCGCCACCAATCGCGTCGATAGAGTGCTGTTTCGCTGCGAGAGTACGGCTTGGTCGGAGCCTGTACCAACTCGAATTGCCTCTGCTACAATTCATTCACTGGGCAGGGACAGCTGCTCTGGGTTGGCGTTTGCCTGTAGGACGCGCGGTTTGCTTGGTGTCCATGGTGTCCATTAACCTCGGAATTTGGTTCTACGGGGTTGAAACAGGCGACGCAGGCGAATCGATTGAAGCTGAGGAAAGCCACTAAAGACGCGGGTTTCCGATAAAGGTAAGAAAACAAATTGGGGACGTAGTTCAGTTGGTTAGAACGCTGCCCTGTCACAGCCTTTCAGTTCCTTCCACACCTACAAACATCCACAAAATAGTCGATTCTTCAGAAAAGCAGAGTAATCTCAGCGGAGCAGCCGCCTCATCGAATTTTGTTTATAGCGCTACGAAAGCCGCCGTACGTTCGTTCGCGCGGACCTGGACAACGGACTTGAAGGATCGCCGCATTCGCGTGAACGCGGTGAGCCCGGGTTCCACCGATACGCCCGGACTGAGGGAGCCGCTGGCTTCTTCAGAAACGGGGGAGCAGCGCAGGAAGATGATCTCCACTATGGTTCCGCTCGGCAGGTTCGGTACACCCGATGAAATCGCGAAGGCTCTGGCCTTTCTCGCATCTGACGACAGCTATGTCACTGGAACGGAATTGTTCGTGGATGGCAGTATCGCACAGGCGTAAGCAGCACGCCAAGATATGAACCTCACACAATCGATATTCGCTTTCCTGCTTCAAAGATGGTTGAGCGCAACCATATTCATCCTGGAGCCACCATTTGTCTCGCCACCACTCGAGCTCGGCATCAATCATTCCTGAATTCGAAAGTACTCGGGCAATCTGGCATGCTCTGCGTGGTATTTGACAGCTACTCTCGTTCGACGGGTCTGGGTGTTCAAATCGTCCGGCCTGCCTCGCGCCTTTTCAAAACGCTTTTGCTGGCGGTCCAGGCTCAGGCAAATACGCGGTTTCGGGGTGTACCTTCGATTACGTGCGGCTGAGGTCAAAAGTGCCCCGGCTACGTTTTACGATCCATGGGATCGGTAAGGGATGCTTTTGTTTCCAGATGGGCGAACTTGGGCAGCAATTCCAGAACCCTGTTGAGAGTGTCTAGAGGAGAGACGCTGACTGCCTTGGAGATCTGAATAACCGCCGTCAAGGTTGGCGTGTGTTTCCGCCGTTCGAGAGCACCGATGTATTTCTCCTCATAGCCGCTCTTCTCTCCCACTTCCGCTTGAGTGAGTCCTGCGTGGCCACGCAGATCTGCGAGCACACGGGCGAATGCAGCTCGCACCACAGGTTCTTTTGGATGGCGTGGGATTTGGCCGCCCTTGTCCATAGGCGGCTCAATAATTATCTGGTTGTAGAGTATAGTTCCACAAAGTATACTATCCCTAATTTCGGGGCCATGTGTGTCGATCTCGACGACTCTAGCGAGGTTGTGGTTAACGAAGAGCATGTGTTTCCCGCCGCCGTTTACGGCTACGGGGCAGAAGTCGTTCGACGCGAGCCACGAGTTCGGCGGCGGACAGTTGAAGGACTTCGGCGAGTTCGAGGATTGTGGTAAGGGAGGGACTGTATTTGCCGCGTTCCAGGAGGCTTATGTACTTCGGGTGATACCCACTCTCGAAAGCAAGGGCTTCCTGCGTAAGGTGGCGCTCCTGCCGGACCTGACTGAGGACCCGCGCAAACGCTCTTTTCTCTGGCGAACTTTGCTTTTGTCCCGCCGGCATCCGCAGCATGGAGTCTGCGGTGTGTCAATCAATACTTCCACAAAGTATAGTATCCCAATGAGGGCTCTGATTTTGCTGGTCCGTCTGGGGTTCCCTTGCGGCTCCGTCGAGCGAGTGCATAGCTCTTGAGGACTTATGAAAGGGATCTTGGCTCCGAAGGACGACCGAGCGTTTCAAGTCAACTGTTCCGCGAGCCCGGTAGGCTCCTTCCGCACCGGGGCGGACAGCCTCTCGGTGACGGTCGGCCAGCGCATTCGCGGACTTGACGGGGAAGAGATGTGGGATTCCGTCACCATCCAGTGCCGGGATGAGGGCGGCGAACGTACGGTTCGGGTTCTGGTGTGCCATCCCGATTGGGATGAACCCCTGCAGGTCGCCTGCATTCGCTCCCAGCCGAAGATCGATTCCCAGACTTCAGGTATGGAGCTTCTGCGGTGCAACCTGGAACACATTGAGGGATGACCCGCTGCTGGGCTGGAGGGAAGGGTGTGGCAAATTGGCGTCGGATTACCGACGGAGCAAGCGAATGCCACCCTGCCTTCGGTCGACCGTTCCGATGGCGGGGGTGAGCGGTCTAAGAGCTGGGAAAAGGAGGGCTTCGGACCAGTGAGCCATGGAAATGTTCTTGACAACTCGAAAATTTGGAAGCTTAATGGACTCCACCTTCCGACGAAAGCCTCCCACAGTGGTCGGCTTTCCGACGAACGCAGCTTCAGCCCGCACACGCACCTCCCCTGCGATGGCACAAGCTGTGGGTTCGATTTCGGAGGTTTGCCGTGCGCTGTCCCAGCCATTTTTTCGCAGTTTGAGTATCCGAGGTTGGCGCTTGTTGTGCCTAGGCAAGGCACGTTGCCAATGCTTCCGGAGGGAAGTAATCGACAGTCAGTCGGCCTGGAAAGTTTGCCGGGCCGATGCAGTCCGGAGAGGAGTGCTTTAAGAAGTCGATTTCTACACCTGTTGTGGTTGCTGTGGCCTTCCGCAGGGAGTGGTTTTGAGGGGGAGCTACCTTTGTGTTGAGCCCGCATACAGCGTGGGGACTTGTTTCGCGTAGTACGGGATGGCCCATCAGCGGCGGTGCCTGCTTGTCGTGTTCTTCCCCAGTGCAGGCGCGTCGCTTCGAGGCGGACCATGGGAGGCAAGTCCCTCATCGCTGTCTAGCGCGCCTAGTTGGCCCACGAAATCGAACTACGGCAAAGATCCCAGCCCTTTTCGCTTCTGCCCTTCCGAGACGTTTTCATCTCTCTGCCGATTCTCCTGAGTGCCCTCGCGAGGCGAGCTGGCCCCAAGTAGTGCCTGGAACGGCATGGAGGGTTCTGGCAGTCCTCAAAACCATGACTGGTGACTATGCTGCGGGCCACACAGGAGCCCAAGAATTCGATGCGTCCTTCAGGGCGCGCCACGTCGCATTTCTAACGGCCGCCTCCATTCCTCAGACGATTTCCAATCGGGCAATTGTTAGCGGCATCTTGCCTGGTGCGAGAGTGGTGCGACTGCTCCGGCCAGTAGAGGGGGGAATGTACTAATGGGAGGCCTGCGCACCGACAGTCTACCTCTCGTTGCGGGTTCTCAGCATGATTCCTCTGTCACCTCTTGCAGTCTTGGCGACTTGAGTGATGAGGATCTGATCGCTCATCTCCAGGCCGGCAAGCACGAAGCAATGAACCCACTCTTCCGTCGCTACTATCGGACTGTGCTCAGCATTGCCCTGAGGATAGTGGGGGATGCGGGAGAAGCAGAGGATGTCATGCAGGAGGTCTTCCTCGAAGTATTTCGCAAATGCCATCTTTTTGATGCAGGTAAAGGCAGCGCGAAGGGCCGGATACTGCAGTACGCTTATTCTCGAAGCATCAATCGCAGACAACATCTCACACTGCGCAAGTTCTACGCCCTTGATGTTTTTCCAAGCGAAAGCCTTTATGGGTGGGAACCTTGTTGCGCACCTATCGAGATGCAAGATTTGGCGTTAAACGATCGCATGACGAGCATTCAGAAAGGGCTTGCCGACCTGAGTGGTAAACAGCGAAAAATCATCAAGCTGGCGTATTTCGACGGACTGGAGTTGAAAGAAATCGCGCAGAAGACGGGAGAATCGGTTGCAAATGTTCGAAACTCTTACTATCGCGGGGTGCGGAAGCTGCGCGATTCGATAAAGAAGGCGGAAGCAGCGACTTGAGGAATGGGCAACATGGCGAGTGACTTCCTGGAACACGAACGATTCAAAGAGCTAGCCGCTCTGGCGGCTATCGGCCAGTTGTCGGCTCTTGAGTATCGGGACCTGCAATCTCATCTTGACATGTGTTCCGATTGCAGGGAAGAGTGCGCGGAGTTCCAGAATACCTTGCACGGTGAGCTTCCGTTGATTCACCCGACCAATGACATTTCCCTGAAGCATCGGTTCATGATGGCCGATGGCGAAACCTATAGAAAGCGGTTCGTGGAAAGAGCGCGCGCCGAAGGGTTCGGTCTTTCGTCCGAGGTCTCGTTCTCGGAGCGTCTCCGTTACAAACTGCATGGATGGCTGACGCCATCTCCGGCGCCCGCCTACACAGTCGTTGCGCTATTAGCGATTGCAGTTGGGGTATTGGGATACCAGTGGCGGGAAACAAGGATCCGTTATTTGGACCGTGACGCTGAGGTTGCGACACTGAAACAGGAAAACGCGGGTCTTCGGAGGCGAGTGTCCGACTTTGGAAACGCCCGAAGCGACACGCCACGCCTCGCAAATGGTACTCGAATTGGCGATGCGGACCGAGCAAGACTTGAAGCTGAGCTGGTCAAGACCAGTGCTAGGTATGCCGAATTAGCGGATCGCTATGCGGCCATCGAGGCCAAACTCGTGCGTGCAGTATCTGAATCTCAAACGCTCAGTGCCGAAGCTCAAGCAGAACGGGAAAAGGAAGGCAGCCTTGCAGAGAAGCTGCGAGAGACGGAAGCATCCTTGGGTCAGATGGCCGGCGAACTTCAAACGCTGCGAAAGGCGGGCGAAGAATCGCTGCGTATGGCCGATCGCCTAGCGCGCGTCGAGGAACTGGAGCGTGAACTCGGAGCCTCCACCGAGGCTCTCGATCGAGCCAAGCGCCTTCTCGCTGCCGATCATGATATTCGCGATCTCATGGGGGCTCGCAATCTGCACATCACAGACGTCTACGATGTGGACTCCAAGGGGAAGACTCGTCAAGCCTTCGGGAGGGCTTTCTACACCGAAGGGAGGTCTCTGATTTTCTACGCATTTGATTTGGGTAAAGCAAAACCTCCATTGTCGGAGCGGTCGTACCAAGCTTGGGGATACCAGGAAGCTGCTCGTAAGGCGCAGAGCCTGGGCATGTTGTATCTAGACGACAAGAATCAGAATCGCTGGGCGCTCAAGTTCAACGACGCAGCGGTTCTCTCGGGAATTGATGCGGTCTTCGTGACTGTCGAGCCGCCTGGCGGGAGCGGTCAGCCCACAGGCCAAAAACTTCTGTACGCATACTTGGGGGCAACGGCGAACCACCCATAGGGCGCTGAGAAAAACCAACACGCTACTACCAGCACCTCTCGGCACACGCAAACTTGCGATCGCTCGCCGCGCGGACCCCGTGGTGTGCTCGCGTTAGCTCACTCTGCGTTCCTGATGTTTGATTCTCTCAATTCCTGCACAGAGACACACCAACCCCAATTTCCCTGTAGTAGCTAGTGGCGAAGCTATGCGCCAGCTTCAGATGGGGAGCTCCGAATGAAAAAGTTGAACGCGCCGTTGTCGTGTGTCCTGATTCAGCTGGTCGCGGTAATTCTCGCAGTTGCAATTCGTGTCTTTGCGGCGGATCCAAGCGCAACTCTTGCGGGTCGTGTGGATGATCCCGCCGGTCAGGTCGTTGCTGGGGGAAAAGTTCAGGCCATCAATGTAGACACGAACGTCAGCTATTACGGCGAAACAAACGACGTCGGGGCATATCGCATCCCCGGTCTCCCCCCAGGCCACTATCGAGTGATTGTTGAGAAGCCGGGCTTCGCCAAGATTGTCAAACCCGGCATCGAGCTGCACGTTCAAGATGTCATCACCCTGAATTTCCAAATGCGAGTTGGGTCGGTCTTAGAGACTGTCACCGTCGAATCAGGTTCGCAGATGATAGACACCGAGTCGTCCGCAGTCAGCACAGTTGTGGACCGGCAGTTCGCCGACAACCTGCCGCTGAACGGTAGAAGCTTTCAATCGTTGATCCAACTTACTCCGGGAGTGGTGCTTACGGCCAACAACTTTGGGTTTGACAGCGGACAGTTCAGCATCAACGGCCAGCGCGCAAACTCAAACTACTGGATGGTGGACGGGGTGAGCGCAAATATCGGGATCAGCGCAAACGGACTCCCGGGAAGCGGATTGGCGGGTACTCTCGGCTCGACCAGCGTATTTGGAGGCACGAACAGCCTAGTGTCTGTTGATGCTCTGCAAGAATTTCGCATCCAGACGTCTACCTATGCGCCGGAATTTGGCCGCACTCCTGGGGGCCAGATTTCCATTGTTACGCGCTCGGGGACGAATCAGTTTCACGGTACGGCATTCGATTATTTTCGAAATACGGTATTGGATGCCAACGATTGGTTCGCTGACAAAGCTGGCTTACCCAAACCGAAAGAACAACAGAATGACTTTGGCGGGACTTTCAGCGGCCCTATCGTCAAGGGTAAGACCTTCTTTTTCTTCTCCTACGAAGGGCTTCGATTGCGACTGCCCCAGACTGCTCTCACACTCGTCCCGGATACCAATCCCCAGGATCCATTTTCGCGGCAATTTGCACTGCCCGCGCTTGTGCCTTACATGAACGCGTTCCCGCTACCCAACGGTCCCGAGGTCTTGGATCCGACCGGCAACCATCAGGGCATCTCGCAGTTCAACGCCAGCTACTCCGATCCGGGCACGCTCGATGCCTACAGCCTTCGCGTTGATCACAAATTGAACGATAGGCTTAATCTCTTCGGGCGTTACGACTACTCCCCTTCAGAACTCAGTCAGCGCGGATTGAGGGGTGTCTCGTTAAGTACGGTCGTCCCGATGACAACCACCACCCAAACTGCAACCGTGGGCGCGACCTGGGCGATATCGCCCGTTACAGCAAACGACTTCCGGTTCAACTACAGCAGTACCGGCGCTTCCGCCTCGTCTGGCTTGGACAGCTTCGGGGGCGCAGTCCCGCTGGGGACGTTGCCATTCCCTGATTCCTTCACAGCCCGAAACGCACTTTTTCAGTTTACGGTATTCGCGCTAGGAGACAACGGTTCCCTCGTGGCAGGGTCAAATAATTACAACCAGCAACGGCAAATCAATATCTTGGACAGCGTATCCATACAAAAAGGATCGCATAGCCTGAAGTTCGGCATAGATTATCGTCGCTTGTCGCCTCGCAATGATCCTTCCGCATATCTGCAGGAAAACTTCTTCTTAGATATACCTTCCGCGGAAACGGGAACTTCCCTTGCCAACAATGTGGGCTCCAATCTTCCTGCGACTTTTGTGTTTCGCAATCTCGGGGTTTTTGTGCAAGATACCTGGCACATTGTCCCACGTCTGACCATGACCTACGGGCTGAGGTGTGATGTGGATTTCGTGCCGTCATCGAGCCCCAAGTTTAACGCGGTTACGGGCTTCGATCTCAGCAATCTATCCAACCTGGCTCTGCTGCCCGCCGGTACTCCGCCCTACAAAACGAAGTGGGGCAACATTGCGCCTCGGATTGGATTGGCGTATCAGGTGTCGGAGAGCCAGGCTTGGCAGACCGTGCTCCGAGGAGGATTTGGGGTCTTTTATGATCTGGCGACTTCAGAAGCGGGGAACAATGTCGGCTTGGTTCAATACCCTTTTGGGTCAAGTGCCTTTATAGCTGCCGACTTTCCTTTGAGTGCTGCCGCTGCCGCGCCGCCGCCAATCGTCCCGCCCAATGCCACCAATGGTGGGGCGCTTGATGCATTTGATCCGAAGCTCGGATTGCCATACACGCTCCAATGGAATGTCGCAGTCGAACAAGCGTTGGGGAAGCAACAAACTATGAGTGTTTCCTATGTCGGCGCCTCCGGAAGGCGGCTTCTGCAATCGGCCGGGATACTGTTTCCCAATCCGAACTTGTTTGAAGCCGTCTTGATAACGAATGCAGGTACTTCGGACTACGATGCGCTGCAACTTCAGTTCCAACGGCGATTATCGCGTGGCCTGCAGGCACTTGCCTCATATTCGTGGTCACATTCCCTCGACACGGGTTCAGCTGGCTCCTTTGGGAGCGGGTCCAATCTGCTGTCAGTCTTGAATTCGAACGTCAACCGGGGAGCCTCCGCCTTCGATGTTCGAAATGCGTTTTCGATAGCGCTGACCTATGATGTGCCCGCCCCGAAAAGCAATGCGTTGGCGAACGCGATCCTTCGAGGTTGGTCCACTGAAAATATTATCCAGGCTCGATCCGCTCCCCCGGTTGACGTTTTTTACGGGAATTTTGGTCTGCTGTCGAACGGGTTCATAACCAACGCTAGGCCCGACGTGGTCACCGGCCAGCCTTTCTACCTACATGGACCGCAATACCCCGGCGGCAAAGCATTCAACCCGGCAGCATTCACGGCTCCTCCGCTTGACCCGGTGACCGGCCTTCCCGTTAGCCAGGGAAACCTGCCGCGGAATGCGCTGCGGGGATTCGGCGCGACTCAATGGGATTTTGCAGTCCATCGCGAGTTCCCCATTCACGAGTCGTTGAAGTTGCAGTTCCGCGCTGAGATGTTCAACGTTCTGAACCATCCGAACTTTGGGCCACCGGTTGGAGACCTAGGAAGTCCTTCGGCAATTAACCTGCAGTTCGGCCAGTCAACTAACATGCTGGGGCGGAGTCTTGCTGGCAACGGTCTTGGATCGGGCGCGTTCGATCCGCTGTACCAACTTGGCGGGCCTCGGTCCATTCAGTTTGGGCTCAAGCTCGTCTTCTGAATGTGCCATTTATGAACAATTCTCCGGGTGTAGTACCTGGCCCTCAGGGGCTTAAAGCCCGCTTTTTATTGCTCTGGGCGGCACGGCTTCAAGCCGTGCCCTATCGAAAACCATCGATGAGGCCAATTCTGGTGTCCAACGTGAGCCAAACGAACCATGTTTCAGAGAAAGAATCTGGAGAGGGCACGATTCAGTATCCTTTCACAAGGCTCCGAGTGTTGCTGGGGTGCCTCTTGCTGATGGCCAGTGCGTATCTAACTGTGGACTGTAGCCTCGTGTTTTGTGGCGATCAGCCGGGTGATGTCCCCGCAGTTAGTGCATCGACGGCGCAAAGCGCAACGGTGACCGAGCAAACGAAGCGGCCCGTCACCGTCGCTGACTCGATTCAGATGACACGTCTGGGGGATCCGAGCTATACCGATGGCGCACCCTCCAATGGGATCGTGGCCAAGTTCTCTCCGGACGGAAAACATTTCGTCGTGGTCTTGAAGAAAGGAAATCTTGAAGTAAACACCAACGAGTATTCTCTAGTCCTGTTCCAAACCGCCGAAGTGTTCCAATCGCCCAAGCCGCGGGTTCTTTATTTCACCTCGCTTCGGCCGATCAATAAAGGCAGCTTAGGAGCCGCGTCTAGTTTCAGTTCTGACCCAGCTATTCCTGTGAGGAATAGCTATCGGCCGAGAATTCATTGGACAATTCAAGCGTCTGGAATCAACTTGGTTAACACGCAGCGGCTTGAATGGTGAAGCCCGTTGCTGATGTAGCCGGCCAACACCTCGCAGGAGCCTTTTCATGATGCGTCCGGAAATTATAGAAAAGAAATCCGTTCAGCCAGCCGAACTGCATTCCGTTGCTCTGGAAAGACACTACTCCGTACCTGAAATTGCAGAGCTTTGGGCGATGAGCGAAAAGTCAGTCCGCCGACTTTTCGCGGGAGAGAATGGCGTTCTCGAATGGGGAACTCATGAGAGTGCAAGAAAACGAGGCTACCTAAACCTACGCATTCCTGAGAGCGTTTTGATTCGAGTACACCAACGTCGGCAGCGAGCTAGCTAACTTGCGCACTCGCTTTGGCTTTGTAGCCTTCGGTTCGTCGAGCAGTTGCCAGGCGTTACGGACACTCGATGCGAGCTGTTCTTGTCGAGCTTTAACCCAGGGTGCGTAGTGCTTCTCAGTGATTTTCACACTCTTATGTCCTAGCAATATGGAGACCTGATCGATCGGGACGCCAGCCAGCAGCATCTCCACCGCAAAGGTATCGCGGAACATGTGAGGGAAGCATCGCTTTGCCGATCCATCCGGCTTCTCAAGGCCAGCGAGCGTAAAAAGGCGGCGGAAACTGCGCTGCC
>WNEZ01006008.1_pt1 | contig 10655 bp, 8 predicted proteins | sample 5400521 | NCBI WGS metagenome assembly WNEZ01 (sample SAMN13153339, study PRJNA577476) | soil metagenome | isolation source: 120 cm saprolite under Douglas fir tree site 2 hole 1 replicate 1 | place: USA:California | collected 2015-04-18
ACAACCTGCCTCGGACCCCGTCAGGCCCTGGCATCTGCCGCCCGTATAACCCGCATTTTTTCAATGCTTTACGGACACTTTTTCTTTCCGCAAAGCAGCCCGGCGACTTGCCTTTGGCTATGCACATGCTCCCTCTTCCGTGACGAACAAAATGAATCTTTAACGCCAGTCGGAAAGAATTTGAGGAGATGAAAACAACTGGGCCCTTGTTGCAAAGAAAATCCATTTCTCGCTTCTTGCAATTCCTCACCATCCTCAGCAGTCTGTGCCTGTTGGCCCTCACCTCGGGCGCGCTAACCTTGCTAGGCATCGGTAACTGGCTGGTCAAAGAAGATCCTCTCCAGCACGCCACTGCGATCGCCGTTTTGACCGGCAGTTTGCCCGCGCGCGCGCTCGAAGCCGCGGAACTCTATCGCCAGGGTTATGCCAAGGAGATCTGGCTCACCCATCCCGGCGAGGAGCAGGGCGCGCTGAAAGATCTCGGCATCCATTACCCTAGCGAGGACGAGTTCAACGTGCAGGTGCTGAGGCGCTCAGGCGTGCCGGCGAAGGCTATACGCATCCTGGCCACGCCGATCGTGAATACCGCTGATGAACTGGACGTGATCGGGAAAATGCTAAAGAGCCGCGGCAACGAGACGGTGATCATCGTCACCAGCAAGTCCCATACCAGACGGGTCTCTTCAATGTGGAGCAGGTACCACGGCACAGACGGCCGGGTCATCGTGCACGCCGTCAAGGACGACGATTTCGATTCTTCCCGCTGGTGGAAAACTACTGGCAGCACCCAGCAGGTACTTCATGAAGTAATGGGAATCGCAAATCTCTGGGCCGGCTTCCCAGTGCGCTCGATGTCTCATCAGCGCGAATCCGTTGCGGACAATGAAGCGTCTAACGCGCCAAAGCTACTTCCCATAACCCTGCAATAAGTCCCCCTGAAAAGCGCCGGGGGCAACGCCCGCTCGCGCGATTCCTCCACTTTCCGAGCGGGTGCCGCTGCGTCATCGAGGCCCGTTTCTGCTATATTTTTAGGGAGATGACAAACACCAATTCTCCGTTTGCGACCGTCGAAGAGGCCCTCGAAGAGATCCGCCAGGGGCGCATGATCGTCCTCGTGGATGACGAGGACCGCGAAAACGAAGGCGACCTCACCATGGCCGCCGAAAAGATCACGCCCGAAGCCATCAACTTCATGGCCAAATTCGGCCGCGGCCTAATCTGCCTTACGCTCACAGAGCAGCGCTGCGACGAGCTGAATCTTCCTCTGATGTCGGCCGTCAACACTTCCGTTCACGGCACCGCGTTCACCGAAGCGATTGACGCTCGCATCGGCGTCACTACCGGCATCAGCGCTTCCGACCGCGCCATCACCGTTCTTACCGCAATTGATCCAAAGACCCGCCCGCAGGACCTTGCTCGCCCTGGCCACATGTTCCCGCTGCGTGCGCGCAACGGTGGAGTGTTGGTTCGCGCCGGGCAGACCGAAGCCTCCGTCGATCTCTCGCGCATCGCGGGCATGAATCCCTCCGGCGTGATCTGCGAAATCATGAATGAAGACGGCACCATGTCTCGCGTGCCGCAATTGCTGGAGTTCTGCCGCGAGCACGGCATGAAGATGCTCACGGTCGCCGACTTAATCCGCTACCGCATGCAGAATGAACGCTACGTGCGCCGCGTCGCCGAGGCGGTTCTGCCCACGCGCTTCGGCGATTTCCGCATGATCGCCTACGCCAGCGACATTGATCATGACCAGCACGTGGCGCTGGTTCGCGGCACTCTCGACGGTCCAACGCCGCCGCTGGTGCGCGTCCACTCCCACTGCTTGACCGGCGACGTTTTCGGCTCGACTGCTTGCGATTGCTCTGAACTGGTGGCCCGTTCGCTGGAAACGATTGCGCGCGAAGATCGCGGCGTTTTTCTCTACCTGCATCACACCGGCCGCGGCTTCAGCATTGAGTCCCCGGAAATTCCCGGCGCGCTCCCGCAGATTCATTTTCATTCGCACGGCCAGCTGGATCGCGAAGTGGCGCGGCAGCGCATGGTCCAGCACGAAAGCGGCATCGGCGCGCAAATACTCATTGATCTCGGCCTGAAAGATATCCGCATCGTCACCAACCACCCGAAAAAAGTGGTCGCCCTCGAAGGCTACGGCATCCGCATCGCCGATCAGGTGCCTTTGCCACTCGCCTCGCAAAAACCCACCCACCAAAAACTCTAACCCCCGCGCAGAAAATGTAGTGACTGTCTTTAGACTGGTTACCCCAGTCGTTGTCATCCCGAACTCGCGCCTTTTGCGGGTGAGGGATCTGCTTCATGCGAGAGTTCAGGAAAAAGCGGATTCCTCGCCCCGCTCAAAAAGCGAACGGGACTCGGAATGACAATTCCCGGCGAGTATTCCGATCGAGTGGACTGGACGGCAAACGTCTACGGCTCTTCGCTTTCGCTCATGGGGGGTGCTGGTTTATCGGCCGGAACCGGCTTGGCGGGAGGGATTTTCGGTGGCGGCGCCTTCGGCTTCGCTGCCGCCGATTGCGGTTCATTGCTCGGCTTCTTCCCCAGCGGCGCTTTTCCCACCGTCAAATACTTGCGCATCTTCTCTAAACGCTTTTTTCCAATCCCTCTAATCGCGCGCAGATCATCCACGCTCTTGAACACGCCATACGACTTGCGCATCTGCAAAATCTTATCCGCGGTAGAAGGCCCGATTCCCGGCACCTGCTGCAATTCCGCCGCGCTCGCCGTATTTAAATTCACCGGGTGCAGCGGTGGCTTTTTCTTGGCCTGCGCTTCCGACGCCGCGCATAACGCTAGCGCGAACAAAACGCCAAGCCACGTCGAACGCATCCATTTCCTGCGCGGGTTCATGTCATGATAATGCCAGCATTACGTGGCAAATGCAATAATACACGAGCGCCGAAACTCTCCTTGTAGGCGCCGGGCTTCAGCCCGGCATCCGAAACGCCTCTTATTCCCGGACTATCCCGCCAACCGCTTCCCCTGCGTATCGTAAATCTCCAACTCGCCGAACAGCCTTGCCTGCCCCTCGATCTGCGAACAGTCACCGACGACCACGACCTGCATGTTCGCCGAATCGAAATATTTCCTCGCCGCCTCCAGCAAATCCTGTGGAGTGAACGAGCGTATCTTTTCGCGATACCGTTCCAGATAATCTTCGGGAAGTTCGTGCAACTCCACGGTGGAAAATTGCGAGAGCAGGCCGCTCTGCGTGGCCAGCCCCAGGGAAAACACGCCGGTCAGATAATTCTGCGCGTCCGCCAGCTCTGCCTCCGGCACCGGCACGGACCGCAATCTGTCGATCTCATAAAATATTTCTGTCAGCGAAGCCGCCACAACATCGTTGCGCACCGCCGCCGATACCGAAAAATATCCGTGCTGCCGCAATGCCGAAACGCTGCTTCGCGGGCTGTACGTATAGCCCTTGTCCTCGCGGATGTTCATCACCAGCCGCGAATTAAACGCGCCGCCATACAAACTGTTGGTCAGTCCCAGCTTCAGCCAGTCCGGGTGCTTGCGGGTGATGGCGTGGCACCCCGCCAGAATCTGGGTCTGCACCGAACCCGGATTGTGCACCAGGTAAACCCGCCGGCCTCGCGGCGTTGACGGCGCCGCCGCTTCCTTGGCCGCGGGTTTCTTCCCGGTCCAATTTCCGAACACGCCTTCAATCGTCTTCAACATCATTTGTGGTTCGAAATCGCCGACCAGCATCAGCAGCGCATCCTCGGGCGCGTAAATTTCCCGGTACACCGCCTGCAGATCCTCGCGTTTATATTCCGCCACCTGCGCTTCGCTCGGTGAAATCTCCGCATAAGGATGCGCACCGAAGAGCACTTTGCGCAGCCGCTCGCCGGCCAAAAACCCTGGCGAGGTGCGCTCCAGCTTCACCTCTTCCAGCTTTTGCCGCCGCTCGCGCTCAAATTTCGCCTCGGGAAAAGAGGCCTCTTGTGCCAGTTCGTTCACCAGTTGCAGCAGCGGCTCCGCGAATTCGCTCAAACCCGCAAACGCGATCCCGCTATTATCCTGGCTCGCGCTGGTCCCTAAATCAGCTCCCAGCCGCCGCAAATCCTCCTCGATTTCCCTGCTGGCGCGCTTCGCCGTTCCCGTGCGCACCACCGTCGCGGTCATCTCCGCAAGTCCCGGGGCACGATCGAGCACTTGCGCGTTGCCCGCCCGAAAATAAAGTTCGCCCTGAAACTTTGGTATCGAACGCGCTTCCGCCAATACCACCTGCAATCCATTGGCCAGGCGCACACGAGTGCGCTTCGGCCAGGTGACCGCCCGCTCCGCCCCCAACCCTGGAACGAGACTCATCGTTTCCGCCGCCTTGGTCGCCATCACGCGGCCTCCTGGGCATCTCTTGACGCCGGCGTACGAAACACGATCGCGCGATTCTCTGCCCGCAAATATTTTTTCGCCACGGCCTGCACTTCTTCGCGCGTGACTGCCAGAAAGCCATTCAGGATGGTATTCACCAGTTGCGGCTGGCCATCAAACAACGTGAAACAAGCCAGCAAATGCATCAACCCGTAGCGCGGCATGGACCCACCCCGGCCGCTCTCCAGAGTCGAGTAATAATCCGAGCGCCATTTCACCTTCAAATGCTGCAGTTCATCCTCGCTGATTCCCTGCTCCTGCACCTCGCAAATCACGGCATCAAAGGCAGCGACCGTGGCCTCCGCGCTGAATTCCGGCTTATGGAGAATCCGCGTGGTCATTTGCGTCGGCCCGTCGTAACCGAAAATGTCATCAATGCCGCCGTCCGCTTCCACCGCAATTTGTTTTTCAAGCACCAACTCGCGGTGCATTCGTCCCGCGCGTCCCCCGTGCAACGCCTGGTCCAGAAGCGCCATCGCGTACCACTCCGAAGTAAGCCGCGGCGGAATCACGTAGCCGATCGCCATGGCCGGCAACGTTCCGAATTTCTCCTCCACCTGCCCGCGCCTCTCCTCCTTTTGCGGCGGCTCCGCGGGATCCGCAAACCGCGGCGGCGCTCCGGCCGGGATTCCGCCATAATATTTTTCCGCCAGGGCCATCCCTTCATCTCCCTGCACATCGCCGAGCATCAGCAGCACTGCGTTATTCGGCACATAGTAGGTCTTGAAAAACGCTTGCACGTCTGCCAGGCTGGCCGCATCCAGATCCGCGAAATCCCCGTAAAAATTATGCGCGTTGGCCCAGTTGCGAAACGCCACTGGAGGCATGTCCAGCCAGGGAAATCCGCCGTAGGGCTGGTTCATCACGTTCACGCGCACTTCTTCCTTCACCACGTCGCGCTGATTGCGCAAATTCTCGTCGTCTACCTTCAGCGCGCGCATGCGGTCCGCCTCCAGCCACAACACGCGCTCTAGCGCGTTCGAGGGCACCGCTTCGTAATAATTCGTCACGTCGTACATGGTGGAGCCGTTCAGCACGCCGCCGCTCGAATTGACCAGCTTGATGTGCTGCGTCTTCGCCGCATTCTCCGAGCCTTGGAACATCATGTGCTCGAAAAGATGGGCGAAGCCGCTGCGTCCCTGCGGCTCCAGCCGGAACCCAATCTTGTAATAGACGCCCACGGTCACCACCGGCGCGATCGCATCCGGCGCAATCACCACCCGCAATCCGTTCTTCAGTGTTGTGTAATGAATCGGTAGCTGCATTTGCTTCAAACCCGGCCCCCTTTGTCCCTCATTGCGCACTGCGCGTTTCCGAACTCCGAAAGCTCATTCTCATCCATGCTAGGATACCTTGAGGTTGCGCCAGCTCCAATCTGCATGCACATTTTCGCAATCATTTTGTTCGGCCTGATCGCTCTCTTCTGGTTAACCTACGGGTTGAAAGTCGCCATCGGCGCTTTCCGCCTACCCTGGCTGAAGGATTCGGCTCCCGCCGCCGACTTCGATTGCCCAAGCATCTCCCTGATTTTCGCGGCCCGCGACGAAGAGGAAAAGCTGCCGTTGGCCCTCGCCACTCTCCTGGCCATCGATTATCCGCGCCTTGAAATCGTCGCCGTGGACGACCGTTCCACGGACGCTACCGTCCAAATTCTCGATCAAGCTGCAGCTGTGAATCCACACCTTCGCGTCGTGCACGTCACGGAATTGCCGCCGGGTTGGCTTGGCAAGCCCCATGCCCTGCAAAAAGCCTACGAAGCCTCTTCCGGCGAATGGCTGCTCTTCACCGACGCCGACGTAAAGTTCAGCGCCGACGCGTTGCGCCGCGCCATCGCTATGGCCCGTGCGCAAAAACTCGATCACCTCACTCTTTTCTGCGACGTTGAAATGCACACTTTCTGGGAAAAAGTGCTCATCACTTTTTTCGGCATGTGCTTTCATCTGGCCACTGATCCCGACAATGTCGGCAAACCTGGCTCGCGCTCCTATGTCGGCATCGGCGCGTTTCAATTGCTCAAGCGCTTCGCCTATGAAGCCTGCGGAACGCATCGCCGCCTGGCCATGGAAGTCGTCGACGACATGAAACTCGGCAAGCTCATCAAGCTCGCGGGATTTCGCTCCGGCACTGGTGTTGCTCAGGACGCCGTCTCCGTTCGCTGGCACTCGGGCGCCGCAAATCTCATCCGTGGCGTCGAGAAAAATTTCTTTGCCGGCGCGCAATTCAGCGAAGGCCTCGTCGCCCTGCACACCATTAGCCTGCTCTTGTTCAATGTTGCTCCGCTTGCCGGATTGCTTTTCGGCCACGGCTGGGTCCGCATCCTCGCTGCCATCGCGATCGTAATTCCGCTTGGCTTCCACATTGGCGTGGATACGGTCATGCGCGTCTCGCCGCTCTACTCCCTCACCTATCCACTCGGCGCAATCCTATTCACCTACATGCTTCTCCGCTCCACCTTCATCACCATCCGCCAGCGAGGCATCTACTGGCGCGGCACTTTCTACCCCCTCGACGAACTCCGCCGCCACGTAATCTAGTTTTTCTCTTCTCTGTGACCTCTATGCGCTTACCTCTGCGAACTCTGTGTTACGTTTTTTCTTCCTCCGCCTTCCCAAACACTCCCGCCAGATCCTGCTCCTTCAACCCCTTGATTCTGTCCCGTAGCTGTGCCGCTTTCTCAAACTCGAATTTCTTCGCCGCGTCCCGCATCTGCGTCTCTAAATCCCGCAGCAACTCCGCCAACTGCTCCTCGTTCTTCACATTCGCCGCCGCCGCATCCAGCTCGTCAGTGTCCAGCGGGATTGTCACGTAATCCGCCTCGACAATGTGCGCCAGCTCCATATCCACTCCCTTGATAATCGATTGCGGCGTGATGTTGTTCTCCTTGTTGTATTCCATCTGCTTCGCGCGCCGCCGGTAGGTCTCGCTGATCGCCTGGTTCATCGACGCGGTGCGCACATCCGCGTACAGGATCGCCCGCCCTTCCACATGCCGCGCGCATCGCCCAATGGTCTGAATCAGCGAAGTGGCGCTACGCAAGTAGCCCTCTTTATCCGCATCCAGAATCGCCACCAGCGAAACCTCCGGCAAATCCAGCCCTTCGCGCAACAAATTGATGCCGATCAACACGTCATATTCCCCGCGCCGCAGATCGCGCAAAATCTTGATGCGGTCAAGCGTTTCCACTTCCGAATGCAGATACCGGCATTTCACGCCAATCTCCGTGAAGTATTCGCTCAAATCCTCGGCCATACGTTTCGTCAGTGTGGTCACCAGCACGCGTTCGCTCTTTTTGGCGCGGATTCGAATCTCTTCCAGCAGGTCGTCCACCTGCCCCTTCACCGGGCGCACTTCCACTTCTGGATCGATCAGCCCCGTGGGACGAATCACCTGCTCCACCACCACGCCGCCTGATTTCGTCAGTTCATATGGCCCTGGCGTCGCCGAAACATAAATCACCTGGTTCATCCGGTGCTCGAACTCCTCGAACGTGAGCGGCCGGTTGTCCAGCGCCGATGGCATGCGAAATCCATAGTCCACCAACGTCTGTTTACGTGAACGGTCGCCGTGGAACATCCCTCGCACCTGCGGAATCGATACGTGGCCCTCGTCGGCAAATAAAATGTAATCCTGTGGCAGATAATCCAGCAGCGTCGGCGGCGCTTCACCCGGCAGGCGGCCGCTCATGTGCCGCGAATAATTCTCAACGCCGTGGCAATAGCCGATGGTGCGCATCATTTCAATGTCAAACATGGTGCGCTGCACGATTCTCTGTGACTCCACGAATTTCCCCTGCTTTTCCAGCTCTTTTTTCCACCAGCCCAGCTCTTCCTGAATGCTCACGATCGCGCGGTCCCGCTGCTCCTGCGGCATCACGTAATGCGTCTTCGGATAAATCGGCACGCGCGAAAGATCCTCCATCCCGGCGCGAATCTCTCCCGTCAGCGGATCGAACTGCCGCAAGGTGTCGATCTGGTCGCCCCACATCTCGATGCGATACGCCTGATCCTCGTAAGTCGGATAAATCTCGATGATGTCGCCGCGCACGCGAAATGTACCGCGGCGCAAATCCTCGGAGCGCTCGTACAGCACATCCACAAATCGCCGCAGCAGCGCCTCGCGGGAAGTCTGCTGTCCCTTCTCCAGCATCACCAGCATGCCGAAATAGGCTTCCGGCGAACCCAACCCGTAGATGCACGACACCGAGGCAACGATCACCACGTCACGCCGTTCGAACAGCGAACGCGTCGCGCTCATCCGCAGCTTGTCCAGCTCATCATTAATCGTCGCTTCTTTATCGATGTAAATATCCGCGGAGGGAACGTACGCTTCCGGCTGGTAAAAATCGTAGTAGCTGACGAAATATTCGACGGCGTTTTCGGGGAAGAAGCCCTTGAACTCGTGATACAACTGCGCCGCCAGCGTTTTATTGTGCGCCAGCACCAGCGCCGGGCGGTTGGCCCACTCGATCACCTTCGCCATGGTGAAGGTCTTGCCCGACCCGGTCACGCCGAGCAGCACCTGATGCTTGTCGCCCGCTTCCAGTCCGTGCATCAATTGTTCGATAGCCGCCGGCTGATCCCCGCGCGGCTGGTAACCACTCCGAAGCTTGAAATTCATCCCAAGGGTCTCCTGCAGCTTCCGCACCCGCTGCCCAACCCTCAATTATACCGCGCTCGTCAAACTCCATCCGCTTCTTCGATTTCATCGCACTTTCGCCGGATTCTCTGGCACAATCTCCATTTCCATCAAACTCCCCGCTTCCACCAGATAGCGCACTCCATTCGTCCCGTCCGCCTTTGCAATCGCCACGTTCATCGTCTGCTTGGCCTCTTCCGTGGCTCGCACCAGCACCCCCGTCTTCAGCGAGACGTAGCTGATCGTTTCATTCGTTCCCTTCGCTGTCCCCGCCGTCCGCAATTCGCGCCGCCGGTAATCCTCCGGAGTCGCATCTTTCTCCGCGGATTTTTGTTTGAGCGTTGAATGCGTCAGCAGTACCGCGCAAATTTCCGCCGTCAGTACTGGACAACTTTCATTCTTCACGTACTCCGTTTCGCGCTCCCACACCAACTGCGCAATCGGGCTCGGCGCGTTCTCCAATTCCTCCGATTTCCATTTTTCTCCGCGCTTCAACCTGTTCCCTGGCAGCGCCCATCCATTCACAAATCGCGCCATTCCAAATTCCCACAGCATCCTCTGCTCCGCCTCCAACTCCCCCGCGCCCTTTACATTCGCAATCTCACCATCGCTCTCGATCGTGAATTTCAGCGCGCGCCTCGTTTCACCTCTCTCTTTGGATTCGCTCCCTACTAGTTCCGCCTCGGCCTCCACACTCTCTTTTCCAGGCGTCCCGCTAACTCTTACAATCCTCAGTCGCATTTCCGCCGACGCGTCGCTCGCCGTCTCTCCCGGGTCCAGCATTGACGTCACCCGGCTCTCCGTCTTCACCTGCCTCTTCACCTGCCCATGAATCAAGTAAACAAAGCGCTGCCCAGCACGCAAATGCGGCACCAGTAAGACGCGCCCATCACCCCGTAATCCGGCGACGAGACAAAAAATCATCATCGCAAGCAGGCATGCAATAGTTTTCACTCGTCACCAAAAATGTAGTGGCCGGTCTTTAGACCGGCCGGAACAATCTCCTCTTCGTGCGCGTAACTCCATTTCTATTTCTTCACTCCAAACTGCCGGTCAAAGAACTCCACCGTCGCCTCATGCGCCTTCACCCAAGTCCGATGCAGCAGAAAAAAATGCACCTCATCGGGGAAAACAACCTGCTCCAGCGGCACTCCCCGCGCCCGAAGCCTCGCCACCAGATCAACTGTTTGCGAAAACATGACGTTGCGGTCGTCATCCCCGTGAATGAAGAGCACCGGGGACTTCCACGTGTTCACAAACGCGTCTGGCGAAGACTCATGCGCCAGCTTGGTCAATTCCGGAGAAATATTCTTGCCTTCCCAATTGTCCGCAGGCCAGTCGTGCACACCATGAATATCCACGCCCGCCGCAAACATCCCCGAATCACGTCCCAATCCCATCGCCGTCAGCAACCCGCCGTAGCTGCCGCCCCACAATCCGATCCGCTTCGCATCCACATCCGCGCGGCTCTGCAGATATTTTCCCGCCGCGACCACATCCTGATATTCCGAAGCTCCACGGCCAGCGCGCCCCGGCGCCTCGCGGAATCGGCATCCGTAGCCGATTCCGCTACGGTAATTCAATGCCAGAACCACGTACCCGCGATTCGCCAGAACCTGGTTCATCCC
>WNEZ01006011.1_pt1 | contig 10654 bp, 8 predicted proteins | sample 5400521 | NCBI WGS metagenome assembly WNEZ01 (sample SAMN13153339, study PRJNA577476) | soil metagenome | isolation source: 120 cm saprolite under Douglas fir tree site 2 hole 1 replicate 1 | place: USA:California | collected 2015-04-18
CGGAACGGGCTGCGCTCGTTCAGCTCGTCCACGTAGCGCTCGATTCCTGCCGCCTCCCGCGCGAGAAATTTTTCCACCGCGTCCGAGAACTCCGCGTGCCGCAACCAGTGCGCGGACCAGGTCTGGGTCGGCATGAAGCCGCGCGCGAGCTTGTGCTCGCCCTGCGCGCCCCCCTCGAAGACCCGGATGCCGCGCTCGATGCAGAACTCCAGCGCCTGGTAATAGCAGACCTCGAAATGCAGCAGCGGTACGTGACCGACCGAACCCCAATAGCGCCCGTACAACGTCATCGGCGAGAAGATGTTGAGGGCGCTTGCGATCGGCTTGCCGTCGAGCTCGGCAAGCACCATGAGCACGTGCTGGGGAAGAGTCTCGCCGAGGCGCCGGAAGAAGGCGAAGTTGAGGTAGGGCGTCGAGTGATGCGCGCGGTAGGTGCTGTTGTAGCAGCGGGTGAAGAAGGTCCAGTGTTCCTCGCGAATCTCTCCCCCGACCAACCGCCGCAGGCGCACGCCCGATTCCTGAACCTTGCGCCGCTCCTGGCGGATTTTCTTGCGCTTGGCGGAAGCAAGCTCGGACAGGAACTCCTCGAAACTCGCGTAGCCACGGTTCTCCCAGTGGAACTGGACCGAGCGGCGCAGCATCATTCCCGCCGCTTCCATCTCGCGCGCCTCGGGCTCGGTCGGGAACAGCACGTGCAGCGAAGACGTTTCGCGCGCAAGCCGGATCGCGGCGCGAACCAGGAGCGCCCGCGTGGCCGCGTCGCCCGCAAGCAGGCGGGGTCCCGTGACCGGAGAAAACGGGATCGCGCCGAGCAGCTTGGGATAGTACGCAAGTCCGTGGCGGTGATAGGCGTCGGCCCAGGCCCAATCGAAAACGTATTCCCCGTAGGAGTGGGACTTGAGGTACAGGGGCATCGCGCCGGCGAGCGATTCGCCCTGCCACAGGGTGAGATAGTGCGGCGTCCATCCGGTGGGCTCGCAGGCGCACCCCGTCTCGTGCAGGGCATGGAGAAACTCGTGGCGCAGGAACGGCTGCTGGCCGACAAGCGCGTTCCAGGCCCGCGGCTCGACGGCCGCGAGCGTGTCGACAAGCTTGACCGTGGGCGTGTCTTCCCTCAATCGATGCGGTCCAAAGCGGCCCTCGCGGCGAGCCGATTATAGAAGTCAATGTCTGCCCGCGGCGCGGCGGCCAATGCCGATGGTAAACTTGCCGCATGGCGAGCATCGTCAAGATCGCGATTGCCCAGATCAATTGTACTGTGGGCGACCTCGCCGGCAACGCCGCCAAGATCCTCGAGTATTGCGAACGGGCGCGCTCCGCCGGCGCGGCCCTGGTGCTCACGCCCGAGCTCGCGTTGTGCGGCTACCCGCCGGAAGACCTGCTCCTGCGCGACGGCTTTTATCGCGACTGCAAGGCCGCGCTCGAGGGCCTGGCGCGCAAGGTGGCCGGCATCACGCTCGTCGTGGGGCATCCGCATCAATTCGAGGGGAAGCGCCACAATGCGGCATCGGTCCTGCGGGACGGGCGGATCGTCGGCACCTATCACAAGTATACGCTGCCGAACTACACCGTTTTCGACGAGGAACGCTACTTCGAGCCCGGTGACCGTGCCTGCGTGTTCACGGTAGGGGAGACCCGCTTCGGCGTGAACATCTGCGAGGACACCTGGGGCGATCAGGGACCGCTCACCACCCGGCCGCGCGCCGACAAGGTGAGCGTCGGCATCAATATCTGCGCCGATGCGTGGGAAGCGAAGGCGCCCCGGGCCGCGCGCGAGGCGGGCGCGCAGGTGCTGCTCGTGCTGAACGCTTCGCCCTATCACATGCGCAAACAGGAGTCCCGTTACGACGTGATGCGCGAGCGGGTATCCGAGACCGGCATGGCGCTCATCTACGCCAACATGGTGGGAGGCCAGGACGAGCTGGTTTTCGACGGCGCCTCGTTCGCCCTCGACCGCCGGGGCGAGGTGACCTGCCGGTTGCCGTCCTTCGAGGAGACGCTGGGATTCGTGACGGTTGCCGACGGCGAACCGCAGCGGGGCGAAACCGCGAAAGAAGAGTCGCTCGAGCCGGAAGTGTACAAGGCCCTGCGCCTCGGAGTGTGCGATTACGTCGGGAAGAACGGATTTCCCGGAGCGCTCGTCGGCCTATCCGGAGGAGTCGACTCGGCGTTGACGCTGTGCATCGCCTGCGATGCGCTCGGACCGGAGCGGGTGCGCGCGGTCATGATGCCTTCGCAATACACCTCCGATATGAGCCTCGAAGATTCCCGCGAGCTCGTCGGGAACCTCGGGGTGCGCTACGACGAGATTCCGATCGGTCCGGTGTTCGATGCGTTTCTCGCGTCCCTCGAGAAGGAATTCAGCCGCCTTCCCCTCGACGCGACCGAGGAGAACCTCCAGGCGCGCATCCGCGGCACGCTGCTGATGGCCTTGTCGAACAAATTCGGCGCGATCGTCCTGACCACCGGCAACAAATCGGAGATGGCGGTCGGCTATGCCACTCTCTACGGCGACATGGCGGGAGGGTTCGCGGTCATCAAAGACATCCTCAAGACGCTGGTGTACCGTCTGTGCCGGTATCGGAACGGCGTCAAGCACGTCATTCCCGAGCGCGTGCTGACCCGCGCTCCCTCCGCGGAGCTCAGGCCAGACCAGACCGACCAGGACACCCTGCCGTCGTACGATGTCCTGGACGCCATCATTTCGGCGTACATGGAAAACGACATGAGCCCTTCCGAAATAGTCGCGCAGGGCTTCGGCTCAGGCGACGTGAGGCGCGTGATCGAGATGATCCATCGCAGCGAGTACAAGCGGCGCCAGGCGCCGATCGGAATCCGCATCACGCACCGGGGTTTCGGCAAGGATTGGCGTTATCCGATCACGTCGCGCTACCGGGAGCCCTACGAATAGCGGGCGCGGCCGAGTTCGACCGCCGTTTGTTATACTGGCGCGGGAGTCAAGGCAGGAGAACGGCCATGAAGAAGATCGAAGCGGTCGTGAAGCCCTTCAAGCTCGACGAGGTGCGTGAAGCCCTGGCCGAAGTCGGGGTTACGGGGCTGACGGTGACGGAGGTGAAGGGCTTCGGTCGCCAGAAGGGCCACACCGAGCTCTACCGCGGCGCGGAATACGTTGTGGACTTCCTGCCCAAGGTCAAGATCGAGGTCGTGGTGACGGAAAAGATGCTCGAGGGAGCGATCGAGGCGATCGTCAAGGCAGCGCGCACCGGCAAGATCGGCGACGGCAAGATCTTCGTGACCGCCGTGGAGCAGGTGGTGAGAATCAGGACCGGCGAGACCAACGAGGCGGCGGTCTAGGCCCTAAGCAGCACCAGCAGCGCGCCGCTCCCGCCCTGATTCGTCGGTGCCTGGCAGAAGGCGAGCACCTCGTCGCGTTGCGCGAGCCACTGCCGCACCTTTCCCTTCAGTACCGGCTCGCGCTTGGGCGAGCGCAAGCCCTTGCCGTGGATCACGCGAACGCAGCGCAGGCCTCGCTTGAGGCAGTCGCCGAGGAACTCCGCGAGCAACGACCGGGCCTCGTCCCGGTTCGACCCATGCAAGTCGACGGCGCCCTGAACGACCCAGTGGCCCCGCCTCAGTTTGTGCAGGACATTGCGGCCCAGACCGTCGCGCAGATAGAAAAGCTCCTCGCCGGTTTCGATCGATTGGTCCAGTGAAATGGGGCCGGTCAAGCTTTCGGCGAGCGTATCGTGCACGTCGAGAAGCGACTGGACCGGCAACGGCAGCGATCCGGCTTCAGGCCGCACGCGGGCCGGCGATCGCAGAGGCGTGGCATCGCGCACCGCCTCGCGAAACAGCGCAGCCGCGTCTTCCGGCAGGCTCTTCTTCGTGGGCTTGCGCATGGCCGCTCCTCCCCTGTGGGGCTCAGCGCAGGCCGTCCAGGTACTTTTCCGCGTCGAGCGCCGCAACGCAGCCGCTGCCGGCGCTCGTCACCGCCTGCCGATAGACATGATCCTGCACGTCGCCCGCGGCGAACACCCCCGGCACGCTGGTCGCGCTGGCGTTGCCCTCGCTCCCTCCGCGCGTGACGATGTATCCGGCCTTCATCTCCAGTTGTCCTTCGAAAATGCCGGTGTTCGGAGTGTGGCCGACGGCGATGAACAATCCCTGTATGCCGAGCTGTTGGGCTGCGCCCGTCCGGACGTCCTTGATGCGGATGCCGTTCACGCCCTTGGCGTCGCCGAGGACTTCGTCCAGCACGTGGTTCCAGCGCAGCGTGACGTTGCTTCGCTCGAAGAGCTTCTGCTGCAGGATTTTCTCGGCGCGGAATTTTTCGCGCCGGTGGATCACGGTGACCTGGCGCGCGATATTCGCCAGGTAGAGCGCTTCCTCCACCGCGGTATTGCCTCCGCCGACGACCGCAACGTCCTGACCTTTGTAGAAGAATCCGTCGCAGGTGGCGCATGCCGAGACCCCTTTGCCCATGAACCTCGCCTCCGACTCGAGCCCGAGGTAGCGGGCGGAGGCCCCGGTTGCGATGATGAGGGCGTCGCAGGTGTATTCGCCCGCATCGCCGTCGAGCCGAAAAGGCCGCTCCTTCAGGTGCGCTGTGTGGATGTGATCGAAGATGATCTCGGTCTCGAAGCGCTCGGCATGCATCTGGAAACGCTCCATCAGCTCCGGACCCTGGACTCCGCTGCCGTCGGCCGGCCAGTTATCCACGTCGGTGGTCGTCATCAGTTGCCCCCCCGGAGCGAGGCCCGTGACGACAACGGGTTTCAGGTTCGCGCGCGCCGCATAGACCGCCCCCGTATAACCCGCCGGACCGGATCCCAGTATCAGCAGGCGGGAATGTCTCGCTTTTTTCGACATATCAGGGTGGTTGGGACGGGGATGCTCAAATTCAACCGCGGAGCGGTCCAAATTATAGCGCGGAAGGACTGCCGCTCCGGCTCTGAAGCGCGCCGTTGCGAGCCCGCCAATCGGTCCTTCCGCGGGAGTCACGGGTTGCGCACGCGCCGAAGGCAGGCCGGCGAGTCTGATAAGATATGCGGGTCAAGGCGCCCGAAAGGAAAACGATGGCGGCCCCGGCCGGCGTATCCATGCTGCTCCTGCGCAACGTACCGCTTTTTTCGGCATTGCCCGAGCAGCAGCTGGTCCTTCTCACCAGCGCAGTCAGCCGCAGGGGCTTTCCCCGCGGCACGACCATCATTGCCGCAGGCGACGTGACGGAGTCGCTTTACGTCGTCGTATCGGGCCGGCTCAAGGTGATGATGAGCGACGACGAAGGGCGCGAGGTGATCCTCGCGATCCTGGGACCGAACGAGTTTTTCGGCGAGATGGGCCTGATCGACGACCACCCGCGCTCGGCGAGCGTGGTGGCGATCGAGGCGTGCGAACTCCTGACCCTCTCGAAGCGCGACTTCAAGAGCTGCCTTGCCGAGAATTTCGAGATGGCCATGACCGTCATGCGCGGACTGGTCAAGCGGCTGCGGGAAGCCGACCAGAAGATCGGCAGCCTCGCCTTGATGGACGTCTACGGGCGGGTCGCGCGACTGCTGCTCGAGATGGCGGAAACCGTGAACGGTCAGAAAGTGGTGACGAAGAAGCTCGCCAAGCAGGACATCGCCAAGATGATCGGGGCCTCGCGCGAAATGGTCAGCCGGGTGATGAAGGACCTTCAGTCGGGGGGCTTCATCGAGGTTCGGCCCGGTTCGATTTTCCTGCACGAAACCATCCTGACGATCGATTGAGGGGGTCGGGCGCGAGTAGGGCGGTTCCGTCGCCGTCGAAGCCGGCCCGGAGTGCTAAAATTCCCGCATCGACCAGGACCGCCGCCCGGCGGAGCGCTGACAGGCCGCGAGCGAGTTGAAACAGAACCAGGCACCCCTTCCCGGCAAGGTTGCCGCGCTGCTGCGCGAATCGAGGCTGTTCGTCCTGGTTGCGGCTGCCCTCTATCTTTCCCTTGTCCTCACCACTTTCAACCGGGCCGACCCGGGCTGGTCGCACATCGTAGCCGCGGGCGAAGTGCGCAACCTCGGCGGGAGGGTGGGTGCCTGGATAGCCGATATGCTGCTGTTTCTGTTCGGCGTATCGGCCTGGTGGTGGGTCGCGCTCCCGGTGTTCGCCGCGATCTGGACCTTTCGGCGCTTGGAGGGAAGCTTGAGCGGCGACCGGCGCTCGTTCGCCATCGCTCTCACCGGCTTTGCGGTCCTGCTGCTCGCCTCGAGCGGCTTCGAGGCCTTGCGCCTTCATTCATTGAAGATATCGCTCCCCCTCGCGCCCGGAGGGCTGCTCGGGGACCTCGTGGCGAGAGTGCTGCAGTCGGGATTCGGTTTCACCGGCGCCACGCTGATCCTGCTCACGCTTTGCGTGATGACGCTGTCCCTGTTCACCGGGCTCTCATGGTTTGCCGTCATGGAGAAGCTGGGGACGGTGCTGGAGTGCTCGTACCTTTGGACGCTCGACAGATTGCGGGGCTGGCAAGACAGAAAAGCCGGGGCAATCGCCGCGGGCAAGCGCGAGGCGGCGGTGGGGGAGAAGCGCGGGCTGCTGATCGAGGATCACCCGCCGATCCGGATAGAACCCCCCGTGGTGGAAATTCCGAAATCCTCCAGAGTGCAGAGGGAGAGGCAGGAGCCGCTGTTCCGCGAACTGCCCGACACGCCGCTGCCTCCCATCAGGCTGCTCGATGAAGCCGCGGGTGACGTCGAGGTCCTGTCGGCCGATACCCTCGAATACACCTCGCGCCTGATCGAAAAGAAGCTCGGCGATTTCGGCGTCCAGGTCAAGGTGCTCGCCGCCTACCCGGGGCCGGTGATCACGCGCTATGAGGTCGAGCCCGCCGTGGGTGTAAAGGGCAGCCAGATCGTCAACCTGGTGAAGGACCTCGCCCGCGCGCTGTCGGTGTACAGCATCCGCGTGGTCGAGACCATTCCCGGCAAGTCCTGCATGGGACTCGAGATCCCCAACCCGCACCGCCAGATCGTGCGCCTTTCCGAGATCATCAGCTCGCGCGCCTACCACGAGCTGCACACGCCGCTCGCGCTCGCCCTCGGCAAGGACATCGCCGGCAATCCCGTGGTCGCCGACCTCGCCAAGATGCCGCACGTGCTGGTCGCGGGGACAACCGGCTCGGGGAAGTCGGTCGCCTTGAACGCGATGATCCTGTCGATTCTCTACAAGGCCGAGCCGCGCGAGGTGCGGCTGATCCTGGTCGATCCTAAGATGCTGGAACTCTCCGCGTATCAGAATATTCCGCATCTGCTTGCTCCGGTCGTCACCGACATGCGGCAGGCGGCGAACGCGCTCGCCTGGTGCATGGGCGAGGTGGAGCGGCGCTACCGGCTCATGACCTGGATCGGGGTGCGGAACCTCTCGGGCTACAATCACAAGGTCGCCGACGCCGAAAAATCGGGCGCGCCGCTCATGGATCCGGACACGCTCGAATCGGGCGAGCCGCAGCCGCTGGAGAAGCTCCCTTGCATCGTCGTCATCATCGACGAGCTTGCCGATCTGATCATGGTATCGGGCAAGAAAATAGAGGAGCTGATCGCGCGCCTCGCGCAGAAGGCGCGCGCAGCCGGCGTGCACCTGATCCTCGCGACGCAACGTCCGTCCGTGGATGTGATTACGGGGCTGATCAAGGCGAACATTCCGACACGCATCGCCTTCCAGGTCTCGAGCAAGGTCGATTCGCGCACCATCCTCGACCAGCAGGGCGCCGAGTCGCTGATCGGGCATGGCGACATGCTCTACCTGCCGCCCGGGGCCGGTATGTCCCAGCGCGTGCACGGCGCCTATGTCGCCGACCAGGAAGTGCACAAGGTCGTCGATTACCTGAAATCGCTCGGCCGGCCGGAGTATGTCGAGGGCCTGCTCGAAGCCGAGGAGGCCGACGGGGGCGCCGAACCGGCCTTGAGCGAGCAGGGCGTGGAGGCGGATCCGCTGTACGACCAGGCCGTGGAGATCGTGCTGCGCACCCGGCGCGCGTCGATCTCGCTCGTCCAGCGCCACCTGCGCATCGGCTACAACCGCGCCGCGCGACTCATCGAGCAGATGGAGCAGGCGGGACTCGTGTCCGCCATGCAATCGAACGGAAATCGCGACGTGCTGGTGCCCGCGAAAGCGGAGTAGCCGGCTGCGATGGCGATCCGTTTCGGCATCGCAGGGGCTTCCCTCGGAACGCTTCTTGCGCTCATGCCCTCGGTCGTCGCTGCGGCGAGCCTCCAGCGCTTCTCGGAGTTCATCAACGAGACCCTTACCGCGAGCGGAGAATTCGAGCAGAAAATCTTCGACCGCAACCGCAAGCTGCTGCAGGAATCGCGCGGGACGCTTGCGTTCTCGCGGCCGGGAAAATTCCGATGGAACTACGTCAAGCCATACGCCCAGCTCATCGTCGGCGACGGCTCCAAAGTATGGATCTACGACGAGGACCTGAAGCAGGTCACGGTGAAAAAGCTCGACCAGGCGCTCGGCTCCACGCCGGCCGCGCTGCTCGCCGGGAACAACGAGGCCATGCGGGCGTTCATGCTCTCGGACCGGGGCGCGAAAGACGGCCTTGAATGGCTCGAGGCCCTGCCCCGCGACAAGGAAAGCAGCTTCGAGAGAATCCGCATGGGCTTCAGCTCTTCCGGCCTCATAGTCATGGAGCTTGTCGACAGCCTGGGGCAGACCACGGTGCTCAGGTTCGCGTCGCTGGAGCGCAACCCGAGGCTCGACCCCGGGCTCTTCCGTTTCTCGCCGCCCAAGGGCGCCGACGTGATCGGCGATTTCAAATAGCTCTTCTTTCGCCCGGGCAGTGAATGACCGATCTGTTCCCCGCTCTTGCACCGGTGCCGCCGATGGCGGAGGCCCTGCGGCCCAAGTCGCTAGCCGAGTTCGTGGGGCAGCAGCACCTGCTCGGGCCGGGCAAGCCGCTGCGTCTTGCGTTCGACTCGGGCAAGCCGCATTCGATGATCCTGTGGGGGCCGCCCGGGGTCGGCAAGACGACCCTCGCGCGTCTGATGGCCGACGCGTTCGACGCGCAGTTCATCGCGCTTTCCGCCGTGTTTTCCGGCGTAAAGGACATCAAGGACGCCGTGCGGCGGGCCGAGGAGGCGCTCGCGACCTCCGGAAAGCGCACCATCCTCTTTGTCGACGAAGTGCATCGCTTCAACAAGGCGCAGCAGGACGCGTTCCTGCCTTTCGTCGAACGGGGGCTCCTCACTTTCGTAGGCGCCACGACCGAGAACCCCTCTTTTGAAGTGATCGGCGCGCTGCTGTCGCGCGCATCGGTGTACGTGCTCAAGAGCCTTTCGGGGACGGAGCTCGGAACCCTGTTCGACCGCGCCGCCCGGGAAGCCCTGCCGGGACTCGCGTTCGACGCCAATGCGCGCGAGCGGGTGATCGGGCTCGCGGACGGCGATGCGCGGCGCCTCCTGAACCTGCTTGAACTGATCCAGACCGCTGCGGCAAGCGCCGGGGTGAAGGAGATCGACGGCGACCTGGTGCAGAACGCGCTCGCGCGCAACCTGCGGCGCTTCGACAAGGGCGGCGACGCGTTCTACGACCAGATTTCCGCGCTGCATAAGTCGGTGCGCGGGTCGAATCCCGACGCGTCTCTGTACTGGCTGGTGCGCATGCTTGACGGCGGCGCCGATCCGCTCTACCTCGGCCGGCGCATGGTGAGGATGGCGGTCGAGGACGTCGGTCTTGCCGACCCGCGCGCGCTGCGCGTGGCGCTCGACGCCTGCGAGACCTACGAGCGGCTCGGCAGCCCGGAAGGCGAGCTCGCGCTCGCCGAAGCCGCGATCTATCTCGCGTGCGCGGCGAAATCGAACGCCGTGTACGACGCGTATAATCGGGCCCGCGGTTTCGTGGCGGAAGACGGATCGCGACCGGTGCCCGCGCATCTGCGCAATGCGCCGACCAAGCTCATGAAGGACCTCGGATTCGGCCGCGATTACCGCTATGCGCACGACGAGGCCGATGCGTACGCCGCCGGCGAAAATTACTTCCCGGAGGACATGCCGGAGGTGAAGTGGTACGAGCCTACCGAGCGCGGTCTTGAGGTCAAGATCGCCGAGAGGCTTGCGTATTTGCGCAGCCTCGACGGCCAGGTGAAAAAAAAGAAATAAGCATGCTTGATCCGCAGCTCCTCCGCAGCGACATCGACGCCGTGGCACGGCGACTCGCGGCGCGGTCGTTCGTGTTCGACGTCGCCGCGTTTCAGGCGATCGAAGGCGAGCGCAAGGTCGTCCAATCGCGCGCGCAGGAACTGCAGGCGGCGCGCAATCAATTCTCCAAGCGCATCGGTCAGGCGAAGGCAAAGGGCGAGGACGCCTCCGGATTGATGGCCGAAGCGAATCGCGCCAACAGCGAACTCGCCGACCTCGAGAAGCGCCTGGAAACGATCCAGACTAGGCTGCAGGATCTTCTGCTCGGCGTCCCGAATCTTCCGCACGAATCGGTGCCTGTCGGCAGGTCCTCGGAGGACAACGTCGAGGTCCGGCGCGCCGGCTCGCCGAGAAAGTTCGGTTTTGCGCTCAAAGACCACGTCGATCTGGGCGCGGGACTGAAAATGCTCGACTTCGACGCCGCGGGCAAGATCGCCGGCGCGCGCTTCGCGTTGATGAAAGGGCCGCTCGCGCGGCTGCATCGCGCCATCGCGCAGTTCATGCTCGATGTGCACACGCAGGAGCACGGCTACACGGAA
>WNEZ01006012.1_pt1 | contig 10654 bp, 10 predicted proteins | sample 5400521 | NCBI WGS metagenome assembly WNEZ01 (sample SAMN13153339, study PRJNA577476) | soil metagenome | isolation source: 120 cm saprolite under Douglas fir tree site 2 hole 1 replicate 1 | place: USA:California | collected 2015-04-18
CGCGGGCTGGTGCTGAAGAACCATGTCACTACTACGGCCGATCGCGCAGCGCTGGTGATGAAGGTCGTTCCAGGCATCGAAGTCTGGGGCGGCATCGTGCTCAACAACGCCGTGGGCGGAATCAACCCCAATGCGGTGGAATGGATGCATCGCATGTACGGCGGCCGCGGGAAAGTCGTATGGCTGCCGACTTTCGAGTCCGACAAGCACCTCAAGACGCTCGTCTCCAAGGACGCAAAGGGCATCGAGGTCGCGCCCAACAGTCAAGTCACGCCTGAGATGGAGGCGATCCTTAAGATCATCGCGCGGGAGAATCTCGTTCTCGCTACCGGGCACGTCCATCCGTATGAGGTACTGGCAGTGGTGAAGCGCGGACGCGAGCTCGGCGTGAAGCATATCATCGTCACGCACGCACTCACGAACATCCCGGGTCTAACCATGGAGCAGGCCAAACAGGCCGCTTCCATGGGCGCGATGATCGAGATCTGCTTTCTTCAGTTCATGGTGGGGCCGAATGCACCGATGGAGTGGATGAGGCACTGGACGGTCACTGATGCCAAGACGGTGGCTGAGGCGATCAAACAGATCGGCGCAAAAAGCATCGTGGTCTCCTCAGACCTCGGTCAGACCGGCAACATGACACACCCGGATGGTATCGAAACCGCGATCGCGCAGATGAAGCGAGTCGGCATCTCGGACGCCGATATCGACCTCATGATGCGGAAGAACCCGGCGAACCTTCTAGGACTGGAGAGCTAGCCCCGTTATTCATCCGGCGTCACCCCGCCAGATAAGAGCGAACGTCAGCTCTTGGCCTGAAAGCAGACCCTCGCGGTCCCTTGCCGGCGGGCAAGAAACCCTGCGTTAAGCGGCCTGCAGCCACGCTTCGCAGGGGAGCTCGATACGCGAAATATAGCGTGCAAACCCCCTTCGGGTCGCAAGCTGAGATCGGTCAGTGGCTGGTTTCGGCCCTGAACTGACGAAAGGCCGATTTTCAAGGGTAGAATTTTATCTAGGTTAGTCGTGGGAAGGAATGCACATGAGCGCCGATCACGCGGAGCGCAAGGTCCAGACCACGGCGCAGTTCAATGCAATCGTGGCCGACTATGACGCGGGACCTGGTTGCTTCGCGCATTACGGTCGGCGCCTTGTGTCGGTGGCCGGCATTGAGCCCGGGCAGCATGTGCTCGATGTCGCGACTGGCCGCGGAGCGGTCCTCTTTCCAGCCGCCGAACAGGTTGGGCAGACGGGCGATATTGTCGGAATCGACTTGGCCGACGAAATGGCCCGTGCCGCGAACGAGGAAGCGGCGCGACGGGGCCTCCAAGCCCGAGTCCGCGTCATGGACGCCGAGCATCTGAAATTTCCCGACGCGACATTCGACTACGTGCTGTGCGGATTCGGCATCATGTTTTTTCCGGATCGGGAGCGCGCGCTGGGGGAATTCCGGCGCGTCTTGAAACCTGACGGGCGGCTGGCCGTGTCCACCTGGCGTATTGATCAAACCAGCGAGATTAAGGCGGTCCTGACCGAATTGGGTATGAAACCGCCCGGGCAGCCAGGCTGGATCACGGAGCCCGACGAACTGTCACGGCTCCTGACGCGCGCCAGCTTCACCTCTGTGCGTGTACTGGCGGACTCACAATCATTCCGCTACATCGATGTCGACGAATATTGGCGTCAAGCTCGCGGCACGGGATTTCGACGCGTGCTGGATGCGTTGGACGCCGTCCAGACTGAGCGAGTGCGGGGGGCATTGGCCGAGAGAATACGTCCCCATCAGCGCCCGGACGGCATTTACTTGCCGGCGATGGCGCTCCTGGCAGTGGCAAACCGCTAGCCCCGCGCGGCGGCAAGGAGCCCTGCGCTAAACGGCCTGCAGCCACCCCTCGCAGGGGAGGGGGATGCAAGAAATATAGCGTGCAAACCCCCTTCGGGTCGCCATTCCGATATTTACTGCCGCTGAGCAGCCACTTTCTATTCGAGCTGGACAGCGTCTAGTATTTCCGATCGCACGGTAGCGGTGAACGCCAGTCTCAGTTTGAATGTCGGCTCTCGACCGAGGCTGTGTGAAAACTCCAACTGCGCGAGTTTTTGGGGGCCCGAAAATCATTCCTGAGAACGCGATCGTCGATCCTGAGCGATTCTGGCAAGCTGGTCTTTCGCCTCTCGGTATGAAAATCGAGTTTTCACACAGCCTCGGCCAGGAGCAGACGTTGGCCAAACGCGCAGTCGTTAGTGCTCACGAGATGCCGTGTTCCCGCCGAAGTTGTGCCTCCAGCTGCTTGAGAGACTTGGGCCCGCGCCCTATCAGACCCACAGCTTCGGGCCTGCGCGTTCGTGGATAGTGTTTCTGGGTCCAGGCGCTCATCGCAATCAGCACCGGCAGCAGATCGAGTCCCTTCTCGCTCAGGCTGTAGATGGCCTTCTGGGCGTGTGTTGGATCATCGCGGCGCGTAACGATCCCGTTCTCAACCAGCGAGTTGAGCCGGTCCGCCAGCACATTGCTCGAGATCGCTTCCTCGGACTGGAGGAATTCGCGGAAGTGGCGCTTGCCCGCGAACATCAAGTCACGGATAACGAGAAGCGTCCAGCGGTCGCCCGCGAATTCAAGTGCCGTACTAATAGGGCACGTCGATCGGTAATCCTGTCGCATGCCACCGATTCTAGACCAGTTGCATTTCAGGAGCAATACCGGCACAATGCTGCTGCTATTGAAATGCAACCAGTCGAGGTGACCGATGACATACCAGCGATATCACGGCAGCTGCCACTGCCAGGCCGTGCGCTACGAGGCCGAGTTCGACCTTGCCGCGGGGACGAATCGTTGCAACTGTTCCATTTGCAGCAAAGCGCGTGCGTGGTTCCTTTTCGTGCGCGGCGACAACTTCAAGTTGCTCGCCGGCGAGGATGTGCTTGGCAGCTACCGGTGGATTCCGCCCGGAAGGCCTTACGCGGGTCTCACATACCGCTTCTGCTCGCTTTGCGGCATTCGTTTGTACGCCACTGGCGACCTGCCACAGCTCGGCGGCCACTTCTATGCGCTGCACGTGCCAACCCTGGACGACGTCGATCGGAAGGAGTTGGTGAATGCGCCATTGAATTTCGTCGACAACGCGCACGACCGGCCTGATAGGGCGCCCGCCGACACCCGCCTGATGTGAGTGGAGTTCGGGTGGCCGCCGTCCCATCCTGGCCACTTGAAAGCATCGGTCCCAGGGCATGTCCGCTTGGGGTCTATTCTGTTGAAAAACTCCTTGAAGGCAATTTTCAACTGAACTTAGGGGTCCTTCAACCCATCAACCGACCTGCGATCGTCGCTTGTAGGCCATACTGAGAGGTCAGCTTTTCAAGACTGTGTCCCGCTTACTGCGCCGATTGAGTTTTTCAACAGAATAGGTCGATAGCAGGCGTGGAGCGCTGGCTCCCCGTATAGGGCAAAACTGGGCACTCCTGGTTGCTAAGGGTGCCGCTGAGCTAACAGGTCATTGGGTAACGATTCAACTTCTTGCTTGATTCGGTCGCTGCATTGTTTTGTGCCGTGCGAGGCGCCCCGCGGGCAAATCACTAAGCGATATGTAACGAACACGTAAGGTATTTGTAAGCCCACGGGGTAAATCATGGCCGCACGGAAAGCGCAATGACGCGAGTCGGGAATTGAATAGGCAGCCGGGGTGAGCTTCCGCACAGCGAGCGGAGTGCCGGCTAGCTGCCGCCGTGCCTGATCGGCATTGTTGTCAGACCGAGGGAGAGTTCGCCATGCGTTGGTCGCGATTACCAATGTTGCCGATGCCAACGACGGTACCATCCGCAAGATCACGCCCGCCGGGATGGTGAACACGTTCGCTGGTACGGCAGGCGCCCGCGGCAGCACCGACGGTACCGGGGCCGCGGCACGCTTTCTCGGACCGAGCGGCGTCGCCACCGACAGCGCCGGCAATCAGGCGCTAACCCCCCTAGGAGATCACATTCCCTGATATCTCATTCTCATGCTAGACGTGAAGAACCTGCAGTACTTCATCGCGGCCTATGAGGCGAAGGGGTTCGCGCGTGCAAGTGTTGTGCTGCACACCGTTCAGTCGAACGTTTCAGCACACATCGGAAGATTGGAGATGCTCCTCGAAGTAAAACTATTTGAGCGGCACCGTCGCGGCATCGTCGCGACGACACACGGTGAACAGCTATATTGTTACGCGAAGCGCGTCCTGGCTCTGCTTGATGAAACGGAAAATGCGGTGAAATGCAAAGAGGCAGCGGTCATTGATCGAATTATTGCGGACCACAGGCACTGAGCATGAACGTGCAAGAAGAAGCTTGGGAAAGCGAGACTACCATCACAAATTGAGCTATCACAATTTGTCATTTGACGCGAACCAGCAACGCTCGATCGCGTAAGACTGAAAATTCGAAGGTCGAAATCCGCCAGCCTTCTTGACAATAAACCGAAGCCGTGCTTCGATGTGTTGGACGGTTGACTTCGGTGGCAGCCGTTATAGCTACCGGCCATGCCAGCACGGGCAACCACCGTTAAAACTTAGTTAGGGGAGATCAACGATGATTAAGTACAGCAGATGGTTACTCGCAACCTTCATCACGCTACTCGGATTCAGTCCCGTTTTCGCCGGCACCCTCAGTACCTCGATGGGTGTAAGCGCAACGGTCACGCCCGGGTGCACGGCATTGTCCACAACTAATCTAAGTTTCGGTACCGTCGCCTCCGGTAACTTAACCAAGGACGCCACAGCAACGATCACCGTCACCTGCGCCCTGTCCGTGCCCTATAACGTCACTATTGACAACGGCCTGTGTCACCCGCCTCTCGCAACACAACGGAAAATGGCCCCACCAGGCGGATGCCCTCTGATTCTTGGCCCTACGCTCCTCGATTACGAAATATTTCTGGACGCAGCCCACACCCGGCGGTGGCACGACGGGGGCTTCCTTAGCGGTACATTTCGGCTGGACGCAGTCGGCAATGGCGCTGCGCAAATCAACACCGCTTTTGGCCAAGTCAACCCCACGTCTAACACGCCGCCCGGAGCATATTCAGACACCGTTATCGTCTTTCTCAACTTTTAAAGGGTGGCGGACGGTTCGTAAGACCCCCGGCGTCGTTGACACCTGGGTCGCTTAGCCGCTTAACGCACGTTTCTTGATTCCTAAAAAAACCCGCTACGGCGGGTTTTTTTTGGGACGAAGGATGCTCTGCTAAGTTGTGAAGGATTTGCTACGCCCCTATCCAGCACATGAGATGGAAGCCCGCCCGGTAATAAGGGGCAAGCGCAGCGATATATCGGGAGTTTGCTTGAGGCGTCTCTCTTAGTAAGGAGTTTGTCAGTTTAAATTTAGGCAGACGCAAGCTGGAAGCAAGCCTACAAAGTCGATACTTCAAAACGTCGCTCGGTGTCGTAGGCTTTAGTTGAAGCGCGCGCATGTCTCAGGGAGGGGGTCGTGCATAGCCTATCGTTGCTAAGTTGCCTACTTGTCGCTCTGCTGCCGCTGAATGCCCACGCCGGCTCGTTCGGCGTGGACCCGGTGCGTTTGACGTTGATGGCGGGAGCGACGTCCACATCGCTGTTGCTGGAAAACAAAGGCGACGAGCCGGTCCTCGTGCAGGCCGAGTTGATGGCGTGGTCGCAAGAGGACGGGAAGGATGTGCTGACGCCGAGCCAAGACCTAGTGGTGTCGCCACCTATTTTCAAAGTCGCACCGGGTGCCGCGCAGACCGTGCGCGTGGGGCTGTTGCGGCCGGCCGACCCTGAGCGCGAGTTAACGTATCGGCTTTTCCTGCAAGAAGTGCCGCCGCCGCCGCCGCCGGGCCAGGTCGGCGTGACAGTAGCGTTGCGCCTCGGCCTGCCGGTATTCGTGTTGCCGCGCGGGCGTGCGCTGCCGCTGCTAAGTTGGCGTGCCACACACGCTGCCGAGGGACAGATCGAACTCTCGCTCAGCAACTCCGGCAACGCGCATGTTCAGGCGATCGACTGCAAGCTGTACCGGCTGGATGGCACGCTGATCGCCGAACACGTCCTCGCTACCTACGTGTTGCCGAGTCAGGCGCGCTCTTGGCAGATCAAGCCCAGCCAGCCTTGGCGCGGCGAAAAGCTGAAGCTGACCGCCCGCACCGACAGTGGGGAGGTGACAGCCGAGATTGCGCCGGAATGATCGTGGCGTCATCGTGCTCGCAAAGACTCTCATTAAAACTTAGCGGCGCGATCACTTGCAGTGAGCCATGCGGAAGCGCCTTTGCAAAGGCTCGTCACGCAATGAAGGGCGGCAGAGCACTGCTTTGCGCGTGGATGGGTTCGTGTAGCGCTTGCGCGTGCGCGCAAATCGCGCCAGGCGTCGCTTCCTTGCAAATCTCGCAGGACCCATCTCAGGATTTGCCGTTATCGGCTGCCGCTCCGCGCTCGCTATTGGTCCCGGCTCAATCGAGTGCAGGCGTGCACGCCGTTGCTCAGTCGCCGCAACAAAAGCCGCTGGCGATGGATATTGCGTCGGCGCAGCCGGTGCTTTTGCTCTATGCCGTTCGCGTAAACGGTCAGGATTTCGGGGAACCGCGACTGCTGCGGCTGCCTGATGGGCGACTGCTCGCACGCCGCGTCGATCTGGAAGAGTGGCGGCTGCGTATTCCCGATGTTAAGCCTATGCTGTTTCGCGGGGAGGAGCATTATCCTCTCGATGCTTTCGAAGGCATCGCCTACCGATTGAACGAGGCGCGCCAGGAGCTGAGCCTGGAAATCGCACCGCAGTATTTCACTGCGACGGTAGTCGAAGGCACGCCTTCGCGTTTCGCACCGCCGGTGCCGCCTGGTATCGGCGGCTTTGGCAATTACGATCTCTTCTACAACGCGACCAACGACGCGAAGCGGCTCGATGGCTTGTTCGAGGCTGGCCTGTTCAGTCGCCTGGGCGTAGGGGTGGGCAGTTTTCTGGTGCAGGAGATAGGCGCGCAGTCGAGGTTGGTTCGCCTCGATACAACGTGGACGCGCGACTTTCCCGGCGAGACCAAGACCCTTACCCTGGGTGATACTGCCGGGGCGAGCGGCGTCTGGGGGCGGCCCGTACGCTTCGGCGGACTTCGCTATGGCAGCAACTTCGCAACGAACCCCGGGTTCGTGACCTTTCCGCTGCCGGCGTTGAAGGGAGAGGCGGCGTTGCCGACTACCACGGAGCTTTATGTCGACGGGATATTGCGTCAAAGTTCCACCGTACCGCCGGGACCGTTTCGCATCACCAATGTGCCGGTGGTCACTGGCCAAGGCGAGGTTCGCTTAGTGGTGCGCGATTTGCTAGGGCGTGAGCAGGTAATCAGCCAACCCTATTACGCAACTAGCCGACTGCTGCGCGAAGGACTTACCGATGAGTCGAACGAAATCGGCATGGTGCGCAACAACTTTGGCATCCGCAGCAACGACTACGGGCGTTTTATGGCGGTTGCGCAACGCCGCAGGGGTTTCAGCGACTCTGTTACAGGGGATGTGCGTGCGGAGTTGCTGCGCGATCAACAGACCGTGGGCGCAGGTGGCAGCGTGGCCTTTACGAGTATCGGGGTGTTCACCGGCGCGGGCGCGCTGAGTCACAGCGATCAAGGTTCTGGTGCGCTAGTTCTTTCAGCATTTGAGCGTCAAACCCGCGGGGTGAGCTTTGGGCTGAGCTCGCAATGGACATCCGCAGGATTTGTCCAGCTCGGACTACAGCCCGGCCAGCTGGCACCGTTGCGCGTGATGAGCGGCAACATCGGCGTCTCGCCAGGCGGATACGGTTCGCTCGGTTTGAGTTACGTACGCCAGGACAACCGCGATCGACCCAGTAGCGAAATCGTCTCGGGCAGCTATAGTTTGACCATCGCAAAATCAGCTGCGCTGATAGTGGCCGCTTTCAGAACACTCACCGGCGAGCGCACGCAAGCGCTGGCGATCACGCTTTCGCTTGGCTTCGGCGAGCGCAGCTCGGCGTCGGTGAACTACAGTGCGCAACCCAAGGCGAACCAGATACTGCTGCAGGTGCAGGAGAACCTGCCTGCGGGAAGCGGCGCTGGTTATCGCATGCTTGCAGGAACCGGTACGCAGGGAGATCGCGAGGAAGCCAGTCTTGCAATGCAGAGCGACACGGGCACGTATGTGGTCGAGGCGGGGCGGGCGTCGAACGTCAGCACTTACCGCGCCAGCGCCGGCGGAGGAGTCGCCCTGCTCGACGGTCGGGCATTCTGGTCGCGCCGCCTGATAGATAGCTTCGGGGTTGCGCAGGTGCCCGGTTTCGGCAATGTTGCCGTATACGTCAATAATCAAATCGTCGGCCGCACAAACACTGATGGGTATGCGATGCTGCCGCATCTACTGCCGTACCAGGCAAATCCGGTGCGCATCGAAGCGGGCGACCTGCCGATTGACGTGCAGATCGACGCTGCGCAGTTGGATGCTGTTCCGTATTTCCGCAGCGGCATGCTGCTCAAGTTTCCCGTACAGCGAAGCAACGGCGCGCTGCTCATTCTGCTGCTCGAAGATGGGGCACCAGCGCCAGTGGGCAGCGTAGTCAAGGCAATCGGGCGCGACGGGGAATTTCCGGTGGCGCAGCGCGGCGAAGTGTACGTCACCGGACTCACGGAGAAAAACAGGTTGCGCATAACTTGGCGCGAACAGAGCTGCGAGTTGGACGTCGAACTGGGCAAAGACCTGCCCCCATTGCCAAAACTTGGGCCCTTTACATGCGCGGGCGTGAAGCGATGACCGCGCCACGGAGAATGTTAACGATAGCCGGACTGTTGCTTTGTGCTTTACCAAGGCATGTCAGCGCAGCTTGCTCGGTCACCACGCTGAACCTTGCGTTTGGCAATTTCAGTCCGTTCTCTTTCAGACCGCACGAATCCGTCGGTAACATTGGCGTTACGTGTACCGGCACGCCTGGTGCCGCCGTTCGCTACAGTCTAGTTCTCAATCCTGGCTCCAGCGGTACGTTTGCGCCGAGAAGAATGAGACTTGGGTCCGGCGCCACCCTCAACTACAACATCTACGCCGATGCCGCCCGTAGCATCGTCTGGGGCGACGGGAATGGTGGCACCTTAGTGGTTGCCGACGCGTATTCGCTCGCAGGGTCGAGCGTGACGAGAAACTACCCGGTTTACGGACGGATTTTTGGCAATCAGAACGCGCCAATTGGCGTCTACACCGACTCTATCCTCGTTACGTTACATTTTTGATGAGGCGGTAGGTGCGCTTATGTGCCAATTGCTTTGCAGCGGGATCACCCGGGTTCCGCCAAAGGTACTTGAACGCTACGATGCGAACAATGCGGCTACGGCGACGGGCTTGTGGGTGGGCCGAATTACTAAATCAGGCCGCGATGGGAGCGGATCTGCCCTTCGCTGCGCGAGGGCATCCAAAAACAATTCCCTGTTCTTTCCCTGATACGCCCCTGTTAATTCCACGACATGGGAGCGCTCATGCAGGATACGACGCGCGAGATGGGAAGCATGCAGGGACAGATGGACAAAGGGGAAATGGCGCCCGAAATGCGCAAAGAGATGTCGCAGAAGATGAAGCGCATGTCCGACATGATGAGGAGGATGTCCGGCCTGATCGACAGGCCGACGATGAAGGATGCCGAGGCCGACCGGCAGCTCGAGCAGATGCGGAAGCAGATGAACGAAATGTCGAAGACTCCTTCGATGAAGGAGCAGCGCAAGTAAGCGTCAAACCCACGCACGATGGTAGTCTGCACCGTCCGGGACGAGTGTGAACAAAGCGCTGCTTTGGCTTGTGCATATCGGGCATCGGCCTGCGCTGCACCGGCTGGCAGACCGGCTCGCCACTCTGCCCTTTACGCGAGCGTGCGCGGCTTCCAACGGATGCATGGACCGGCGGGACTGGAGTTCGCTGCCTATATCCCTTTCTACGCGGCGTGCAACATCAAGTTCCGCGGGGACGGCGACGTCTCCGACCGGCCGATCCGCATCCATCATGGACTTGCTGACGACTTTGTCCCGATCGCGCCCTGCCGGCTTTACGTGGCGCGGTTGCGCGCGGCAAACAAGGATGTCGTCTTGACCGAATATCCGAACGCTCATCACGCTTTCGACAACCCGGGAAATCCGGAGCCGAGGCAGGCCGCAAGGTGGCAGACCACCCGCAGCTGCGCGATGCACGAGGACCAGAACGGGCGCGTGATCAACGACGCGAGCGGACAGATGTTTTCTTATAAGGATGCCTGCGTCGAGCTGGGGTCGACCCTGGGCTACAACGCGAAAGCCCATGCGGCCTCGGTCAGGGCCGTGAAAGCGTTCCTCGCTTCGACCTTCGGCCTTTAGATGATCGAGGGCGAACACGCACAGACGCGAGATGCTTCGAGCCGCAGCCGCGGCTGCCGTCGCGAGCTCGTCCCCATGCGCATGCGCTGATCGTGGTACACGCGCAGCACCAACGGTCGACTGCCGGCGAGCGCCAAGCCGCCGCTCGACATGAACCGGGAAATGATGAAGAAGTACCGCCCGGCTGCGGAAAAACCTGATTGTCCGCTCTGGGTTGCGGATTCAACCGATCGACGCAACACATTGGCTAAATCGTTCGGCTGGGGTTTCATAGTTTAGTGTTTTCCTCGGCCGTTCATTTAACCGCCGGGCCGCCGCATTCAGTTCCGCTTGGGAGTAGATCGACAGATC
>WNEZ01008627.1_pt1 | contig 10648 bp, 7 predicted proteins | sample 5400521 | NCBI WGS metagenome assembly WNEZ01 (sample SAMN13153339, study PRJNA577476) | soil metagenome | isolation source: 120 cm saprolite under Douglas fir tree site 2 hole 1 replicate 1 | place: USA:California | collected 2015-04-18
GGTTGGCGTGGGATCCCTTTAAGCAGGGAAAAACTTCTATCCGCGCCGGTTACGGCATCTTTCATGACCGGGTGTTTGGCCAGTTGCTCGGACTTACGCGCGGCAATCCGCCCTTCCAGCAGATCTTTTTTGCTCCCACGTTCAATCCGGCGGCTGGTGGACCTGCGGTCTCCACGCTGTCGCTTCCTCCCAGCCTCACAGCGACGGCTGTTGTAAACAACGAAGCAGGCAATTTCCCATTCCTGGTCGACCCTCATCTCCGCATGCCCTACAGCCAGAACTGGAACTTCGGACTCCAAGAATCACCATTCCCCAGCTTGGTTATCGAAGTAGATTACGTAGGGTCGAAAGGTATCCGCTTGCTCCGGGTTATCGATGGCAATCCGCCCCAGCCGAATCTCGTCGCGCAGCTGGAGGCTTTCTGCGTGCCCACAAATCCGGCAAACTCATTTTCTTCAGGCCAGTGCGATCAAAGAACTCTTCAATTCAACAACCTCTATTTCGGTGCCGAATCGGGGGTGCTGCCGTTCGATGCGGTCAACAACAACGCCTTCCTCCACGCGGCATTCTTCACCGGGGCGGCCTCTTCGATCTATCACGCCCTGCAGGTGAACATAACGAAGCGGCTGTCGAGTGGCTTAGCGATCCAGGCGGCCTACACTTGGTCGCATGCGATTGACAATTCCTCTGACCCGCTGGTGCCGACGGCGGGCAACCAAGAGTTTCCGCGAAACTCTTTTGACCTTGCAGCTGAGCGAGGAAATTCCGACTTCGACGTGAGGCAGCGGCTGGTCCTCAACTATACGTGGGAGATTCCGGTCGGCCGAGGGCACAGGCATCTGGCCGACGGGCTTACCGGCAAGATTCTTGAGGGTTGGCAGTTGGCGGGCATCACCACTTTTTCTAGCGGACTTCCATTTGATATTTTCACGAACCTGGACACCGCCCATGTGGGCGAAATCCAACGGCCTGACTTGAATCCGACCGCCATACCATTGCCGGTCAGCGCCCCCCGCATACAGACCGGACCGAACCTGGGCCTTTTCGCTGACCCGCCATTCGGTCGCGGAGGAAACCTTGTGCGCAACCGCTTCCGCGGCCCCGGGATCATCAACTGGGACATGGTATTGCAGAAGACTATCCATATCTCCGAACGCCTGGGCCTAGAATTGCGCACGGAAGCCTACAATCTTTTCAACCGCACTCAGTTCAACCAACCGGGCAATCGCACGTCCGATCCCGGCACCTTTGGGCAATCGACTTCGGAAGTGAGGCGTGCCGATGGAACCTCCGGCGCGCGGCAAATTCAATTCGGCATGAAGCTCACGTTCTGAAAGCCTTTCACATCGAGGGCTGGCAAGCAGGAGCATTACCTCGCTTCGCGCAGGGATTTTGCAGGCCGCGGCGTTCCTGCAATGGCGAGGTCAATCACAGGACCGGCCTGAGGCCTCTACCGCCAGTCTAATGCTATTTTCTGCCGGCGAAGCGGACTCTCGCGGTGAAAGCTCTGCGCTGGCCTCCCGAAAGCTGGCCGAAATTGGGGGCGTCGACGTTGTTCACTACGACGTTGGGGTTTTGCCAGTTGACGGCGTTCACCATCTCGATGCGCGCGGCCCACAAATATCCGCGAAAGGCGAACTTCTTTTCTAGCGCTAAGTTCAGATTCTTGTAATCCGGGAAACGCGATGCGTTTGGCGGTCCGACGAGCTGCTGGTCGAGATTCACAGTGCTATAGGGATAGCCGGTGCGAATCTTCCACATGTGCGTCGGCGTCCAGCCCCAGGTGAGAAAACGGTTCGGAGCGTCCCAAGCCAACGGGGCAGATTGCTGTGCGCTAAAGAAAATCGAACCGAGCGCAGGGTTGAGCACTTGATTGGTGTGCGCGCGTGAGCGCGTATACGCGCCGTAGACCTGCGCTTCTTCGGAAAAAACGTGGCGCAATGTGATGGTTGCCGCGCGATAGCGGTCCTTGCGCGTATCCTGCAAAAGGAAAGTTCCTCCGATCTGCGCCGGATTCTGGTCGACATACACAAAACCGTGATAGCCGTTGCGCGCCAGCAGTTCGATGTCGAAAAGCGTGTTCCGGCGAAGTTTTTGCTGCCATCCCGCGCTGCTGGTGGTGAAACGAGGTTGCCGCAATCCGTGAGGAGGAAGCATAAACTGGCTGATCGCGGGGCCGCCAACAGGCACGGTGCCGGTAGGGTCGAAAAAAATGTCGATCTGCTGCTGATCGAGCGATTGCTCAATTATGGAGAGATTCAGCGGAGCATTGTAGATGCCCCATCCGAGTGAGAGCTTGGCATTGTCGTCGCCGAAAGGCAGCACATTGCCGGATAAACGCGGCTCGAACATCGCGCTCTGCGTGAAGCGGTCCCAGTCTGTTCGCACTCCCGCCTGAAGAACGAGGCGCTTCATCGGCGACCAGTTGTCCTGTGCGTAAAAGCCGGCCTGCGTGTTGGAAGCTTGCGGACGCGCGGGTCCAGTGAAGGTGGACTGCCGCACGAGCGTCCCGTCCGCACGCAACGCCTGAATCTCTCCGCGCGTAGTCGCCTGGCGGAATTCGAGCGCCGCGATATTCGCTCCGATGCTAACCTGATGCGTTCCGTGCCAGTGCCGCGAGGCCGCAATCACGTTGAACAGGCCTTGCAGGCGGCTGCCGTGGTCGTGAAGCCGCTGGAAAAAATTTCCACGCGTTCCATTCACCAGCAAAATATAGGGCGCTGTGCCCTGCGGAAAGAAATCCTGTCCTTCACCGTCAGCTGCGACTCCCAGTTCGATCAGTGTGTCATACAGCCAGATCTGATCTGTCAGCGAAACGAACGCGCGCTGCTGGTGCAGGTCCAGCGTTGTTGATTCTGGATTCAGCGGATCGAGGCCGAGGCTCACATCCTGGGTGCGATTGTAGAGAAAACTGCCGTGCAAAATGTGTTTTGGGCTGAAGTTGTACTGCAGGCGGAAAAGATTGTCTCCGGCCCATTGCGTGGACGTGTTGGCGTCATCGGGTAGCTCTCTGACCAAGGTAAAGGTGTGCTGCAGGCTGATGGCATCGGAAAACCAAAAACGGCCGCGCTCGATGGGACCGGAAAACGTAAAACGCGGATACCAGTTTCCCAAGCGCACGCCGTTTTGAATATCGATACCCGGAAATGGATTGGTTGTGCCGAATCGCCATTTGTCGTCGCCGTCAGGCGTTTCCAAGCTTAAAATGTTCGCACCGGAGTGCGCATAGCCGGCGCCGATGCGGCCAGTCTGCACTTCCGCCGCACGCGTGGCGTCGATGTTGAATCGCGCGCTCAACGTGTTGTTCACGGGGTCGCCGATTTCGAATCCGTCGAGCAAATACTGCGTCTCTCCGGAGCGTGCGCCCGCGATGTGTAAGCCGCCCAAATTATCTTGTACGACCTGTGGCATCGCCGTCAGGCTCTGCTGCAAAATATGTGAGTTGGGAACGGGGATGTCGCGGATTTCGCGCGCGGTTATCGTTGCGCGCTGCGCAGTATCTTGCGTATCGATCTGGTTCGCGGCAGCAGTAACCTGCACTTGTTCGTGCAATTCTTCCGCGTGCTTTAGCGTTAAATGGATGTCGTTGGGTCCGGGGCGCAGCGTGACCGTTTGGCCAGAGAGTACGAAGAAACCTTCTTTGCGCGCTTCTACCTGGTAATCGCCAACCGGAACGTTGCGCAGCAGAAAGCGTCCCGCAGCGTCGGTTTCGCTGCTGAATGTCTGACCGCTGCTGTTCTGGAGCGTGATTTTCGCGGCGGCGATGGGCACGTCATTTTCGTCCAAAACAACGCCCGCGCAATCGGCCGAATCGGCCGCATGGACACGCGCAGAAACAAGAATGCTAAGGGAAACTAATACAACAGCGAGTAGGCGGATGGACACCATGCAACACCGCTCTAACCACACATTCTTCGCTTGAAACTCCAAAACATTCACCAATATATCTCCGAAGTCCTAACTTTGCGCTCGAACGGTGCCGCGATTTAAGTTGGGTTCGTGTTGCTCTTGAATCTCTGGTCTGAGACAATTCGGCCCATGGGCACAAGAACGTCGCGCGCGATTATCACGCTTGTCTTGCTGATCTGCGTGGTCTGCCCCGTGTTGGAGATGTTTGACCAATGGGATCATACAGTCCAAACCGGAAACGATACCGAGTACAGTTTCGTGATTCTTGGATTGTGTGTCGGAGCATCGTTTGCGTTTGCGCGCGCCGTCCTCGGGATGGTTGGAATCCTACGCTCGAAGAGAGTCGCCGCCACTGATGGCTTTCTTCGTACTTTCTCTCGGAGTTCACTCGATCTCATCGTAAAGGCTTCGCTTTCCCCAAGTCCTCCTCTAACCACTCTTCGAATCTAGTACTCCGTTCGGACGCTTCGATCTCGAGGCGAACAGGAACCTGAGTAGACCTCAGGGCCCGAATCGTCTGTTCGTCTTGAAAGTATTTTTGTCGAAGCCGCCCAGCACGACGCCCTGAACAAGAACACCACATAAGCTAAGACGGTATGCGACGGAATCGACCATTCCGGGCTCGCAACTTGCAGCCACGCTTCGCCAACTATTTGCTGTTTTAGAAGAGTCGAGGGCAAAACATGGAGTACGCAATCGGTCCGGGGCCGAATGAACAGTTTGCGGTCCGTTGCCGCGACGTGACGAAAACATACGGGACAGGCGAGGCAAGCGTGATGGCGCTGCGCGGCATTGACCTCGACGTGCGGCGCGGGGAACTGCTCATGCTCGTCGGCCCGTCAGGGTGCGGGAAGACAACCTTGATATCCGTCATTGCCGCCATTCTGGACCAGGATTCCGGCCATTGCGAAGTGCTCGGCCGGGACTTGAAGAGCATGGAGCAGAAGGAGCGTACACGGTTTCGCGGAGTGTCGATCGGCTTCGTGTTTCAGTTTTTCAACCTGCTGCCGGCGCTCAACGCAGTTGAGAATGTCTCCGTACCGCTGCTGATCAACGGCGAATCCCGGAAGAATGCGGAATCCCGAGCAAGCGAGACTCTAGCCGAAGTAGATCTGGGCACGCGCCTGAGTGCGTTGCCGGCGCAGCTCAGCGGTGGCCAGCAGCAACGCGTGGCCATCGCGCGCGCGTTGGTGCACGACCCAAAGCTGATTGTTTGCGATGAACCGACAAGCAACCTGGATCATGAAACCGGGCGCAGCGTGATGAATATTCTGCGGGGCGTAGCGAAAAGCCCTGACCGGGCACTGATTGTGGTCACCCACGATCCACGCATTTTTGAGTTCGCAGATCGTATCGCACACATGGATGACGGCAAGATCGTCGAGGTCGTCGCTGGCAACGGTAAGGAGCGCCCGCAATGATTCGCAAATACATCCTTCCCGTTCTGGCGATTATCGGTGTCGGTATCGCAGTTGTTATGGTCATTCGGGGTAACCGAAACCGGCCAATTGCCAAGCCTGTGGTCCAGTCAGCGAAGGCGCCATTTTCCTCTTATATCTTTGGTCCGGGAATTGTGGAGGCCAAAACCGAGAACATTGCCATTGGCACACCAGTTTCCGGCATCGTAACGGCGATCTACGTCAAGTGGGGGGACCCGGTGCAGACCGGAGATCCGCTGTTCAGGATCGACAGCAGCGATCTACAAGCGCAGGTGCTTCCAGCACTCGCCAAGATCAAGGAGGTCGAAGCAAACCTGGCAAAAGTTAAGCACCGACTCAGGGTCGGAGAAGGCTTGAGCCCGGGGGTCTCGATCAGTGTCGAAGAGATGGACAACAGACGTTTTGATGTGGCGATTAACGAGGCGGTCCTCGCATCGGCCAAAGCCCAGGTCGAGCAGATCAAGACCGAGATCGGGCGGCGCACGGTCCGTGCTCCATTGCAGGGACGCATCCTGCAGATGAAGACGCGGCTGGGCGAGTACGCACAGAGCGGCTCACTGAGCACGCCGTTGATGTTACTCGGCGACGACACCCAGTTGCACGTGCGCGTTGACATTGATGAGAACGACGCCTGGAGATTCCAGCCGTGTGCGGCAGCGATGGCATTCGTGCGTGGCCATCCAGATCTGAAAGCTCCGGTGCGGTACGAGCGCACCGAACCGGATGTCGTCCCGAGGACGTTGCTTACCGGCGATAGCACGCAACGCACCGACACCCGGGTCCTGCAGGTCATCTACAGCTTTGACCGAGGGGCTCTGCCCGTCTATGTTGGCCAGCAGATGGACGTGTTCATCGAAGCGCCTCCGGTCGGGAGCACAACAACGCAGGCGCAACCTCTATCAGAACCATGCGGTGATGACGCGCTCAAGAATGCTGCTGGCCGCACCCCCCAGCGGAGGAAACGCTAGATGCTTCGGCTGGCCCTGAAGATGCTGGTGGGCGACCGCACGAAGTACGCGGGGCTGCTTTTCGGCATCACGTTTACTTCGTTCCTGGTGACGTTCGCCTTTTCATACTTCTGCGGCTTCATGACACGCGGGTTTGCTCTCATCGCCGAGAACCAGTTTGCGGACGTGTGGGTCATGGACCCCGCGGTTGAGTCCGCCGAGCAGACAACGAACATGCCCAATTCCGCGCTAGACCGCGTCCGAAGTGTCGAGGGCGTACTCTCGGCCTTACCGTTAGCGCTAAGCACAGCGGAAGCGCGCTTTCCCAACGGGCGGTTTCAGCCATTCCAATTAATATGCGCGGACGATGCCACGCTGTTCGGGGTGCCCGCGCTGAAGAATGGTGCGTCACCGACGGTGCTGCATGCTCCGGACGCGGTGATTGTCGATCCGGGTGGCACCGACGGCAAGCTCGAAACACCGATACTGAAAGTCGATCAATGGCCCTATGGAGAGCCGCACCTTAACGCACCAACGCGGGAACTGACCGTAGGCGATGAGATGCTGATTAACGATCATCGTGTTGTGGTCAGGGCGCGGTCGGACGCTCTCCCGCGATATCCACCGCGACCGTTGCTTTATACCACGTTCTCCAACTGCAGCCGCATCCTCCTGCCGGAGCGGCACCTGCTGACTTTCGTGCTTGCGACTGCCGCGCCGGGTGTCTCTGCACGCGAACTGGCCACCCGAATCCATGCCCGCTCCGGCCTCAAGGCTCGTTCCTCGGGTGACTTCAAGGCCGATACAGTCCGCTGGTTTCTAATCAACTCGGAAGATGTTGGTGATATCGCCGCGATGCTCTCGCTGGCCATGTCCGTGGGTTTCGGCGTGACGGGCGTGATGCTTTACATGTTTACAACTGAGAGCCTGAAACAATACGCAGTGCTCAAGGCGATGGGTGCGACCTCAGAACTGCTGCTGGCCATGATCTTTATGCAAGCAGGATTGTGCGCACTTATCGGTACGGGCTTAGGTCTCGGCTTGTGCGGAATCATTGGCCAGATTGCGATCACGGAGGCGGACTATCCATTCCGCATGATGTGGTTCACTCCAGTGGCGGCGGTCGTGATGGTTCTGCTGGTGAGCGTCGTAGCCGCGGCGATTAGTGCTCGACCGGTGTTGAAGCTCGAGCCCGGCGTGGTTTTCGCGGGGCGATAGACCTCCGGCACGATTGAATTTTCAGGCGGCTGCATTTCTGGCTCTTTTTGTATGGAGAAACGCTCTATGAGTGCGATAGGAAAACGAATCGTTTCGCTCTTGGTAGTTTTCTTTTTGGCAGGCTGTGCTCTTCAGCGATACCGGCCGGCTCCAATCGTTGCGAGCACAACGGCCTCAGGGTTTGAAGCGCGCAACCTTGCCGATCCCGCTCTTCGATCATTTGAGGAAGAGAATCTAGGTCACCCGGTGTCTCCATGGCCGCCGAAGACTTGGGATTTGCAAACACTGTCGCTCGCCGCTATGTATTTCAATCCGTCACTCGACTCTGCTCGGGCCCGCGTTGCGGGAACCAGAGCAGCTCAGCTCACGGCGGGCGCTCGCCCCAATCCGACTCTGAGTATTGCGCCCGGCATCCCGACTCCTTATTTGTTGACTTTGGATTTTGCCTTTCCAATAGAGACTGCCGGCAAGCGCAGGTATCGCATGGAAGTCGCGCGTAATCTCGATCAAGTTGCGCGATTCGATCTTGCGGATTCCGCCTGGACCGTCCGTCGCGGAGTTCGCACCGCACTTTTGAATTACCTTCTCACGTCGCGAAACTTGGAATTGTTTCGCGCCGAAGAAAAGGCTCGCGAGGATCAAATAAATATCCTGGAGCAGGTATTTTCTGCTGGGGAGACACCAAGACAAACCGTCGACTTAGCGCGGATCGAACTTTCCAAGACCCGGTTGGCTATCACTACAACCGAGGGCCAAGTTGGCGAGGCGAAGGCGGCCCTGGCAGCCGCGGTTGGGATTCCGGTGGCGGGGCTTCGGGAGGCCCAGTTCTCGTGGCCCGGCATGGACACGCCGCCGAGTGCGGAATCGCTCTCGCTGGAAGAAGTCCGGCGAGACGCCGTCCTAAATCGCCTGGATGTTCGACGCTCTCTTGCGCAATACGCGGCTGCGGAATCCGGCTTACAGCTGGAAATCGCCAAGCAATATCCGGACATCAACCTCGGACCGGGATACACATACGAGGAAAGAAACAGCTTCTTTACCGTCGGCTTCTCGACCTCTATTCCTCTTTTCAATCGAAACCAGGGACCCATCGCTGAGGCTGAGGCTCATCGCAAGGAAGCCGCAGCCGCGTTCCTCGAAAGGCAGGCGCAAGTCATCGGAAACAGTGAGCGAGCGCTCGCTGTTTACACAGCAGCGCTCGAGGAACTGGCTGAGGCCAGATCTCTGCGCAAACTTCAGGAGATTCAGTCGCAAATCGTTCAGCAGGCAATCCGCGCCGGAACCGACAACCGGCTGAGTCTCGACACCGTGGAAATTCAAATTTGGGTTTTGGCCCGAGCACAGCTGGACGCGTTGACACGCGCACAGAAAGCCCTTGGTGATTTGGAAGATGCGGTCCAACGCCCTCTAGATCCCGGCGAGACGCTTACCATCACCCCCGAATCACCAGCCCTAATTGGACCGCCCAAGAATCTGTAACGATGAACCCGTCCCGTACTGGAGAGTTGCGCGGTTGAGAATGCATCTGAGAATGAGAGGAGTTTCAAAAGCATGTCGATTGCCCGCATTACAAACGTTTTTCCGTGTCTTGCTTATTCCCTCCTAATCTGGGCGGCCCTAATTTATGGTCCACGGGCAGCATATGCTCAAACAACTACGTCATCCGCTGGACAGACAGAAGAGGCACAACCAGTCTCGGGTACGTCCCCGTCAGCGGATCAGGCCTCGGAACAGCAACAGCAGCCCTCCATGCAATCGACAATCTGCGGCGTGACGCATCTCGGGCAGTGCCTCAAAGATATCGGCCACGATCAGGCCGGGATCTGGACTAGCCCATTGCGCATCCAGCCGAGAGACGCATTCTGGCTGGTGCCGTTTGCCGCAGGCACAGGGGTTGCGCTTCACTATGACGCGCAGGCACAGCAGAATCTTGGTGTCGACAAGAGTCGGATTGATGCGAGCAATATCGTCTCTGGCTTTGGTTCGCCCTACGCCACTCTCGGAGGCGCTGCTGGGCTCTACTTTCTCGGTTTGGGGACTCACAATGAGCATCTTGCCGAAACAGGGCGTCTCGGAGCGGAAGCGGTCATCGATTCCTTACTCGTAGTAGAAGCTCTGAAGCTCGCTACGAACCGCGAACGTCCCAACGAAGGAAACGGCCAGGGAGGATTCTGGCCACATGGAACGCGCTCCTACGAGCTGGACGGTTCATTTCCTTCTGGGCACGCAGCGGAAAGCTTCGCGCTGGCGCGCGTGATTGCGTCTGAGTACCGAAGCAAGCCGGTCCAGATTGCCGCTTATGCTTTTGCCTTGGCAATCAGCGCGAGTCGCGTGACCGCTCGGCAGCATTTTCCTTCAGACGTTCTCGTCGGAGGCACTGTCGGGTATTTGATCGGCGGGTACGTGGTCCGACATCACGCAGCGGAAAACGTCGGTTTGGGGTTTTCCTTTATGCCTGTAGTGGATCTTTCCACCCATACCTTCGGTGGCAGTATCGAGCTACGTCCTGAGGAGATGAACTTGGCAAAAATCGGTCGGTTCGTCAACGTTTTGCACCGGGCCAATTAATCAGTCCAGATCTCGATTGTTCTGCCTCACAGGCAATGGTCTCGGGCCGCCGTAGCAGCGAACCAGATCATGCTGAAAGCGATTTGTCATGTTAGATACGCACCAACGATGCGCCTTCTGAAATGGAGAACGAGCTATGAGAATTTTGCTTTACAACCCCGACAACGGTGTGACTCGCAATTTCATGCCGCATCTTTGGATGTTTCTGCTGCAAGCACTTACTCCGCCCGGCCACGAAGTGGTGCTGATTGACGGCAACGCGCAGCCCATGGATGAAGAAAGCATCGCGCGCTACGTGCGTGAACAAAACATCGGACTGGTCGGCATCGGTGCGATGACCAGGATGATCGCCAAGGCTTATCGCATGGCGGACGCCGTGCGAGCCGTGGGAGTAAAGGTCGTTATGGGCGGGCCGCATGTTACGGAAATGGCCGATGAGGCGCTCGGGCGCGACGGCGGCTCGCGCCATGCGGATGCGGTTGCTCTTGGCGAAGCGGATGAGACATGGCCCAGAATCGTGGAAGATGCGGTGCGCGGCACGCTCAAGGATGTCTACGCGCCAGTGGA